>PPYF01544147.1_pt1 | contig 190299 bp, 151 predicted proteins | sample 1559871 | NCBI WGS metagenome assembly PPYF01 (sample SAMN08240021, study PRJNA423297) | Human gut metagenome, whole genome shotgun sequencing project.
TAAAAAGACTATGTCAACAAAAATAGAATTATCTTTGTAGCATGACAACACAGACAGGAATAAGAAATCAGGTTGTCAATCATAATCGTTTTTAGTGTTTAACCTGTCAACCATTTTTAGTATACCACGCGATCAGTACTTTAGAAAAAACAGTTGGTACTTTAGAAAAATCTGTCCTTACTTTAGAAAAAACGGAAGTACCAAGTGTTTTTCCGTAATGCGATTCCGCTGCCGGCACGATGTGAGGAGGGGACGGGCCGGAGGCTATCGGGTGTTTTATGTGCTTTATTGGCGGCAGGGGGACATGAGGACGTGGATTTCTCCGTATTGCTGGCCGTCAGGACCAGCGGAAGGGAGCTTCTGCCGATGGCGGGACCCGCTCTCTATGTGTCGGAGGGTTCCGGGAGGGCGCAAACGACCGAATTTTCTGGCCCTCTCCTTGGGCTTGCCGCGAGGGAGTTTCTTCCGGCCCTAGGCGGTGCCCCTTTGTCCCGGCTTCTGTTGAATTGTTTTCAATCAAATTTTTTCCACATTGGCGTGTCTCTTGATTTACGACCACTGTTTGTGTCCAAACTCTACCACTTTTCCCAGCGGTTTGTCCTGCCTGTAGCCATGCAGACCGGATATATGCCGCCGTATATGGCTAGCAAAGGTCATACACCGTATATCCGTCCGTTTGCAATGCCCACGGGAAATGCGCGTGTCGAGCTTTGAATGTTTCACCGCCTTATGCGTCTTTTCGAATATGCCGCCGGGAGCAGTAGTTATGAAGCCAGTCTTTCCTGCGCTGCCAGTTGTAGCCCTGTTGGCGGCTTTGGCCGGCGCAATGGCGATGCGCAAGGCGCCTTGCTCACCTGCAGATAGCCGCTTGGCGGTAAGTAGTCCGTGGTCACTTCATTACTTCCAATCCGTCAATGGATTTTGTCATTGCCAAATGACTTGGAGAGTAGCAATAACTGATGGGGAACGAGTTTGTTGTATGCAGTTTATAGCCAGTCGGGCATCGGGTGTAGGAAGTGTAGTTGTAATCCTTAAAGAGTTAAGAGAGGTTAAAATTAACGGGGGGGGGTTTCAATCAGTTGGTGGCTTGGCATCATCAGTTTTCTGACACGGCGTACAGGTGTCAGGTGTGTATGGGTTCTGTCTATTGCTGCTTGCTTTTCAACAGTGTCGGCGGCCCCTATAGACAGTTGCCGTATTTGTGTTCTTTATAAATATTATATTGCCACAAAAAATCGTGAGCATAAAAATGTTACGGACTCTGTGTTAAGCATATTGGAGGTTGGAGACAGTGTTGCCAAGTATGGGGACCTCACCCGTTATGCTTATGCAAGAAGAAAAGTTCCCCAGGCGATGAAGAGTATAATGGTTGATATGTTCAATCCCAATATCAACGCGTATACATTTGTGTTTCTTCAGTATCACAGGCATGAAGTCATGAGAATCCGGGAATTTTTGCATCCTGCATATTTTGTCTATGAAGAGCCGGTACCTGCAGGATGGAGCCTGGAGCCCGGTACCATGACGGTGATGGGCTATAAATGCCGGAAAGCCCGTCTTCTGTATGGAGGAAGAGAGTGGGTGGCATGGTATGCGCCGGATTTGCCTGTCAGCAGTGGTCCTTGGAAACTATGCGGCCTTCCGGGCTTGATTCTGAAAGCCGAGGATCTTACGCTAACACACCGTTTTGAAGCTTATTCTTTGTTCAGGATTCAACAGCAGACTATCGCTGACGAGCATAATGCTTCCGACAAAGTGGCAGGAAGGAACGAGTTCATTGCTCACCGTAACAAAATAAAACTGGATGAACGTTACATGACGCAGCCTTATTTTCATGACCAGGTCAACGCCCAATTTGTTTTGCGTCCTCAGGAATTTTATGAAAAGCATGGTCCTCATCTGACCATAAATGGTGTGGCCTATCCGACAAGATACTCGAAAGACGGAGAAAACGGGTTGATGCGTTATATGTTTAATTACTTCCAGCCGCTTGAACTGAAATGAGCAACCACGATAAACGAATTTTTCTCACCTTATTTTCTTTCCTGTTCTGCATGCACGTGACTCTTGGCCAAAGCGTGCTAAGCGGAAAAGTAGTGACTCAGGACCAAAAGGCTCTGTCCGGTGTCATTGTAAATGTGTATGATGGCGAAGTCTGTGTGGCTTTCGGAAGCAGTAAATCTGACGGAAGTTACAAGTTGAGTATTCCCCTTCCTCATGCCAGGCGTTCACTCATTGTCAGTTTCAGAAAGTTGAATTATAAAAAGCAGACTTATGATTTACCAGCAGGAACCACGTCGTTGTCCACGATAATGATACCGGGTGACGAGGCTTTGCGCGAAGTGATAGTGAAGGCTCCGCCCGTAATTCAAAAAGGTGACACCTTGCGCTTCCTTATGGGGCAGTTCAAGGCGGGCACGGATGTCAGTCTGGAGGACGGATTAAAACGAATCCCGGGAATATCCGTGAGTGAAGATGGCGCCATCAGTTATATGGGGCGCGACATCAGTCAGTTCTATATTGAGGGGCTGGATTTGTTGGGCGGCCGCTATAATCTGGCCACACGCAATATTCCCGTCGAGAAAGTGACCGGGGTGGAAGTCCTGCGCCATCACCAGCACAACAAGGTGGACAAAAATGAATTGACCAATGATGTCGCGCTCAACATCCGGCTGTCGGACAAAGCCAAAATCAAGCCGTTTGGCACGTACGAGGCAAAGGCCGGCGTGGAAGATGAAACACATCCGCTTTATGGATTAAGCGGAACGGCGATGTTGTTTCGCAAGAAATTCCAGTTGCTCACGACGCTGAAACTTTCCAATGAAGGAAGGTTGGGTTCCGATGAGTCTGTAAGCCATTTCGGTGCCATATCATGGAATTCCGGCGCGGAGCAGGTACTTCCATTACTTTCGGGCAGCCAGCCTCCCTTTTCGGAATACCGTTACAAGGACAAGCAAAACGAATTGCTCAGTATAAATGCCCTGCAGCGGCTGAGCGAGGACAACCAACTGAAGGTAAATGCCAATTATACCCATGAAAGGACAGATTACGGTTATACGGTCGGTTCTCGCTATCCGATGGGAGATACACTCTTTGAAACGCTGGAGCAGTTGGATTTCGCACAGAAGAAGCACAAGGCTACGGTGGACATCGAATTCCGTTCCAACAAGGACCTGCGGCTGATTGAGAATGCCTTTTCCCTGTATGGGCATTTTGCAGATGCGGAGGGCGCCGTGACGGCTGGCGGTGACGAGTATCGGCAAGTACAGGCGCAGGATGCGGTGGGGTTGCGTAACGCTTTCTCAATGGTCCGCAAAAGGAAAAACTGGAAATGGCGCTTGAAGAGTGACTTGCAATATTCGGAATCGCCTGAAGGGACGTTGGACATCAGCGTGGGAGATGAAGCGCTGGCACTCCAGTATGCGAAAAGCCGTATGTTTAAGTCGCGCGAGTGGTTCTATACCGGCTACGAAGTATTGCCCGGTCTGACTCTTGCCCTTCCTGTCACCCTTATGCTGAATGCGGGTTCCCTGCAAACGGATTTGCTTCGTGTGTCCACACCGGCGGGGAATGCTCTTGCCGGCTTCGATATGCAATTGAACGCGGCGCCAAGCATCGATTTCCAAACGGCAGACCGCCGGTTTCGAGTCGGAGCGGACGTCCCCTTGAAGTTTCTGCTGAATGATTATGAGAACCGTCTGGCCAACCGTCGGATGAACTTCAACCGTTACTTTACGGATGCCAGCCTCTTCTTTCACTTTATCCTCAATGCAAAATCCAGTTTTGACGGGCGTACGGATTGGTGGCACAGCTACGGAGATTATTTTTCGCTCTTAGGAAATCCGGTCCAGACCGATTATCGCACACAGCAAATGCGTTCCGGCACCTATGGGGCCAGCCGCACCAGTCGTTCAAGGCTGGCTTATGAATGGCAGTCCCCGCTGTCGTTCTGGTTTCTCAACGCCAGTGTCAACTATACGCGTAATTTCAGCAACATGATGCAGGGACAGGACCTGAACGGGGGCGATTTGTCGCTTACGGAGCAGCAGATGGAGAACACGGGTGACCATGTTTATGTGGATGCCAAGGTTTCAAAATATCTTCTGGCGGCTAAAACGAACATCGTTGTCGGAGGACATTACACATGGTCGGGTTCGCAGATGCTTTCATCCGGCCAGCGGACAACTGTTTATGGCAACGGATATGGCGCTTATTGGGAAGTGCGCACGAATCCCCTCATGCAGCTGGAAGCGTTCTATCGTGCAGAAGGCACAGCCACGCGGCAAATCCTGCCGGAGCGGCGCAGCGACTATATGAATTACAGTCAGCGCTTCTATCTGACTTATAGTCCGGTAGACGCATTGAATTTCCGTGCGGGCGGGGAATGGCGGTGCACCACATTGACCGACGGAAACCATAAGAAGGCCTTGTTCCTTGATGCTCGTGTGGAATACAAGATGACCCGAAAGAAAATCCGCTTGCGTTTGGAAATGAACAATCTGCTGAATAAGAAGAATTACAGTTATACGGTGTATGGCGGATTGAATACCTATCATTATGATTATCGGTTGCGAGGCAGGGAATTCCTGCTGTTGTTTATATGTATGCCTTAGGGCATACAAGTTCGCTCCACTGCGTCCCGAAGAAAATGCAACGATGCGGCGGAACCAATCCGGCTTTCCGCCCGCTGACGAAGAGATGAAGCTGGCGTCGGATGGAGGGTTCCAGTCCGAATTGATTGGGGAGCCGGGAGTGTATCGAAAGAAAAAATGTCAAATTCCTAAAGTTGAACTGCAATGAACAAGTACAAATTCGTCTGTTTCGTTTCATCATGGCTTGTCTTCAGCCTGTTCTGCAATGCCCGGCAAGGCGAGGTGGGACGCACTTATTTTTGCTGCCTCTATACGCATTATACGCAAACCACGGACAGAAATCATGAGGCTGTGGTCGATTCCTTTTTCAGTATTCTTGAGGTGGGCGACAGCGTCTGCAAATACGGAGATCTTTCGACTTATGTTTCTCAAAAGAAATTTCTGCCCCGTGAGATGGAGTGGCTCGCAAAGGAGGATTGCCGCAAAGATGAACATTTATGGGTTTTGCAGAATTATCCGGACAGAGGGATGCTCACCGTTGAGGAAGCCCTGCATCCTTCCTTCTTCACTTATGAAGAGTCGGCGGATTCGTTGCGATGGACGATTCTTCCCGGCGACTCTGTGATTCTGAACTACCAATGCCGCTATGCCCGGGTGGAGTATGGCGGAAGGGAGTGGCGGGTTGCATATACGGATGAAATCCCCATCTCTGCCGGCCCATGGAAACTGGTGGGTCTTCCGGGCCTGGTATTATTCGCTCAGGATAAAACCGGAACACATACTTTTCTTGCCCAATCCATCTTTAACGTAGAAAACCAAATCATCTCGGAATCAAACAATAGTGACTACAAGATACAGGACACCCAGCGGAGCCTGTTTATCAAGACAAGGAACAGAATCAAGTGCGACCCGCAATGGATGCGTTTACCCTGGTATAATGACAAGTCCAACGTGAAAATGGCGATTTTAAGTGCGGAATCCAGGAAAAGGCTGGGCATCGCTCCCTTCATTTCGGTGAACGGAATAAAATATCCATGTCGGGAGAGAAGCGATGGAGTGTTGGAATATGTCCATAATTATTATCAGCCGTTGGAATGGTACTGAGTGCCGTGCCGTGACTTTTCGTGGTCGTTTCCTCTCAGTACTTTCGGAGAAACAGTCAGTACTTTAGAAAAAACAGTTGGTAGTTTAGGATTTTCTAAAGTACTGACAGTTTTTTGGCCGGTAGCGCGGTTGTGAGGAGGCTGTGCCGGTAGTGCGTGAGGGTAGGCTGGACTTTCGGGAGGGAAGGGTATGAAAAAAGGATGTTACCGCGGCATTATGAACCGGGCAACATCCTTTTGGCTATATTGCGCAAGCGGGGGAAGGCGTCAGCGGAAAATGCTCCAAAGCTCCGACACCGCCATTTCGCTGTCGCGTTCGGCTTCCAGCACCTGGGTGTGCGCGTCGTAATAGAAGTCGACTTCGTTCAGGTATTCAATCAGAGAGATTTGTCCTGCTTCCAACGACTTGTCGAGAATGCTGATGTCTTCGTTGGCGGTCAGTTCTTTTCTGAACCTTGCGGCGATTTCCAGCAATTGGCAGGCCACATTATACCGGCGGTCGAGGTCGGACCTGATTTGCAGTTCGGTGTCGGCCTGTTCCATCTCGGCCAGGGTCAGCGATGCACGTTGCTGCCGCACTTTGTTGCGCGTGTTGCTCCACACGGGTATGCTCATACCTATGTGCAGGCTGTTGGTGCGCTCTATTTTGGAGAATTCTCCTTCATATCCCAGCGAAAGTGAAGGCATGGCTTCGCTTTTGCTCAGTTGCAGCTGCTGCTGTTCGCGCTGTATGTGTGTGCGGGCCAGGGCCAGTTGCGGGGAAATGCTTTCGGCGCGTTCCATGAGGTCGGCCAGTGGGGGCAGTTGTGTCTGCCCGTAGCGTGCGGTGGTGCACTGGATTGGGCGGTTGCCGTTCAGCCGCTTCAGTTCGCCGAGGGTATTGTCCCGCTGTGCTCTGACGTTCATCAGATTGGCGATGGTGGCTGTGTGGTTCAGTCGCACCTTGTTGACCTCAAGCTGGTTGGCGTCGCCAGTCTTGAATTTCTTTTCGTAGAGTTGACGCAGGGTGTTGGCCCGCTCTTCCCGGTAACCCATTTCCTCGCAGAGTGCGTTCTGATAGATGAGCTGGACGATGAGCTGGTCCGCTTCGCTCAGCAGAGCCTGGCGTTCCAGCTGGTAGTTCAGTTCGGCTATTTCGTCACTTTTGTTGGTGACTTTCTTCCGGAGCCCCGAGAGCGTTCCCCAGTCGAGTTCCTGCTCTACGCTGTACGTCTGCTTGTTGGCCCACGATTGTGAAAATCCGATTTTCGGGTCGGGCAGGGCGTTCCCCACCTTGTTTCCCTGCTTTTCAGCCACGGCCTTCTGGCGCAGAGCCGCCAGAGTCGTGTTGTTCTTTTCTATTTCCGACAGCAGGTTGTCCCGTTCGTTGCCGGCGGGTTGTGCATGCAGGGGGAGTGCAGCCAACAGGCAGTATAGAATGAGATGTCTTTTCGTTTTCATTTTGTCTTGGGAATATATTTGTTGTAGACGATGGGGATGACCAGCAGGTTGAGCAACGTGCTGGTGAGCAAGCCGCCCAGCATGACCTGTGCCATGGGGCTTTGTATTTCGTTGCCCGGCAAGTCGTAGCCGATGGCAAGCGGAATCAGCGCCAGGGCGGAGGTGAGGGCCGTCATGATGATGGGGAGCAGTCGGTCGGTCGAACCGGAGATGATGCTTTCTTCCCGACTCATGCCGCGGCGTTGCAGTTCGTTGTAATGGTCAACGAGCAGCATGCCGCCTCGGGTGGCAATGCCGAAGAGCGAGATGAACCCGATGGTGGCCGGTATGCTGACCACTCCGCTGGTTATGGCCAGGACGGCTACGCCACCGATGAGGGCCAGCGGCAGGTTGAGCAACACGATGATGGCCTGCTTCCAGGAGCGGAACTGCTGGTAGAGCAGCAGGAGCATGATGCAGATGCTGATGACTGAGAGCAGGTGCAGAATGCGCGATGCAGTTTCCTCGCTTTCAAACTGTCCGCCGTATTCCACGTGATAATCCTTGGGCATGGCTACCTTTTCCTCAATGTTCTTGCGGATGTCGTTGACGACGGAGCGGAGGTCGCGCTCGGCAACGTTGGCCGAAACGACAATCTTGCGCTGTGCGTTTTCCCGGCTGATGGCGTTGGGACCGGCGGACGAAACGATGTCTGCCACGTATTCAAACGGAATTTTCTGTCCGTCGCCCGTGTCGATGAGCATGCGCTTGATGTCATCGATTGACTCCCGGTGGCTGTCGGCGATTTTCAGGGTCAGGTCGAATGATTTCCCGCCGTCGTAGATCTGGGATACGGTTTCACCGCCGAGCAGGGTGCGTACAATCGAGGCAAACTCGGGAAGACTGATTCCGTAGGCTGCCAGCTGGTTGCGCCGCGGGCGAATGGTCAATTGCGGACGTTCCATCTGCTGCTCAACCGTAAGGTCGGCCACGCCCTCTACGTCGGCGATGCTGGTCTTCACGTCGTTGGCCAGTTTTTGCAGTTGGTTGAGTTCCGGACCGAATATCTTTATGGCGATGTTGGCACTGGTTCCGGAGAGCATGGCATCGATGCGGTGGGAAATGGGCTGTCCGATTTCGACGTTGATGCCGGGAATGGCTTTCATCTTTTCGCGGATGTCGGCAATCATGGCGTCTTTGCTGCGGTCGCGCAGGGTGTAGGGTACTTCTATCTCGCTGCTGTTTACGCCTCGGGCGTGCGCATCCAGTTCGGCGCGTCCCGTTTTTCGTGCCACGGCGTTCACTTCCGGAATCGTCAGGAGAATCTGTTCAGCCTGTCGGCCGATACGGTCGGACTCTTCCAGTGAGATGCCGGGGAGGGAACTGATGTTGATTGTCATCGAGCCTTCGTTGAAGGGTGGCAGGAACGAACGTCCGAAGGTGAAGAAGGTGGCCAGAGCGGCTATGGTGAGTACTCCCACCGTACCGAGAACGGCTTTTTCATGGCGCAACACCACGGCCAGCAGTTGTCCGTATTTCCTTTTGAGGGCCACCACCCACTTGGGTTCGGTTGATTTGTCCTTGGGACGCGTCAGCAGGTAGCTGCAAAGCACGGGAGTCAAGGTCAGGGCTACAAGGGTGGAGGCAAAGAGGGCCACGATGAAAGCCACTCCCAGCGGAACGAGCATTCTTCCTTCCATTCCGGAAAGGAAGAAGAGTGGCAGGAAGCTCACCACGATGATGAGTGTGGAGTTAAGGATGGGCATGCGGACCTCGCGCGATGCTTCGAAGATGACGGTCAGGGCCGGAAGACGCTGCTCCTCGGGCAGACAGCGGTTGTGCCGCAGGCGTTTGAACACGTTCTCCACATCGACAATGGCGTCGTCGACCAGAGAGCCGATGGCAATGGCCATACCGCCGATACTCATGGTGTTGATGGTCATTCCCATAGCCTTCAGCACGATGAGCGTCACCAGCAGCGACAGGGGAATGGTTACCAGTGAAATGGCGGTGGTGCGTGCGTTCATCAGGAAGATGAAAAGCACGAGGGTGACGAAGATGCCGCCTTCGATGAGTGACTTCTTGATGTTGGAGATGGAGGAGTCGATGAATTCCTGCTGGCGGTAAAGGTGGGTGTGCATCTTGACATCGGCGGGGAGTGCCTGCTTGAGTTCCTCGACGGCCTTGTCAATCTGCTGCGTCAGTTCCAGCGTACTGGTGGACGGCTGTTTAGTTACGGTTACCAGTACGCCGGGTTTTCCGTCAATGGCCGCCAATCCTACTTTGGGCACCTTTGCGCCGATGGTCACTTTTGCGATGTCTTCGAGGAGTATCGGATTTCCTTCAGCGGTCCGTTTGACGACGGCCTTTGCAATGTCTCGCGTGTCGGTACTCATGAGTGTTCCTCTGACGATATATTCGTTTCCGTATTCATAGAGTACGCCGCCGGTGGAGTTGCGGTTCATGTTTTCTGTGGCTGCCTTTACTTCGGCCAGGCTTACCCCGTAGTGTTTCATTCTTTCGGGATAGAGCTGTATCTGATATTCTTTCATGTCGCCGCCCATGACAGTTACCTGTGCCACGCCGCCGGTGGAGAGCAGTCGGGGACGTATGGTCCATTCGGCCATGGTGCGCAAGTCCATGAGACTGGTGGAGTCGGTGGTCAGACCGATGAATATCACCTCGCCCAGAATGGAAGACTGCGGAGCCAATGTGGGCATTCCCACACCGTCGGGAAGAAGGTCGGCAACGGTGGCAAGTTTCTCGGATACGGTTTGTCGGGCGTTGAAGATATCTGTGCCCCAGTCGAACTCAACCCAGACAATGGAGAAGCCGGTGGTTGAGTTGGAACGTACGCGCCGCACATCGGTGGCGCCGTTGACGGCCGTTTCGATGGGAAAACTTACGAGCTGTTCCACCTCTTCGGTGGCCATGCCCGGTGCTTCAGTCATTACGACAACCGTCGGCGCTGTCAGGTCGGGGAATACGTCCACTTCCATCCGCCACGCGGTCCAGCATCCGCCGATGAGTATGAGCAGGCTGGCGAGTAATACCAGCGGGCGGTTTTTCAGAGAATAAGATATGAGTTTGTTCAGCATATTATCGTCTTGTTATCGGAGAATTCGGCCGTCGGCCGGATTCTGTTTGTGTACAACAGTATTTCATGTTCTGTAAAAGGGGCATTAATGATTGTGTCCGGCACAACTTTCGGGGATGACGCCGCTGTTGGCAGCCAACTTGATGGCTACGGCACCCTTGCTGACCACCTTGTCTCCGGCATGGATTCCTGTAGTGATGACGATACGTTTGCCGTCGGTAGCTCCGGTTTCCACTTTCTGCTTTCTGTAGCCGTGGTCGGATGTCTGGATGTACACGTAATAGAGTCCGAGCTCTTCAGTCAGGGCTGTGACAGGCAGACTGAGCGTGTTGGGCTGCGTCTTGCCCAGAAGATAGATTTCGGCGAGGCTGCCCGGGACGATGTTGCCTACGTTGTTGAACTCGAAGATAACGGGTAGAAATCCGTTGCCCTTTTCCGTTGTACGTCCGCTTGACAGGAGCCGGCCGTTCATCCGGCTGAGTTCAAAAGTGGTATCGGGAGCGTAGGTGAGGCGGAAGTTGGCGCTGGCGATATCATTCAGGGCATAGTAATAGCGCTCAGGAACTTCTGCGCGCAATTGGAGATGCTGGTTCTGGCTGACCGTGGCAATGGCCTGTCCGGCGGTAACAAAGTCGCCGTTCTTGACTTGTAGCGTCTGGATGTATCCAGCCAGCGGTGATTGCACTGCGCGTCGTGCTTTTCCGTTTCCCAGACTTTTTGAGGTCGATTTTGCGGTTTCGTAACGCAGGCGTGCGGCCTCGTATTCTCTTTGTGAGATGACTTTGTCGGCAATCAGTTGCTGCGCACGCTCCCATTCTTTCTCAGCAGCTTCCAGTTCGGCTTTGGCTGCCGCTACCGGATTCCCGTCGCCCAGTTCCTGGGTTGAGATATGGAACAGCGTCTGGTTTTTGCCTACCTTGCTGCCTTCGGTAAGTGAGTTGTTGGCGAGCTGAATGATGCCGTTCATGGTGGCAGTCACTGTAGCTTGTGCTCCCTGTGCAGGAAGTACGTCTCCAGTGACGGCAATCACCTCGCTGAAATCGGCTGGCTGAACGGTTTCGATTTCCACTCCTGCGGCTTGCGCCTGAGTGGGGGTGAAGATGATTTCCTCCGGGCTGTGTGCAGCTTCCCCGGCATGCGCTTCACCTTCAGTTCCGTGCTGATGGTCCTCTTCTTCGTGCTCGTGATCGTGCTTTTGATCGTGGTCGTGTTCGCAGGTAGCGTGTTCTTCCTGATGAGTTTCAGTTTTTTCAGCAGTTGCGTGGCTTTTCTCGTGGGCACTGGAGCATCCCGTGAGCAATGCGGCGAGCAATGTCACGGCGGCAGTGCAGAATAATTTAGTTCTCATTCTGTATAAATAAAAAATGTATAAGGTAAAGTATAAATATTTTCAGAAAATACGGTTACGGCGTTCATTCACCGGCTCCATGTGATGTTTTTCCTTTTTTCATAGCAGTGACGGGTTGCCTTCTGGTGGAGCTTCAGGCAACATCGTGGGCGGGTGGCCCTCTCTGTAACAAAGATTCATGAGGAATCGGGCAGAGAAAGTGTGGAGGATAGCCACCTTTCTCCCATATCAGTTCTTTTTCTTCTCTTTCGATGGAAAAAACAGCCGGTAGCAGTCCGCATAAAGGCTGCAACTGGTCGGTGTGCGGATGTTCAGCCTTGATGAAGGACTTCAATATGTTCAGACTGCAGTCGTTGCTGTTGCAGGGGCTGGAGTGTTGTTTCCTGGTATTGCTTTCGGGATGTTCATGGCACAATTGTTTTTCCAGGTTCCAGCAGATATGCCCGTGATGGTGGTGATGATGCGGAAGCACTCCCAGGGCCAAAATCAGGATGATGGCCAGTGTGATGTGAAATAATCTGAATGAGTGCTTCATAAACGGTGGTACAGTTTGAATAAGTTTTTGCAAAAATACAATATTTTATCTGCAACAAGGTTGCAAAGTGTGTAAAAAATACGGACATTATGCGCAGTCTGCTCTTCTTCTGTAGCGGAAAATGCCGTCAAGTCTGATTAGGGTTTGGCCAATTCTTGACCAAATTGTAACTTTGCGCCCGCTGCCGTGGCCATCTTCCGAAAAGATGAGGACTTCGTTTTTTCCTTAGAAATGGAAATGCCCGACCGGTTTTGCCCGAACGTGGCCGGCTGCGGTGTTGTTGTGAGAACCAAACCCGATAAAAAGATATGAAAAAGTTTTTTGGAATGCTTTTGGCTTTTGCCATGAGCTGGTCTGCAACGTATGCAGACGAGGGGATGTGGCTGCTGAAACTGATGAAGCAGCAACATCTGGAGGATTCACTTCGCAAGGCTGGGTTGCAGTTGCCTCCTGAAGCCTTGTATAGCGAAACCAGTCCGTCTTTGCGTGAATGCATCGGCATTTTCGGCGCCGGATGTACGGGAGAAGTCGTTTCGCCTCAGGGACTGGTGCTGACCAACAACCACTGTGGTTTCGGCGATGTGCATGCCATCAGTACGATGGAGCACAATTACCTGCAGGACGGTTACTTTGCCCATAGCCTGGCTGAGGAGCTGCCGGTGCCGGGTCTTGACTTTACCTTTGTGCTGCGCATTGTTGACGTGACGACCGAGGTGAACAAGGCGGCCGCCCGCGAAAAGGTTGATGAATATACGGCTCAGAGCCAGAGTTTCCTGGAGCCTTTGTCTGCCGATTTGCTTAAGAAAAGTGATTTGAAAAAGAAGAAAGGCATCAAGGTGCGCATTGTTCCCTATTTTGGCGGAAACCAGTTCTATATGTTCTATGAACAGGTGTATACGGACATCCGCCTGGTGGCCAATCCGCCCCAGAACATCGCGCAGTTCGGCTTCAATCAGGACAACTGGATGTGGCCGCGCCACAATGCCGACTTCATGATGTTTCGCATCTATGCCGATGCCGAAGGTCAGCCGGCCGACTATAGCAAGAAAAACCAGCCGCTGAAGTGCAGCCACTTCCTGCCCATTTCGCTGAAAGGGGTTCAGCAGGGCGATTATGCCATGATTATGGGATTCCCCGGCCGCACCAGCCGCTACCTGACGGCTTCGGAAGTACACCTCCGCACACAGAGTGTCAACGCCCCCATTCATGTGGCAGGTGAGGCACAGCTGAATTACATGAAGCAGCTGATGGACAATGACAGTGTGCTCAATCTGAAACTGGCCGATGCCTATATGAGCCTGGGAAATGTAGTGAAAAACTACGGAGGCATGAACGAGAGTGTCAAGAACACCGGCCTGATGGACATCAAGAAGGCTGAGGAAAAGGCGTTCCGCTCCTTTGCCCGTCAAAAGGGAAATTCTGAATATCTGCACGTTATCGACCGTATCGATTCGCTGGTGGCTGCCGTGGAGGATACTCTCCACGACCTTAATCTGCTTCAACTCACACTGGGACAACAGCAACTGGGCATCAGTCTGACTTTGGTGGACAACTATGCTGAAGCCTTGAAAAAGGGAAAGCGGAAAAGCATTGAAACTGCGGCCGAGGCCTTGCTCAACGGTTATGCCGAAGCGGAACAGGTGGACCTTGCCTATGACCAGAAGATGATGGAACTCTTGCTGCCCTATTGGTTCAAACTGTCGCGCCTGAAACTGGAGACGCCCTGGCTGGCCAGCCTCGATGCGGCATTGGCTCACTATCGCGACCTCTATGCCCGCACACTGTTCCGCAGCCGTGCGTCGCTGGAGGATTTCCTGCGCCAGCCCTCGGCCGAACAGTTGCAGGCCGACCCCCTGGTGGCACACTGGCGGGAGTATCGGCGGTTGCAGTCGGAAGTGTTTGCCGACTTTCAGGATACGTATATCCGCAAGCGTACGGAACTCGATAAAATATACACCCGTGGGCTTTGCGAAATGTACGACTGGGCAAAAGCACCCGATGCCAACTTTACGCTGCGCATGACCTACGGCCATGTGGAGGGTTATCGTCCGCGTGACGGCGTCATTTATGATTGGCGTACCACGCTCGACGGAATGCTGGAAAAGGAAAATCCGGCCGACCCGGACTATGTGATGAATGAAAAACTGCGTACGTTCTATGAAAAGGCGGATTTCGGACGGTATGCGCGTGAAGACGGAAAACTGCCTACGTGTTTTACCACGAACAATGACATTACGGGAGGCAACTCGGGCTCGCCGGTCATGAACGCGAAGGGCGAACTGGTGGGTCTGGCCTTCGACGGCAACATTGAGAGCCTGTCCAGCGACCTGCGCTTCAATCCGGCTTTGCAGCGTTGCATTAACGTGGACATCCGTTACGTACTCTTCCTCGTGGAGAAATTTGGCGGTTCCACTTATCTTTTTGACGAAATGGATATCCGCCAGTAACATCTGCGCAGACATAACCCATCAGCAGGCGGGAAGCAGCACGGAAGCGGTGCGGGCTTCCCGCCTGTCGGTTTTTCGGGGCTGTGTGGAGAGCGGGCAGAAGTTCCGCTAAAAACACTTGGTACTTTAGGAAAAACAGTCAGTACTTTAGAAAAAACAAAAGTAAGGACAGTTTTTCCTAAAGTACTGACTGTTTTTGGGGAGATATGCGGCCGCTTGCTTGTTGCGGGGAAAAGGCTGTCTGAGCAAACTTTACTGAAAATATGTAATGCAAGTGAAAGCGGGTTTTCGATAAAATCGCTAAATTCGCGTTGGAAGCCATTGCTGCTGTCTGGCAGGAAGATAACCTGATGATGCGAATGCATGTTTGTATAGTCCGGCAGATTCACATGGTTCTCCTTCCATTATGATTTTATATCCCTAACAACACCTGTTATGAATCAAAGAAAAACATTTTGTTTGTTCCTTCTTATGCTGGCCTTCAGTGTGGGGGTTTATGCCCAGCGTAGTGAAGTTTATCTGGAAAAGGGTTGGAAATTCAGTAAGGGCGATGTGGCTGAGGCATGGCAGACGGATTTCGATGACAGCCGGTGGGAGAGTGTGACGGTGCCACATGATTGGGCCATATACGGTCCTTTTGACCGTAACCACGATTTGCAGCAGGTCGCTGTGACACAGAATTTTGAAAAACAAGCTTCGCTCAAGACCGGGCGTACCGGCGGATTGCCGTATGTCGGAGTCGGCTGGTACCGTACACGTTTTTCGGTCCCTTCCGGCAGCTGTGTGTCATTGGTCTTCGATGGTGCCATGAGCGAAGCACGTGTCTATGTCAACGGAAAGGAGGCCTGTTTCTGGCCGTGCGGTTATAATTCCTTTCATTGTGACGTGACCGGTTTGCTGCATACGGACAGTACGGCAAACATATTGGCCGTGCGGCTGGAAAACCGGCCGCAGTCGTCACGTTGGTATCCCGGTGCAGGACTCTATCGTAACGTGCGGGTGGTCAGTACGGGAAAAATACACGTACCCGTGTGGGGCACCCGGCTGACGACGCCGCATGTAGAAAAAGACTATGCGATCGTTTCGCTTCAGACGACTATCGAGAATGCCGGTCAGGAAGAGTTGACGGTTGTGACCGATATTGTGAGTCCTGACGGCAAGGTGGTGGCAAGCGACACCCACAAGCGCCGCATCTTCCACCAGCAGCCCTTCGAGCAGCATCTGACGGTGCCGGCACCGCTGTTGTGGTCGCCTGAGACGCCGCACCTCTATCGCGCCGACACCCGGATTTATTCCGGAGGCCGGTTGCAGGACTCTTATTCCACCCGCTTCGGCATCCGGACCGTGGAAATTGTGCCGCACAAGGGCTTCTTTCTCAATGGCAAGCGCCGCAAGTTTCAGGGGGTGTGCAATCATCACGACCTCGGTCCGCTGGGAGCCGCCGTCAATGAGGCCGCCCTCCGTCATCAGTTGACCTTGCTGAAGGACATGGGGTGTGATGCCATCCGGACCGCCCACAACATGCCGGCACCCGAACTGGTGCGTCTTTGCGATGAGATGGGCTTCATGATGATGATAGAGCCGTTTGACGAATGGGACATCGCAAAATGTGAAAACGGCTATCACCGTTATTTCAAGGAGTGGGCCGAGCGTGATATGGTCAATATGCTTCGTCAGTACCGCAACCATCCTTGTGTCGTCATGTGGAGCATCGGCAACGAAGTGCCTACGCAGTGGAGCCCCGACGGCTATAGAGTGGCCAGCTTCCTGCAGGACATCTGCCACCGCGAGGACCCCACTCGCCCCGTTACCTGCGGCATGGACCAGGTGGAGAGCGTGCTGGCCAACGGCTTTGCCGCCTTACTCGATGTGCCGGGATTCAATTACCGCACACATCTGTATGACAAGGCTTATGAGCAATTGCCCCAGGGCATTGTCCTGGGCTCGGAAACTTCTTCCACCGTCAGTTCACGTGGCGTTTACAAGTTTCCGGCCGAACGCCGTGCCGGTGCACTCTATGACGACCATCAGTCATCATCCTATGACTTGGAATACTGTGCCTGGTCGAACATACCCGATTGGGACTTTGCACGTGCCGACGACCACGAATGGACGCTCGGGCAGTTCGTATGGACCGGTTTCGACTACCTGGGTGAGCCCAGTCCTTACGACACGGATGCCTGGCCCAATCACAGTTCGATGTTTGGCATCATTGACCTGGCTTCGTTGCCCAAGGACCGTTATTATCTTTACCGGAGCATCTGGAACAGACAGGCCGAAACGTTGCACATCCTGCCTCATTGGAACTGGAAAGGACGCGAAGGAAAGAAGGTGCCGGTGTTTGTCTACACCAACCATCCTTCGGCCGAACTTTTCGTTAACGGCCGAAGTTACGGACGGCGCAGCAAGCATCGGGAGGGTACGGTAGAAGAGCGCTATCGCCTCATGTGGAACGATGTAGTCTACGAGCCGGGAGAAGTGCGCGTCGTGGCCTATGATGCGCAGGGACGTGCCGTGGCGGAAAAAAGTGTGCAGACGGCTGGTCGTCCCCATCATCTGGAACTCTCTACTCCACACAAAGTGTTGTGTGCTGACGGGAAGGACCTGGCTTACATTACGGTGAAAGTCGTTGACAAGGAGGGACGTCTGTGTCCTGACGACGGACGGCTGGTGAATTTCCGCGTAAAGGGAGCCGGCCGTTATCGCGCAGCTGCAAATGGCGATCCCACATGTCTGGATTTGTTCCACTTGCCGCGAATGCACGCTTTTAGCGGAATGCTGACAGTCATTGTGCAGTCGGGCGAAGAGCCGGGTACCATTGAACTGGAGGCAACGGCCAAGGGAGTGAAATCCGGTCAGATTCAGATACAGACGCGGCAGGCGGATTCGTCCCGCGGGTCATCGCATCTGTGTGTACTTCCGGTCGTGAATGCAGGGAAGTGAACGTTATGTATAATATAAAAAATAAACCATGAAAAGAAAACTGTATTGGCTGATGTTGCTTTTGTGCATGGCAACAGGTGTGAGTGCGTCCTCGCGTGACGAGGTGCGTACGGTGCTTCCATTTAACTCCAATTGGCGTTTTGCCCGTTATGGCATGCAGCCTGACGGGTCGTATCTGCGGGAACCGCAGCCGGCTCCTTCGGCGGAAGATTTTGACGATGCCAGTTGGCGCTTGCTTGATGTGCCCCACGACTGGGCCATTGAGGGACCTTTCCGCAAGGACCTTGACGGATTTACGGGCAAACTTCCCTGGCAGGGCATAGGCTGGTATCGCAAATATTTTACGTTGGACCGGAAGGATGAGGGACGTCGGGTCTATCTTGACTTTGACGGTGCGATGGCTCATGCCGAGGTCTGGCTTAACGGGCATAAGGCGGGAGGATGGCCTTATGGTTATACTTCCTTCCGTGTGGATTTGACGCCTTACGTACGTTTTGGAAAGCCCAATGTGCTGTCAGTGCGGCTCAATACGGAAAAGTGGGGGTCCCGCTGGTATCCCGGAGCTGGTATTTACCGCCCGGTCCGCATGGTATTGACCCGCCAGGTACATGTCGCACAATGGGGCGTCTTTGTCACAACGCCGGTTGTAGGGAATGAGTCGGCTACGGCTGCCATACGTGTCGAGGTGGAGAATCACCAGCAGCAGGCGTCCGATGTCAGTTACTCGGTGGCCATCTATGAGCGAAAGAGCGATGGCCGTCCCGGCCGGTTGAAGGCGCGGTTGGCCGACCGGCGTGCATTGCGGATTGCTCCCCGGCAGTCGGCCCATGACAGCGTGACGCTGGAGGTGAAGCGTCCCGAACTGTGGGACTTGGATAACCGTCAGCTTTACGTCGCACGTGTCTCCGTTTTTTCCGGCGACGAATTGGTGGACCAGTATGACGAGAGCTTTGGCTTCCGGACGATAGCCTTTACTCACGACCGCGGCTTCCTGCTTAACGGCAAAAGTGTGCGCATCAATGGCGTGTGTATGCACCACGATCTTGGTGCGCTGGGCGCCGCTTTCAATATGAGCGCTTTGCGTCGTCAGCTGACCATCCTCAAGGAGATGGGTTGCAATGCGATTCGTACTTCGCACAATCCGCCGGCTCCTCAGTTGCTCGATTTGGCCGACGAAATGGGATTCCTGGTGATGGATGAAGCTTTTGATACCTGGCATCACAGCAAAAAGAAATATGATTATGCTTCACTCTATGAGGACTGGCACGAACGGGATTTGGCCGCACTGATCCGGCGCGACCGCAATCATCCTTCGGTAATCATGTGGAGCACGGGCAATGAGGTGCAGGAACAATATCATCCGGAGACAGGGGAGGCCCGGCATCTGACCGAAGTGGTGCACCGCTATGATCCGACCCGTCCGGCTACCTTCGGCGCTTCTGCTCCCAATGTGTCAGCCCTTAACGGCACTCCTCTGCAGGTGGATGTTCACGGCATGAACTATCCGGCAGGTGTATACGGAGGAACCGACTTCTATGGAAAGTTTCTTGAGAAACCGGAACATCAGCATCTGGCCGGATATGCAAGTGAAACCAGCTCGACGATGAGTTCGCGTGGAGAATATTTCCCCAAACGTTTTCATGTATCCTCCTATGATCTGACCGAACCGGGATGGGGCGGCTTGCCGGACCAGGAATTTGAGGCGCTCGACCGTTATCCGGCTATTTGCGGTGAATTTGTCTGGACCGGTTTTGATTATCTGGGAGAACCGACGCCTTTCAACAGTGATGCTTCGGTGTTGCTGAATCATGTGGGAAAAATGTCGGAGAGCGAGATGGAAAAGGAACGTCGGCGTCTTGACAGCATCGCAACCCACCGTCCCCCTTCGCGTAGCAGTTATTTTGGAATCGTCGACCTTGCCGGATTCCCCAAGGACCGGTATTATCTTTATCAGTCGCGCTGGCGGCCTGAACTGCCAATGGTGCACATTCTGCCTCACTGGAACTTCCCTGACCGTGTAGGTAAGAAAACACCGGTATTTGTTTATACCTCGGGCGACGAGGCCGAGCTGTTCCTGAACGGACGTTCGCTGGGAAAAAAGAAAAAAGGACAGTATGAGTATCGTCTGCGCTGGGAAGATGTGGTTTATGAGCCCGGTGAACTGAAGGCGGTGGCTTATCGTAACGGACAGCTTTGGGCTGAGACCAGCGTGGTGACGACAGGACGTCCGGCAGCATTGAAAATGGAGGCTGATAAAAAAGTATTGTGCCGTGACGGTGAAGAACTTTTGTTCGTGAAGATTTCCGTTGTTGATGCGGAAGGGCGGCTCGTGCCTGAGGCGGATAACTTTATCCGCTGTCGTCTGCTGGGAGCCGGCGAAATTGTGGCCACGGACAATGGAGATCCCACATCGCATATCATTTTCTCGGAAACCGGGCGCCCGGCTTTTAACGGCCTGTTCCTTGCCATCGTCAAAGCCAGTCGCGACGGAAAGGGAAATCTTACGTTGAAAGCAGAGGCGGATGGTTTGCCTGAAGCCGTTTTGGAAATCAAAACCAGTCGATAGAAACAGGGAGTTGCCGGTCGCCAGCATCGTGAGGACGGCCGGCAATTGTCTGCATACCAGTGTAGCCTGATGGCATGCTTTTTCCGGCGGCAACTTGGGCTTCCTCTGATAAAAATAAGTAATTTTACTTTGTCTGTCGCTCGACATGTCGTAACTTTGTGGTCGAAAATATTTTTAGCTAAAAATAATAGAAATATGTCCGGAACAAAGAAAATTAAGACCGCGTTGGTATCGGTCTTTCATAAGGACGGTTTGGAAGAACTTCTGGCCGCTCTGCACAAGAATGGCGTACAGTTCCTTTCCACCGGTGGTACGCAGGCGTTTATCGAATCGTTGGGTTATCCTTGTAAGAAGGTGGAGGACCTTACGACTTATCCTTCCATCCTGGGCGGCCGTGTGAAGACATTGCACCCCAAAGTGTTCGGAGGTATTCTGGGACGCCGTGAATTGGCTTCCGACCAGGAGGAAATGGCCAAATATGAAATTCCGGAGATTGACTTGGTAATTGTGGATCTCTATCCGTTTGAACAGACTGTGGCCAGCGGAGCATCAGCTGCCGATATCATAGAAAAAATTGATATAGGTGGTATTTCTCTGATTCGTGCCGCTGCCAAGAATTTCAATGACGTGGTGATTGTACCTTCCAAGGCGGAATACAAGCCTTTGCTGGATATTGTGACGGCTAATGGGGCACAGACTGAACTGGATGAGCGCCGTTGGTTTGCTACCCGTGCCTTTGGCGTTTCGAGCCATTATGACACGGCCATTCATGCTTGGTTTGAAAAATAATCTTTTTATTTCATTTGGCGAAGCGAACCACCGGCAACAGATTGTTTCCGATGGTTGGCTTCGTTTTTGCTGACTTCTATAGCTAATACATAAAATGGGTATATTTTCAAATTTCTTTTCATTTACGCAGGAACTTGCCATTGACCTTGGTACCGCCAATACGGTTATCATCAGTGGTGATGAGATTGTGGTGAATGAACCTTCCGTAGTGGCTCTTGATCGCCACACGGACAAAATGATAGCTGTGGGCGGTAAGGCCAAGCTGATGTATGAAAAGACCAATGACAAAATCCGTGTGATTCGGCCGTTGCGCGATGGCGTAATTGCCGATTTTAATGCAGCGGAACAGATGATACGCGGATTGATTAAGATGGTGCACCGTGGAAAACGGCTGTTTTCACCTTCCTTGCGTGTTGTCATCGGTGTGCCCAGTGGGTCTACTGAAGTGGAACTCCGCGCCGTGCGTGATTCGGCTGAACATGCTGGTGGACGTGATGTCTTCCTGATTTACGAACCGATGGCTGCAGCCATAGGTATCGGCATTGATGTCAATGCTCCTGAAGGAAACATGATTGTTGATATAGGTGGTGGCACGACGGAGATTGCTGTCATTTCTTTGGGAGGAATCGTTTCCAATAATTCCATAAAGATGGCGGGAGATGACTTTACGGCCGATATTCAGGAATACATGAGTCGTCAGCATAATGTTCGTGTCAGCGAACGTATGGCCGAGCGTATCAAAATTCATGTCGGTGCGGCATTGACCGATTTGGGCGAAAATACTCCGGAAGATTATGTGGTCAGTGGTCCGAACCGTATCACGGCGATGCCGATGCAGGTTCCCGTATGTTATCAGGAAATTGCGCATTGCCTTGAAAAGTCGATTGCCAAGATTGAGCAGGCTGTCATCAATGCGCTCGAGAACACTCCTCCCGAACTCTATGCCGATATCGTGAAGAATGGCATTTATCTTACTGGTGGTGGCGCATTGTTGAGAGGACTAGATAAGCGCTTGACCGACAAGATTAATATTCAGTTCCATGTAGCCGAGGATCCGTTGCTTTGTGTGGCTAAGGGCACAGGCTATGCCTTGAAGGATGTAAGCAAGTATCCGTTCCTGAAACGATAGGGCAAAGTGAATCTGCTTGTCCGAAGGAGACGGAATTTCCTATAACAGTAATGGTATGAGACATATCCTGCATTTGCAGGAGTGTGTCTGATACCATGGTGTAGATTTGTGATACGGAAGTAAGCGAATCCAATTTGTGTGTAGCTATCCGGCTGTTGGCCTTTGGGCTGTATTGCCAGTGTCTGTCTTCAAAAGTGAGTTAAGGAAGATGTATTATCTGTTGGAATTTATCCGCAAGTATCATTACTTGTTGTTGTTCCTGGTGTTGGAAGGGCTTAGTTTCTTGTTGCTCTTTCGGTTCAACAGTTTTCAGGGCAGTGTTTGGCTGAGTTCGGCGAATACTGCAGTGGCAAGTGTTGAGCGTATCCGTCAGGATTGTATGTCTTTTCTGGACTTGCGTAGCTTGAATAGGCAGTTGACAGATGAAAACCTGCGCCTGCAGCAGGAGGCCGAGGCTTTACGGGAAGTCCTCTTTGATATGGTTCGCGACAGTTCGGAAGTGGAACGAAAAATGAAAGAGCGTTTGCAGGAATATCAGCTGGTGCCGGCGCTGGTCGTTTCCAACTCCAATTCCGGAACAAACCATTATTTGGTCATCGACAAGGGACGGCGGCACGGCATACAGCCCGAAATGGGCGTGGTGAGCGGAAGCGGCGTTGTGGGAATAGTCTATCTGACGGGACCGAACTATTCTTTGGTCTTGCCTGTTACCCATCAGAAGTCCAGCATCAGTTGCCGTGTGCAGGGACAACGTTATTTTGGTTATCTGCAGTGGAGCGGAAATAATTTGCGGAAGGCATATGTTGATGACATTCCCCGCTATGCGAAGATAAAGAAGGGCGACTGTATAGAGACAAGTGGCTACTCCTCCGTTTTCCCGCCGGGTATTTATGTGGGACGGATTTGTGGCATCAGCAATTCGGCAGATGGGCAGTCGTTCCGTTTGGATGTAGATTTGGGAACCGATTTTGCCAATTTGCGTGATGTGAGTGTAATTGCTACGCCGTATAAGGCCGAAATCGATACTTTGCGTTCGCATGCGGGTGACGTTGAGGCATTGATGTCAGAGTAACCTATTGTTTTATTGGAGAGATTCTTATGTTGCACATCATACTGTCACGTTTGGTCTGGTGCGTTGTCCTGATGATTTTGCAGGTTTTCCTTTTTAATCACGTGCATTTGTGGGGATACGCAACACCGCTGTGTTATGTTTATTTCCTGCTTATTCTTCCGGCTGATACCCCGCGTTGGCTTTATATTCTGTCTGGCTTCTTGTTGGGGCTTTTTGCAGACTTGTTCAGTAACACTCCGGGCGTAGGTGCAGCTTCGCTATGTGCGGTAGGGCTGGTGACACCATGGCTGCTCTCTGCTTTTGCCCCCAAGGACAGAGATGAGGAAATCTTGTTGCCGTCGGCGGTCAACATGGAGTGGGGACGTTTTCTCCGTTATGCTTTGTCTGCCACTTTTCTGCATTGTGCCTTGTTCTATACGTTGGAAGCTTTTTCTTTTTCCAACTGGCAGCAGTTGCTGCTGCGCATTGTGTCCAGTACCCTCCTTACTTTTCTGATTATTGTGGTATTGGAGATGATTCGCTCAAAGGATAAAAAGAAGTGATGTCCTTATCGTATTATTCTATTCATTAATGGCAATGGGCGATTTGAATTTCAGTCAGCGTAAGTTTGTGATTGGCGGTGTGGTGGTCCTGGTGATTTTAATTTACATTATCCGCCTGTTCACACTCCAGTTATTGAGCGATGACTATAAGAAAAATGCTGACTCCAATGCATTCCGGAAGGAAATTCAATATCCTTCGCGAGGACTGATTTTCGACCGTAAAGGGCGCCTGTTGGTGTATAACGAACCATCATATAATATTATGGTGGTCATGAACGACCAGTTGGGGATTGATACGCTTGATTTTTGTCGCACGATGGGAATAACGCCCGAAATCTATCGTGCCAAGATGGAAGAAATCAAGAAAAGGCGGAATTATTCCCGTTATACGCCTCAATTGTTCATGAGCCAGATACCGGCTGAGGAGTTTTCCGTTTTTCGGGAAAAGTTGTTCCGCTTCAAAGGGTTTTCTGTGGAAAAACGGGCTAATCGCCATTATGCTACCAGTCTGGGCGCGCACATTCTCGGCGATGTCGGAGAAGTAAATGAGCAGGATATCGAGGCGGATGATTATTACAAGAGTGGCGACAATATAGGGAAACTGGGAGTGGAGCGCTCTTATGAAAAACAGTTGCGAGGAGAGAAAGGTATGCGCATCATGTTGCGTGATGTGCATGGCCGCACCAAAGGTCACTATCAGAATGGAAAATATGACAAGCAACCGGTGCCGGGCCGGAATGTTACCTTGAGTATTGATATTGAGCTCCAGGCTCTTGCGGAACGGCTGCTGAAAAATAAAATCGGTTCGATTGTTGCCATCGAGCCGGCTACAGGGGAAGTTCTCTGTATGGCATCTTCGCCGACCTATGACCCCCATATCATGGTAGGGCGTAATCGGGGTGAGAGTCACCGCAAACTGAGTAATGACCCGCGGAAACCTTTGCTCAATCGGGCTATTATGGGTACCTATCCTCCAGGTTCTACATTCAAACTGACGCAGGCGTTGTTGGGATTGCAGGAAGGGGTGATTACTCCCGATTTACGTTTCCCTTGTAATCATGGATTCAATTACAAAGGGTTGCATCTGGGATGTCATGCGCATGGTTCACCGTTACCGCTGATTCCGGCCATTGCAACCTCCTGTAATGCTTATTTCTGTTGGAACTTGTATCGTATGTTCAGCAATCGCACCAAGTATCCTACGGTGCAGGATGCGATGACGCGCTGGAAAGATCATTTGGTGGCCATGGGCTTTGGTTACAAACTCGGAGTGGATTTGCCGGGAGAGAAGCGTGGAATGATTCCCAATGCAGATTATTATGACCGTCATATACGCGGACGTTGGAACGGCCTGACGGTAATTTCTATATCCATCGGTCAGGGTGAAGTAACGGCAACTCCGTTGCAGATTGCCAATCTGGCTGCCACAATCGCTAACCGCGGACATTACATTGTTCCGCATGTGGTACATAAAATTCAGGATGAACCGTTAGATTCCATCTATCGTGTGCAGAAGCGTACCATGGTGGATAGAAAATGGTACGAGTATGCAGTAGCCGGGATGCGGCAGGCTGTAGTTGGCGGAACTTGTCACGCGGCGAATATACCAGGCATAGAAGTTTGCGGAAAAACCGGAACGGCCGAGAATCGCGGCGAAGATCATTCCGCATTTATGGGCTTCGCGCCGATGAACCAGCCCAAAATAGCGGTGGCCGTGTATGTGGAGAATGGTGGATTTGGAGCAGTGTATGGAGTGCCGTTGGGTGGACTTATCATGGAGCAATATTTGAATGGAAAACTTTCGGAAGCTTCGGAACTGAAGGCCCAGGCTTTCGAGGAACGGGTTATCAAATACGGGAAGTATGAACGATAGAATGTCGGGGTATCCGCTTTTTCGGGCAGATTGGGTGGTGATTGTTGTCTTCATTGCCTTGCTGGCTTTCGGATGGATTAGCATTTGCGGTGCCAGCCACGAAATCGGCGATACGAATTTTTTTGATTGGGAAGAGCGCACCGGAAAACAATTGATTTGGATGGGGTGCTCGTTCGGGTTAGGATTTTTCCTGTTGATGCTTGACGACCGCTATTTTGACATCGTGGCCGATGTCGTGTATTGGCTGATGATGGGATTGCTGCTGATAACCCCTTTTCTGGCCAAGGACATCAAGGGCTCTTTGTCGTGGATAAGTTTGGGGAGTGTTAGTTTGCAGCCCGCCGAATTTGCCAAGTGTGCCACAGCACTGGCCGTGGCGAAACTGATTAGTCAATATGGCTTTACGCTCAACCGGATGAGAAATCTGCTGAAGGCATCTGCGGTGATACTTTTGCCGATGATACTGATTGTCCTCCAGAAAGAGACCGGTTCTGCCCTCGTATATTTGTCTTTCTTTCTGATGTTCTATAGGGAAGGCATGCCGGGATGTTTCCTTTTTACAGCCGTGGCTGCAGTTGCCTATTTTGTCATCGGTGTCCGTTTTTCCGAAGACATGATTCCTTATACATATACGTCAGTCGGGGAATTTACGGTGCTGGTCATGATTATTGTTTTCACGGCAGGCATGGTTCGCGTTTATTGCCCGCGCACTCCGCATGCGTTGCGGCTGCTTCTCTGGGGAGCCGGTGCAGTGGCCCTTTCTCTTGTTCTTTCATGCTTTGTCGCGCCGTTTGATGTGTCTTGGGTATTGATAGCCTATTGCATCTTTATGTCGGGATATCTGGCCTGGCAGCGGTTGGGAGAACGTTCTTCACGTTATTTCTACATTGCATTGTTTACTTTGGGTTCGACCGCGTTGCTATATACGGCCGATTATGCCCTCAACAATATTCTTCAGCCGCATCAGCAGACCCGTGTGAGGGTGTTGTTGGGCATGGAGGAAAATCTGACGGGAGCCGGTTATAATGTGAATCAAAGTAAAATCGCCATTGGTTCAGGCGGACTGGAAGGGAAAGGATTCATGAACGGCACCCAAACCAAGTTGAAGTATGTGCCTGAACAGGATACGGACTTTATATTCTGTACGGTAGGCGAAGAAGAAGGATTTATCGGCTCGGCAGGCGTACTGTTGCTGTTCATGACGTTAATCTTACGGCTCATTTATCTGTCGGAGCGGCAGCAAACCGTTTTCGGGCGTGTGTACGGCTATTCGGTGGTGAGTATTTTCTTCTTCCATGTGTTGATTAATGTAGGCATGGTGATAGGGCTGATGCCGGTAATCGGCATACCATTGCCGTTTTTCAGCTACGGGGGTTCTTCTCTGTGGGGATTCACTCTTTTGCTTTTTATATTTTTGAGAATTGATGCCGGCAATAAGACCAAAGAGGTTCAGCGGTAGGTTATAAAGATTAATTAGTTGAAGATAGAGATATGAGACAGTCTGATTCTGGCAGTCGGGGCAGGCTTATGACAATCGCCCTTTTGGTGGCAATACCTGTTATTATCATTACCGTTTATTTCAAGATACGTTCGGACGCGGCAGATGCTGCTGCAGATACCGTTCCGGCGCAGGTCGTGAAGCAATCGGCTGTTGTTGCCGATACGGTGGAAGTGCCGGAAGTGAATGCAACAGTTGAAGAACCTGTTGAGGTTGCCGTTTCCGACTCCGTGGGCATCGACCGGAGGCCGGCAATGGAGGCCGGCAACGAAGATGGATACTGGGATGGCTGGTATGACGGCGCCGAAACCGGTGAACGGCAAAGATATGACGAGAGCAGCAATTATGCTTCGGCAGAGGATAGGCGTGTATATGCCGAAAACTATCGTGAAGGCTACGAACGCGGTTTTGCCGAGGCTTTGGAAAACCGTAAAAAATAAAAAAATGGAGCGGCAGGCAGTGCTGCGCTCCACATTTGTCGGGTTTTCAGTTCTTGTCGTCTGTTTCGGCCTTTGCTGTTTCTTCTTCAGTTTCATCAGCCTTCCGGGGGATGCGGAAGAAGGAGAAATTGACACTTCCGTAGGCACGGTGTTCCAGAAAATCGGGCCGTTGGGAGAAATCATAGTTTTTTCCATGCTCCAGCACGAAGATGGTGTTCTCGTGTATGAGGCCGCTGTTCATGACGCGGTCGGGGAGTTCACCCAGTTCGGGTAAGGCATAAGGCGGGTCGGCGAAAATCAGGTCGAATGCTTCCTTTCCGCGTTCGATGTAGCGGAGTGCATCTCCGCAAATGGGACAACTGGCCTCATCGTTGAGGCTGCGCAGCGTGGAAGCAATAAAGCCGTAATGTTTGCGGTCCTTTTCGATGGATACAACCCGTGGACATCCGCGCGAGAGCAGTTCCAGCGTGATGCTGCCCGTACCGGCGAAAAGGTCGAGTGCGCGTGTCTCTTCAAAATCGATGTAGGCGCGGAGCACATTGAAGAGATTTTCTTTGGCAAAGTCTGTTGTCGGACGTGCTTTGAATGTGCGGGGCACTTCAAAGTGGCGTCCTTTATATTTTCCGGTAATGACTCTCATGGTGTGGTGATTTCCTTTATTTTGTTTATTGTTCTATCAGCAGTGCCATCAAGTCGTAGGGCACGCCCTCGGTGGTGGAAACGATGTGGCGGTTGAACTCTCCGGACGGATTGATGCAGAAAACGTTGGGTATGAAGGCACCTATAGTTTCGGCTGCCTTGTTCCGTTCTGCCGGTTCGCCGGCTACGTAGACAGGAATGGCCGAACTGTTGACGGCCATGTGCCGGGTCAGATTGAGCACGTAGTAGGCAATGTCCGTTTCTCCGTTTATCGGATAAGAGTTGACCATGAGCAGATGGGTGTCGTCGAACACCGCCACGTCAATGCTCTTTTCATGGCAATAGATAAAGAACCGTTTTTGCGGCTGGCTGGTGATTCCTTTGGAAGAAAATTTCCGGAGCACGGGGGTCAGGCTCGACACATAGCGCACGTTGTTGAATATTTCCTCGATATTCCGGCAGGTCTGTTCATCGAGCGAGTAGAGCAGCACGACGTTGGCTGCAGGCACGATGTCGTAGAATACCCGGTGGGGGGATTCGTTCGGGAGACAGTAGTTGTAGATTGCATTTCCGTCCTCTTCCTGAAAATCGGCCAATGGCACAGGGGTGACGGTGCCTGAAACGAGGACTACTGTCTCGCCGATGGGCGCATTGAGGATGGACTCCGACTGCACGGCTGTACGCAGGTTGACCGTCAGCGAAACATGGGGCTGCAGACGGTAGGGAGAGAACGTAAAATACGGTTTCTCCCGCATTTCATAGCGGGCAAAGCAGATGCGGCTGTCCGAGAGTCGCAGGTAGAGTGTGTGAGGGATGCGGGCAGAGGGAGAAAGTTCTTCAGTCATGGGCTTCTGTGCAAAGGGTATGTCACCTTGCGGCCGATGCCGCGTGGACAAAAATACGCATTGTTTTTTTATTTTTCCGGCTTTTTCCATAAAAAGCGGCGCAGCAGGGTGTAGCCGGTCACGTTGCCGAACAGCGCGCCGATGGCATTGGCCAGGACGTCACCCCAGTCGGCGCTGCGATAGTCGGTGGCGTAGCTTTGCGCGAGTTCCACGCAGCAACTCATGACGATGGGGGCCACCAGTGCGAAGAGAAAGAGGCGGCGCCGGTTGAGCTGCTGGTGTGAACGGAGATATTCCCACCAGATGGTGCCACAAGTGCCGGCATACATAATGAAATGCGCCACTTTGTCCAGACCGAACGACAGTTCGAAGTCAATCTCCACTTGTGGAGTCCGGCAGAGACAGAGTATCCAGATGACGGCAATGCAAAGCCAGGAGAGCGGATAATTTCGAATCATGGCGTGGAAAATCGGAATTACCAGAATTTGTTCTGTTCACGGTTGTATTCAAATCCGGCTGCGGCCAGGCGCGATTCTATGTCATGACGGTCGATGTCCATGTCCTGACACAGGGAGTCGAGTGAATCATACTGGTCGCGCAGTTTCATGTTGATGGTGCTGAAGAGCATCATCGGGTCTTTCGGCATTTCCATTGTTACGGATGGTTTAATGTTTTAATCGGCTGCAAAGTTACATTTTTTTGTTGATACTGTGACGGGTAATTTCAAATACGCTGTGCTTGTGGGCGCCGGCAGGGCCGGATGGCTTGCAGCCGACGGTCATGTGATGGCGGGGCATTCTTTTCCGGAAACGGCGCAAGTTTCCTCCTTTCGGCAGAAATGCGTAATTTTGTGGAGCACATTTTTTCCTTTTTACAGAACTATCCGCAACCATGATTCACGAAGAACTGGCACGCCAGATTGCGCTCGAATTTCCTCATCAGTTTACTCCCGCACAGTGGCAAGCTGTGCAGGCATTGTCGGAGTTTGTAGTTACGCCGGTCCGGGAATCGGCTTTTATCCTGCGGGGGTATGCGGGAACGGGTAAGACAACACTGGTCGGCGCGCTGGTGCGGGTGCTGAAAAAGTTGGAGCGTGAAGTGGTGCTGCTCGCGCCTACGGGACGGGCGGCCAAGGTGTTTTCTGCCTATGCCGGTTTTCCGGCCTATACCATCCACAAGGTGATTTACCGGCAGCATACCTTCAACGGTGAGGGAACCCGCTTTTCCCTGGGGTTTAATAAATTGCGCCATGCGCTCTTCGTTGTCGACGAGGCCTCAATGGTGGCCGATGCCGGTGACGGAGCTTCCGTGTTCGGCTCCGGGTTGTTGCTCGATGATTTGATACGGTATGTGTATGAGGGTGAGGGTTGCAAACTGCTGTTTGTTGGCGACACGGCGCAGTTGCCGCCGGTGGGGGAAGAACTGAGCCCGGCGTTGCGGCGGGACGTGTTGCGGCGGTACGGATTGAATCTGGCGGAGGCGGATTTGACCGAGGTGGTGCGCCAAAGTGCGGATTCGGGCGTGCTGGCCAATGCTACCCGGTTGCGCCGTCTGCTGGTCGAAGGGAGAGAGGAATTGCCGCGGGTATGCGGTTCGCGCGACGGCGAGGTGCGGTTCCTTCCCGGTAACGAACTGATAGAAGAACTGGTTTCGGCTTATTCGGAATATGGCACCGACGGCACTATTGTGGTGACCCGTTCCAACAAGCGGGCGAATATTTACAACAACGGTATTCGTGCCCGCATTTTCGACCGCGAGGAAGAACTGACGCGGGGTGACCGGGTGATGGCCGTGAAAAACAATTATTTTTGGACGGCACAGCTGGCGGCCACGCTCCCAAAGGATGAGCGCCTGCCTTTTGACTTTATAGCCAACGGCGATGCGGCCGAGGTGGTGCGCATCCGCCATGTGCACGAGATGTATGGTTTCCGTTTTGCCGATGCCGTACTGCGCTTTTCCGATTATGATGGATATGAGTTGGAGTGCCGGGTGTTGCTTTCCACACTTTCGTCCGAGTCGCCCTCGCTGACTTCCGACGAAAGCCGGCAGCTTTACGAACGGGTGCTTGAGGATTATGCCGATGTGCCCGGCCGGCGTGAAAAGATGAAGCGTTTGCGGCAGGATCCCTATTATAATGCGTTGCAAATAAAATATGCCTATGCCGTAACCTGTCATAAGGCGCAGGGCGGACAGTGGGGACGGGTCTTTGTGGATCAGGGGTATCTCACGGAGGAAATGGGAGGAAGCGGCTATCTGCGTTGGCTTTATACGGCCTTCACCCGAACCACGGAGCGCCTCTATCTGGTGAACTGGCCTGAAAATCAGAGGGCAACCGGCGAAGAAGACGCCGATGGCGGGCAATAGCAAGTGTGTTGAAACGTTCTGAGTCGGGAGTCAGTCCTTGTCAGCGCCGTCTTGCCTGCGACCGTTCCTTTGAGCGTTTCAAAATAACGGGGCGCGAGCCGCTTCTTCAGTCCGAAAAATCCCCGTAGAAGGTACCCCGAAAACACTCAGTACTTTAGAAAATTCTGTCAGTACTTTAGAAAAAACACTCAGTACTTTTGTTTTTTCTATTAGTAGGTTTGATGAAAAGGGTGTGAGGCGCATGGTTTCATGCCTGCTTCGGAAGCCGTTTGCGGGATATGTAAAAAACAAATCCCCTTTTTATTTTAAGGCCCGTTTCTTGCCTGTGTGAAACGTGGACTTTGCATTCCGTCTGTTGCGGGCGGAGTGGAAGGGCAAAAAACGCGGAATTGCCGCCTTTGTAAAAAGAAAAGTCGTAAATTTGCCCTTTGAGTCTGATGTGCAATAACCTGTAATAATGACGAAATAATATGAAATTGTTTTGCCAGTCGTTTAACAAGTTGTAAATTTGCACAGAATATCAGAAAGTGAGCAAATAAGTATTCAAAAAAATAATCCGTTTTGTAGTATATGGAAAAACGTAAGATACAATTTAGCCTTGTATATCGCGATATGTTCCAGTCGAGCGGTAAGTTTCAGCCCCGCAAAGACCAGTTGGAGCGTATAGCGCCGGTGATTATCAAGATGGGCTGCTTCAGCCGAGTGGAAACCAACGGTGGAGCTTTTGAGCAGGTGAATTTGCTTTATGGCGAAAACCCGAACAAAGCTGTGCGTGCTTTCACCAAGCCGTTTAACGAAGCCGGCATCAAGACCCACATGCTCGACCGCGGTCTGAATGCGTTGCGTATGTTCCCCGTTCCGGCCGACGTGCGTCGCCTCATGTACAAGGTGAAGCATGCACAGGGTACCGATATTACCCGTATTTTCTGCGGTCTGAACGATGTACGCAACATCATTCCGTCCATCAAGTATGCTCTCGAGGCGGGGATGACACCGCAGGCAACGCTGTGTATTACCAATTCGCCTATTCATACGGCTGAGTACTACGCCGGCATTGCCGACCAGTTGATTGCCGCAGGTGCTCCTGAAATCTGCTTGAAGGACATGGCCGGAATCGGTCAGCCCGCCATGCTGGGTAAACTCACCCGCATGATTAAGGAAAAGCATCCTGAAGTGATTATCCAGTATCACGGCCACAGCGGTCCCGGTCTGTCAATGGCTTCTATCCTCGAAGTGTGCCGCAACGGTGCCGATGTTATCGATACCGCCATCGAGCCGCTGTCATGGGGTAAGGTTCATCCCGATGTCATTTCCGTGCAGAGCATGTTGAAGAATGCCGGTTTCGACGTTCCTGAAATCAACATGGAAGCCTATATGGAAGCCCGTAAGTTGACGCAGGAATTTATTGACGACTTCCTGGGCTATTTCATGAACCCCGGTAACAAACTGATGAGCTCGCTCCTGTTGGGCTGCGGTCTCCCCGGTGGTATGATGGGCTCAATGATGGCCGACCTGACCGGCGTAATGAGCGCCATCAACAGTAACCGTGCCAACAACGGCGAGGAGCCTTTGAGCGAAGATGCGCTGCTCGTGCGTCTGTTTGACGAAGTGGCTTACGTATGGCCCCGCGTAGGTTATCCTCCTCTTGTAACCCCGTTCTCGCAGTATGTGAAGAATATTGCCTTGATGAACCTCCTCACTGAATCCATGGGCAAACCCCGCTATTCAATGATGGACAACTCTATCTGGGGTATGATTCTCGGCAAGAGCGGTAAGTTGCCTGGTGAGGTGGCTCCCGAAATCGTGGCTCTCGCCAAGGAAAAGGGATTCGAGTTTACGGATGCCGATCCGCAGAGCTATTATCCCGACGAACTCGACCGCTTCCGTAAGGAAATGGAGGAAAACGGCTGGGATTTGGGCGAAGACGAGGAAGAACTCTTCGAGTTTGCCATGCATGAAACCCAGTATCGTGACTACAAGAGCGGTGCTGCCAAGAAGCGCTTCCTGGCCGACTTGCAGGCTGCCAAGGACAAGGCCAATGCCAGCGGCATGAGTCTGGAAGAGGCTACGGCTCTGAAGCATGCGAAAGCCGATGCCATCGTTGCTCCCGAATCGGGTACGGTGCTTTGGGAAATCAACGGTGACGGCGAGGCAACCAAGAGCATCGAGCCGTTCATCGGTAAGAAATATGAGGCCGGAGAATTCTTCTGCTACATAGAAAACAACTATGGCCAGATTCAGGAAATACCGGCTGCACTCGGTGGCTTGCTCGTGGAAATCAACGCAAAGCAGGGCAGCCATGTATCGAAAGGCGATGTGATTGCCTACATAGAACGTGCCTGATGAGCCTTTTGCCGGCAGGCATGCGACCTCAAAAAGGGTATAGACAGGATTGCACGGCGCTGACCAGTTCGGCGCAGTGCAGTCTTGTCCTTTTAATAAAGGTAGGATGTAACCAAGAATCAAAATCGTAAGTCTATGAAAAGTACAAAATGGATATTGGGGCTACTGGCTTTGCTGGCTTTACAGGCATCAGCACAAGTTTCAGAACTCACAGATTTTCTTCGTAACCACACTTTGAAAGAAGTATCCGCAACAGATTTTTCCCGTAAGAAGCTGAATAAGGAGGAATGTGCCGAAGCGGCGAAAGTGCTGGAGGCCGCCTGGCGAAAGGAAACGCAGGAGCGTTATCGTCAGGAAGGAGAAGCGGCCTGTTTTCAGCATGGCGACCTGAAGATGGCGTTTCTCAGCCGCATCTTCGGGAAGGAGCCTGCCGACGGTCGGAGTCTGTATATTTCCATGCATGGCGGTGGAGCTACGGCTCATGCGGTCAATGACGGACAGTGGCAGAACCAGATTCGTCTATATACGCCAGCAGAAGGTTTGTATGTGGCTCCGCGTGCCCCTTGGGACGACTGGAACATGTGGTTTAAGCCCGGTATGGATGAGTTTTTTGAAGACCTTATCAAATGGGCTGTTGTGACTCACAACGTCAATCCCGACAAGGTGTATCTGATGGGATATTCTGCCGGCGGCGACGGCGTGTGGCGCATGGCGCCCCGTATGGCCGACCGTTGGGCTGCCGCATCCATGATGGCCGGCCACCCCGGAAATGCCCAGCAGGTGAACCTTTTGCACGTGCCCTATATGATTTGGATGGGGGAACTGGATGCTGCCTATCAGAGAAATGAGCAGGCGGTGGCCAAAGGGCGTGTCATGGATGAACTGCAACAGGCCATGCCGGAAGGCTACGTGCACGAAACGCATATCGTGGCAGGAAAGGGCCACTGGATGGACCGTGCCGACACGCTGGCTGTCAGTTGGATGCCGCGTTTCACGCGCAATCCCTTGCCCAAACATGTCATATGGCAACAGGAGGAGGTGACGCGGCCTTATTTGTATTGGCTGTCGGTCAACGCTCTGCGTGCCAGACAGGGCATGCGGGTGGATGCCCGTGTCGAAGGAAACACCATACGGATATTGCGCAGTGATTATCGCAAGTTGCGCATATATTTGAACGACGAACTGGTGGATCTGGATAAGAAAGTTCGGGTGGTTTATGGTGATGAGGTACTTTTCAGCGGACGCTTGCGCCGCACGCTGGGAATGATGGCGAATACCCTGGAAGAGCGGGGAGACGTTAACTGGATATTCCCCGCATGCGTTGACGTGGAGATTGAAAGTGTGAAGCAGGAACTCTTCTGACGTTTGGCCTGCCGGGACATTTGAAGTCTGTTGGCAGAAACAGAAGGGGACGGAAGGTTCCATCAAATAGTATTCGGTTGAATTTGATTTGACTTAAAAACAGCATACATAATGAAAATAGGTGATAAGGTTCGCTTCCTGAATGATGTGGGAGGTGGTGTGATTGCCGGATTTCCCGACAAGGACACAGTCCTCGTTCGCGACGAGGATGGTTTTGACATTCCGGTGTTGCGCCGTGAATGTGTAGTGGTGGATACCAATGATTACAACATAGCCAAAGTGAATACCCGCTCTGAGAAACAGCCGGTTGCGGGGACAGCGCAGAAGGCGTTGCATGTAGATGAGGAAAAAGATGATGACATTGCCGACCGTCCTGTCGCGTTTCGTCCGAAGGCTGTGGAGCGTAGAGGAGCAGATGTGTTGAATGTGTATCTTGGCTTTATTCCGGTTGAGGTAAAGAATCTCAGCAGTACATCCTTTGAGGCATATTTGGTTAACGACAGTAATTATGCTTTGCGTTTTGCATTGTATACCCATGAAGGCGCAGCCTGCCAGTTGCGGCAGGAGGGAATTGTTGAACCCAATATGAAACTGTTTCTTGAGGAGTTTGAGCGGAGCGCCTTGCCCGAGATGGAAAAACTGACTTTTCAACTTTTTGCATTCAAAACCGGGAAGACCTTTATCCCGAAGCCGGTCTTTGATGTTACGCTGAGATTGGACGGAACGAAGTTCTATAAATTGCATACGTTCCAGAGTTCGGACTTTTTCGAGGAGCCTGCTTATGTTTGTGACGTTATCCGCGATGACCGGCCGGCACGTTCGGTCTTTGTAGATGCCCGTCAGCTTCAGGAAGCGCTGCTGGAAAAGAAAGTGGAAACCCCAAAAGAGCAGCCGGCACGCCGTCCGGGAAAAGAGCGGGAGGCAAAAAATGAGATAGTAGAGGTGGATTTGCATGCCGATGAACTTTTGGAAACAACGGCCGGCATGCAGCCAAAGGATATTCTGGAATATCAGTTGAAAGTATTCCATTCCACGATGGAAAAATACCAAAAGGAATCAGGCCGCCGCATCGTCTTCATACATGGTAAGGGCGATGGCGTACTGCGGAACGCCGTGCTGAAAGAATTGAAGGCAAAGTATCGTCATTGCACATATCAGGATGCTTCCTTCCGCGAATATGGCTTTGGGGCAACTATGGTAGTAATCGGGAATCCGGCTTCCGTAAAGAATCCGAAGCGGCATTGAGCGATTACAGCTTCCGTCGCTGTTGCGGGTAACTGTATGCGGGCTCTCTCGCGCCGCATCATGCCTTGCTCGGAAAGAGTCAGGCCTTCCGTAGGGTTTGCCGGGAGCTGATGTCGGGTCGTGGTGGCGAAAGTGCTACTGAGGGTGCGGCCTTGCTGTAGGAGCCGGATTTTGTTCCTGTCAATACTTTTTCCTTTCCCCGTGTGGGAAAAAGCGATGATACATTGCTTGGCATTGCTGGAAAAAGCGTATCTTTGACCGATAAAGCATGAGCTGGCCGGCAATGACGGATTTGCCATGGGCCGCGTTTCCGCTGACAGGGAGAAGAGGGGCTGCATGTCAGACTAATCGCTCCATTTTACAAACCAAACTGAGAAACATTTGAAATAAATTTATAAACAACTTCTTTATGGAAAAAACTCCTAATCTATCAAAAGTGAAGTATGCGGCCATTGCGCTTGCTTTGCCTTTGTCTTTGGGTAGTGCTCCGGTTGCTCTGGCCGACGGAGCAACTGTTGCAAGCGAGTTGCGCCTTAGCCCGGTACAGGTGACTGGTGCCCGCATGATTAACCCGACAACCGTGGAAGTTACTTTTGCGAATGGTCAGCATCTGACCGTCGACTTCTATGGGGACAACATCTTCCGCCTTTTTCAGGACAACAATGGCGGAATTGTGCGTAACCCGGAGGCAAAGCCAGAAGCGGAAATTCTGGTGAGCACGGCCCGCCGGAGTATGGGGGGAGTGGATTTGAAAACGAACGACAAGGCTGTTGTGATGCGCACGCCGCGTATTGCGGTCAGCATTGACCGTTCGAACGGACTCCTTACCGTGGAAAATCTGGCCAGCGGCGAGAAAGTGATTGAATCTGCTGCGCCTTTTGCTTTTGACGAGAAAAAGGTGACGCTGACGCTGAAAGAGCGGAAAGATGAATACTTCTATGGTGGTGGTGTGCAGAACGGCCGTTTCTCTCACAAGGGAAAGGCTATCGCTATCGTGAATACCAACAATTGGGTAGACGGAGGCGTTGCATCCCCTACACCGTTCTATTGGTCAACCAAGGGGTACGGTATGATGTGGCACACCTTCAAACCGGGTAACTATGATTTCGGTGCGGCGGAACCGGGCAAGGTTTTGCTGACCCATCAGGAAAACTATCTGGATGTATTCTTTATGGTGAACGACGGGCCGGTTGCATTGCTCAACGACTTTTACCAGTTGACAGGTAATCCGGTGCTGTTGCCGAAATTCGGTTTCTATCAGGGACATCTGAATGCTTACAACCGCGACTATTGGAAGGAAACGGACAAAGGTGTCATGGCCTATGAGGATGGCAAGTATTACAGCGAGAGCCAGAAGGACAACGGCGGAATCAAGGAAAGCCTGAACGGTGAGTTGCCCGGCAACTATCAGTTCTCGGCCCGTGCTGCCGTTGACCGTTATCTGAACAATGATATGCCCTTGGGCTGGTTCTTGCCTAACGACGGTTATGGTGCAGGTTACGGCCAGACTTCAACGCTCGATGGCAATATCCAGAACTTGAAGGAGTTCGGCGATTATGCACGTTCGAAGGGTGTGGAAATCGGTTTGTGGACCCAGAGCTCGCTCCATCCCCGTGAAGGCGTAGAGGCTTTGCTGCAACGCGACATCGTCAAGGAAGTGCGCGACGCTGGCGTACGTGTGCTGAAAACGGACGTGGCCTGGGTCGGTGCCGGATACAGTTTCGGACTTAACGGCGTAGCTGACGTAGGACAGATTATGCCTTACTATGGCTCCAATGCGCGTCCGTTTATCATCTCTTTGGACGGATGGGCAGGAACCCAGCGTTATGCAGGTATCTGGACGGGCGACCAGACGGGTGGCGAATGGGAGTATATCCGCTTCCACATCCCGACCTTTATCGGTTCCGGCCTTTCCGGTCAGCCGAATATTTCCAACGACCTTGATGGTATTTTCGGCGGACGGAACATGAAGGTGAATATTCGTGAAAATGAATGGAAGGTATTCACGCCCATGGTGCTCAATATGGACGGATGGGGTGCCAATCCTAAATATCCGCATGCATTGGGCGAGCCGTCAACGAGTATCAACCGCTGGTATGCCAAGTTGAAATCGGAACTGATGCCTTACACTTATTCCGTGGCTCATGAAGCTATTGACGGCAAGCCTATTATCCGCGCCATGTTCCTGGATTATCCGAATGATTTCACATATGGAACGGCTACGCAGTATCAGTTCCTCTACGGCCCGTCTTTCCTGATTGCTCCTATTTATAAGGAAACGGCTGCCGATGAAGAAGGCAATGATATCCGCGACGGCATCTATTTGCCGGAGGGCAAGTGGATTGACTATTACAACGGTGATGTCTACGAAGGCAACCGCATCATCAACAACTTTGACGCTCCTATCTGGAAGCTGCCTATTTTCGTCAAGAGCGGTTCCATTATTCCGATGACTAACCCGAACAATAATCCGGCCGGAATAAAGAAGGATTTCCGTGCATACGAAATCTATGCCGACGGTCATACGACTTTCGAGGAATATGATGATGATGGCAAGACGCAGGCTTATTTGACAGGAGCCAGTGCGCGTACGTTAATCGAAACCAATGTAGACAAGGATGAGCTGCAGGTGAAGATTGAACCGACCATGGGTACATACGAAGGGTTCGAGCCCAACAAGCGCACGGAATTGCGTATCAATGTGAGCAAGGCTCCCAAGAAGGTAACAGCCAAGGTGGGTAAGAAGAAAGTTACCCTTACGGCCGTTTCTTCCCTTGAAGAACTGGAGAAGGCAGAAAATGCTTACTTTTATAACGAGAAGCCGAACTTGAATCGTTTTGCTACCCCCGGCAGTGAGTTTGCGAAGAAAGTGATTACGAAGAATCCTCAACTCATCGTAAAGGTGGGAACCTGTGACGTAACTGCCAGTGGCGTGGAAGTAACTGTTAAGGGCTTCGAGTTCAATCCTGCCGACCGCCTGCGCGTCAGCAAGGGTGCTTTGGAGGCTCCCAAGGTGAAGTTTACCGAGGAAGGCGTACAGCCTTACAACCTTGCACCGTCGTGGGAGAAAGTGGCCAATGCCGATTATTATGAAGTGGAGTTTGACGGCATGGTATACTCTACCATCCGCAACCTGACACTTGATTTCGGCGGACTTGTGCCTGAAACGCAATATTCGTTCAAGGTGCGTGCCGTCAATCAGGACGGATGCTCTGAATGGGTAGAAGCATCGGCCACTACGTTGGCTAATCCGCTGGAATTTGCCATCAGCGGAATCAAGGCAACCGTAACTTGTGAGGACCAGCCGGGACAGACCGTTGCTAAACTCTTCGACTTCGATATGAAGAAAGGATGGCATACCAAGTGGGGTAAGGGTGAAGCTGTGCCGTTTGACATGGTGATTGACCTCCGCAGCGTCAATCAGCTTGACCGTATGGAATATTACCCGCGCGGAAATGCCGGAAACGGTACGCTGATGGAAGGCACCATCTCCTATAGTCTGGACAAAATGCATTGGAGCGAGCCGGTTGCCTTCAACTGGGAAGCCGACAATGTCATGAAGACGTATGCTTTCGCCGGAAATCCGAAGGCCCGTTATGTCAAACTGTCGGTAAGCAAGGCTGTCGGTAACTTCGGTTCCGGTCAGGAAATGTATATTTACAAAGTAGCGGATACGGAAAGCGTGCTCCAGGGTGACATCAACCGCGATAAGAAGGTGGATGAGAACGACCTGACCAGCTACATGAATTATACAGGTCTGCGCAAGGTTGACAGCGACTTCGAATATGTCAGCATCGGTGATGTCAACTCCAACGGATTGATTGACGCATATGACATTTCTGTAGTGTCCACAGAGCTTGACGGCGGTGTGCGCGCTTCCAGTGCTGCTGTAGCGGGAAGTCTCGTGCTGACGCCCAGCAAGACCAGCTTCAAGGCCGGTGATGTTGTTGAAATCAAGGTTTCTGGAAAGGGTCTCCGTGAAGTCAATGGTCTGAGCTTCGGTTTGCCTTACAGCACTGACGACTTTGAATATGCCGGTATTGAACTGAAGGGTATGAAAGAAATGGTGAATCTGACTTACGACCGTCTGCATAGCAATGGACAGAAAGCGCTCTATCCGACTTTCGTGAACAAGGGCAACAACTTCCTGCTCGATGAGGGCGACCATGAACTGTTTACTATCAAGTTCAAAGCCAAACGTGCCGGCAAGTTCAACCTGAAGGCTGTTGACGGGCTTTTGGTTGGCCGCAATCTCAGTACAGTGTCCTTCTGAAGAACCTGTTCGGATGGAATAAAACCTTAGAATGAGTAATTTTCGGGAGAAATGCGTTCGACAACGCATTTCTCCCGTTTGTTTGTAGAGGGCCTGATGAGGGCTAGCCGGTATGTCGGGGCTATTCGGTTTGCGGATACTTGCTTTCTGTCCGGCACTGCAAGAACTTGTCCGTTTTATGGCAAAACGCTCCTGTCTCCGTTGTTTGTCCCGGCCGTTTTGCTTATCTTTGTCTGCCGGATGCACCCTGTAAATTATCCGGGGACTGTTCGGGTATCCATTTATTACCATATATCATGATGCACCTATTTCAGGAAGAGAATATTCGCAGGGGCCGGATAGAGGTCATCTGCGGTTCCATGTTTTCAGGAAAGACCGAGGAACTGATTCGTCGGTTGAAGCGTGCCCGCATAGCACGCCAGCGAGTGGAAATCTACAAGCCGAATATAGACACGCGCTATTCGGACGAGGATGTCGTTTCGCACGATCGCAACACCATACCTTCCACGCCAGTGGAAGCGGCTGCCAGCATTCTGTTGCTGGCAGGCGAAGCGGAAGTGGTCGGTATTGATGAGGCGCAGTTTTTCGATGACGGGCTGGTGGAAGTCTGCAATAATTTGGCCAATAGCGGGAAGAGAGTGATTGTGGCAGGCCTGGACATGGATTTCAAAGGTATTCCGTTTGGTCCGGTGCCGGCTTTGTGTGCCATAGCCGAGGATGTGACCAAGGTACATGCCGTTTGTGTCCGCTGCGGTGCCCTCGCTTATGTCAGTCATCGCACCGTTGCAGACAGCCGTTTGGTTATGCTGGGTGAACAGGCCGAATATGAACCGCTGTGCAGGGCTTGTTATCGGGAACTGACGGAAGCAGAAAAGCAACCGTAATGCCGTTTGCCGAAGCTGAAGGGCCATCGTCGGCCTATGCGGCTCCGGGCAGAAGAGGCTTTGGAAAAGGTTTTTGTTCCTTGAAAAAAAGCCAGGCAGAGAACATCATACCGGTTAGGTGATGATAAGAAAAGTACATCGGAAGATTTAATAAAAAATAACGTTTGGCCGGCGTGAAACCATTCCCGATGCGGTCTGTTCTATGTGTTCTGCCAACTGTCGGGGCGAAAGGAAAATCGAAAGTAAGGACAGATTTTTCTAAACCGGCCACAGTTTTTCCGATTGCGGCACTTGTTGATGTATGAAGAAACGCAGGAGCGGGGGCGAAGCAGTCATATAGTCTGCTTCGCCCCCGCTCTATTGCAAAGATAATACGGATTTCACGGAAATCCAAATTTCCATTCCGATTTTTTAACACTTTCGCCGCTGACCAAAGGTCCTTGTGAAGGGACTCTTTCGGGTTTACGCTTCGTGTTGTGACCACAGCCCTCCCTGGGCGGCAACAGGTGCGGGTCAGTCGAGATAATGCGACAAATAATAGAGGTCGTCGTCGTAATAGGACCGGGTTTCCTTCAGCCAGTGCGAGCAGTCGGCCTGTGGAGCCACTTTCTTCATTTCCTCTACGAAGCGGCGTGCGGCAGTCTGTGCCGTATGCCTGTTTTGCATGCTCAGTCGGCGGTAGTCCTCCTCAATGGCAAGTTCGCGTGCCTGCCGGAACAGACTGGCCGCTTTGCCCGGGTAGTGGCAGCGGCTGCAGGTTTCAGCCAGAATCATGATGCGGTTGAGCAGCGCAGGTACATTTCGGTCGCAGGTGGCATCCCGTTCACATGCCTCTGCCTGATGCTGCAGCAGGCGTGCGTCTGCAAACGTAAGTCCTTTGCGAGTGGCAGTGGCCACCCGTTTATACCCTTTTCTCTTTTTCATAACAGTAACATTAAGTGATGGAACGCATTTTTTGTAAAGTGGTGTGTTCTGTTCCTGCTGCCGGCAGTCCTGTGGAACCGTGCGGAGAAAAGAACACAACCATCCCCTTCCCGGTTTCCCGGTATGGAGGATGGTTGTGTATGTTATGTTACTGAATAAATGGCGTGACAGCCATCTTGCTGTCAGTCCGCTGTTACGTTGCTTCTGCTTTCATGGAGGGGTTATCAAGAGCGAAATGGTTGTTTTCTGTCGTGTTCCGAAGGCAAAGATAAGGTTTCTCGCGCTTATCAGCAAAACTTGAGGCACGTTTTTGCTGTTCGGATGCTTCGGTGTTGGCCCGCTGGCGGCGTCGGCCGGGCAGAGGCGGAAAGGATGCTCTGCGGGTGCTGCCGTCGGGGCATTGCTTAGCGTTCGTATACGGCGGCGATTTCCAGAACGTAGATGCGGTGCAGTGAACCTCCGGGCTGATTGCCATACCAGCGCTCCAGCAGCGTCTTGTCTACGAAGTTTTCGGGCGTCATGTCCGTATGGAATAGTTTCCGCCCTTCTATGGTGAGCCGCGCCTGCTCGAAAGTGATGTTTCCGTTTTCTGTGCATACGGGGGTCAGTCCGCTGAGTCCCACCTTGTCGCAGTCGCGTCCGGATTTGCTGCCGCAGATGCTGTGCACTTGTCGGTTTTCGTTCCCAAGGAAGGCGAGTGTGACCTGTTCCTGGTTTTCAATAAACTCGTAGGTGTAGCGCTCGGGCCGCACAAAGATGAAAGCTACGGGGCGGTTCCAAAGATAGCCGATGCCGCCCCAGGAGGCGGTCATGGTGTTGAATTTTTCGGGCGTTCCGGCTGTAATGAGCATCCATTCCTTGCCTATAAGTTCGAATGCATTCTCGGCAGCTAGCCGTTCGATATTTGACTTTTTCATGAGCAGTATGGTCTTTTGAAAAACAATTTGCAGGCAAAAATACGTTGTTTTTGTCATTTTGCTGTCCGGATGTCATATATTTAACATTCTTGCAAAAAATGAAGTGAGCAGTCGGGCATCGAATCATAGAAAATGCCTATATTTGTGCCGAATATGATTATGACAAGAAAACAATTCTTTAAATATGGAAAAGATTGATTGGGCAAATCTGTCCTTCGGCTATATGCCTACCGACTATAACGTCCGTTGTTACTATCGCGACGGCAAGTGGGGAGAAATCGAAGTAAGTTCCTCTGAAACCATCAACCTGCACATGGCAGCGACTTCACTGCACTACGGGCAGGAAGCATTTGAGGGACTTAAGGCATTCCGTTGTCCCGACGGCAACGTGCGGATTTTTCGTATGGAGGAGAATGCTGCACGTTTGCAGCGCACCTGCCGTGGCATCCTGATGCCGGAACTTCCTACCGAACTGTTTTGTTCCATGGTGGAGCGGGTGGTCCGTCTGAATGCCCGTTTCATTCCTCCTTATGAGAGCGGAGCTTCGTTGTATATCCGTCCGCTGCTCATTGGAACCGGAGCGCAGGTGGGTGTGCATCCGGCCGATGAATATCTGTTCATGATATTCGTAACTCCCGTAGGCCCGTATTTCAAGGGAGGCTTCTCCACGAATAACTATGTGATTATTCGCGAATTTGACCGTGCAGCTCCGTTGGGTACCGGAACTTTCAAGGTGGGCGGTAACTATGCGGCCAGTCTGCGGGCAAACAAAATGGCTCACGACGCAGGTTATTCCTGTGAGTTTTATCTGGATGCCAAGGAGAAAAAGTATATTGACGAGTGTGGTGCTGCCAACTTCTTCGGCATCAAGGACAATACGTATGTGACTCCCAAGTCAACTTCCATTCTTCCGTCCATCACCAATCGCAGCTTGCAGCAGCTGGCCGAGGATTTGGGCATGAAGGTAGAATGCCGGCAGATTCCGGAAGAGGAGTTGGAGACCTTCGAGGAGGCAGGTGCCTGCGGAACGGCAGCCGTTATCAGTCCAATAGGCGCAATTGACGATTTGGAGAACAAACGCAGCTATGTCATATCCAAGGACGGTAAGCCGGGCCCCAAATCAACGGCACTGTACAACAAGTTGCGTAACATCCAGTATGGCATAGAGCCCGACGTTCACGGTTGGGTGACGGTGCTGGAAAATATCTGAGTTCGGGCTTCGCCGCGGCTGTTGTCTTCTTCAGCAGCCTGCAGGCAAGCAGGCCTATTTTGAGGGCAGGGAGCGGCATTCGGGTTGCGACCTGCCCGTTTGAGGGTTGAAACATAATAATCACAGACTAAAACAGATAAATTAAGCATGAAGAAGAATCTTCGAACTCTTTTGGGAGTCGTGTTTCTGCTGACAGCGGTTTCGGCACCCGTAGGCTGCCAGTCGGAAGCCGAACAGAAATTGGAAGAAAAGGAAAAGGAACTGGCAGAGTTGCGGCAGCTTGCGGAAATGGACCGTCGCGAGATGGAAAATGAATATGCACAGTTTGCCGCACAGTACAATGAAATGAAAAAAGGAATCCGCGACGATTCCCTTCTTGCCCGTTTGGATGCCGAACAGCGCCGGGCCGAATCCTTGATGAAGGAATTGAAGGAACTGAAAAACAGCAGCGCATCGGAAATCTTACGTTTAAAGCGCGAACTCGAAACCGTGCGTGCGGTTCTCCGCGATTACATTCGTCAGGTCGATTCTCTCCAGCAGCTCAACCAGCAGCTCATCGGCGAACGTGACGAGGCTCTGGCTGAAGCACAGCGGCGTAAGGAAGAAAACAATACCATCAGCGAGCGGAATGCCGATTTGACGGAACAGGTAGCGATTGCAGCGCAGTTGAATGCTACCAACATCAAGCTTTCAGCTCTCAAGAAAAACGGGAAAAATGCCCGTCGCTGCAAGGATATTACCAACTTTGCCGTAGATTTTACTGTCAGTCGGAACGTGACGGCCGAATCGGGTAACCGTACGGTTTATGTGCGCCTGATGAAGCCCAACCGCGAATTGGCAGCCCCCTCGGGCAAGTTCCATTACCAGGACCGTGATATCGACTATTCGGCTTCGAAAGTCATTGAATATACCGGTCAGGAGCAGAACGTGCGTGTGTACATCCCGGTTTCGGAATTTCTCAGCAAGGGAGAATATACGGTGCACATCTTCATTGATGGTCAGATGATCGGTTCTGGCGCTATGTCGATGTCACGGTAAACTTATTTTATCTTCTTCTCTGCTTTCGGAAGCCGGAGAAGTGAACTTATAAAGCGGAGCGGCCTTTTTGACTTTTTGTTCTATCTGGCTGCTCCGTTTTATGAAAAAACGGTATCCTGCCCGCTGGAATGTTGGGGCATGACGCTATCTTAAGAATAACCTTTAATCCACATATAAACATCATTTATGAAAATCAAAAACAAACTATTGCTGGTTGCGGTGCTTTGGGGATTTGTGCTTTCTTCCTTTGCCAAAGATTTCCGCATTGAGGGATCACAATTCTTGTTGGACGGCAAGCCGATTCAGCTTATCTGTGGCGAAATGCACTATCCACGTGTAGCGCAGGAATATTGGCGCGACCGGATTCGCAGGGCTAAGGCTATGGGTATCAACACAATTTCTACGTATGTGTTCTGGAATATCCACGAGCGTCGGCCGGGCGTGTTCGATTTTGAAGGACAGGCCGACCTTCGCAAGTTCATACGGATTGCGGGTGAGGAAGGCATGCATGTCGTGCTTCGTCCCGGTCCCTATGTATGCGCGGAATGGGATTTCGGCGGATATCCGTATTGGTTACAGAAAAATCCGCAGATGGTATGGCGCAGCAACGATGCCGCCTTTCTGGAAGCCTGCGAGCGTTACATTATGCGTTTGGGAAAGGAACTTGCCGACTTGACGGTGACCAAGGGTGGTCCGATATTGTTGGTACAGGTGGAGAATGAGTATGGTTCCTACAGCAACGACCGCGTGTATCTCGGAAAGTTGCGTGATTTCATCGTCAAAGCCGGTTTCGACGTACCGCTGATAACTTGTGACGGAGCAGGGCAAATGCCTAACGGATACTTGGAAGGAACACTTCCGACAGTCAATGGTGCCGTAGGCAGTGACATCATGAAGGCCATTGACCGCTTCCATCCTGGTGGCCCTTATTTCGTAGCGGAATTTTATCCTGCATGGTTTGATGTTTGGGGTAAGCGTCATTCACGCCGCGATTTCCGTTCTCCTGCCAGCCAGCTGGACTGGATGCTGGAGCACAATGTATCTGTCAGTATGTATATGTTCCATGGCGGAACCAACTTTTCCTATACCAATGGCGCCAATACGGCCTACGGCTACGAGCCGCAGCCCACAAGCTATGACTATGATGCGCCTTTGGGCGAGTATGGCAACATTACGCCCAAATACATGGCCTTCCGTGAAGTCATACAGAAGCATCTGCCGGCCGGCGTACGGCTGCCCGACGTTCCGGCAGAAAATCCGATTGCTACGTTCGAGCCGGTAAGGCTGACGGAAAAGGCTCCGTTGGCGGCGGCTTTTGCCAACCGTATATCATCGCCCGTTCCGCTGACAATGGAGGACGTAGACATGGACTTCGGTTATATTCATTATGAGACGACAGTGCCGCAGGCAGTTGAAGGAAAATTGGTTGTCAGAGAACTGCGTGACTATGCCGTAGTGCTGGTCAACGGCCGCAAGGTAGGTGCCCTCGATCGCCGGCACCGGCAGAACAAACTGGATGTGAAGGTTCCTGCAGGGGCTAAACTGGAAATTCTGGTGGAGAATGTCGGTCGTGTCAACTATGGGGCCGATTTGTTGAATAACCGGAAAGGTATCACGGAAAAAGTGACGCTGGCCGGAAAGGAACTGAAAAACTGGACCGTCACTCCATTGCCGCTCTATAATCTGACGCATGAGGTTGACATTGATAATTATCCTATTGACTACAAGAAGTTCAAGAGGGCCTTCGAGGACGAAAATGCGGTACCGCAAGGCGAAGAGGCTCCCTGTTTCCTGCGCGGAACGTTCCGTTTGGAGCAGCAGGGCGATGTGTTCCTGGATATGCGTGGATGGAACAAGGGTGCCGTTTGGGTGAACGGGCATAGCATCGGAAAATACTGGGATGTGGGTCCGCAGCACACCCTTTATGTGCCGGGACCATGGGTGAAGAAAGGCAAGAATGAAATTATGATTTTTGTGATGGAGGGCAACGGACAGCGCGAAATCGCCGGACTGGAACGTCCGATACTCGATTCGTTGGGAGTGGACCGTCTGCTGGCACAGAAAGTGGAGCGGCCGAAGTTGGGGCATCCTGTCATTGATGCGGGTGACCGTATTCTGACCGGTGAATTGAAGCGGGTGGAAGGTGACCAGACTTTCCGCTTCGAAAATCCAACGACACTGCGTCATTTGTGTCTGGAAATAACATCGGGATACAGCGAGCAACTTTCTTGCCTGAGCGAACTGACGTTGCTGGACGAGCAGGGACAACCGTTGCCGAAGGATGCATGGTCGGTTGCCTACGTAAGCACGGAAGAGGTGCAGGAAGGTCCGGCTGAAAACCTCTTTGACGACGACCGACGCAGCTATTGGCATTCACAGTGGCAGCAAGGTTCGGTGGCTTATCCGCATCGTGTCATCATTGATTTGGGAGAAATTACAACGGTCAGCGGCATTGTGCTGCGCCAGCGCAGTGCAACGATGCCTGCTGCGGTGAAGGGATTCTCGATTTACGGACGTCCGCAGTTCTTCCTTTTCGAGAGTGAGAAATGATGGCGCTGCAAGCTGTTCGCCTCAATATCCGGAAGGGAATGCAGAATGGCTGCCTTGCCGGCGTGAGCGGAGGCGGACTCCGATGTGCTATTGCTATAAACAATCAAAACTACAAACGAATAAAGCAACATGACGATGAAGAAAAATCTGATGGGAATGGCATTGATAGCCATGACAGCCTGCACTTCGCAGCCCGATAATCCGGTGCTGTCCGAGTCGCAATTGCCCTTTGGTGCTCCTGAGTTTTCCAAGTATTCTTCGGCCGACTATCTTCCGGCGTTTCAGGAAGGCTTCGCGGAGCAGCGGCGCGAAATCGACGAGATTGCGAACAATCCGGAGAAGCCGACTTTCGATAACACCATAGCTGCGCTGGAACGGAGCGGCAGGAAACTCAGCCGGGTGTCGGGCGTGTTCTTCAACCTGAACGAGACGGATGCCGATTCTGTCATGCGGGAAACGGAGAAGACCGTATCGCCGCTCTTTACCGAGCAAAGTGCCTATATGACGATGAATGAAAAACTGTTTGAGCGCATCAAGTTGTTGCATGACAGTGTGTCGCAATTACAGCTTACCCGCGAACAGGAAATGGCACTGGACAAATATTACCGGATGTTTGTCAACGGTGGCGCCTTGCTCGATGCGGCCAAAAAGGAGGAACTCAAGGAGATAGACAAGCAGCTCTCGCTGGCCAGCATCGAGTTTGCGGAGAACGCTCTGGCTGAAAACAATGCCTTTTGCCTGGAGGTGACCGATGAGGCCGACCTGGCCGGTTTGCCCGAATCGGCACGTGCGGCAGCCGCAGAGGCGGCCAAGGCTGCGGGTAAGCAGGGATGGATTTTCACACTGGACAAGCCGAGTTTCATCCCCTTCATGCAGTATGCCGACAACCGTGAGTTGCGCAAGCGTCTGTATCTGGGTTACATCAATCGCGGAAACAATGGAAATGCCAACGACAACAAGGAAGTGATTGCCCGTATTCTGCGTCTGCGCCAGCAGAAGGCACGTCTTTTCGGCTACCGTAATTTCGCGGAGTTCCAGTTGGCCGACAAGATGGCCGAGACGCCCGAAAAGGCATATGGCCTGCTGATGGATATCTGGAAGGCTGCTCTCCCAAAAGCCAAGGAGGAGGCGGCAGAGTTGCAGCAGCTCATCCGTGCGGAGGGTAAGGATTTCCAGCTTGAGGCCTGGGACTGGTGGTACTATACGGAAAAATTGCGTCAACAGAAGTATGCGCTCGACGAGAATGAACTGAAGCCGTATTTCTCTCTGGAAAATGTTCGGAAGGGTGCCTTCGATGTGGCAGGCAAGCTTTTTGGCGTATATTTCCGCCCGGTAGAAGGGATTGATGTTTACCATCCGGAAGTGGAGACGTTCGAGGTGCTTGATAGCGACAGCTCGCATCTCGGCCTTTACTATGTGGATTATTTCCCCCGTGCCACCAAGCGGGCCGGTGCCTGGATGAACAATATCGTTGAGGCTTACAGCGTTGACGGTGAAAATATCCGTCCGATGATTGTGAATGTTTGCAACTTTACCCCTCCTTCAGGCGATGTGCCGGCTTTGCTGAACATTGATGAGACGCGTACCCTGTTCCATGAGTTCGGACATGCTCTGCACGGATTCCTCACCCGTGTGGCCTTGCCGTCGGTAGGCGGAACGAACGTGGCACGCGACTTCGTGGAATTGCCTTCGCAGATTATGGAACATTGGGCCGTTGAACCCGAAGTGATGAAAAGCTATGCGCGTCACTATCAGACCGGCGAGCCTATCTCCGATGAACTGATTGAGAAGATGCAGGCTACGGCTACATTCAACACCGGATTCATGACAACGGAACTTGTGGCAGCCGCCTTGCTGGACATGGAATTGCACATGCAGGACAACTACGACAATTTTGATGTCAATGCTTTTGAAAAGGCGGTTGCCGACAAAATCGGACTGATTCCGCAGATTGCTTACCGCTATCGTGCGCCTTATTTTACCCACATTTTCAGCGGTGGGTATGCCGTGGGCTATTACAGCTATCTGTGGGCGGAAGTGCTCGATGCCGATGCTTACGAGTTGTTTGTAGAGAGGGGCATCTTTGATGAAGCAACCGGTCGCAGCTTCCGGAAGAATATTCTGGAAATGGGTGGCAGTGAGTCGCCGATGGAACTCTACAAGCGTTTCCGCGGTTCAGAGCCCAATGTGGAGGCGTTGCTTCGCGGCCGCGGTCTGTCCGCCCGCCAGATTTGACAATGAGCGGAAAATAACGTAGAAGTGATGAATAACGGGGGATATCAGCCATAAACGGCGGGTATCCCTTGTTCTGTTTATACCCGTTGAGGGAGATATATGCCGGGCTGGAGACTGGAGAGTAAGCCGTGGGCGGGAGACCACGGACTGAGCGGATGCCGCGGCGGAAAGGACTGCGAAAACACTCAGTACTTTAGAAAATTCTCTCAGTACTTTAGAAAATCCGAAAGTACTGACAGTTTTTCCTAAAGTACTGAGTGTTTTTTCACGGGGAGGGGATAGGAGGAAGTTAAGGTTTCGTGGCGATGCCGTTGGCTGTTTTGTAGTGATTTGTGTGGGCGGTGAATTCCGGTTGCCGGATTGCAGCAGAGCCGGGGAGATGTTCGGACGCACAGGAATTTACGGTCTTGGTCCCGTTCCGGGAAGAAGGGAAACGACGGTGCTTTTTTTCGATGACGGCCGGCGAGTTTTTTTACCTGGCCGTTTGGGAGGGTGCGCGAAAATCAGTATATTTGCCGATGGCTCTGTTGCCGGATATGTTTGCGGCAGCGATAGGTTGTGTTGGGCAATTGCTTTTTTTGTCCTTCATGTCGCGGGTAACAGAAAATGCTGAAATGAAACTATTTAGTCATAAAAATAAGAGAAACGAATATGAGTCTGAAAATTGTTGTACTTGCCAAGCAAGTGCCCGATACCCGCAATGTGGGTAAAGACGCAATGACTCCGGAGGGTACGGTCAACCGTGCTGCTCTGCCAGCCATTTTCAATCCCGAAGACCTCAATGCGCTGGAACAGGCCCTGAGGTTGAAAGACGATAATCCCGGTTCTACGGTGACCATCCTGACCATGGGGCCTCCCCGTGCCACCGATGTGATTCGTGAAGGCCTTTACCGCGGCGCCGACGGCGGAGTTCTGCTCACCGACCGCGCCTTTGCCGGTGCCGACACGCTGGCCACCAGTTATGCACTCAGCCAGGCCATCAAGAAGATTGGTGTGCCCGACATCGTAATCGGCGGACGCCAGGCCATTGACGGCGACACGGCGCAGGTGGGTCCGCAGGTGGCACAGAAGCTCGACCTCAACCAGGTGACCTACGTAACGAGTATCGAAAAGGTGGAGAACGGCCGCATTACGGTGGCACGTTCCATCGACGGCGGCATTGAGCGCGTGGAAGCTCCGCTGCCCATTCTGCTCACGGTGAACGGAAACGCAGCACCCTGCCGTCCGCGTAACGCCAAGCTGGTGATGAAATACAAGCGGGCTATGGCGCCCATGGAGCGCCCTGCCGACGGCACTTTGCCCTATGCGGAGGAATATGAGAAAAAGCCTTATCTGACCGTAACCCAATGGAGTGTGGCCGATGTTGACGGCGACTTGCAGCAGTGCGGTCTCGCCGGTTCGCCCACAAAGGTGAAGGCTGTGCAGAACATTGTCTTCAAGGCAAAGGAAAGCAAACGGCTGACAGCTGCCGATGGCGAGATAGAAGGACTCATCAAAGAACTGTTGGACAGCCATACGATAGGATAAGCAAACCGATGCCGGAAGGGGCTGCCCCAGTGGGCCTTTGCCTTTTTCCGGTTTCCCAAAACAGAAAACAATGAACAGCGTATTTGTATATTGCGAAATAGATAAGTTTACGGTCGAGGAAGTCAGCTATGAATTGCTGACCAAAGGCCGTAAGTTGGCCAACCAGTTGGGAGTGCGGCTGGAAGCCATCGCGGCCGGTAGCGGCATCACGGGCAAGGTGGAGAAGGAAATCCTGTCCTATGGCGTGGACAAACTTCACGTGTTCGATGCTGAAGGCCTTTATCCCTACACGTCGAAACCGCACACCAGTATTCTTGTCAATCTTTTCAAGCAGGAGAAGCCGCAAATCTGCCTGATGGGTGCTACCGTCATCGGTCGCGACCTCGGTCCCCGGGTAAGTTCCTCGCTGATTAGCGGTTTGACAGCCGACTGTACGGCACTTGAAATCGGCGATTATGACGACAAGAAGTCCGGCAAGCACTATGAAAATCTGCTTTATCAGATTCGTCCGGCCTTTGGAGGCAACATCGTGGCCACGATTGTCAATCCCGACAACCGCCCGCAGATGGCAACCGTGCGCAGTGGCGTGATGAAAGCCGAGAAGGTGGCTGAATATTATAACGGCGAGATTATCTATGAAGATGTTGCCAAGTTTGTGCCCGAAACCGATTATGTGGTGAAGGTGCTCGAACGTCACGTGGAAAGAGCAAAGAACAATCTGAAAGGTGCGCCGATTATCGTGGCCGGTGGCTATGGTGTGGGCAGCAAGGAAGGTTTCGACCTGCTCCGTAAACTGGCCGACGAATTGCATGGCGAGGTGGGAGCGAGCCGTGCGGCGGTCGATGCCGGCTTCTGCGAGCACGACTTGCAGATTGGACAAACGGGTGTGACTGTTCGTCCGAAGGTCTATATTGCCTGTGGCATCTCGGGTGCCATCCAGCATGTGGCCGGTATGAAGGAGAGCGGCATCGTCATCTCCATCAATACCGACCCGAACGCGCCCATCAACCAGCTGGCCGATTATGTCATTACCGGCAGTGTGGAGGAAGTGGTTCCCAAGATGATTAAGTACTACAAGGAAAACAGCAAGTAATTTCCACGGAAGGGCGGAAACCGGCGGACGGCTTCCGCTGCTTCCCATAAATATCAGAAAGAAATGGCAAATAATTATACAGACCATCCCGAACTGCGTTTTGAGCTGAACCATCCGCTCATGAAGCGCATCGTGGAACTGAAGGAAAGAAATTTCCGTGACAAAAACGAATTTGACTACGCACCGCTTGACTTCGAGGATGCCATGGACAGCTATGACCGTGTGCTCGACATTGTGGGCGAAATAGCAGGTACGACGATTGCCGACAATGCTGAAGGTGTTGACCTTGAAGGGCCGCACCATGAGGGCGACCGCGTGCGCTATGCCAGCGGAACGGCTGCCAATCTTGACGCCATGGTCAAGGCCGGTATGAATGGTATGACGATGCCGCGCCGTTACAACGGTCTTAATTTCCCTATTACTCCTTATACCATGTGTGCCGAACTGGTGGCTGCCAGTGATGCCGGATTCGGCAACATCTGGAGCCTGCAGGACTGTATTGAGACGCTCTATGAGTTCGGCAACGAGGATCAGCATTCGCGTTTCATTCCCCGCATCTGCGCAGGCGAAACCATGTCGATGGACTTGACGGAGCCCGATGCCGGTTCGGACCTGCAGAGCGTAATGCTCAAGGCCACTTACAGCGAGGAGCAGGGCTGCTGGCTGCTGAACGGTGTGAAGCGTTTCATCACCAACGGTGACGCCGATCTGCATCTGGTGCTGGCCCGTTCAGAAGAAGGTACTACTGACGGACGCGGACTGTCCATGTTTATCTATGATAAGCGTGACGGCGGTGTGAACGTGCGCCGTATCGAGAACAAACTGGGTATTCACGGTTCTCCTACCTGCGAGCTCGTCTATAAGAATGCGAAGGCTGAACTTTGCGGAGAGCGCAAACTGGGACTTATCAAGTATGTCATGGCGCTGATGAACGGTGCGCGTCTGGGCATCGCTGCGCAGAGCGTGGGCATCTCGCAGGCCGCTTATAACGAAGGGTTGGCTTATGCGCGTGACCGTGAGCAATTTGGAAAGGCCATCATCAACTTCCCGGCTGTTTATGACATGCTGGCTCTGATGAAAGCCAAACTGGATGCCGGTCGTGCCTTGCTGTATCAGTGCGCACGTTATGTGGACATCTACAAGGCGCTCGATGACATCAGCCGTGAGCGCAAACTGGAGGCTGAGGAACGTAAGGAACAGAAACTCTATGCCAAACTGGCTGACTCGCTGACACCGTTGGCCAAGGGAATGAACTCGGAATATTGCAACCAGAATACGTTTGATGCTCTTCAGATTCATGGCGGTTCCGGTTTCATGATGGATTATCCCATCCAGCGCTATTATCGCGATGCCCGTATCACGAACATCTATGAGGGTACCACGCAGTTGCAGGTTGTCGCTGCCATCCGCTACGTGACGAACGGTTCCTATCTCGCACAGATGCGCGACTTTGAGGCTGCCGAGGTTAGCGAGTCCATGAAGCCGCTGCAGGCCCGTGCGAAGGCTATGGCCGACAAGTATGAGGAGGCTGTGAACTATGTCAAGGAAGCCAAGGATGCCGACTTGCATGACATCTGTGCCCGTCATTTGGTGGAAATGGCTGCCGACATCATCATGTTGCACCTTCTCCTTTACAATGCAACCGAAAACGCTGAGATGTTTGAGAAGTCGGCACGCGTATATGCCAACTTCGTTGAAGCGGAAATCGCCAAGCATCATGTTTTCGTGATGAACATGACCGTTGATCAGCTGGACAATTATCGTCAGGCCTGATGAGAGGTTAGCATAAGCAAAATCACCCGCCGCAAAGCCAGACTTTGCGGCGGGTGGTTTTGCTTATGGCGGTTGTCCGCCTTTATGGGCCTCACGAATGTGACAGGGCAACCGGAAAATGTTCGGGGCAATTGCTCCCCGCAGCAGTAGGTGCTTCTATCATGCGTGATGTGGCGGCTTCGGTTATTCTGTCTTGTCGTATTCCTGATGGAAAACGGCGACAGCCTCTATGCCTTTGCGGAAAATGTCGAGACGGAAGTTCTCGTTGGGTGAATGGATGGCATCACTTTCCAGACCGAAGCCCATCAATACGGTTTTTATTCCTAGAATACGTTCGAAATCGCTGATGATGGGGATGCTGCCTCCGCGCCGTACTGCCAGCGGACGCCGCCCGAAGGCCGCATGGAAGCCTCGCTCGGCAGCCTGATAGGCTGGCAGGTCGATGGGGCAGACATAGCCTTCGCCGCCGTGCATGGGGCGTACCTTGACACGGACGCAGCGCGGTGCGACACGCTGGAGGTAGTCTGCGAAGAGTTGTGAAATCTTTTCATGCTGCTGGTGCGGAACCAGCCGGCATGACACCTTGGCGTAGGCTTTTGACGGAAGCACGGTTTTGGAGCCTTCGCCGGTGTAGCCGCCCCAGATGCCGCATACATCGAATGAGGGGCGGCAGGAGTTGCGCTCCAATGTGGAATATCCCTTTTCGCCGCGCAGTTCGTCCACACCGATGGCGTTCATGTATTGCTGTTCGTCGAAAGGTATGGACGCAATCATGGCCCGTTCGGCAGCGGGTACTTCCTCCACGTCGTCGTAGAATCCCGGGATATTGATGCGTCCGTTTGAGTCGGTTACGTTGGCTATGAGTTCGCAAAGCACGTTGATGGGATTGGCCACGGCACCGCCAAAATGGCCGGAATGGAGGTCGCGGTTGGGTCCCGTTACTTCTATTTCCCAGTAAGCCAGTCCGCGCAAGCCTGTGGTCAGCGAGGGCAGTTCTGCTCCGAGCATGCTGGTGTCGCTCACCAGAATGACATCGGCTTTCAGCAGTTCGCGGTGGGTGGCCAGGAAACCGTTGAGGCTGGGGGAACCGATTTCTTCCTCACCCTCGAAGATGAATTTTACGTTGTGGCGCAGCAGCCCGTTGCGTACCAGATATTCGAAAGCCTTGACCTGTATGAGGGCCTGTCCCTTGTCGTCGTCGGCGCCGCGGGCCCAGATGCGTCCGTCTCTTATTTCCGGTTCAAACGGCTGGCTTTTCCATAGCTCCAGCGGTTCGGCCGGCATCACGTCGTAGTGGGCATATACCAGGACGGTACGCGCATCGTCTGCCACGTGTTTTTCGGCGAATACGAGCGGATTGCCCTCAGAGGGCATCACTTCTGCATGGTCGGCTCCGGCTTCCAGCAACAGTTCGCGCCAGCGTTCGGCACAGCGTTGCATGTCAGGCTTATGCTCGGGCAGGGCGCTGATGCTGGGAATACGAATCAGGCTGAAGAGTTCTTCCAGAAACCGGGGCTCGTTCTTTTCAATGTAACTTTTGATGTCGTTCATTTATAGTTGTTTTTTGGATGTGTTTCTGTTCTTTTTCTGTCGCGTCGTATGGATTCCTTCCGTTTTTTACAATAGGGGAGAAAGAATACGGGTTAATGATTCCAGATATTTGTGCAATATCGGGCGTTTCATCCATTCGTCAAGGTGAATTTCCTGGCATTTTTTGAGATCGTCCATGAAAATCTGCTTGACTTGTTTTGCGGTACTGGAATCGTATATAAAGGCGTTGGCCTCGAAGTTGTTTTCAAAACTGCGGAAATCCATGTTTGAGGAGCCGACGGTGCACCAGTCGTCATCGGCTACGCAACTCTTGCTGTGCAGGAAGCCACCGCTGTAGACAAAGATGCGTACACCGGTACTGAGCATGACTTTGAAGAAACTGTCGTTTCCCCATCTTAACCAAAAGGCGTCCGGTTTTTCAGGAACCATGATTCTGACATCGACTCCCGACATGGCTGCAGTTTGTAATGCTTGCAGGACAGGTTCTGTGGGAAGAAAATATGGAGTCTGTATGTACAGGTAACGTTCTGCATGCTGTATGGCCCAAGTCAGACTGTACATGATTTCCGGATAGCGCGATACGGGATTGGCTGATACGATTTGTACGTAAGCGGTCGGTTGCAGGCTCTTTCCAACATTGATTTTTGGAAAGTAAACGGGGGATTTCAGTAACGAGTTGCATACAAAATACCAGTCACTGACAAAAATCCGCTGCAGGCTGCCTACGGCCGGCCCTTCGATTTTCAGATGCAAATCGCGCCAGATATGTCCCTTCCGGTTCAAATAGCGTTCGGCCAGGTTCATTCCGCCGATGAAACCGGTTGTGCCGTCGATGATACACACTTTTCGGTGGTTTCTGTAATTGATACGGTGGGTCAGACTTGGAAATTTGACGGGTAGAAAGGCTTCTACTCGGATTCCTCTGGTGATGAAGGATTCGAAAAAGCGGTTGGAAACATTCCAGCAGCCTACATCATCGTACAGCAGTCGCACTTCAACCCCATCGCGCACCCGGTCGGCCAACGCATCACGGATTAAACGTCCGACTGCGTCATCTTCAATGATATAGGTCTGCAGGTGAATATGTTTTTGGGCCTGGTAGATACATCGGATGAGTTCGCTGACGAATTGGTTGCCCGATGTTATGATTTGTATTCTGTTGTCCGAAGTCAGCAGGGAACGGTTTCTACGCTCATTGAGCTTGACAAGACGATGATATTTGGGGAAATCAAACACCGGAGGGGTATATTCCGCCTCGTGTAGCATGACTTTGGTTAACTGGTCGAAGGTCTTCCGTCCGATAAAACGTTCTTTGCGGATATTTTGCCCAAAGAAATAGAAAAGAATGAGTCCTATGACAGGCAACAGCACTATGACCAGCAACCATGCAATTGTTTTTGCTGGTTGTCTGTTTTCCAACATCACGATAGTCGTGGTGCTGACAATCAGAATCACGTAGATGATGCCGAGGCCGTAGATAAGAAGAGTTGACCACATTGTCCTTTCTGGAAACAGTCTTTATGTTTTACTTTTAGCAAATCTAACGAATTTTTTTTATTTGGCCATCCGCATGATACCAAAAACGCGGAGTCGTGAGGAATTACTTCCGTCAGTTTTGCTCTGCTATGGATGAATAGTGCGAATCTTTGCAAAGTGTAGAATGTAGAACCGGGGTAGCGAAACATGTTACATTGAAACCGGAGTGACTTGTCCGCAGCCAGCAGGTTACGCACGGGAATAATAAATTCAAACCGGTCATTAGAGTGCATCTGAAAAATTCAATGTTTTCTGATAAATACTATCCTGATGGCAAATTCTGCCATACCTATCGGTAAAGAAAGTAACTGCGGTGCTTGTGCTCCAATGCCGGTGGAGAGTCCAAATCTTCGTGCAAAGAATCATATCCCCTGGAGAGTTTTGACGGGGAAAAAACTTTGGCTATAAACAAATAAGGAGTGCAATCTGCCGTGCACTCCTTATTTGCTATGTTATAGTTGGTGACTTACCAGATATCTTCGGGGGTAGGACCATTATAGATGTTGGTAGAAGCATATTCAAGATAGTCGAAGAAGAACTGTGAGTCTGTCTTTTTCAAGGCAGTCTTGAATCTCAGATAATAGTCCTGGTCTGCTTTCATATCGGCAACGGTGATGATTCTTCTAAGACAGGCTTGCGCTCCACCAGCCTGCCGGCAGGGTGTGTCGGCATTACCGTTTACCACTGTGAAATATTGCGGTCCTTTCATGTATCCCTGATTGCGAAGATTCTTGTCATTTTCACGGTTGACTGTCCAGTCATCTCCGTCTTCTATCCAAGGTATGGTCGGACTGTCTGCACCAGCTGGCTGCCGCATGTCGTAGGGCAATCCGGCCGGGGTCAAGCGGTCAGGGTCACTACCGAAATAAATCTGACACATACCGCGTAAGGAGTTGTGCGATGTTCCCATTCTGATTTCGTAAGTACCATCTTTAGGCACGCGGGGCAGTTTCATCGTAAAATCGTAGAGACCGGCAACCATCAATTCGTCTCCCTGGTAATCACGCCATGAAGCGGCACTCTGTGTAAAGAGATAAAGCAGTTTCGTGTCGGAAGATTCCCGCGTGATGTTATCGAAATATCCGTTTTCAAAGCGGTAGTAAATCGTGCCTCGTGCATTGTTGGAAAGCATTTCGTGCAGAATGGTTGTAGCATCCATGCGCATGCGTTCATTGGACAACTGAGTGCGGAATCCGTCTGAATAAATCAGGATTTTGTTAATCGGATAGTAATATCCGTTCAGTCCGTTGTTGTCGTTCTCACCATTGGTGGCAGAAAGAAGCACCCCTTCGAAGCCCGGCGCCACGCCAGTTTCCCGGTAGTCGTCTTCAGTTCCGTTGGCATATTCCGAAATACGGTTGGCATAGATCTTGTGCTCGGTATCTTGTTCGAACCCGGCATCGCCCACTTGTGTGATCTTGACAATGTCGCGGTGCTTGCCAACGGTGGTATAGTAGTCCCAAACGTTGGTAGGCATGTTGGTTGTCTGCGGATTCTTTAAGTCTCCATATTTGTAGTTATATTCGTTACAGTGATGAACGAGTTTGTTGTAGGCCATTTTTCCTAACAGGAAGTGATAGGCTACGAAGCGGTTGACGGCATTGTCCGGATGTGTCAGGTCATCGACTGCGGCTGTACCATAAGCGCTTTGAGCCAAAGCCTGGACTTTTTGAAGGAAGGCTTCTCCATTGGTCAGATTACCCGCTTCATCAGTTTCTACTTTCAGGCCAAACTGTTCTTCGTAGATGCTGTCGGGCTCCACCAATGCAGTGTAACCGAGGTATCGGTGTTGTGCGTAGGTGAAGGGGGCGACATTGTTCAGATTGTAGGTGATGGGGCGGTCCGGGTCTTCATACGAAAGGTCCAGATTGTCGCGTAACGAATCGCACCAGGTAGTTTTAGTTACCAGATAACTGAACACCTTCATGTTGGAAGACGAGGCAATCAGTTTGTCAATGGTCATGGAGGAAGGGGCGACGACGGCATCAACGATATGTATAAAACCGTTGGAAACTTCGTTGTCTTCTTTAATGACTTTTGAGGTTCCATTGATGATGTAATAGGTATCTTCTCCAAGGGTACAACTGAGCATTCGGTCGTTCAGGTTCGGAAGAGAGAATGAACCGGTTGAGGGGAAATCTGCGGTTTCGTAGGCGTTATCATCGGAGTTGTCGATGATACAACTTTTCGCAATCAGGGTGGCTTGTTCCTCCGTTAAGTTTTCAAGTGCGTCAACACCTTCTTCGGCCATGTATTTTTTGATGGCTTCATTGGTTGGCAGGAAAATGGTATAGTTACCCCGGGCCGACAAGACACTGTAGAGAGAGGATGCGCCGTCCGAAGCTCCCAAACGGACTCTCAGGAACAATTCCTTGATCATGGAGTAGTTCGGGTCTGCATCGATAAAGTCGGCGGCAGTCATCTCGGACTTGATGGTGAAATTGGAATCATCAATTTCTTCCGTACAGCTGAAGAATAGGGACGGAATACAAATCGTGATGGCGGCAAAAAGCATTTTGATGCGTTTGTTTGCCTGAAGTGATTTTTTTATCATATATGTGGTTCTTTTGGTTAGGTCTGATGAATATGTGATGTGCTGCCTGGTGGCAGACGGTCCGGTGATAATTTTCTCTATATGGAATGAGGTAAAATGATTGTACATGCAAAAATACATATTATTTTCTAATACAAGAGAAAACAACGACTTTTTCGCATATAAAGATTTGGCGCAATTGTACTTTTTTGAATTGTGGTAAATATCTTTTTGCTTTTTTGGTGTTGTGTGACTGGCTTTCGGAGGTTTTTGGAGCGGAGGAGACCTCTGTGCGTTTCGGCTGTTCTGCAGCGGAGAATAAGGCAAGGAAGGCAAGAAAGCCGGGGAGTTGTGGCAATTGTGTGATGACAGCGCCGGAGAATGACTGCTTTTTTGTATTTTTGCAGTGGCGGAAATCGTTGCTTTACAAATGTGCAGGCCTTTATGTACGGTGCAGCTTTCCGTTAATGTACAACATCTACAAGAAAAATTCTGCTGATGAAAAGTTCAACCCAGCATATCCGTATAGAGGATTATCAATATGAATTGCCCGAGGAACGTATTGCCAAATACCCTTTGTCCGAGCGCGACAGTTCGAAGTTGCTGCTGTTCCGTAACGGACGGCTTTCCGAGGATGTCTTTCGCAATCTCCCGGCTTATTTGCCGGAGGGGGAACTGGTCGTGTTCAATAACACGAAAGTGATTCAGGCGCGGCTTCATTTTTACAAGTCGACAGGTGCGCTGATTGAGGTGTTCTGCCTTGAGCCGCATACTCCGGCCGACTATCAGCTCTCATTTGCCCAGACCGGTCGTTGTACGTGGACTTGCCTGGTGGGGAATTTGAAAAAATGGAAGGACGGAAAACTGGCACGTGAAATCAGTGTGGGCAACAAGGTGCTTCAGCTGACAGCAGAACGGGTGGGCGTCAGCGGGACAGGACACGAGGTCGTTTTCGACTGGGGGGATGCTACGGTAAGTTTTTCCGAGGTGCTCGATGCCATCGGCGAACTGCCCATCCCGCCCTATTTGAACCGTGAAACGGAGGAAAGTGACCTGCGGACGTACCAGACGGTGTATTCGAAAGTGAAGGGGTCGGTGGCAGCACCGACGGCCGGACTTCATTTTACGGAGAAGGTGCTCCGCGAACTGGACGAGAAGGGGATTGAACGGAGCGAGATAACGTTGCATGTGGGCGCCGGAACGTTCAAACCGGTGAAATCGGAGGAAATCGGCGACCACACCATGCATTCGGAATGGATTGCCGTGCGGCGTGAAAGTATTGAGAGGCTGATGGCACACGGTGGGCATTGCACGGCTGTGGGGACGACGTCGGTGCGCACGTTGGAGAGTCTTTATTATATCGGTGTGCTCCTTCATGCTAATCCGGAGGCACAGCAGGACGATTTGCACGTGCCGCAGTGGTTGCCGTATGAATATGCCGAGGCCGGTGGGCCGCGGTTGACCACGATGGAAGCCTTGCAGTGCATTCTTGACTATCTTGACCGCAGGTCGCTGCCGGTGTTGCACACGGCAACGCAGATTATCATTGCTCCCGGATATGAATTTCATATAGTGCACCGCATCATCACCAACTTCCATCAGCCGCAAAGCACGCTCTTGTTGCTTGTCTCGGCTTTTGTGTGCGGCCGCTGGCGGGAAATATACGACTTTGCGCTGGCCAACGGTTTCCGCTTCCTGAGCTACGGCGACAGTTCGCTGCTTGAGATTCCGCCTCACGACCGTGGCAGTGAGCGTCTGCCCGTGGTGAACGCGGAAGGACAGGTGGTGGGTTCGGCCACGAGAGCGGAATGCCACAGTGGCAGCAAACTGCTGCATCCGGTGGTGCACCTGCATGTGTACAATCTGCAGGGAGAGTTGTTTCTGCAAAAGCGCCCGATGTGGAAGGACATACAGCCGGGCCGGTGGGATACGGCTGTGGGCGGACACGTGGACTGGGGTGAAGAGGTGCATGATGCGTTGGTCCGTGAGGTGCGCGAGGAGATTGGCCTGACAGACGTGGAGCCTGAATTTGTGGCGCGTTATGTCTATGAGAGCCGATGTGAAAAGGAACTGGTACATGTCTTTCGCGTGAAAACGGACAAGGTGCCTGTGCCGTCGGACGAACTGGACGGTGGCCGCTTCTTCTCTCACGAGGAAATCATGGCGCTTAAGCCGACCGAGTGTTTTACGCCCAACTTTATTTCGGAATATGAGCGTTTCCTCGCGCCGTCGTCTGCTATGACGGATGCGGTTGCTGCGGACGAAAAGTGAGAAGGCGGTGCTGATGGAAGGTCAGGAAATCTTGGCTTTTGGAAACGCTACATTTTTATAAAACTTTAAGATTTTCGTCTGGCCGAGGAGGGGAAAAGAAGTATGCAGATGTTGCGCCGTCGGACGAAAGTCGGAGTTGCTGAAACGAAAGTACTGACAGAAATTCTGGAAAAAGGAAGAAAAATTTCTTTCCGTACGATAGAAATACGGGCGGAAAAATAAAAAAGCGGGGAGACGGACTGCAGGTTCGTGCTCCTCGCTTGTGTTAATACAAAGATACGAATAAATTTCGCGAAATGCAAATTTGTATTCCGAATCTTTAACATTTGCTTTGCGCCGTCTTCTCGTCCTTGCGGGCGGTCGGCGTATGGCCGTCGGGCGTTCTGGGTGCGGTCAGAATTCGTATGGGTTCTGCTGGCGGAAGCGCTCGTTCAGCCGGTTTTCTATGTTTGAATATTCCCCGTCGATTTTTTTTGCCGATTCGGGGTCCATTTCCATACTTTTTTTCAAGTCGGCGGCAGCGCCTTCCTTGTCATGCAGTTCGAGTTTGATGCCTCCTCTGAGTTTGTAGGCTTCTGCAAAGTCGGGTTGCAGTTCGATAGCTTCATCGAGCAGTGCCAGTGCCCTGTCGCGCAGGCTGCAGCTCTCGTAGTAGGCACAGAGCCGGATGACAGCTTCGCGGTGGAAGGGATTGCATTCCAAAATCTTTTTCCAGCATTGTTCTGCTTCCTCGCCCCGTCCGAGAGCAGCCAGAACCGTGGCATGCTGGTCGAGATATTCTTCGTTGTCCGGCTGCTGCTCCACAAGCAGGGCCGTGTCGGCAGCGGCTTCCTGATACTGGTACATGCCGGTCAGGATTCGCGCACGCAGCGAACGTCCTTCGGCATAGTCGGGATGCTGTTCAAGCAGTTGGGTGAGTTGTGCTATGGCATTGAACGGGTCGCCGAGCCGGAAGGATGCCTTGGCCGCGTAATAGCGGGCAGGAGCCGAATTCCCGTCGAGAGCAAGTGCAGCTTCGGCTGCAGTTTTCATGGCTGCCGGTTCGTTCAGTTCGTCGAGCGTGCGGGACAGAAGCAGGTGGAGTGTAAGGTTGTCCGGGGCTTCGGCCACAAGCCGTTCTAGCGTGGGCCTTGCTGCCGGATAATCATTCATCCGGATTTGTGCTTCGGCCAGATAGCTGAGGGTGGGCAGGTCGTCGCGTAATTCAAGTGCTGCGGCAAAACATTTTGCAGCGAACGGCACTTCTCCCATTTTCATGGCGCGCAGTCCGTCGTCGCGGAGCACTTCGAAGGGCACTGTTTGTGTTTTTTCGTCGGAGGAACCTTCGTTCGCAGCAGGCTGCGGTTTACTTTTGAACAGGTCGAAAAGTCCCATAAGGCTTTGTCTTTAAATTGAAAAGAGTGCCGGCATAGGGCAGCCCGTAAAGCAGGGGCGACGTCCTTTGCCGGCACGCTGGATTATGATTGTTTAACCGTAGATAATCTTTCCGTCAGCATCTTCGTAGGGAGTCATGTCCTTGGCATACTGGTTCATGGCTCGCAGACTCATACCCATGGAGGAGAAGCCGCCGTCGTGGAAGAGGTTCTGCATGGTGACCTTACGGGTAAAGTCGGAGAACATCATGACGCAATAGTCGGCACATTCTTCGGCCGAAGCGTTGCCCAGAGGCGACATCTTGTTGGCGAAATCCATCATGTTTTCCAGGTCCTTGATGCCTTTACCGGCTGTGGTGGGCGTGGGGGACTGGGAGATGGTATTGATGCGGACTCCCTTTTCGCGTCCGTAGATGTATCCGAAGGAACGGGCAATGCTTTCCAGCATGCTCTTGGCGTCGGCCATATCGTTGTATCCGAAGAAAGTGCGCTGTGAGGCCACGTAGGTCAGTGCTACCACTGAGCCGCCCTCACTGATGGCATCCTGCTTCTTGGCCACCTGGAGCATTTTGTGGAAGGAGATGGCGGAGATGTCGAGCGTCTTCTGCAGATAACCGTAGTCGAGATCATCGTAGGTGCGGTGCTTGCGCACGTTGGGGCTCATACCGATGGAGTGGAGTACAAAGTCGATTTGACCGCCGAGGAGTTTCTGTGATTCGGCGAATACTTTTTCCAGGTCTTCCACACTGGTGGCATCGGCGGGGATAACCGGGGCGTTGAGCTGCTTGGAGAGTTCGTCGAGTTCGCCCATGCGGAGCGCCATCGGCGTGTTGGACAGCGTGATGGTTGCGCCTTCTTCAACGGCTTTTACTGCTACTTTCCATGCGATGGACTCAGAGTTGAGCGCGCCGAAAATGATGCCGCGCTTGCCTTTCAATAAATTGTGTGTCATCTTTGTTTTGTTTGGTAAAATTACCTCTTTTTGAAAAATCGGCACAAAGATACGACTTTTGTGCAAAACAGGCAAGCGTTTTGCTGAAAAACGGAAAGAATGGCACGGAAAACCGGGTGAGAATGGCGTAGTTGCAAATAGAAGAAGGTTCGTAGCCGACAGTTTGTGCGGAAGTGCTTTACCGGGTTTAAGGCGTACGCCTTGAGTCGCGGTTATGATGTTAAAACTTGACGAATGCCTGATTTTTTTGTAAAAATTCGGCTTTTCCTTAATTTTTCTGATAAAAAATTGTTCTTTTGTATGGATTTATTTATCTTTGTCAGAATAATGAATCTCAAGAAAACGGTGCTCTGGCGTGTGCTTCCGCTTTCTTATATAGGCTTAATCTAAAAACAGAATACTATTAAATGCATTATGAGCGATAGACTGTATATTTTTGATACTACATTGCGCGATGGCGAACAGGTGCCGGGGTGCCAGTTGAATACGGTGGAGAAAATTCAGGTAGCCCGTCAGCTGGAGGCTTTGGGCGTGGATGTGATTGAAGCCGGGTTCCCGATTTCGAGCCCGGGTGATTTCAATTCGGTGATAGAAATATCCAAGGCTGTTACATGGCCTACTATTTGTGCCTTGACCCGTGCCGTTCAGAAAGATATTGACTGTGCGGCCGAAGCATTGCAGTATGCCAAGCACAAGCGTATACATACCGGCATCGGAACCAGCGACAGTCATATCCGCTATAAGTTTAATTCCACGCGCGAGGAAATCATTGAAAGAGCCGTGGCTGCCGTGAAATATGCCAAGCGCTACGTTGAGGATGTGGAATTTTATGCCGAGGACGCCGGACGTACGGACAATGAATATCTGGCGCGTGTGGTTGAGGCCGTCATTAAGGCAGGGGCCACGGTTGTCAACATCCCCGACACGACGGGCTATTGCCTTCCACGCGAGTATGGCGAAAAGATAAAGTATCTGATGGAACATGTCGACGGTGTGCACAATGCCATTCTTTCCACACATTGTCATAACGACCTGGGCATGGCTACCGCCTGCACGCTGGAAGGTGTGCTCAACGGTGCCCGTCAGGTGGAAGTGACCATCAACGGTATCGGAGAACGGGCCGGAAATACCAGTTGCGAGGAAATAGCCATGATATTGAAGTGTCACCACGATTTGAATATCTCCACCAATATCAACACCCAGAAGATTGCCGGTATCAGCCGTATGGTAAGTTCGCTGATGAACATGCCGGTGCAGGCCAACAAGGCTATTGTGGGGCGTAATGCCTTTGCACATTCATCCGGTATCCATCAGGACGGAGTGCTCAAGAATGTGGAAACTTATGAGATTATCAACCCCAAGGATGTGGGCATTGACGACAATGCCATCATTCTGACGGCCCGCTCGGGACATGCCGCGTTGAAGCACCGGTTGGAAGTATTGGGCGTCGATGTTGATGATGAAAAGCTCGACGATATCTATGAGCGTTTCTTGCGTCTGGCGGACAAGAAGAAGGAAGTTACTGACGACGATATCCTTGTGCTTGCAGGGGCTGACCGCACCAGTTCAGATTTCATCAAGTTGGACTATCTGCAAGTGACAAGTGGGCATGGTGTGCGTCCGGTGGCAGCTCTTATTCTCGACATCGGTGGTGAGAAATTCAATGCGGCGGCCGAAGGTAACGGTCCCGTCGATGCGGCCATCAATGCCGTCAAACTGATAATCCGCCGGAAGATGACACTGAAGGAATTTACGATTCAGGCCATTAACCGCGGTTCTGATGATGTCGGCAAGGTGCATATGCAGGTGGAATATGACGGCTCGCTTTACTATGGCTTTGGTGCCAATACGGATATCATCGCAGCCAGTGTAGAAGCGTATATCGACTGCATCAATAAGTTCAAGAGATAAAATAGGTGGAGCGCCCGGCTCCGTCTGCCCGATGAAATGGGCTGAGCCGGGCGCTGTATAACAGATAGAGATAATGAGTGACTTTCCTAAATGGCTGTTAGCGCTGGCAGGTATCAATTTGCTGCCGCTGATTGTCTGCCCGCTGTTTCTTTTCGGCGATTTTCATCCATTCGGAACGAGTGACATCGGCATCGTAAACTTTTTGCTGTACCTGCTTACCAATCTTTTGTGGGTGATACCGGCATTGATTTTTTTCGGCAGTCTTGAATTGTACCGGCGCTGTTATGAATTGCCGGCAATAGTGCTTGCCGTCCTGGGCGTATTGCTGACTGTCGGTGATTTTATTCTGTTGCTGATGGCATGATGTGGTCGTTTTTTTGCCGTAGTACGGGATTTGCGGAGGTAGCACGGGATTTGCAGAGAATGTTTTCGCTACTCGAGTTACGCTACCCGGAATCATAGGTTTCAGCATAAGCGAATGGCGAATGAAGCCAAGGAAAAATAAGCGGTTCCGGCGGCATGGGCTGATGGAAGCCGAACGGGAATATTGAATGTTGAATACTCAAAATACATCTAAAATTATGAATACACTTTTTGACAAGATATGGGATAAACATGTGGTGCAGAAAGTTGAGGACGGGCCGACGCAATTATATATAGACCGGCTTTACTGTCATGAAGTGACCAGTCCGCAGGCTTTCGACGGAATGCGTGCGCGTGGTTTGAAATGTCTGCGGCCGAAACAGATTTTCTGCATGCCCGACCACAATACTCCTACGCATGATCAGGATAAGCCCATAGAGGACCCGGTGTCCCGGAAGCAGGTGGACACGCTGGCCCGTAATGCGGAAGAGTTTGGTTTGACTCATTTCGGCATGTCGCATCCGAATAACGGCGTGATTCATGTAGTGGGACCGGAACAGGGGCTTTCCCTGCCGGGAATGACCATTGTTTGCGGCGACTCGCATACTTCCACTCACGGTGCGATGGGTGCTGTTGCATTCGGCATCGGTACTTCTGAGGTGGAAATGGTGTTGGCATCCCAATGTATTCTCCAGGCCAAACCGAAATCCATGCGTATCAACATCAACGGTCAGTTGGGAAAAGGAGTTACTGCAAAGGATGTTGCTCTGTATATCATGAGTAAAATCACGACGAGTGGCGCTACGGGTTATTTTGTGGAGTATGCCGGTGATACGGTTCGGAATCTGACGATGGAAGGCCGGTTGACACTTTGTAACCTTTCGATTGAAATGGGAGCCCGCGGAGGGTTTATAGCCCCGGATGAAGTCACTTTTGAATATATCAAAGGACGCCCTTATGCTCCGAAGGGAGAAGACTGGGACAAGGCGGTTGCCTATTGGCGGACGCTGAAGAGCGGTGAAGATGCGGTGTTTGACAAGGAAGTGAACTTTGATGCTGCCGATATTGAGCCGATGATTACGTACGGAACGAATCCCGGTATGGGAATCGGCATTTCTCAGCAGATTCCTGAGCCAGCGAATGTATCGGATGTGAAGGCTCTGGACTATATGCAGTTTGCCGCAGGTGAGAAAATGACGGGAAAGAAAGTGGACTACGTCTTCCTTGGAGCTTGTACGAACGGACGGATTGAAGACTTCCGGGCTTTTGCGTCCATAGCCAAAGGACGGCAGAAGGCTGAGCATGTAACGGCATGGCTGGTGCCCGGTTCATGGAAGGTGCTGGAACAAATACGAAAGGAAGGACTGGATCGTGTGCTGGAGGAAGCAGGTTTCGAAATCCGGCAGCCGGGATGCTCCGCGTGTCTGGCGATGAATGATGATAAGATTCCGGCAGGAAAGTTGAGCGTCTCTACCTCTAACCGGAATTTTGAAGGAAGACAGGGTCCGGGTGCACGTACCTGTCTGGCCAGTCCGTTGATGGCTGCAGCGGCTGCTGTAACCGGAGTAATCACAGATCCGCGCGAACTGCTGTAACCAGTTGCGGAGAAGAGTTTCCCGAATGGTTGCGGTTGGTTCCGTCATGGACACCTGCATCATTTTTCAGTTGGTATCTGGAAGAAAATTTAGCAAACAAAAAGAACGATGAAACAGAAATTTGATATAATCAAGAGTACTTGTGTGCCTCTTCCCTTGGAAAACGTCGACACCGACCAGATTATTCCTGCGCGATTCCTGAAAGCCACGGATAAAAAAGGATTTGGTGACAATCTCTTTCGCGATTGGCGTTATGAGGCCGATGGCACTCCCAAGGATTTTGTATTGAACGATCCTACTTATTCGGGAGAAGTTCTGGTGGCAGGGAAAAATTTCGGCTGCGGTTCCAGTCGTGAACATGCGGCTTGGGCCATTGCCGGTTATGGTTTCCGGGTTGTAGTAAGCAGTTTCTTTGCAGACATACACAAGCAGAATGAACTGAATAACTTTGTGCTTCCGGTGGTGGTCAGCGAGAGTTTCCTTGCGGAACTTTTCAACAGCATCAGGCAGGACCCGAAGATGATGGTGACGGTCAATTTGCCGGAACAGACCATTACCAATGAAGTAACGGGCAAGAGTGAGCGTTTTGAAATCAACGGATATAAAAAATATTGTTTGATGAATGCTCTCGATGATATCGATTTCCTTCTTGAGAACAAGGACAAGATAGAAGCGTGGGAGGCGGCACAAAAGGCATGAGGCCGGTGCTTTTTACGCAGAAAACATGATAACAATCACATGTCGTTAGCGACTCTTTGACACTTATGAGAATAGAGATAATGGACACGACGCTCCGTGACGGCGAGCAGACCAGTGGTGTATCCTTTATGCCGCATGAAAAACTGTTGATTGCCAAACAGCTGTTGCGGACTTTGAGGGTGGACCGCATAGAGGTGGCGTCGGCACGTGTATCGGAGGGCGAGAAGAAAGCTGTGACCGACATTTGCGCCTGGGCTGCCAAGCATGACTGGCTTCACCGGGTGGAGGTGCTGGGCTTTGTGGACCAGCATGCTTCCATTGACTGGATTACTTCCTGTGGGGGACGCATGATCAATCTGCTCTGTAAAGGCTCCCGCCGCCACTGCGAGCTTCAACTGAAGAAAACCCCCGAAGAACATTTGGCGGACATCCTCCGTGAAGTGGAGTATGCCGACAAGCAGGGCGTTGGTGTCAATGTATATCTGGAAGACTGGTCGAATGGAATGCAGGAGCCGGATTATGTTTTTCAACTGGTGGATGCATTGAAGGATACTTCTGTCAGGCGGTTTATGCTGCCGGATACGCTGGGAGTATTGAACCCGTTGGATGCAGTAGGCTATTTCAGGAAAATGCGGAAACGCTATCCTCAGTTGCATTTCGATTTTCATGCTCACAATGATTACGACCTGGCTATAGCCAATGTTTCGGCAGCCGTTTTGAGTGGGTGCCAGGGCATCCATACGGCAGTCAATGGCTTGGGAGAACGGGCGGGAAACGCTCCGCTGGCCAGTGTGCAGGCTATCCTGAAGGACCATTTCCATATCGCTACCGAAATAGACGAAAGCAAGCTGTTTGAAACGAGCCGTATGGTGGAAAGTTATAGCGGTGTGGCTGTGCCTTCCAACAAGCCGATTGTCGGCGAGAATGTGTTTACTCAGGTGGCAGGTGTGCATGCTGACGGTGACAACAAGTCGAATCTGTATTGCAATGCTCTGCTTCCCGAACGTTTTGGGCGGCAGCGTGAGTATGCCTTGGGTAAGAACAGCGGAAAGGCTAATATCTTGAAGAATCTGGAAGCCTATGGCCTGGAACTTACGCCGGAGCAGACGAGAAAGGTAACGCAGCGCATCATCGAGTTGGGCGACAAGAAGGAACTGGTGACGCAGGACGACTTACCCTTTATTGTGTCGGACGTATTGAAACACGATGCTCCCGATTCGCGGGTAAAACTGGTAAGCTATTTCGTGAGTACCGCTTATGGCTTGAAGCCGGCGGCTTCATTGAAAATCACTATCGGTGAGCAGGCGTATGAAGCCAATGCCAGCGGGGACGGACAGTATGATGCTTTTATGAGAGGCCTTCGCAAAATATACAAGGAACGGCTGGGACGGGAGTTCCCCATGTTGACGGGATACTATGTCACCATACCTCCGGGAGGGCGTACCGACGCTTTTGTGCAGACTGTCATTACCTGGGATTTCAATGGAAAAGTTTTCCGTACGAGAGGACTGGATGCCGACCAGACGGATGCCGCAATCAAGGCGACCATGAAGATGCTCAATCTCATAGAAGAGCAGTACGAAACGGCTGCGACCACAAATGAAGAAGAATAAATACTGAAAAATACAAGGACATGAAACTGAATGTTGCTGTTTTGGCCGGTGATGGCATCGGCCCGGAGATTTCCCGGCAAGGGATGGCTGTGATGTCGGCCGTATGTAAGAAGTTCGGACATGAGGTAAATTATGTAGAGGCCTTATGCGGTGCTGCAGCCATTGATGCTGTGGGTGACCCTTTCCCCGAAGAAACCTATCGTGTGTGCCGTGATGCCGATGCTGTGCTCTTTTCAGCCGTCGGGCATCCCAAGTTTGACAATGATCCGACGGCTAAAGTACGTCCGGAGCAGGGACTTTTGGCCATGCGTAAAAAATTGGGACTCTTTGCCAACATACGTCCGGTACAGACGTTCGACTGCCTGGTTCACAAGTCGCCTTTGAAAGACGAACTGGTGCGTGGGGCAGATTTTATCTGTATCCGTGAACTGACGGGAGGTATGTATTTCGGAGAAAAGAAAGAGGGGGATGATGAGGCTTACGACACGAATGCCTATACACGTAAGGAGGTTGAGCGTATCCTGCATGTGGCCTATGCCTATGCTATGCGGCGCCGTAAGCACCTGACGGTTGTGGATAAGGCCAATGTGCTGGCATCTTCGCGCTTGTGGCGCAAGGTGGCGCAGGAACTCGCCCAGCAATATCCCGAAGTGGAAACGGATTTCATGTATGTGGATAATGCGGCTATGCGAATGATTCAGGATCCGAAGTTTTTCGATGTTATGGTGACCGAAAATACCTTTGGAGATATCTTGACGGATGAAGGGTCCTGCATTACGGGGTCGATGGGCTTGTTGCCTTCGGCATCTACAGGCGAAAGCACTCCGGTATTCGAGCCGATTCACGGTTCTTGGCCGCAGGCCGCAGGCCTGAACATAGCCAATCCGCTGGCACAAATTCTGTCGGTGGCCATGTTGTTCGAATATTTTGGATTGACAGCAGAGGGTGATTTGGTGCGTAAGGCTGTTGATGCCAGCTTGGATGCAAATGTACGTACACCAGAAATTCAGGTAGAAGGTGGGGCTGAATATGGCACACGTGAAGTAGGCGCCTGGATTGTTGACTGGATAGAGCGCCATTGAAATTTTGGAATGTGATTTTGAGCCGTTCTCCTTCCACAAAAAGCCTATGCTGGGAACGGGGTAAATGAAATCCGTTGATTAACAGACAACCGCGGGGAAGAAGGTGTTGCAGCCTGCTTTCCTGCGTTTTTTTGCTTTACGGTCAATCCCTTTCTTTTGTGGCGATGGCTGTGGTGGTCGGTTTCGTCGTTGTTTTGCTGTGACTCTGTGGTGGATTTATATATCCGGTTGCTTAGCACGAACTCTGATTTATCCGAAATAGCTGTCGACTTTTTATTCCAGTTTGTTCAAAGCGCCGGAGGCCCGTTTGATAGGGTGTCCATATATTAAAAAGCACCGGACTCGTTGGGCAAGTCCAGTGCTTGATATATCCTGAAATCAAGTGTTGTCGGTTATTTAGTGAGAGCGACCTCAATATTGTTTTGAATGATTTCGTTTCCGGGGTATCCGCCGGTGCTGAGATTGCTATATGCAACGCTTCCATCTTTGTTCAGCAGCATATAGGCGGGAATACCTGGAATATTCAGCTGATTGCAGAGGTCGGTCCATTGTGCTCCCGTCAGACGATAATGTTCGCCATGTATCTTGCCAATCATGGTTTCCCAGTCTTTCTTCGGAGAGGTTTCGCCGGTGACGTAAACAAAGACAACGCCCTTTTTCTGAAGTGCCGGTTTAATGGTGTCCAGTTGCTTCATGGCCGCACGGCATGGGGGGCACCAGGTAGCCCAGAAATCGATAAGCACGACCTTGCCTTCGTAGTTGCCCGTGATGGCGGGAAGAATGTCAGTACCTTTCAGTTTGGAATCAATGGTTTTAATGATGACTTCATTTTGATCTGTACCGGAAGTCTCTGTGTTGGCACAGGCAAAATTAAAGGCAAACAGCATCGTAGAGAGTAGAAGTAATAATTTTTTCATATACATACGCTTTATGACATTAAAGTGTGGCAAAATTACAATTTCTAATTGGATATATTTGAGAAAAAACTATATTTAACCACCTGTTATTCTTTTTCATCTTGTATTTTTCATGGCTTAACCGGAAAATTTGTACTTTTGAAGAATGAATCAGTCTGACGGATGGAGGGCAAGGTTTCGCTCTCTTAAATCCGGCAGACGTGGAAATATATTATAATTATGAGAACTTTTTTGCATGCCAGTGATTTGGGCGATTTGGGCCAGGCTCTCCGTGAAGCTGCGGAAATCAAGGCCGACCGTTATAAGTTTGAGCATCTGGGCCGGCATAAGACGGCCATGCTGATATTTTTCAACAATAGTCTGCGTACTCGTCTCAGCACGCAGAAGGCTGCGCGTAATTTGGGACTCGATGTCATTGTATTGGATGTCAACCAGGGAGCCTGGAAACTGGAAACTGAGCGTGGAGTCGTCATGGACGGTGACAAAAGCGAGCATCTGCTGGAGGCAATTCCGGTAATGGCCTCTTTCTGTGATCTCATCGGAGTGCGGACTTTTGCGGGATTGGAGAACCGTGAGGCTGATTATGCCGAGAATATCCTGTCGCAGTTCATAAAATACAGCGGTAAGCCTGTGTTCTCGATGGAGAGTGCGACGGCACATCCTTTGCAGGCATTCGCGGATTTGATAACGATTGAGGAACATAAGGAAAAGGCAAGGCCGAAGGTGGTGCTGACGTGGGCGCCTCACCCCCGTGCGCTGCCGCAGGCTGTGCCCAACAGCTTCGCAGAATGGATGCGGGCTGCTGATGTTGAGTTGGTGGTGACACACCCCGAGGGCTATGAACTGGATCCGCTGTTCGTCGGTGATGCGCGCGTGGAATACGATCAGATGAAAGCACTGGAAGGTGCCGATTTCGTATATGCAAAGAACTGGAGCTGTCCGGGAGTAACTTGTCCTCAGGATTACGGAAAGGTCTTGTTGAAGGACATGTCGTGGATGGTGGATGCCGCACATATGGCGGTAACGAATAATGCACATTTTATGCATTGTCTGCCCGTCCGGCGGAATATGATTGTGAGCGATGATGTAATAGAATCGCCGCGGTCGCTGGTCATTCCCGAAGCTGCAAATCGCGAAATCTCAGCCACAGTAGTGCTGAAACGCATTCTGGAGCAGGGAATGTAGAATGGTTCCTGCACGAAGAAGGCTCTTTCGATTTTATCCGGGAGTTCTCTTCCTGATAATATAAGAAATTTTGGAAGGTAAGCCGTCAGTCTGATTTCTTTCAGATTGACGGCTTACGTCGTAACTATAAGTCCAACGCCGGTCGAAGAGGTTGTTTCGTGCAGAACGCAAAAACAGGTTTTCCCTGTAGATTGCCATTTATGCAAAAAAATGCGAACGTTGACGGGCGTTCGTCCTTTATGATGCAGGTCGAATGTGGGGTTGCCATTCTGCAGCATACCGGAATCAGAAGAATCAAAAACAGTCAGTACGTTTGAAAAATCTAAAGTACTGACTGTTTTTTCTAAAGTAAGGATAGAATTTTCTAAAGTAAGGATTGTTTTTTCTAAAATACCGACAGTTTTTACGAACTGGGCGGTGTATGGGACAAGCCCTTCAGCCAAACCTCTCCACTCGCGGTCCGGCGGCAATGTGTGCCGTCGCAGGCCAAACGTCCGGCTCCGAAAAAAATGGCGGGAACATGTGAGTGCGCTCCTCAGGAACCTCCGTTCCCCTCTGCACAACCTCACTAAAATTCTACTGAACCAATTGGCTTCGTCGGAAGGAATGGAAGATGGTTGGTTCGGCCAAACGCTTGTAATTACATACGTTTAATCATTTCGCGGAAGATTTCGGCCATGAGAGGTTGCACTGCGTTTGCTGCTTTTTGTACTTCTTCATGGCTTACTTCTACAATTTTTCCTTCCACTCCTAAATCGGTAATGATGCTGATGCCAAAAGTCCTGATGCCGCAGTGGTGGGCTACGATGACTTCGGGTACGGTGCTCATTCCAACAGCGTCTCCACCGAGAATACGGTACATCTTATATTCTGCGGGGGTTTCGAATGTGGGTCCCTGGGTTCCGACATACACACCCTCAACAATTTTGATGTTTTTCTCTTTAGCAATTTGTCTGGCCATGTTGAGGAGTTCCTTGTCGTAGGCTTCACTCATGTCGGGGAAGCGGGGGCCCGTCGGGAAATTCGGTCCATGCAAAGGATGTTCGGGCATGAAATTGATGTGGTCGGTGATGAGCATGATGTCGCCGATTTCAAAATCGGGATTCATACCGCCCGATGCATTGCTGACAAAAAGGGTCTTGATGCCCAGTTCATACATTACGCGTATGGGATAAGTCACTTCCTTCATGCTGTAGCCTTCGTAGAAATGAAAGCGTCCTTCCATAGCCATGACCTCCTTACCGCCGAGGCGGCCGAAAATCAGACGGCCGTGATGTCCTTCTACCGTACTGACCGGGAAGTGGGGGATTTCCTGATAAGGGAAAGCTTCGATTACTTCAATTTCTGAGGCAAGTCGTCCCAGTCCTGTTCCTAAAATGATAGCGGTTTGCGGGGCGATACTGGTGTGTGCCTTAATCCAGTTGGCTGTTTCTTGAATGTGCTGTAACATAGTTGGTGATAATTGAGTTGAACAGATGATGTGTCTCGTTGAGAAAACGTACTTCGACAGGTTGTACCCAAAGACGGTCGTGCAGCGTCTTGTGAAGTGGATAGGAACGCAGCCGGGCTGCATCCTTTTCGGTCGTGATGACATAATCGAAGTCGCGGGCCTTTTCTGCGAGTTTTTCTATTTCCTTTTCGCTGAAATTGTGATGGTCTGCGAAAACTATGGTTTCAAACAGTGAGAATTTTGGACGCAGGAAATCAATAAGTCCCTGTGGGCGTGCAATACCGCAAAACAATAACGCGGATTTTTTAAGCCTTTCTCCGTCCTGTTCGCATGCGTTTGCCGGCGCCGGTTCTTTTTCGCTTGTCCCAGTTCGTTCCTGGGCATTGTGCGAGAACGGGTACAATTTTCCGTAAACAAATGTACTGAAAAAGATTTGCTGATGGGGTTGAGGTGCCAGGGCTTTTATGATTTTCCTCTGCTCCTCTTCCGGCAGTTGAGCCGGCGATTTAGTGACGATGATGACATCCGCTCTTCGCGCCCCTTTCCTGCTTTCACGTAGCCGCCCGGCAGGGAGAATGTAGTCGGTATAGTAGGGACGTATGTATTCAGTAAGCAGAATGGACAGTCCGGGCTTGACATAACGGTGCTGGTAGGCATCATCCAAAATGACGACTTCCAGTGAGGGGTCGGCGCTCATTCTTTCAATACCGATGGTTCGCTTTTCGCAAACGCACACGCGCGCTTGAGGAAAACGGTGTTGGATTTGCCAGGGCTCGTCGCCAATTTCGGCAGGCGAACTGTTTTTCCCTTCACGGTATCCGGTGGTTTTGCGTCCGTAGCCACGTGAAAGTACACCGCAGGAGCGGTGTTGCTGTGTCAGGAGACGGAGCAGATATTCAGTGTGCGGGGTTTTCCCCGTTCCCCCCACGGCAAGATTTCCGACGGAGATAATGGGGATAGGATATTCTCGCTGAGGAAGCATGCCGACGTCGAAGAGCCAGTTGCGCAAAGCCATGATGCCGCCATACAGCCAGGCTATCGGAAGCCATATTTTCATAAGCGGAAAATTGAAACGGCAGAAGCCGCGTCACTTCCATGTGGCTATCCACGTAGGGAGACACAGCTTCTGCCGGTTGTCATTTACTTCATATTGGGCAGATAAGGAATACGGGCCTGTATGCAGTCCCTTCCTTCAAGTGTTTGGATGAACTGCAAGGGCGCGTAATATTCGCCGAGAGCACTGCGGAGATGGTTCTCGAGATAGTGCTTTTCTGTCATGGATGAAGTCAGTTGTTGCAGCCAGTTGGGCTGGGCAGGGGTGCTGATGACGGAGTAGTTTTTCAACTCGGCACGTTTGGCTGCTTCAGCCACGGCATCTTCCAGAGTGCCGAGACGGTCGACCAACTTCACCTCAAGAGCCTGTTTACCCGTCCATACACGTCCCTGTGCGATGCTGTCTACTGCCTCGGTGGTCATTCCCCGTCCTTCAGCTACCCGTTTGAGGAAGAGAGCATATCCACGGTTGATATAGCTTTGCATTGCTGTGCTTTCTGCCGCATTGAATGGGCGGTTGAGTGTGCCGAAATCGGAGGATTCGTTGGTCTTGACTACATCGAAACGGAGACCGATTTTTTCAGTGAGCAAGCCGCTCAGATCGGGTACCATGCCGAATATGCCGATGCTTCCTGTTAGTGTTGACGGCTCAGCGAAGATGTAGTCGGCACCGCATGCCATGTAATAACCGCCGGAAGCCGCCATTCCACCCATGGATATGACAACTGGCTTCTTGGCTTTCAGCAATTGGATGGCGCGCCACATCTGTTCGGAGGCGTACGCGCTTCCTCCACCGGAATTGATACGGATGACAACGGCTTTGACCGTCGCGTCGTTTGCCAGTTGGTCGAGGTCTTTTACCACCTTGGGACCTACAATCTGCTGTGAACCGCTAATGCCTCCCATGCCTTCGGCGCCTACGATATCGCCGGAAGCGTAATAAACGGCGATGGTCTCATGTTGGGGAAGCGGAGCGTATTTAGCAGCATCCTTGACAGAAACCAGCTGCACTTTATCTTGTTTGGCCAGACTTCTGAGTTCGTCGCGTACGCCGTCCACATATGCCAGGGTATCCACGAGTTGCAGATTGACGTATTCCTGTGCGTCTGCCAGTGCAATGTATTTGTTGGCATAGCTGTTTAGTGTGTCGGCACTGAGATTGCGCGAAGCTGCCACGTCATTGCAGATGTTGCTCCAGATGTCAGAGATGAATGATTGTACTTGGGCACGGTTGGCCGGGCTCATTTCTGTGCTGGTGAACGGTTCGACCGCACTTTTATATGTGCCTACGCGGAATACCTGCATCTTGACACCAACTTTTTCCATAAGTTCTTTGAAAAAGATGGGTTGTGAGGCAATACCGTGCCAGTCGAGCATACCCGAGGGGTTCAGTACGATTTTGTCGGCTACGCTTGCCAGATAATATCCGGCTTGTGTGTAATTTTCTCCGTAGGCCAAAATGAATTTTTTGCTGGACTTGAAGTCGAGCAATGCCTTGCGGATTTCCTCCAAAGAGGCGAAATCGGTGGCGCAGACGCCGCTTTCAATATAAATGCCTGCGATGTTATCGTTGTCCTTGGCCACCTTGATGGCTGTCAATATCTGGTCAAGCCCTTGTTCCTGTAGCGACTGTTGTCCTAACAGTTCCTGAAAGGGGTTTTCCGTGACGCGTTCAGAAATTTGTCCGTTCAGGTCAAGATGCAATACGGCGCCCTTGCCCAGTGGTGTTTTGCTTTCCGAGGTGGAAACCATGCTGAAAATCATGATGGTGGTCATGATGCCCATAAATGCGGTGATGAAGAATACACCGACAATTACGGCGGCTACTTGTTTGAAGAATTGTTTCATTGGTCGTATTTTATGATATTTTCAAGTCTTTCGTGATGCGAGTGCGATGACGAATTGTACGGCTTGACGGAGGAGATATGTCGCTCCTTTTCCCGCACAATTGGTTTTATAGGTCGATGTCCACTTCCACGGGACAATGGTCAGAACCCAGCACGTCGTTGTGTATTTTTGCTCCGGTGAGCAGTTCGTTTAACCGTTTGGACGCGATGAAATAGTCGATACGCCAGCCGGCGTTTTTCTCGCGCGCCTTGAAACGGTACGACCACCAGGAATAGGCATCCTTGAGGTCGGGATAGAAATGACGGAACGTATCGGTAAAGCCGGCATCAAGCAATAAACTGAACTTTTCTCGTTCCTCATCAGTGAATCCGGCGTTGCGTCGGTTGGTCTTTGGATTCTTCAGGTCTATTTCCTGGTGTGCCACGTTCAGGTCGCCACAGGCAATTACGGGCTTTTTCGCATCCAGTTGCAGCAGATATGCCCTGAAATCATCGTCCCATGTCATGCGGTAATCCAGACGTTTAAGTTCATCCTGTGAATTGGGAGTGTAAACCGTTACGAGGAAAAAGTTCTCAAATTCCAGAGTAATGACGCGACCCTCGTGATCGTGGTCATCGATACCCATTCCGTACGTAACGTTGATGGGGCGTATGCGGGTGAAGACTGCCGTACCGGAGTAGCCTTTTTTTTCGGCATAATTCCAGTAGCTTTCATATCCTTCAAAATGCAGGTCCAGTTGTCCGGCTTGCATCTTTGTCTCTTGCAAACAGAAAATATCGGCATCGAGTTGAGCGAATGTTTCTTCGAAGCCTTTGCCGCAACAGGCGCGCAGCCCGTTGACGTTCCAGGAAATCAGTTTCATGTCGGTCAGAATTGATTTTTTGTCACGGTGTTGCCGTTCTTTTTAGTTTAGTCAACTGCTTTGTGACAATGTCTTAACAAACACAAATATAAGCAACATTCACTGATGCGCCAAGGCTGTTCCATATTTTTTTATTAACTTTGGCACGTGGTGGAGGCATAGGATGGTGGTCTTTCCTGTTCCTCTGTGATGCCTTCTTATGGACGATTCCGTCATGGCGACGTTGTTCCCTGTTGCTGTTTCTTGGGATGTACAGGTCCTGAAGCCCGACGAATTGTTCTGATAAATTAGATTTGTTCCTGAGATATTTATGAAACGATACATATATGTTCTTTTTTCGCTTCTGACTTGTTGCGTGACGCTTTCCGCACAGCCGCAATTGAAACTTTCGGCGATGCGTCATGATTTCGGGTCTATATTGTGGAAGCAACCGGTGACAGCGGTTTTTGAAGTGACAAATGCCGGCAGTTCGCCATTGCAGATAGAAGAGGTAAAGGCGGATTGCGGTTGTACATTGGTTGACTGGCCCCGTACGCAGATCAAAACCGGACAAAGCGGGGAGATAAAAGTTACTTTTGACGCAGAACTTTTGGGGAGATTTACCAAGCAACTGGCGGTGAAGACGAATGAATCGGCTACACCGTTCTATCTGACAATTTCCGGCGACGTCGTGATGGAGAAGAAAGATTTTTCTAGCATATATGACTGTCAGATAGGCGATATATATCTTGATGCCGATAATGTGGAATTTGACGATGTGCAAATGGGTGACATACCTTTTAAGACGTTAACTCTGTTTAATGCAGGCCGGCAGTCTTATAAACCTACCCTGATGCATTTGCCGAAATATATAACAGTCAAGTGCGAGCCCGAGATAATTCTGCCGGGGCAGAAAGGTTTTTTGAATATTATTCTTCATAGTGAGCAATTAAGGAGTCTGGGTTTAACGCAGACAAATATTTATTTGAGTCGTTACCCGGGAGATCAAATCAGCACGGAAAATGAAATACTCGTCTCAGCAACACTTTTGCCGGAGTTTGATCTTACGGAAACGCAGAAACTAAATGCACCGGCGGTAAAACTGACCTCGTCTACGCTTGATTTGGGAGCTTTTGATGGAAAAAGCAAATTGAAGGGAGACATCGAAATTGAAAATACAGGAAAGTCAGATTTGGAAATTTCAGCGCTTCAGGTATACACTCCTGCCATCCATGCACGTTTGAGGAAGAGTAAGTTGAAGCCAGGGGCAAAAACCAAACTTTCCGTGACGGTTTATGGAGACCGCTTGCATTTTAAGGGCAGGCGGAGAGTGTTGCTGATCACCAATGATCCTCAAAAACCAAAGGTAACAGTTGATATCATTGTAAAAAGTTGACGAAAAGTTTTTTTGTTCCAAAAAATAGCTTTACCTTTGCATCGCAATTCGGAAAGTAGCGCAGTAGGTAGCGCACTACGTTCGGGACGTAGGGGTCGGGCGTTCGAGTCGCCTCTTTCCGACAGAAAGCGACAAGCAGTGAAAATTGCTTGTCGCTTTTGTTTTGTTTTCTTTCCTTTATAAAATATTGATATTACAGAATCAATTTGGGAAATCTGAGGATATAGTGGCGCTATATCTTTGTGTACGGTAGTCGAGAATTAGAGGGGAGACGTAAGGGGTTGGCCGTCGTGGTATGGGAGTGACAACTTAAGGTCTTGGTGGGCATTTTTCCCGTGCAGAATTATTTCGTAACTTTGCAGGCTGTAAAAGCTTAAGGATATGATAGCGATAACTATTAATGCCATTGCCATAATTCTGGGAAGTGCAATTGGAGCCATAGCCCGAAAAGGGATACGTGAGAAGTATATTACGGTATTGAATACAGCCATGGGACTGGCGGCACTGGTGCTGGGCATGAACGTAGCCATGTCGAATATGCAGAAAACTGCTTATCCTGTATTGTTTATATTTTGTCTGTCGTTTGGTGGACTCGTCGGTACGTTGCTGAAACTTGACCATCGCATGGAACGGGCCATGGCGCGCCTGTCACGGGGCTCGAACCTTTCAGAGGGGATTACGATTGCAATCCTGCTTTGTTGTGTGGGTACGCTTTCCATTATGGGGCCGGTGAACAGTGCTCTTTATGGCGACAATACCTTTCTGATGACATTGGCTACGATGAATCTGGTGACGATGATTGTTATTGCATCCAATTATGGCTTTGGTACGTCTGTAACCGCGGTAGTCGTTTTCCTTTGGATGTCTGGTATTTACGGTCTGGCCAAACTTTCCCGCAGTTTTATTTCAGAGGAGTTGATTACAGAAATCTCCATTGTGGGAGGTGTGCTGATAGCGGCTTCGGGCTTGGGTGTTCTTCATATAAAGGACTGCAAAACAATCAATCTGTTGCCCGCTTTGCTGATGCCCATGTTCTTCCTTTTTTTCAAGCATCTTTTTGAGTAGGGCTGTTGTGCTCGTTGGAGATAAAGCATCCAGGAGAAAAGTACCGGCATGAGGCCAGGTAGATTTCTTCTGGATGTTTTTCTTGGCCAGCAATGACTTTTGTTCTCCAGCTTGCCCTGCTCTGGCGGTTTATCCTCAATTGCGCGGGACAGCGGCAGATGTCACTCGATGTGTTTTCTTATTTTTTGCAGGTATGCGTTGAGGTCGGCTTCATCCCTGCGGTCGATGATGTCGAGCAGTGATTTTAGCTCTTCGCGTATTTTTGCCACCTGGCCGCCTGTTCTCGGATTGAAGAGGATTTCCCGCAGCAGGCAGTCGTCTTCGCTCAGGACTCCCCGGGCTATCTGCATGTGGCGCTTGAACGTGGTGCCGGGTGCATCCTGATGTTTCATTACGGCAGCGAAAACAAAGGTGGAGACGAAGGGGATACTTAAAGAGTAGGCCACTGTTTCATCATGTTCGTCGAAGGTGTATTCGCAGATGTTCAGTTGCAACCGGCTGTAAAGGTCGCGGAAGAAAATGCGTCCCATGTAGTCGCCTTCGGTAATGATGATGGCATTTTCCTGGCTCAAGGCACCGAGGTTGGCAAACGTGGGACCGAACATGGGGTGGGTGGAGACATATCGGCGTCCGCAACTTTCATAGAATTCGCGGAGTCCGGTCTTTACCGAAGCAATATCGCTGAGGATGCAGTCTTCAGGTAAGTAGGGAAGTACCTGGCGGAATACGTCTATGGTGTACTTCAGTGTGACGGCATTGATGACGAGCTGCGGCCGGAAATCGCGGATCTCTTCCATCGAAGTGAACCGGAGTGTATTGTACATGAATCTCAGCCGGTGAGGGTCGGTGTCATAGACCGCCGTTTCGTGGTCGAAGCAGAGCAGGTCAACGAAAAAGGAACCCATCTTCCCGGCTCCCAGAATCAGGATGCGGGTGCCTTTTGAAGCCGGGGCCGGAGTGGTACCGGATTTTTTTGTAGGTTGTTCCATGAGGGTTAGTGTTGTAACTTTCCAACCGGGCTCTGCCCTGATGTGTCCTTGTGGCTGTGATGCTGAAGGGCATTTGGGCAGGCCGAGCGGTTGTGGGGGTCTCAGTCTTTGTTCATGATTTCTATCTGTTGGCGCACGCTTTCTTCATGTATGGCTTCAAATATGCCTTTCATGAAATTGGCGGACATGCCGCAAAGTACGCCTTGAGCGCCGCGCTTGTCGAGAATTTCTGTATAGCGGGTGGTTTGCACGATGGTCATGTTGTGTTCCTTCTTGTATAAGCCGATTTCCCGGCTGATGCGCATACGCTTTGACAGCGTTTCAATCAGGTTGTTGTCAATTTCGTCGATTTGACGTCGCAGCATTTCCAGACTTTCTGTGCTTTGCGTGACGTTACGGATAATGAGTTTGTCGAGAATGAAGTCCAGCACGTCGGGTGTGATTTGTTGTTTGGCATCGCTCCATGCCGTGTCCGGATTGCAGTGGCTTTCCACGATGAGCCCGTCAAAGCCCAGGTCCATGGCTTGCTGGCAAAGCGGGGCTACCAGTTCGCGTGCGCCTCCGATGTGACTGGGGTCGCCGAATATGGGGAGATTGGGGATTCTCCGGCGCAATTCGATGGGGATGTGCCACATAGGCAGGTTGCGATAAAGTCGCTTGTCGTAGGATGAGAAACCGCGGTGGATGACTCCCATACGGCGGATACCGGCACCGTTGAGGCGTTCGAGGCCGCCAATCCAAAGTTCAAGGTCGGGATTGACAGGATTCTTGACAAGAACAGGGATGTCAACACCCAGCAGAGAGTTGGCCAGTTCCTGCATGGCAAAAGGATTGGCTACGGTGCGTGCGCCTACCCAGAGGATGTCTACGCCTGCTTCAAGAGCGGCTTCGACATGGCGCGGAGTGGCCACTTCCGTGGAAATGAGCATACCCAGTTCCTTCTGCACCCGTTGGAGCCAGGGAAGCCCCACGGTTCCTACTCCCTCGAATCCACCTGGTTTTGTGCGTGGTTTCCATATTCCGGCGCGGAATATCTTGATACCTTTTTTGGCCAACTGGGTGGCAGTGCACATGACTTGTTCTTCAGTTTCGGCCGAGCATGGACCGGCTATGACGATGGGGCGTTCGGTGGGGACGCCTGGGAGGTTGAGGGGTTGTAATTCGATATCCATATGTTTTCTTTTTTGGTATTGTTTCTATGATAAATCGGGTCTTTTCCTGAAAAATGACATTGGTTCTTTCTCCATCCAGATTCTTTTTGAGGGGAAAGAAGGGCTTCACGTGTGTGCCGGGGAGTGAAAGGCTACTTTGCTGTTGCTGTCCCGGCAGAGGGTGAAAAGGCCTGGCGGATACGTTCCAGTGCTTCTGTGAGTTTTTCCTCTTTGGCGCAGAGGGAAATGCGGAGATAGCGTTTTCCGTTGCTGCCGAAAATGAAGCCGGGGGTGAGGAACACACGGGCTTCGTGGAGTACTTTCTCGGTAAGGGCTTCTGCGTCGTCATAAGCCGGCGGAATCTGTCCCCAAAGGAACATGCCTACTTGTGCCGGGTCGTAAGTGCAGCCGAGTTCGTCCATGATTTTTCCGGCAAGCTGACGTCGGCGGGCGTAAACGGCGATATTGGCTTCGGCATGCCAGGCCTCGTCGTTCCTGTAGGCTTCTGCCGCGGCCAGTTGCAGGGGGCGGAAGGTACCGGAATCAATGTTGCTTTTGACCTTTAGTATCCAACTGATGAAAGTGGCGTTGGTGGCCAGCATGCCTACACGCCATCCTGGCATGTTGTGGCTTTTGCTCATGGAGTTGAATTCTATGCAGCAGTCTTTGGCACCGGGGATTTGCAGCAGACTCAAGTGTTCTTTGTTGAGAATGAAACTGTAGGGATTGTCGTTGACGACTACGATCTGATGGCGGCGGGCAAAATCGACCAGTTTCTGGTAAGTGCTCAGTTGTGCGGCTGCACCGGTGGGCATGTTGGGGTAATTGGTCCACATGAGTTTCACGTTACTGAGGTCGAGGCGTTCCAGTTCGTCGAAGTCGGGCTGCCAGTTGTTTTCGGGGGTAAGGTTGTAGTTCACGATTTCGCATCCCAGCAGTTTGGAGAGTGATGTGTATGTGGGATAACCCGGGTTGGGCACCAGGACTTTCTCTCCGGGATTGACAAAAGCCAGCGTAACGTGCAGAATGCCTTCTTTTGAACCGATTAGGGGTTGGATTTCCGATGCAGGGTCCAGTTCTACGCCATACCATCGCCGGTAAAATCCAGCCATGGCTTCGCGCAGTTGCGGGATGCCGGCCGTAGGTTGGTAGCCGTGGGCATCAGGGCGCCGGGCTTCCCGGCAGAGAGTTTCGATTGTCGGGGCAGACGGGGGCATATCCGGACTGCCTATGGCCAGGCTGATGATGTCTTTCCCTTCTGCATTGAGCCGGGCAATTTCTTTGCCTTTGACGGAAAAGTAGTATTCGTTCACCGTCGTCAGACGTTGGGCTGGTTGTATGGTGTTCATGATATTTTCTGTTTTGGGTTAATTATTTTCCTTGGTATTCTCCCAGAATCTTGAGTTCTTTCGTGAGGGGGCGCACGGCGTCGATGCTCTGGCGGTATCGGAAGTAGTCGTCATACATCACGTCTACATAGAACAGGTATTGCCATTCCTTTCCGATAATGGGGAGCGACTGGATTTTTGTCAGGTTAATTTTATAGAAACTGAAGATGCTGAGTACTTGCGAGAGTGAGCCTTCCTCGTGCGGGAGGGTGAAGACTATGCTGCTTTTGTTGGTGTGATGGAGTTCGCGCATCTGGTCGGCATACCATGAGTCGCAAAGCACCAAGAAGCGGGTGAAATTGTGTTTGTTGTCTTCAATCGCTTTTTTCAGCACTTTCATGCCATAGAGCGGAGCGGCGCCTTCGTGGCAGATAGCGGCATGGCCTTTGAGCTGCTGGCGGCTGATGTCGGCTGCGGCGCCGGCAGTGTCCTCCACCTCTACAACCTTGAGTGTGGGGTGCTTGGCGAGAAAATTCCGACACTGCGCCAGTGCAACAGGGTGAGAATTGACTTCGCGGATGGTTTCCCAGTTGTCGGTGGGCAGGCAGATGATGCTGTGTTCAATGTGCAGTTTGTGCTCGCCGATGATGGTGGCACCGCTGTCGCGCAGCAGTTCGTAGTTGTGCAGCAGGCTTCCGGCGATGGTGTTTTCTATGGCAATGAGGCCCAGCACATTGTCATCGGCCTTCATGGTCTCGAAAACGGCTTCGAATGTATTGCAGCAGATAAGTTCCACCTCTTCGTCGGAAAAATACTGGTGTGCCGCGATGTCGTGGAATGAACCTTTTACTCCTTGTATGGCGATACGTTTCATATTGGGTTGAAGTTGGTTTGGATTGTTGCTACCGCGGGGTAATCAACAAAAAGGTCCCGCTTCGTTGCGAAGCGGGACCCAGGTTATTCTTGTTATTTGTTCTTGTTCGGTTCAACACATAACCACCCGCTTCGCTTGTTCAGCAAAGTAAAAGAAAGCAAATGAATAAAAATATGCAAAATGCTTTGTCATGGTTGGTTCTCCTGTGTTTTGTATTTGCTGGCAAAATTACTCCTTTTTTTGAATAACACAAACGAAAAATAGATTTTTTTCGCAAAATATGCTTTGCTGCTAACAGAACGTTAGGAATGAGGTTGGAAAACTGACGAAGTGTTCGCTAGGCGTGGTTCGGTCTGGCTTTTTGGTATAGTGTCCTGTTGCAAAGCGCGTTGCACAGATTGTGGTTTTGGCAAAAATCGGGTAGATTCAGCGGTTCTGATAATATGGCCCGTAATGGATACAATTTTGTTAAGGATATGTAATGGTGATTTGGTCTTTGGATTTTTACATATTATCTTTGCAGTGGAGAGCGGCAGATGTGGCTTAATAGCTATGTCTGCCGTTATTTTTGGCGCTCATTTGCCCGTTTGAGTGGCTTGAATATTTTTTTCTGTTGGTAGGTTTGTTGTTTTTCTTCCTGGATTTCTTTTTCTAACTGGAGGATTTGTCGGTTATTCGTTGCTTCGCCGAATATTTTCGGGAGTTGCAGGTTTTAATAGTCTGCAAAAAATCATAAATAATACTATATTTTTTGTCGTGGATGGGGCTGCCGCTGGCTGTTTGTTGCGGGTTGAAGTGTAGGCTTGCAGAACTGATTTTGGCGTTTGTCTGCCGATGAATGGCCGTTACTGTTGAATCCGGCTGGAGGGAAACAGAAAGCCGGTGTGAGCACCTTCTATTCAGGAACATTGACATATGGCTGAAAAGGGTATCGTAAAAAAGTAGTATATTTGCTCCTCAAAATTGATAGATTATGGATTGTAATAAAGAACAGCAGTTGGTGGATTCCGAACGTTTCCGACATTGTGTGCCCATACAGATTCGTTTTAACGATGTGGACCGGTTCGGACATATTAATAATAATGCCTATTTTTCGTATTATGATTTGGGTAAGGAAAAATATTTGCAGGATGTGTTGAAAAGCGATTATCAGTCGCGTGAGGTGGTTCCTGTAATCGCCAGCATACATGCCGACTTTATCCACCCCATTTTCAGTGACGACGAGATAACGGTGGAAACGCGCATTTCGCGAATTGGTGAAAAGAGTTTTACGCTGGAGCAGCAGGCTGTCAACGAAAAGACGCAGATGGTGGTGTGCCGGTGTTCAACGGTGATGGTTTGTTTTTCTTTGAGTACACAACTTTCGGTCGAAGTTCCCGATAGCTTCCGGAAGGCTATCAGTGAATATGAAGGGCGGAAGTTCTGAACAGAATCATAGCAGATATGGAACAGCAATTGATTTATTCAACGGATTTGTGTCGGGATATTGACGCCTGGATATCGGGACAGGCGAAGACCTATGACCGCATATTTTTACTTGCCGATGAGGTTACCGACCGTTTGTGCCGTCCCTTGCTCTCCGGAAGTCGTTTTCTGGCAGAAGCAGTGCCGGTGGTGATTGGTGCGACCGATGTGCACAAGACAGTGGATACACTGGCTGAAGTATGGAAGCAACTGAGCGGTGGAGGGGCTTCGCGCCATTCATTGTTGGTCAATCTTGGCGGAGGTATGGTGACGGATTTGGGCGGATTTGCCGCCTCAACATTTAAGCGCGGCATTGATTTTGTGAACATACCCACAACGTTGCTTTCTATGGTCGATGCGGCGGTAGGAGGAAAAACGGGAATCAATTTCAACGGATTGAAGAATGAAATCGGGGTATTCCAGGAAAGTCGTGCCGTAGTCATTGATACGGAGTTTCTGCGTACGCTTGATGCGAAGAATCTGGTTTCGGGTTATGCCGAGATGCTGAAGCATTCGTTGTTGAGCGATGTGGACATGTGGGCGCAGCATATGCGTTTTAATCCCGAATATCCCGACTATGAAGAGTTGCAGCAGATGGTGGCCGACAGCATTGCGGTGAAACAGCGGATTGTGGCCGCTGATCCTCACGAAAAAGGCTTGAGAAAGGCGTTGAATCTGGGACATACGGCAGGACATGCCTTCGAGAGCCTGGCGATGGAGTTGGGGCGGCCGGTGCTGCATGGCTACGCGGTAGCGTGGGGACTTGTTGTGGAACTCTATTTGAGTGTGGAGCTGCGGAAATTTCCTGTCGACAGGATGCGGCAGACTGTGCAGTTTATTTTCCAGCATTTCGGCCGTTTCGATTTTACTTGCGGACAGTATGCCGAGTTGTATGATTACATGTTGCACGACAAGAAGAACTCGGGTGGCGTAATCAACTTTACGCTGCTGGAGGATGTGGGAAGAATCAGCCTGGATTGTCAGGCAGACCAGTGCTTGCTTTTCGAGGCTTTTGATTTCCTTCGCGAAGGATAGGGCCGGAGATGAGTCTGACCGTTACGTGTGATGATATGGATGTGTGTCCCGATGGGCATGCGGATTGTTAATATCTATGATATGATAAAAAGAGTTTTACCGGTTTTTGAGCGTTTGCTGTCTCTTTTGGTGGTTTTTCTTCTGGTCCTTTCTTCTGTGCTGTGGACAGGGCGTATTTTGGGTACGGAAATGATGAGCAAGGCGACAGAGCCGGCCGAAGGACGGTCGACGCCTATGCCGACGGCCGACGAACTGCAGCTATTAGGGCTCGACCGGTTTCGCCTGTCGCAACGGGATTCGGCTTCATGGGAGGTGCTCGACCAGGAGGGGAACCGTTGCGGTATACTTGTGGGCAGCCATCTGCTGGCAAAGGGAGTAACGGGGTTTTCCGGACCTACGCCTGTGTATGTATGGATGAGTCCATCGGGCCGGATAGAGGCTTTGGCCTCGGGAGCGAACAGCGAATCTCCCAACTTTTTCGACAAAGCGGAGAAAGGGGTTTTCTCTCAGTATGTAGGCAGGAATGCGACGGAAGTTGCAGAGCTTCAGGTGGACGGCGTTTCGGGGGCGACCTATTCGCAGGAAGGATTGGCACAAAACATTCGTGCCGTATTGACGGCTTATGCCGGAACATTGCAGGCTGATGGCATTGCCGGACCGGCCATTGGGTGGCCCCGTCTGCTGGCATTGCTGGCTGTACTCGTTTTCGGTTTGGTGGTGTCCTGGCGTTTTCGCAAAGTTCCTGCGCTACGTCTGACTGTGCTGGCCTTGAATGTTGGCGTCACAGGCTTTTGGTGCGGGCAGTTTCTTTCGTTTTCCGTGTTCAGGGGTTTCGTGCAGAACGAAATGCAGTGGCTCGTAGCCTTGCCTTTGCTGCTTTTGCTGTTGTTGGCAATTGTGATGCCCTATTTCGGACGCCCTGGTTATTATTGCAGTTGGGTATGTCCGTATGGTAGTTTGCAGGAACTGGTCTGGCGGTTGCCGTTGCCAAAGGTCAGGGTATCGGCCAGAATATTTAAGTGGATGTCACGGGTGAGAATGGCAACCTTGATGCTTCTGCTCCTTTGGCTGTGGGCCGGAATGGGTGCTGAGATTCTCGATTATGAGCCGTTCAGTGCTTTTTTGCTGACTTCGGCGCAGCCGGTTGTGCTGATACTGGCTGGAGTATTTGTGCTGGCCGGGATGTTTGTACCGCGTTTGTGGTGTCATTGTCTTTGTCCGACAGGAGCATTGCTTCATTTGGCAGAACGTGATAAATAAAAAATGTAAGTCGATGAATAAGTTTAAGATTGTCAGTTTGGTGTTGGCCATTGCCTTGTTTGGGACATTGGGCCGACTGGTCTTGTTGATGCAGCCGGAAGCAAAGACGGAACCGGCGGGGAAGGCCGAAACCGTATACCGGAACATACTTTCGCGCAAAAGTGTGCGCAGTTTTGAAGAAACGCCGGTTTCCGCGGAGCAGGTGGATACTCTTTTGCGCGCGGCGATGGCTGCTCCTACGGGACGGGATATGCGTCCTTGGAGATTTGTAGTTATTGATAACCGTGTGGTCATGGATAGTCTTGTGGAACAGCTACCATATGCGAAGATGTTGAAGGAGGCACCGTTGGCGATTGTTGTGTGTGGTGACCAGTCGGTACTCGGACGCGATGGAAAGCCTTCGTGTAATTGGAGTTTCGACTGTTCGGCGGCAACGGAAAATCTGTTGCTGATGGCAGAGGCCATGGGGCTGGGGGCTGTATGGACTGGTGTTTATCCTTATGAAGACCGAATGGCTGCAGTCAGCAAGGCTTTGCATCTTCCTGATTACATTATTCCGCTCAACTTAATTCCCATCGGTTATCCGAAGGGAAATCCGCAGCCAAAGGAAAAATACGATGCGACAAATGTGCATTACAATGGCTGGTAATAAATGTCTGGGAAAAGAAACATCGGAAAAAGGAGGACTTTTGAGTCCCTGAACAGAAATTCCGTAGGATAGAACAGGAAAAAGGAACCGGACGGGCGTGGTGCCCCGTACCGGTTCCTTTTGTTTTTAGGGAGCATCCTGAGGGGATGCCTGATGTAGGCAATATTCCCTCGGACTCAGTTATTTGTTCATTTGCACAATCTGTGTGGGTGGTTGCTCGCGGTTACGCCGTTCTGTTTCACGAACCACGGCTTCAGCCAGATTTCGGAAGGCAATACCAGTAAGAGTGTCGGCATGGACAGCTGCGGGCTCACCTTCATCACCGCTTTCGCAGATGCTTTGTACAAGTGGAATCTGCCCGAGCAGGGGTACCTGCATTTCTTCGGCCAGGCGTTTTACCCCCTCGCGACCGAAGAGATAATACTTGTTTTCCGGCAATTCTGCAGGTGTGAACCAAGCCATGTTTTCAACGAGTCCTAAAATGGGTACGTTTACTTTGTCGTTGCGGTACATGTCAATTCCCTTGCGTGCATCGGCCAGGGCCACATTCTGGGGAGTGGACACGATGACGGCTCCCGTGATGGCGAGATTTTGAAGAAGAGTCAGATGAATGTCGCTGGTGCCGGGAGGTGTGTCGAGAATAAAATAGTCAAGTTCACCCCAGCCGGCGTCGGCAATCAGCTGCTTCAGCGCATTGGAAGCCATACCTCCGCGCCAGAGTGTCGCCGTGTCGGGATTGACGAAAAAACCGATGGAAAGAATCTTTACTCCGTATTTTTCGGCAGGAATCAGTACTTGCCGACCGTCCTGCATCTCTGCGAAAATGCGTTCTGCTTCCAGGTGAAACATTTTGGGCACGGAGGGACCGAAAATATCGGCGTCGAGCAGTCCTACCTTGTAGCCCAGTTGTGCAAGTGCAACCGCAAGATTGGCGGCAACGGTGCTTTTACCGACACCACCTTTGCCGGAACTTACTGCAATGACATTCTTGACTTGGGGAAGCATTTTCCCTGGTTCGGGCCGGGCCGCCTGTCGCGTTTTGATGTTGATGGTAACATTGACCCCTTTGTCCACGTAGGTGTGGATGGCTGCCTCGGCAGCTTTGACCACTGATTTGAGAAACGGGTCGGTAGATTTCTCGAAGATAAGTGAGAACGATACGTTCATGCCGTCGATGCGGAGATCGTCTTCCAGCATCTCGGCTTCAATCAGGTTTTTCCCGCTTCCCGGATAGCGCACTGTGCTGAGTGCGTCGGTTATCAGTTTGGGATAGATTTGTAACATGATGTTTTAAGTAGTAATGTGCAGTTTTTAGAAGATTTCCTTAATACGGGTTACCGGTTATTTGCTTTTTTCCAGCCCCGAGCGTTTGGAGCGGTTGTAGCTTCTGTAGTCGTCAAGTTCTATTTCCACGTCGGGTTCAATCAGTGTGCCCTGTAGCGGCAGATGAAATTTCAGATACTTGATGCTGAGTCCCCGGGAAAGCCATTGCTGTTCGTAATAGGTCTGGATTCCCAGAATGTTTTTGACTTCTTCATCTTTTTCGGCTTCCAGCGCATGATAGAGGTCGTCGGTGCAGAAATCCAGGGGTAGATGGTTGGTTTCGATCATGTACCGCGTGTAGGTGAACAGAAAATTGGAGTCGGTTTTGACGTGAATCAGTCCTCCGTCCTGTAGAAATTGGCGGTAACGGTTGAGGAAGAAGGTGGACGTCAGCCGTTTGCTTACTTTTTTCATTTGAGGGTCGGAAAACGTGAGCCAGATTTCCGCAACCTCTCCAGGGGCGAAGAAGCGTTCGATGAATTCAATGTGTGTACGCAGGAATGCCACGTTGTTCATGCCTGCCTGTAGGGATTCTGTTGCTCCGCTCCACATTCTCGCTCCCTTGATGTCCACGCCGATGAAGTTCTTGTCTGGGAAGAGCTTTCCCAGTCCCACGGTGTATTCCCCACGCCCGCAACCCAATTCGAGAACGATGGGATTGTCGTTGTGGAAAAAGTCTTTGTGCCAGCATCCCTTTAAGTTGAAATCGCAGGATTCGAGCGCAGAAAACGGAGCTTCAAATACATGCGGATAGGACGCCATGTCGGCAAATTTGGATAATTTATTCTTACTCATTTTCTATAATTTTCTTTACGTCCTTTTCAGCTTTCAGCAGGCGTGCCTTACAGAATTTCAGCAGTTCTTGTGCTTCCTTCAGACGGTTGCTGAGATCGTCAATGTCGATATCTCCCTGCTCAAAACTGGTTACGAGCGTTTCCAGACGCTTCATGGCCGTTTCATAGGTATATTCTTCTTTTTTCATATGTATACTGTGTGGATGTTGAGGGCAGAACAACGCTCTTTGCCCTTATCTGCTCGTGCTTGTGTGAGGTGTGTGGTCCTCTCAAGCGTATGGTCGTCAGTCAACTGTGCTGGTAATGCTTCCTTCTGCCAGACGTGTGGTCAGGCGGCTGCCACTCTTCAGCAGGGAGGCGCTTTTGACGGCTTTTCCCTGGTGATAGGTAATGCTGAAACCCATCTTGAGTATCCGTTCCGGACCGGCCAGCGCCAGTTGCTTCCCGATGCTTGCTAACTTTATCTGCTCGTGCGAGATTTGAGTGGCTACGGCTTTTTCGTAGACTTGCTGCAGTGAATTCAACTGGAATTGTTGCTGCTGTATCAGTTGGAAAATCTGCTTTTCCAATAGGGAGGTCAGTTTCAGTAGATTCGCTTTTTCTCTGTGGCAGTAGCTCGCTGTGGCCATTTGATACCTCCGGCCGTTTTGTTCGAACCTGTTTCTTTCCTTTTCAAGTTTTCTGCAGATGTTTTGTTGCAGATTTTTTTCCATCTGCAGCAGGGTTTCGTATTCGTCGCGTTGGCGTTCTATCAAAAAGGCAGCTACTGCGGTTGGAGTTTTCAGCCGGGTGTGTGCCACCACGTCAATAATGGTGTCGTCGCGTTCATGCCCGATACCTGTAAGGATGGGCAGTGGAAACTGTGCCACGTTGGCTGCCAGCAGATAGGTGTCGAAACCGTTGAGGTCGCTGACCGCACCGCCTCCGCGAATAATAACTACTGCATCCCAGGCTTCCTGTTCTTCTGCAATGGAGTCGAGTGCTTCTATGACACTTTCTTCGACATGTTCTCCCTGCATGATGGCTGGAAAAAGCCGTGTGGTAAAGCGGTATGGGCTTTTTTCCAATTGGTCGCAAAGATCACCATATCCGGCAGCTGTGCTGCTGGATATGACCGCAATGCGACTGAGTGGGCGGGGCAGTGCCAGTTCCTTGTTGAGCGTAAGCACGCCGTCAGCTTCCAGTTGGGCGAGTATCTCCTTCCGCTTTCGGGCCATGTCGCCCAAGGTGTAAGTGGGGTCGATGTCGATGATGTTGAGAGCGTAGCCATAGAGTTCGTGAAATGTGACTTTGGCTTCAACCAGAATCTTGAGTCCTGGTTGCAATTTTTGCCCCGTTTCGTGTTCGAAGGTCGCTGCGAGCAACGGATAAGTGTTACGCCAGATGTTGCCACGGGCTTTTGCAATCAGCACGCGGCTGTCATCGTTCTTTTCAACCAGTTCCACGTAGCAGTGCCCATTGGCAGCCACCCGGCACTCACTTAATTCGGCCGTCAGCCAATAAGTGTTGTCAAATGTGGCCTCCAGCGCTTCGTGTACGAGGTTGTTGAGTTCAAACAGCGAGAGGGCTTTCATTAATGATTCCTTTTTATTCCTTTTTCAGCATTTCATAGGCCTTCCACATGTCGGGAATGCCATAACCAAATACGTTGTTCGGATGTTTGTGGTTGTTGCCGGATTGTTGTACGGCCCGGATAATGGTTTCCGGACGGACTTTGGGGAAGGCTTGCCAGAGGCATGCTACGGCGCCACACAAGATGGGAGTGGAGAAACTTGTGCCGTTGGCTTTCGTAACGTTGCCGCGGAAGTCGATGAGTGCGGAATTCTGTCCTTGTGCCATGACATCAGGCTTGATACGTCCGTCGGCGGTATTGCCCAATGAGGAAAAGTTGGCGTTCATACCTTTTGCATTGACGGCCCCCACGGTGATGATGTTCTTGGCATCAGCTGGGAATCCGATTTTTTTCCATTGGTTGTCTCCTTCGTTACCGGCGCTGTTCAGAATCAGCAGTCCGCGGCTGGCAGCCAGGGACGCGGCGTAACTGTTAAGTGCTGTCTGTCCGTCCTGTTCTTCATATTTGTGTGAAGCTGCCGGATCATCGAAATGATAGTATCCCAGCGAACTGGTAACGATGTCAACTCCGATGCTGTCGGCGTATTCAACAGCGGCACACCAGTAGTCTTCTTCAATGAGGTTTTCACCAGCGTTGTCTTCGCTTTGTAATAAATAAAAAGAAGCTTCGGGAGCTGTACCTACCAGACTGTTCGGCATGTTGGCACCAATGCAGGAAAGTACCATGGTGCCATGCTGCTGGCTTTCTTCATAGACATTGGTTCCGGGATTGACAAAATTTTTAGTGCCTAATATCCTGCAGTTTTTCAACCCCTCGATGGCGTCGCAATTGTAAAATCCTCCGTCAATGACGGCAATGGTTATGCCTTCCCCTTTGAAGCCGGCGTTATGCAAGCGGTCTGCCTTCAGCATTTCCACCTGATTCTGGCCGGCGCCATAGAAGGAAGGAAAAGTGTCCCTCTTGTTTTGAATTTGCTTGAAACGGTTGCTGGGGGTAACCACGGGCAGACTGTCGGGGCTTTCCCAAACTTTACATATGCGATTGACGAAAGGCAGGTCACGGAGTGCCTGAAGTGTTGTCGTGTCACTGATTTCCACCACAGCCGTATTATTCCATTTGCTGGTCAGCTTCACCCGGTAGTTGTGCTGGTTGAGCTGATTCAGATAGGCCGCACTGACCGGCAAGTCATGTTTGTCTATTTTCAGTTTGAATTTCTTGCGACGGTCGATGGCTTTGGGAGAAAGAAACTGTTCGGGGTGTTTCTCTGAGAAACCGTTGTTTTTCTTGTCGTTTAGATATACACGGTAACGATAAGTCTTTGCAATGTGGACATATTGAGGTTGCTGTGATTGGGCCATCACAGCAATTCCACACATAAAAAAGAAAGCAGTGGTCAGTATACTTTTCATGTTTGTATGGTTGTTTTCGCTGAAAATTACAGATTGATGGAGTTGTAGGCCCCGATGCCCTTTTGTGAAGCGATAATGGCACCTCCTACAATGCGTTGGCCAATGTAGAAAACAGCGCTTTGGCCGGGGGTGACCGCACTAACCGGCTGAGGCGTTCTCACCAGCATCCGGTTGGATTCCAGCTTTTCGACAGAGCAGTGTACCGGCTGGCTATGATAGCGAATGCGTACCGTGAGGTCGGTCGCGTTGAAAAATTCTTCTTCCTGAATGATTTCGGCGTTTTCCAAAAAGAAAGCATTTGTCAGCAAGTCTTTCTCTTCGCCCAGCACGACCGTATTTTTTTCGGCGTTAAGCCGGAGCACGTATGCGGGGTGTCCCAACGCAATACCCAGCCCTTTCCGTTGGCCGACAGTATATAAGGGTACACCTTTGTGACTCCCGAGTTTGCGGCCAGTGGCGTCAACGAAAAATCCTCCCTCAACCTCTTTGGCAAGATGGGGTATCTGTTCACGAAGAAAATCGCGGTAGTCATTTTCGACGAAGCAGATTTCCATGGATTCCGATTGTTGCGACTCCCATTCGAATCCTTTTTGCCGGAGATATTTCCGAACCTCACTCTTTTCAGTTGTTCCCAGTGGAAACAGGCAACGGCTCAGAATAGCTTGCGGAACGCGCCAAAGAAAATAGGACTGGTCCTTGCGCAGGTCATCGCCCATCATCAGATAAGTAAAGCCATCTTTGTGTTGTGTCCTTACATAATGCCCCGTAGCTATATGGGGACATTTCAGGCGGTCTGCCAGTTCGGCCAGCAGGCGGAACTTGAATTGCTTGTTGCAAAGCACACAAGGGTTGGGGGTACGCCCGGAGCGGTATTCGTTGAGAAAATAATCCACGACGGTGTTTCGGAATGATTCGCGTACATCGATTACATGATGTTCGATGCCCAGTCGGTGGGCCAGGTTTTGGGCTTTGACAATGAAATCCGGCTGTTCGTTACCGCTGGAGAACTGTCGGGGCAAATCCCATACGCGCATAGTCATGCCGATGACTTCATAACCTTGGTCAAGAAGCATCAAGCAAACAGCGGAACTGTCAATCCCGCCCGACATCGCCACTAATACTTTTTTCTCTTGCATATAGGGGCATCTATTAAAAGAAAGTACTGCAACAGGTTTTTATGCGCTGATGCAGTTTGGTTTGACAAAAGTACAAATATTTTTTTAGGGGGAGTGTTTCCGATGGGAGAAAAGCAGCGAACGGACTCGCCGTCTGTTCGCTGCCTCTTTTGAAATCAGTGGCTTGATTCAAAAAAAGGTGTTAGGGCTGCCGGTAAAGCATAAAATGATTAAAATCGAATGTGATGTTTGGGCTTCTTTCCAACAAATGGGTTAAAGAGATGATACCTCCGTTTGAGAATGGCCTGTTTTCGGAAGGGAGTGAAGGCCATGTGATACCAGCGATTTCAACCGTTTCATCCCCGCCGGAATGCGGGGCTTCTGCAACCAGTCGGAATGTGGGACTGACATTTTCTCCGTGTGTTTCTATTTTCCAACCCTCCCTATAAAAAAGTCGGGCAGACGGTTGTCGTACGGCTGGCATGCTGTCTGTGGAGAGCACCAGTTGCGTTCCGCTGATGGTCATGCAGCCAAGGTGGCGTAGGGTGTTCCAGCCCATTAATATCCCTTTTCCTTTTTCGGGTAATATTGATTTCGCTTGGTCTGCGGGGATAATGACACAAGGCACGTTTTCGAAAACCAGTTGCCCGATTTCGATTTTGGGCAATAGTCCGTATAACGTATTTCCGGCCTGTCCTAAAGTGGTGACCTGATATTTTCGGATGTTCTTCTCAGAGATAACTGTGTAGGGACTGAACAGACTGGCTCTGGCTTCGCGCTTCTTGCCGTTGACGCGCGCTGTAAAGCATTTTTGTTCGTCCAGTTGTATGACGGCGGCCTTTCCGTTGTTTTTCACCCTGACAGGGTTAACTTTTTCGAAGATGGAAACGATGGTTGAAAGTGTATCATTTCCTTCCTGCGGGGTTTGTGAGTTGAGGCGGGCCGCTATTTGTGCGGCTTCACCATATGATTGTGCTTCAAAGAGTTCTTCTACCTCGGTCATCGCATTGTAGAACGGACTGTTTGCTTCTCTCAGCCTTTTGCATAGCGCAGCGCATATGTCAGCTCGGTTACGGCCGGTATTGAGCAGTAGGGATAGAAAAATTTCTTCATCTTCGCGGAGCAGATGTCCCGCGCGCAAAGCAGATGCATTCCGCGCCAGATAAAAGGGATCGGTCGATTGCCCGAAAGTTCTTCGCACCGACTGATAAGATTGTGCCCCTTCGGCGGTGAGTGACATGCGGGAAAAATCTAAAGTCATGCTATGAAAACTGCGCAAGAAGGGAAATCCCGCTATTCCTTCTGTATGCGGCGAAGGCCGGCGGGTATAGACAGGATCTGACAGCATCATTTCCGCTTGTCCGGACCGGAATGAAAATGACGAATCGCGTGAATAGCCTTCAGGCAGGATGCGCGTGTTCAGAACATTGTCGGGCATACCGAAATCCAGACTGAACCTCAAGCCTTGTTCTCCTGTGTGTCCATAGAGGCGGAGTCCTCCCTTGGGCGAAAAATAAAGATTCTTCCCTTCTGTCGGGGGTGTGGCTTTTCCTGTTTGTCCAACCATCATCTTTTCGGGGTAGAAGGTCACATGTTTCAGCCGGCTCAGTTCGTTGATGCCCATGACACACTCAAAGGGGAACTGCACTTTGTTTTCTGCGAGTGTGGTATATACCAGCAGGTGGCGGATTTGTATATTGCCAATGCAAAGGCTGTCCAGGTAGGTGGGGCGGACACCGATGTTTCCATAAGATGTAGAAATTTGCAGGGTATCGGGCAGAATTTCTGCATTACAATTGTGTGCAGTTTCTTCTGATATTAATGTGGGAAATAATTCCGTATTCAGGTAGATGTTGTTGGGAGTGGAGCGATTCAGTCGCCCTTTTATTGTCAGCGGCCATTCATAGGATGTCGGGATGCAAACCGACTCCTTTTTAAAAAGGGTTGCTGTTGCAGGACGTTCTTCCCAGGTAGCGGCTATATGAAAAAAATGGTTGAAGGACACCGATTGGTAACCGAATTGTTCTTCAGCTCTTTGTGTCCACTTTTTCAGTTCACCCCATTCGCCGCGGGCAGCCAGGCTCTCTGCATAATGTTCCAGACAGTCAGCCAGTTCGTTCTTGTCAAGAGAGTCGGGATAGCTGTCAATGAGTCGGCGAGTTGCCTCCTGCTCGGTTGTGATAGGAGAGTACCATTTTTCGAGAGTAAAGGCGCAGCGGGTAAGAGCGAAAGAATCGAGTGAGGTTTCTGCTTCATTCCATAGGGAGTCAATGGGGCGTGCCATGTCACGGTCGGCCCATTGCAGGAAACGCTGACGGGGACTGTTTCCGGCGAGTCGTTGGGCTTTTCTTTGCAGTCGGAGCAGTTCTTCCAAATCCTCTTCATGAAATTTCCATTTCCTATATTTCTTCAGTTCGGCAGAACAGTAGGATAATAAGTCCTTATATTTCCCCAGCTGTTGCAGGCCGGCTGCTTTGGCCACAGAGAGCGACAGTTGTGATGTGCGGTTCAACTGGCGTGGAAACCACCTTGTCAGACTATCTACGCATGCGATGGTGCGGGCGGGGTTCCCTTCCGCATTGGCCAAGGGTATATCGCAGTACAACCGGACAAAAGAAGGCATTTGATTACCCCATTGCTCCATGAGCGGCCGCAGTTCTTTAATGTTGTTTTCTGCTGCATAAACAGTGGCGATTTGTGCCAGTGAATCTATGTTGATGGCTGATGCCGGGCGGCACCATATGGTGCAAGCCAATAGAAGAGAAACTACCCATTTCATGTTGTCGTAATATATATATATGACATGGCCTCAAAAGGCAAACTTTGCAAATATCTGAAAAATATGCTGATTATCCCTGAAGAAAACTGTTTTTAACTAACCGTCGGTTAGGGGTTGTGCGTGCATAATGGCCTTATGGCAGGTGGCGTCCACGAGTCAGTACTTTAGAAAAAACACTCAGTACTTTAGTTTTTCCAGAAGTACTGAGTGTTTTTTCTAAAGTACTGACTGTTTTTCTGGAGGTGGAGCAGGGTGCCCCGTCATGGCATTCTCTCGGATTTCCGTCGATAGTTCTCAACAGGAGATTTTACGGGACAAGGAGATTTTCTTGGATGAAGCGATTTCTTAACTAAAATAATAGAGAGTCGTGAGGTTATTTTTTATTTCAAAATTTGTTGCGAATATATAAAATGATTACCTTTGTCCTCGTATCTTTGAGCAAGAAGTGTTCATAGTATAGAAAATGAGAAAGCAAATATCTAAAACCTAATAATTTAATTTCAACAAACTTAATTTACTCAAAACAATGGCAACAACAAACGTTAATGCACCCAAGGGTGCTCCGAAGGCCAAGGCTGAGTCTGGCTTCAAGGGTATCAAACAAGGTATCTACGTGATTATTATCTGTGCAGTTATCGCACATATCATCTTCTATTTCGGTGCAGGTAGCGCAAGCAATTTCCAGGGCGGCGCTGAAGGTCTCGGCGTTCAGTTCGCGTTCCAGCTTGAAAGTGGCATGCATCCGCATCCCGATAACTTGATTGGTACTGTTTATCTCGGTGGATTTATCGTGCCTATCATTTGGTCTTTGCTGCTTACAGTGCTTTCTTTCTGCATCGAACGTTTCTTCGCTATCCGTTCTGCTTACGGACAGGGTACGCTGGCTAAGTTCGTTGCTGACATCAAGGCTGCTCTTACTGCCAATGACCTTGCTAAGGCTCAGGCAATCTGCGACAAGCAGAAGGGTTCTGTAGCAAATGTAGTAGGTGCTACTTTGAAAACTTACAAGCAGGTAGAAGAAGACAATTCTTTGACTAAGGAACAGAAGGTGCTCGCTATCCAGAAGTCACTCGAAGAGGCAACTGCATTGGAAATGCCTATGATGCAGGAAAATCTTCCGATTATCGGTTCTATCGTAACCTTGGGTACTCTGACCGGTCTTCTTGGTACGGTTATGGGTATGATCAAGTCTTTCCAGGCTATGTCTTCCGGTGATGGTGGTGCAGACTCAACTCAGTTGGCAACCGGTATCTCTGAGGCACTTGTAAATACTGCTTCTGGTATCGCCACTTCTCTGTTCGCAGTAGTTGGTTACAACTATTACACTAACAAGATTGACCGTCTGACTTTCAGTCTTGACGAAGTAGGTTTCTCTATCGTATCTACATTCAACGCAACACACTAATCATAAATAAGGTAAATAAGAAATGGGACGTTTTAAAGTTAAAAAACAAGACATGTTCATCGACATGACGCCGATGAGCGATGTCATGGTCCTGCTGCTTACCTTCTTTATGTTAACTGCAACATTTGTCAAGGATGAGCCTGTCAAGGTGAACACACCGGGCTCCGTGTCCGAAATTAAGATTCCTGAAAATAATTTGCTGACCATCTTCGTTGAAAAGAACGGAAAGGTGTTCATGACGATGGATTCCCCCGAAAATATGCGTAAGCTCGGGCAGCAGATGATTGATAAAGGGGCTTTGTCTATGAATCCCGACCAGTTGAAAGCCTTCTCCGAAGTTTCCATGTTCGGAACTCCGCTGAATCTGACGACCGGCTGGTTGGCGGCAGACAACAAGAATGCAATGCTGGTCAGTGACCCTGCAGCGGGAATCCCTTGCGACAGTGTGAATGACGAATTGAAGATTTGGGTGAAAGCAGCCCGTACCGCTCTGGGTGAAGGTAACAAAATGCGCATCGCCATCAAGGCTGATGCCAATACCTCTTATAAGGTCATTAAGAACGTAATGAACTCTCTTCGCGAGGTTCATGAGAACCGTTACAATTTGATAACTTCTCTCAAAACCGTTGAGAACTAATTCAAGAATGTTATGGCAAATTTAGATACAGGTGGCGAAACTTCTGGAAAAAGCAAACAGAAAAAGATGAATGCCCGTGTTGACTTCACTCCGATGGTCGACATGATTATGTTGCTCGTGACATTCTTTATGCTCTGTACTACTCTTCTTAAGCCGCAGACCATGGAAATCGCCATGCCTCCGGATAAGGATGACCTGAAGGACGAGCAGAAGAACCAGGCCAAAGCAAGTGAGGCAATTACGATTTTGATTGACGGGGATAACAAAATTTACTACTTCGAAGGCAAGCCTGAAGAAGCCAAACTGACAGAGACATCTTACGGTAAGGATGGAATCCGTGCCGTCCTGTTGGCAAAGAACGCTGTAGCAAAGCGTAAGGCTGATGCATTGAAGCAGGAGTTTGCTACCCGCGAAGTCAATGACAAGACTAAGGAAGAATACAAAAAGAGACTTTCTGAAATCAAGAATGCCAAGGGTACACCTACGGTGGTAATTAAGGCTTCAGACAAGGCTACGTATGTCAACCTTATTGACGTTCTGGACGAGATGCAGATTTGCAATATCGGTAAATATGTGATTGATAAGTTCGCTGAATACGATCAGGCCATGATTGATGGTACGACCGACCAGTACGAAGTGCAGTAATAACATAAGTGAAGTATAAGTAATATGTCTAAAATCGATTTAGTATCACGCGAGTGGTGTGAGATTGTATTTGAGGGACGTAACAAAGAGTACGGAGCTTATCGTTTGCGTTCGAAAGCTGGTGCGCGTAACCTCAAATCATTGCTGACTCTTCTCAGTATTATGCTGATTATCGGAGCTATCGTTGTGACACAAGCAGTGGTTTCCAACATAGTGAAGAAAAACTCTAACCTTGACTCTGAGAACATTACTCAGTTGTCACAGTTGGAGCAGAAGCCTGAGGAGAAGAAGGAAGAGAAGAAAATTGAAATTGAGTATTCCAAGCCTGAAATCCAGAAAGTGAAGGTAAAAGCTTCTATTCAGTTTACAGTTCCCAAAATTGTTGATGACGACAAGGTTGAGGAAGGTAAGGAAGTGAAAAGCCAGGAAGAGGTTACGAAGAGTAACATCTCTATCGCTACTCAGGATTATGAAGGTGACGGAGAAGGTGGTATCAATATTGATGACTTGAAGGAAAATCAGCAAGCCGGTGGCTCCGATGTTCCTGCCGAGGAAGAAGTTGCGGATAATGCTCTCGTAGAGGTTCCGGCTTCATATCCTGGTGGTGAAGCTGCTTTGTTGCAGTTTATTTCCAAGAATCTTGTCTATCCGCAGATCGCACAGGAGCAGGAACTTCAGGGTACTGTAATTGTTCGTTTCCGTGTGGAGAAGGATGGTTCAATCGGCAAGATTGTCATCAAGAAGGGACTTTCCAAGGAGTGTGACGAGGCTGCAGCCGAAGTCGTTTCGAAACTGAAACGATTCGTTCCTGCCAAGCAGCAAGGTAATCCGGTTCCGGTATGGTTTACTCTCCCGATTCGTTTCATTATTCAGTAACAGAACGATTCGAAGCGCTGTAACATTGTTCTTTCAGTGTTGTCAGTGAGTATCATAAAATCGGAAGTCCGTGTGTGCGGGCTTCCGATTCTTCTTATGGAGAAGACTTTGTTCTGGAGCGTGAAGTGACGGGTAGGTTTTCGTCTTTTTTATGAAGTTCCCGCTTTTAATATAAAAACAGATTGCATGAAGAGTTATCACTTTGTCTTTTTAGTATTGGCTATGCTGACGATAGCCTCCTGCCAAAAGCCCAAACCTTTGACGGGCTGGCGTTATTCTGAAGATGTTCACGTTGCCGTGGACGAGACTTTTCAACCCATTATGGATGAAGAATTGCAGACATTCGGCCTGCATCATGTGGAGGCGGGATTGCATCCTACTTATTGCAGCGAAGACTCTGCCATTCGTATGCTTTTGATGGACAGCATTCGGTGCTGTGTGGTGACACGTACGCTTACCGAAGAGGAAAAGGAGTATATACGTAGCCATAAGTTGGGGCTGCAGTGGGCGCAGATAGCCACGGATGCATTGGCGTTGATTACCAACAAGGAAAACACAGATTCTCTGATTACGGTTGAGGAAATTAAAGGTATTGTTACCGGGAAAATTACTCAGTGGGAACAGTTGAGGAATTCTAAAAAGAAAGGAAAGCTCAGCCTTGTGTTTGACCATTCCGGCTCCAGCACCGTGCGCTATATGCGAGATTCGTTATGTAATGGGGAGCCTTTGAAAGGAAATTTGTATGCTCAAGGCACTAATTTGGCTGTGATAGAAGCAGTCAAGAACGATCCGTCAGTGATCGGTGTCGTGGGGGCCAATTGGCTGAAGGAGCAGAAAGCTGCGGTCTTGCATGATTTTTCCAATTTGGATGTGTTGGTTATGAAAGTGAGCAAGGATAAAGATGAAGACCCTGTGGGTTTCCGGCCTTATCAGTATCGCATCGCAACGGCAGATTATCCGCTTTTGCGCTCTGTTTATGTTATGACCACCGATCCCAGGCGTGATTCAAATGTCCGGTTGTTCTACTTTTTCCTGAAAGGCTCGAAAGGCCAGGTAATTATTTGCAATAGTTCTCAGATGTTGCCGATGGCTCCTGTTCAGGTAAAATCTGTAAGTATAACAGATTGATTGTGGGAAAATTTTCCCCATGCAAATATTGCGGGCTTGGCGTGTTGTTGCGCTAAGTCCGTTTTGTTTTCGTGAGATGGGAGGATGTAAATACTTTTCCAAGACAAGTTTTTCACAGACCGAACGGTTTCGTTAGCACTATGGACATCAGAAATTCAAAATCTTCATTTTCAGTGAATACCGTTTAACGGTCGATAAAAACAGAATCGTGTAATAGGGGAGGGTGATACCTGCCTATGGAATGCTACAGCCTGACACAAGGCTTGTTGTCCCCCCGTGGCGATATTACGTTTTCCGATTTCTCGGATTTATCAGAAACATTACAATAAAAGTTGTAAAAAAGTTGTAGGTCTGCTGAATAATAAGTATTTTTGCACGGCTTATGGTATGGCCTCATATTAATATGTGGCTTTTGCTTATATGGAAACAATCAAAATAGTTGACGATAATGAAGAAAACATTTTTCCGTACAATCGCTCTCTCTGCAGCATTGCTGGTGGGTGCAGGGAATGTTAGTGCACAGAAAGGCTATGAAGTTCCGCCTTTGGACGAAAAATTGGCAGAATTGGCGAATGAGGTAGTTGAATTGCAGATTTCTGATCCTGACAAGGCCAATAAGTCCTTCGTGAAATTGTTGCGTAAGATACGTAACGATAAGGAGGAACTTTTGAGTGTTGGTCAGTTCTTCCTGGACAAGAATAACTACGCTGGTGCCAATCAGTGTGCAAAGCGTGTATATGAACTTGCTCCAGATTATATCCCGGGTTTGATGTTCAGTGGTGAAGTCTGCATGCTGCGTAAGGATTACGGTGGAGCGGGTCAGCGCTTCGACGAGGTGCTCCTTCAGGATTCTACGAATATTCCGGCATTGAAGCGTAATGCTTTCGTGTATAAAAATGTAAATCCGCATGTAGCCGTTGAGATGTTGCAGCGAATTAAGCGTTTGGAGCCGGATAATTTTGAGGCTGATAAGGAGTTGGGTGACATCGCATACAATATGAGTGAATACAAAAATGCAGTTCAGGCTTATTCTTCTTATTACGAAAAGGAAGATAAGAATAAACTGGATATCCGTTCATGCGAGAACTATTTGATGTCACTTTATTCTATTCAGGATATCAAGAAAGTTGCCAGTGTCGTGGCTGATCTTGAGCCTTTGGCTCCCAAAAATCTGATGATTCGTCGAATGAAATTCTTCAGTTCTGTTGATAATGCCCGTGCGTCAATCAATTTTGAAGCCGATATGGCGAAGGCAGAAGAGAATATGAAGTATATTGCCGATAAGGAATATAATGACTCTCTTTATCTTTATCTTGATTATGCATATGCAGCTGAATTGAAGAAAGAACTTGGTGATGTGCCTGCAGCAATCGGTTATTATGAGCAGGCTTTGAAGGTGGATTCAACAAAGTTGCAGGGTTATACTGAATTGGCAAAACTTTATCGTCGTGATAAGCGTTTTGACGATGCAATTTCAACTTATGGTAAGTTCGTGAAACTTGCTGGTGATAAGGTGAAGTTGTCCGATCTTTTGGGTTACGGTCAGATGTATATGTATGCAAGTCAGCAGGACAGCTTGCCCATGGATCAGAAAATGAAGTATATTGAAGGTGGTGATGCTGTTTTCCAGCAGGTATTGAAGGAAGAGCCAACCGCTTATCAGGCTATGTTGTTCCGTGCGCGCATTAACATCATTGACGGTTCAAATCCTGAGGATAAACCGACCGAACTTTATAAGGAAGCTCTCAAGATGATGGAAGGCCGTGAAAACACCGAGGCTGCCCGTTTTGAAGCTTGTCGTTACCTTGCGTTCCGCGGTATCAAACTTGATTTGTTGGATGAAGCACGTCAGTATACGAACATTATGCTGGAACTCAATCCTGATAATGGACAGACGAAAACGTTTGATAGCTATTTGAAGAGTGTAGGAAAATAATTTTCTTTTGCTATATGAGATGGGGCTGCACAATTGAGTGCGGCCCTTTTTTGTGTTATGGGACGGTATGAAATTTATCTGCTGAAAATATGGCAATCAAATACTGAAGGTAAAAAGTTATGATATATGTCAAGGAACTCCATCACAAAGAATATTTTGAAAGATACTTTGGGAAAGTTCTGGCCAGAAACTTCCGTTATGTCTTATAGCCCGTTTGCTCTTAATCGGACATTAGAGGGAATTGTGCTGTGGTGGCTCATCATTATTTCCGTGTGGGTTATCAATTTTAATTAGGTAAATGTGATGAGTTTCGTAAGCGTATGTGCTGCATTTCTCAGGCATAATCTCTATGAAACAATGCGCATTAATCATGCAGAGGATAGAGTTACTTTTGGAGTCGTGACAGAAATTCTTTTTATTCGGGCAATAAGTTGGGCGATAAGAGGATTTTGTTCTATACAGTATGTGTTCTGTTTGTCGTTAGAAGGCTGTGGATATTGTATTTTTTTTATTTTATACGGCGTAGACACTTTGTTTTTCTCTTCAGTCCTATTTATTTATTCTGAAAAGTAGCCACCTCCAGTGCATTTTGGCTTTTTTACGTGATTCAAATATTAATTTATATAGAGAGGTCGGAGGATTATGAGATGCGTGAGAAATTTAACGAAATAATATTTTTGTGGTGCACCGTTTGTCTTTTGCTTGATTTTATGTATCTTTGCCACAAATATAGTTGAGAATTTGTTTTTAACTTAAATACTTAATTCCTTATGAAATTGAACAAAGTGTTTGCTTATGCATTTTCTGCATTCCTTGCTATGGGTGTGCAGGTAATGGATGCGCAGTCCCTGTCTCCTTCCACAAAGTGGCATTGGGATAAGGGTACTATCGTAGTAGATACTCCGGCACGTGAGGCAGGTCAGCAGCATGTGTTGGGGCTGACTGCGGACAAGATGGAAACCGTACGTGTCGCATTTGTTGGTTTGGGTATGCGCGGTCCCGGTGCGGTTGCACGTTTTACCTACATTCCTGGCGTGGAAATTGTAGCGTTGTGCGATTATGTTCCTGAGCGTGCTGAAAATTGCCAGAAGTATTTGCGAAATGCCGGTTTGGCACCAGCAAAGATTTATTCGGGCGAGAAGGGTTATGAGGAACTCTGCAAGGATCCGAACATTGACCTCGTTTATGTTGCTACCGACTGGGATCACCATTTCCCCGTAGCCAAGTGTGCACTTGAAAATGGTAAGCATACTGCTATCGAAGTGCCTTCTGCAATGAACCTGGAGCAGTGCTGGGAGCTCATCAATTTGTCAGAGAAAACCCGTAAGCATTGTATGATTCTTGAGAACTGCTGCTATGACTGGGTTGAGCTTGATGCTTTGAACATGGCTCAGAACGGTGTATTTGGTGAAGTTCTTTTTGCTAAGGGCGCGTATATCCACAATCTGGATGACTTCTGGGGCGCTTATTGGAAGAATCCTAAGACTGATGCTGACAAGCTCGGATGGAGAATGAAGTACAATAAGGAAAACCGTGGTGACGTTTATGCTACTCATGGCCTTGGTCCCGTTGCTCAGGTGATGAACATTCACCGTGGTGACCGCTTCACTACTCTGATTGCAATGGATACCAAGTCTGTACATGGTAAAAATTATGTAGAAAAGAAGACGGGTAAGGCTTGCAATGACTTCCGTAATGGTGACCACACAGTTACGTTGATGCGTACAGCTAATGGAAAAGTTGTGGAGATTGAGCACAATGTGATGAATCCTCAGCCATATGACCGTCTCTATCAGTTGACAGGTACCAAGGGCTTCCTCCGCAAGTATCCTTCTTTGGGTATTGCTTTGGATGCTAATCAGATGAAGGCATCTGGCGTTGCTCCGAAGGTAGATGATCTCAGCTCTCACGGTTTTATGCCGAATTCTGAGGCAGAGGCGCTTCGTGACAAGTACAAGCACCCGATTATCAAGAAGTATGGTGAACTGGGAGCTAAGGTAGGTGGCCATGGTGGTATGGACTTCTTCATGGATGCTCGTCTGGTATATTGCTTGCAGAACGGTTTGCCGCTTGACATGGATGTTTATGACTTGGCTGAGTGGTGCTGCCTTGCTGAATTAGGTTCATTGTCTATGGACAACAACAACGCATCTGTTGCATTCCCCGACTTCACTCGTGGTTACTGGAACAAGATTGACGGTTACAAGCACGCTTATGCTGCTCCTGCTGATGAGGAAGCTGCCGCTAAGGCTGCAGAGGCTTATACCGCTGCTCAGAAGGCTGCAGTAGCTGAGTACAAGCTTTGGGATTTGTATGATGCAGTAAAGAAGGCTGAAGCAGGAAAGGCTAAGACGAAGGCTGAGAAGGCTTACAACTCTGCGAAAGCTAAAGTTGAGAAGAAAATCAAGAAGACTTTGGGTAAATAATCCTTTAATTTAAAATAAGGTTTTTGCGGGGACAGGCGGAAGCGCTTGTCCCCGTTTTTTTTGACGTGGCTGCTGTGAGTTGCCTGTTCGTGGCATTTTTTAAGTGAATATGAGGCTCAATCAGCTATTGGAACATAAACTTTGTCGTTGTTTTTACAACTGCCCGGTGTTCCGATATTGCAGGAGTAATTTTCTGTTGACCGTCATAGAAGAGCGCAGAGAAAGAAAAGGCCTGATTCAGTTCTCATGCCTGATATGAGGATAAAGAAGATAGTTTCACCGGGGAATCAAAGAATAAGTCTGTATCTGGCTATATATTCATTTGTACAGAGTCACGGCATGTGCTTTCGGATGTTGATGCATAAAAGGCTAATTTACCTTCTTGATAGCTGTTTTTTAACTTGTTGGGCTTGGATAGTATTGAGGGGAGCGTGCGTTCTTCCTGTGTGTCGACCGATTCCATGTAAGTTTTTTTCCTGGTGATTTCTGCTTTTTGCCGAGCTGCAAAAAATGTGTACCTTTGTACAAGTATGAAAGTATATAGTTACGGGCAAATATGGACGATAGCGTATCCGGTTTTAGTCAGCGTACTGATGGAGCAGTTGGTAGGCATGACGGATACGGCCTTTCTTGGACGAGTAGGAGAAATTGAGCTGGGGGCATCGGCTTTGGGCAATATCTTCTATATCGCGGTTTTTGTTTTAGGATTGGGTCTGGGCACCGGTGCGCAGATTTTAATGGGGCGGCGCAATGGTGAAGGAAATTATCCTGAAGTGGGGAATGTGTTTTATCATAGTCTCTTTTTGCTGTTGTTTGTGGCCACATTCCTTTTTGCGCTGATTCAGGGGATGGCACCGTGGTTATTGGAAAAAATGATTTCATCGCGCGAGGTATATCTTGCTGCCCTTGATTATGTACAGTGGCGTGTTTATGGTTTCTTTTTTGCGTATGTGGCCATTATGTTTCGCGCATTCTATGTGGCAACTACACAAACCAAAACCCTGACAATCAATTCTGTTCTGATGGTGGCCAGTAACATTGTGTTCAATTATATTCTGATTTTCGGCAAATTCGGTTTTCCCGCGTTCGGAATAGCGGGGGCTGCTATGGGGTCAGTCCTGGCAGAATGCGTTTCTATGGTGTTTTTTGTTATTTATACCCGCAGGCGAATAGATTACCGAAAATACGGATTGCATTTGCGCCCACATTTCCGTCCGCATTTTTTACGGCGCATATTGGGTGTCTCTGTGTGGACGATGTTGCAGAATTTCCTTTCGTTGGGTACCTGGTTCTTTTTCTTTCTTGCCGTAGAACATTTGGGAGAAAGAGAGTTGGCCGTCTCGAATATTATCCGCAATATCTCTTCGTTCTTTTATATGACGGTAAGTGCTCTGGCATCGACAGCCAGCACGTTGGTCAGTAATTTGATGGGGCAGAAAGAGATGGATTCCGTGTTGCCGATGGTCTTCCGGACGGTTCGTCTGGGTTTCTACATTCTTTTGCCTTTGAGTGTGCTGGTGCTTCTTTTTCCTGAAGCCGTACTCTCTATTTATACTGATGACGCGGCGTTGATTGCAGCGAGTGTGGTCCCTATGTTTGTACTGATGTCCTCCTATCTGTTTACTGTTCCGCAGCGCATCATGTTGAGTGCCGCTATGGGTACAGGCAGTACGCGCAGAGCTTTGTGGATTGAATTTGTTTCTGTTGTTTGCTATATCATTTTCATTGTTGCCGTGGTTGTCCATTATCGGGCGCCACTGGCCGTCTGTTGGTTTAGCGAACATGTATATGCATTGACGTCTTTGGGGGCTGTCTGGCTCTATTTGCGTAGTAATCAGTGGCGCAAGAAAGTACTTTGACGTATTTTTTCGCGTATGAAATGACTCTAGTAAGTATTTCTCAGTATGGCTGTACGCATTATGGGTATGGCTTGATTGCTGTTTCCGTGTTTACTTTTGGAATGCCAAAAGCAGGGGCGCACAGATGAGGGGGCTTGAAGGCTTACAACTCTTCTTGAGGGGAAGGATTTAAAATAAAAAAGGGATACCGCTGTATCCCAACCTTGTTAACCTTAAATCTAATACTATGAAAAACACAGTGCAAAGATAGAGGTTTGTGGAGGTATATCCAAAGGAAATATCCTATAAAATATGTTTTTTAGCATATTTTTAAGAAAATACTTCGAAAATGACAGGCATACTTAGCAAAGATGAATTTGTTCTCCTTGCTTGCGTATTAATTTGTGTATGGTCACGTTGTTCTTTGACACATGTCACGATGCGTGTGGGTAATAGGATTGATTCAGTGCAGGGAACAGCATGTAAAAACAGTCAGTACTTTAGGAAAAACAGAAGTACTGGGAGATTTTTCTAAAGTACTGACTGTTTTTTCTAAAGTACCGACTGTTTCGCACAGCTGCTGTTTCGTCAGATGTTTTGTTTCAGCAATGTATCCGATGAGTTTCAGCGGTAATGGATGGTCATGCTGTTTTCATTTATCACCTCGCCGGTTTTCCATTCCTTTTCAGTGTTTAGGTCGTTAAGAATCAGACGGTCCACCAGTTTGGAACAGTTCCAGTCTTTGGCTCCGGTATAGCTGCCGTTGAAAGGGCGTGTGGTGTGGATGAAAAGGCGGTTGTCTATGCTGATGTCCTGTCCTGAGATGGGAAACGATTGGCCGGACATGCTTTCAATCGTCCGAGTGGTACCGCTGTTTTCTACTTTTCTGTATCCCTTTTCTTCGATCCACGATTTATGATTGAGAATGCCCAGACTCATCGTAGTGACGCGTGCAGTACGTATCGGCCGGAGCGCGGTGATTTTCTCCGAAAGAATAAGTTCTCCGTTTTTGTTGGATTGCACATTGATTATGGAAAGAGCCGCGTCCCCATGTCGGACGGCAATCCGGAAGGACATGCCTTTTTTCAGCGTATCAATCTGGATAGAATCCAGTTTGGGTTGCAGGCTGTATTTGTCGCCCACCAGTCTGATGCGTCCTATTCCGTTTTGCCAGTCGGGAGCCACAATCGGGTCGGTGGCAGTTGCCATGCTTTGGATTTGTATTTTGCTTCCCCATGCAATGGAGTGTGTGCTATGAGGGGTTCGCCTTATGAAGAATTTACCGTCGGGGAACAGTTGTTCTATTGAGGATTTCGGCTTGCGTGCCTTGATGGGTTTTGCTGACATCAGCATTTTCCAGGTGTCAACCAGTCCGAGGCCGGCGAGCGTCTGCGAGGAAGGAAAGTAATTTTCATTTTCGCCGTAGATGCGTCCGTCGGGGTGGCGTTGCTGCATGCGGTCAATGACGTTGAGCGTCTTCCGCAACCAGAAAAGAGCCTCATGGTCGTGGTAGTAGAAGAGACAGAAGGCATGTATGTTGGCCCAGTCGCAATGACGGAAGATGGCCCAGTCCTGTCCTGTCGGATAGATGAAACCTCCAGAGGGAAGCAGCAGAGTTTTCAGTTGTCTGTAAATGTTGTCGACGTTGTACATGCAGGCGTCCGGCATTTGTCTGTCTGTTGCGAGATAGTCAATCATGATTTCCCCTTTTAGCGAGCAGGCTGTCATGTAGTCCGGATGAATGAGGCCGTGATTCTCGAGCGTGTAATCGTTGTAGATATTGGCCCCTTCAAATTGTTCGGCCAGCGGCTTACCGTCTATCATCTGTTGGCTGTTGGCGTCGTTGGGACACAGGTAGGCCGACAGCAGCCAGCGTTGCAATGCCTTTTCCCAGGTGGGCACTTCCGGGGCCTCGGGCATCAGCATGAGTGCGACGGAAATGGCACCGGCATTCCATGCATTCTCTTCAGATTTGCTGTCATAAGTCAGGGCATAGGGTGGATGAGTGGCGGCAATGCGGTTGGCTTCATATTTCACAACTTCCAAGATGCGTTGCTGCAGGTCGGAGGGCAGATGTTTCCATATGGTGCAGGCGCCCTGTCCGAGTTGGTGAGTCCAATGGGCCGACTGCCAGCTGCCGCCCCAGTGCTTGCCGTTATCGAAAGTCAGAGGGCCCGTTTTGTGTGTGCTGACCAGGTAGCGCATCATGGGGATAATGGTTTCTTGCAGCAACTGTTCACGGCTGACGCCTACGATGGCATCCGAATAGTTACCGAAGCGGTAGAGAAAAGAGAAAATGGCCACGGCGCCGGTGTTGGGGCGAGTGATGTGTTCTTCTACGCCGCTTGAACTGGTGGTCAACTTATAGGAAGAGTTGCCATGCCATGGCTTGACGAGTGTGAGCAGGTAGTGTGCCTGGCGCTCAATGAGACGATAGCAAAGGTCAGCGTCCTGCCCGTAGGGCTTGGGGGCACTTTCGGGAAAACTGTATTCCAATGGCGCCTGTGCCTGAATACATAAACAGAAGTGCAGTGCAGAAAGCAATAAAAGATAAAAATGCTTTGTCATAGTTGTTATAATATATTGTGGTCTGGTTAATGAGAGAACTGCTGGCTTTGGCAGGTCCCTTGACTGGCAAAGGTAGAAAAACATGAAGATTTCAGCAAGCGCCGGTGTTGATAAAGTGCCGCGCGGTTTCTTGTTTGATGCAATCCTGGTGCTTTTGCGACTTTTTTGTTCAATCAGAAGGAGAGCCCGAACCCCTGAGGCTAAAACGTATTCCTTAAATATGTTTGTATTTATTTTGTGTTACGGCCGATTAGTACTAACTTTGTCCGGAAAATTAAGTATATGGAAAACGAAAGAATCATTCTTACGGGTGATCGTCCTACCGGTTGCCTGCATATCGGACATTTTGTCGGCTCTTTGCGTCGCCGTGTGGAATTGCAGAATGAAGGCAATTATAAAAAGATGTTTGTTTTCATAGCCGATGCACAGGCGTTGACGGATAATGCTGATAATCCGGAGAAGGTGCGACAGAACCTTATTGAAGTGGCGCTTGATTATTTATCCTGCGGATTGGACCCTGAGAAAGTGACGATTTTCGTACAGAGCCAGATACCGGAGTTGTGTGAACTGTCGTTCTATTTTATGAATATGGTTACCGTGAGCCGCTTGCAGCGTAACCCGACAGTGAAGACAGAAATCCAGATGCGTGGGTTTGAATCCAGCATACCGGTCGGTTTCTTTACTTATCCCATCAGTCAGGCTGCCGACATTACGGCATTCCGTGCCAATACGGTGCCCGTGGGCGAAGATCAGCGCCCGATGCTGGAGCAGGCCACAGAGATTGTGCGTCGTTTTAACCATATATATGGCGAGACTCTGGTGGAGCCTAACATCATGTTGCCGGAAAATTGTGCTTGTCTGCGTTTGCCGGGAACTGACGGAAAGGCAAAAATGTCCAAGTCGTTGGGAAACTGTATTTATTTGAGCGATACGGCTGATGATATGCACAAGAAGGTGATGTCGATGTATACCGACCCCCTCCATATTAACGTGAGTGATCCCGGACATTTGGAGGGCAACGCAGTGTTTACTTATCTTGACGCCTTCTGCCGACCTGAACATTTTGAGCGCTATTGGGCTGATTACGCATCGCTCGATGAGTTGAAGGCACATTATGTGCGTGGTGGTTTGGGCGATGTGAAATGTAAGCGTTTCCTGGAAAAGGTGCTGAACGAAACGCTGGAGCCAATACGGGCACGCCGTAAGGAATTTGAAAAGGACATTCCTGCCATTTATGAAATTCTCCGCAAGGGAAGCGAAGCCGCAAGAGAAGTGGCAGCCGACACGTTGAGCGATGTGCGGCGTGCGATGAAGATTAATTATTTTGATGATGCCGAACTGATTGCCGAGCAGGCCAGACGGTATGCTGAGAAAAACAAGTAAGTGAGGGACGTGAAGGTGCGCGAGGCCGGTTTAAGGGCGCCGAATCGCATTTAAATACGCCAAAAAACTCATTTTGAAAGAAAAAACCGGCAGGAGCTTTGGAAAATACGTATTTTTTTCATAACTTTGCCGGCCGAAAAGTCATATTTGATTGATACGATTTGATAAATAAAAACAGCATAAAATGAAAAGAACATTCCAACCTCACAACAGAAAGAGAAACAACAAGCATGGTTTCCGTCAGCGTATGCAGACCGCAAATGGCCGTCGCGTATTGGCAGCCCGTCGTGCAAAAGGTCGTAAGAAATTGACCGTATCTGATGAAGTGCACGGCAAAAAGTGATCCTCGTTGCTGAGGTTCGAAAAGATATAACGGGAGAAGTAGAAGTTTCTGAGTGGACTTTCTGCTTCTCTTGTTTTTTTGTAGTAACTTTGAATCGATAAAAACTGCGGTGCTGTCCTTTTCTTGGAATGGATGGCAGGCGTGTGGAATATTTCAAAATTCAGTTTCATGGAAAAAAAGTCCTTTTTCAAAAGAATGTGCGGACCGATGATTTTCGGTAACTGTTTGGGTATGGCCATTTTCTTGGCTGTTGCTGTTTGGGGCGGTCTGCATTGGATGGATCGTTATACCCTTCACGGCGTTGGTGTGGAGATGCCGGATTTGAAGGGACAAAGTGCCAGCGCCGCATTGTTGAAACTGGAAGAGTTGGGGCTGAAGGGAGAAATTGTAGATACTGGATATCTGGAGTCGTTGAGAGGAAATGTCATTATAGAGCAGTCGATTAAACCAGGTGACAAGGTGAAGCCCGGGAGATGGATAGAATTGACGGTCAATGCAACTGAGGCCCGTAAAGTGGCGTTGCCTTCTGATATTGCGGGGAACTGCTCGTTGCGGGAGGCAGAGATGCGCCTGCAGGCTTTGGGCTTTACCATTGGTGAACCGGAATATATACTTGGAGACAAGAACTGGGTGTATGAAATGAAGGTGAATGGAAGGGTGGTGCCCGGCGGTGCGAAAGTTTCGGTGAAAGCACCTATTGTGCTGGTTGTCGGAGATGGCCAGGTGGAGGAAGAATATAGTGGCGGTGACTTCTTCAACGAAGAAGCATTCGGCGACTCTGCCGTGATTCCCGATGATATGGGGGATAATCAAGGTGGTTCCGATGATTTTTTTGAATGAACATATTTGCAATGGAACAGCGTGATTATATAGACGAACCGGACTTTTTACTTGGTGAGCAGTTGGAAGAAGGTGAGCTGAGCGTGGATAATGATGAAGATGCCGGTGATGATGAAACGGGTGACGGTTTGTATGAGCATTTCCGGGTGGTAGCCGACCGTGGGCAGCAATTGGTGCGTATAGACAAATTCCTGCTCGACCATATGCCCGATACATCGCGCAACCGTTTACAGACGGCGGCAAAAGCCGGTTTCCTGCACGTTAACGGTAAGCCGGTGAAAAGCAATTATCGGGTGAAACCCTTTGATGTTGTTACGCTGTTGCTTGACCGTCCGCGATATGAGAATCGCATAGAACCGGAGAATATACCGCTCGATGTGGTTTATGAGGACAGCGAACTGCTTGTCATTAACAAACCGGCGGGAATGGTGGTGCATCCGGGATGTGGCAATTATACCGGAACTATGGTCAATGCCATAGCCTGGCATTTGCGTGACAATAAAGACTATGACCCGAATGACCCCAGCGTCGGTTTGGTGCATCGTATCGATAAGGATACGTCCGGCTTGCTGGTCGTGGCCAAGACGCCCGATGCAAAGACAAAACTTGGTGTGCAGTTTTTCAATAAAACTACGCGTAGAAGATATCGTGCTTTGGTATGGGGTAACTTTTCGGAGGAAGAAGGACGGGTTGAGGGGAATATTGCACGTCACCCGCGTGACAGAATGCAGATGGCCGTTTTTCCGCCCGATTCCGGGATAGGAAAACATGCAGTGACCCATTATCGCGTATTGGAACGTTTTGGATATGTAACATTGGTAGAGTGCGTATTGGAAACTGGGAGAACACACCAGATCCGTGTACATATGAAGCATATCGGCCATCCATTGTTCAATGACGAGCGTTATGGCGGCGATCAGATTCTGCGCGGAACGCAAAGTAGCAATTACGCCGCTTTTATCCGAAACTGTTATGCGATATGTCCGCGCCAGGCTCTGCATGCCAGGACATTGGGATTCAAGCATCCCCGTACTGGTGAGGAAATGGATTTTTCTGCGGAGATGCCGTCTGATATGTTGCAGCTCTTGGAGAAATGGCGTACTTACGTAACTGGTGCGTCGAAATGAATGGTATGGAAGTTGCGTAAGAAACAGAAATGCCGATAGCTCCCTTTATCTTTGAGGAAGTAAAGCAGCTGAATACCTTTTTGATTTCGGATGCTTACTATCGGGGCTATAAATGAATGTTGGAAGAATATAGAATTACAATTATACAAAAATGAAACGGACAATTGCCATAGTGGCAGGAGGAGATTCCTCCGAGCATGACGTGTCTTTGCGTAGTGCGCAAGGCATACTCTCGTTTATGGACAAAGAGCGTTATGACTGTTATATCGTAGAAATAAAAGGAAAGTGTTGGGAAGTCACCTATGAAGGACAGAAATATCCCATTGACAGGAATGATTTTTCTTTTATTGTACATGATGAACGCCGTACGTTTGATTTTGCTTATATAACAGTGCACGGGACACCGGGCGAAAACGGAATCCTTCAAGGATATTTTGACTTGATTGGGATGCCTTATTCCACGAGTGATGTGCTGGTGGAATCGCTGACGTTTAATAAATTTGCCTTGAATGGATATTTGCGGAATTTTCCGGATCTTCATATTTCTGATTCTATACTTTTGCGTGAGGGTGAGATGCGAATGGGAGATGCGGAGATTATCAGCCGTATCGGGTTTCCTTGTTTTGTCAAGCCGAATGCAGGAGGAAGTAGCTTTGGCGTAACCAAAGTAAAGACGCAGGAAGAACTTTCCGCTGCTATAGAGAAGGCGCTGAAGGAGTGCGACGAGGTCATGGTAGAGAAAATTTTGGTCGGAACGGAAATTACGTGTGGCTGTTACCGGAAATCATCATCGGACATTGTGGTGTTTCCCATAACGGAGGTAGTGACTTCGCAGGAATTTTTTGATTATGACGCGAAATATAATAATAAGTCAGAGGAAATAACTCCTGCCCGTATTTTCCCCGAGACGGCCAGCCGTGTTAGCGAGATGACCAAACGCATCTATCGTCTTCTTAACTGTTACGGAATTATACGTATCGACTATATTCTTTCGGGTGAGCCAGGTAAGGAACAGATTAATTTGCTGGAAATAAATACAACCCCCGGAATGACAGCCACAAGTTTCATTCCTCAGCAAGTGAGGGCGGCAAAACTGGAGATGAAAGATGTCCTTTCGGATATCATAGAAGGAAAAATGTCTTAAGTTTTAATTTTTTTTGAGTATGAAGATACCTGCCGAATTTGACGAGATTCGTCCTTATGCACCGGAGGAGTTGCCTGGTGTTTTTGATGAGTTATTGGCTGATTCACAGTTCCGTGAAATTGCGCAGTCTTTCCTGAAGAATGTGCCTTTGGACGTATTGCGGCAACAGTTACATGCTTGCAAGGATAATTTGCAGGTTCAGAAAACATTCTTTTATCCGCTTCTCAAGCAGCTTTTGTCAAAATGCAGCAAAGGTTATGACATGGATGTGTCGGCCATTGAGGACCGGACAAAGAGTTATACTTTTGTTTCAAATCATCGTGACATTGTGCTCGATTCTGCGATTTTGGCGATTCAGTTGCTGGAAAAAGGTTTTCCTACTACCGTGGAAATCGCAATTGGTGATAATCTTCTGATTTATCCATGGATTAAGAAACTGGTGCGAGTAAACAAGTCATTCATTGTGCAGCGTTCGCTCACCATGCGTGAAATGCTGGCAAGCAGTCTGCGCATGAGCAGATATATGCATTTTGCCGTTAAGGAAAAACATGAGAATTTGTGGATTGCACAGCGTGAAGGACGCGCCAAGGACTCAAACGACCGGACGCAGGAATCTGTTCTGAAGATGATGGCTATGGGAGGAGAAGGGACAATTGTGGAGCGCTTGTCGGAGTTGAATATTGTGCCGCTGACCATTAGCTATGAGTTTGATCCTTGTGATTACCTGAAAGCGAAAGAGTTTCAGCAGAAGCGTGACAATCCGGAGTTTAAAAAGAGCAAGGCTGACGATTTGCTGAATATGCAGATTGGCATTAATGGTTATAAGGGTCGCATACATTATCATATGGCTGCCCCCGTCAATTCTTGGATTTCGCAGGTTGCTGATTTGCCGAATGGGGAAATTTACGGTGAAATTGCACGCCGCATGGATAAGGAGATGCATCGTAATTATGCGCTTTATCCCATTAACTACGTCGCAGCAGATTTGTTGGACGGTTCGTCTGCATATGAAGCTTGTTATTCCGCCGACGAGAAAGCGGAGGCCGAGCAATATCTCCGTGAGCGTTTGTCTATGATCGAACTGCCCGGGAAGGATGAAGCGTTCCTTTGGCGCTGTTTGCTGAATATGTATGCGAATCCATTGAAGAATAAGATGCTGGCATTGCAATGAGAGTTCTGATTCGGCTTGGCCTGATTGTGCTGTTGTCTGTGGTCGGGGCTTGTACCGACGACTGGCGGATGCCTGCATACCGTCAGGATTTGTGTGAACTGAGAACAAATGATTCGGGCGTGGCTGACAGCATGATTCTTGATGACGGGAGTCGGTGGGAACTGTTGAATCCCTTGTCGGGTTTGGCTGCTGATTCTTGTTATCGGGTATATGCCAATTTTCTGTTTCAGGAGCAAAAAGTTGAAATGAAGGGCCTGAAGGCTGTGGTTGCGCCGTTTCCCGCAGAGATTGATGAGGCTTTGATGCAGACGGACCCACTTGAAGTTAAGGCCATATGGAAGAGTCAGCGGTATCTGAACCTGTTGGTGACTGTGAGGACGGGGGGCGGAACGCATTTGTTTGCATTTGCTGACGGAGGAGTAGAATCCCTTCCGGGCGGACTGGTAAAGCAGCGGCTCATTTTGTTTCATGACCAGGCTGAGGACCCTTTGTTTTATGGGCGTGATAGCTATTTGTCCTGTCCTGTTTTTGCTCTTGAGTCGGGACTGGTCCGGGGCCGTGATTCATTGGAGATAGTGTTCAACACTTTTGATGGATGGCGTCGGAAAAGTTATTTATTTTAAAAGAAGAAATATAAAGATGTCTACGATACCTTTCCGCCCCTTGGCGTTGGGAGACAGCGAGGCAGTCATGCGGCAGGTATGGCAAGCTGACTGCCGGAATTGTGACTATAATTTTATGAATCTGATGAGCTGGCGCTTTTTATTTGGAACAGAGCTTGCTTTTCATGAAAATTGGTTGCTCATTCGTTTCCGTTCCGGAGCGCGTCTGGCCTATTTGCCGCCGGTAGGGTCGGGCGATTGGGCGGATATTCTGCCCGTCATGAGGGATGATGCTCATTCGCTGGGTGAGCAGTTCCGTTTGATGGGAGTATGTCCCCATTCTTTGGTAAGACTGGAGCATACCATGCCTTGTGAGTATGTTGCCAGCACGGACCGGAATGCTGCAGATTATCTTTATCTGCGCGATTCATTGGCTTCGTTGACCGGGAAGAAACTTCAGCCCAAGCGAAATCATATCAATCGGTTTGTTAAAGAGTATCCCGATTTTAGTTTTCGCCCCTTGACAGCTGAATATTTTGATGAATGTATCCGTTTGGCAGATTGTTGGCGGAAGCAGAAGGGGGAACCGGGTGGATGGCTGACGCCGGAGCAGGAGCGCGAGTCCATGCAATTTGTTTTCGAACACTGGTCGCATTTCTGCGGAAAGGGCGGAACGCTGTGGGTTGGCGACCGTCTGGTTGCATTTACCTATGGTGCTCCCATCAACCGTGACACGTTTGATGTGTGCATGGAAAAGGCCGATACCGATTTTGATGGAGCCTATGCCGTTATAAACAGAGAGTTTGTGCGAACCCTGCCTGAGCATTTCATTTATGTGAATAGAGAGGAAGATCTTGGCATTGAAGGCTTGCGGAAGGCTAAACTGTCCTATCAACCGGAAATCATCTTAAATAAATATACAGTGGAGGAGGTATGACGACATGTGTGAGCCCCTGCAACTCACGACTTTGTCGCAGTGATGGCTTCCAGTCATATTCCTGCCGCTTTCAAGTTGGATATATTGATGAATGCTATGTTATTGACTCCAGAAGAAATCAAGCAACAGACACGTGAACTTTGGAAGCTGAGTTTTCATGACTCCGAAGAATTCATGGATATTTATTTTAGTGAAAAATATCAGGATAAGTCGAATTTGACACTACGTTCGGATGGCAGGATTACGGCGGCCATGCAGTTGTTGCCTTACCGCATGACGTTTTACGGCACGGTGGTGCATGCGGGTTACGTTTCGGGTTTATGTGTGTCAGAAACCGAGCGGGGACAAGGGCAGGCGGGACGACTGTTGAAGGAGGCTCATCGGCGCTTGTTTCAGCAAGGTAGTGTCTTGAGTTTCTTGATTCCGGGAAATGAAGAGTTGCGGCACTTCTATGAACAGGAGTCTCATGGAAATTACTGGACGTCTACTTTCCGTAAGGAAACCGAAATAACGATTGAACATCCTGTTGACGAGCGTATCGAAATTTCCCAGCCGGAGGAGTGGGGGGATGAACTTTATGTGTTCTATCGCCGGCATACGCTGAATCAGAATTTCATGTTGCATCCTTCGGAAAACGATTTTTTTGCGGCCTTGGCAACATGCGACATGGAAAACGGATGGGTCCTGGTTGCCCGTCGCAAACGCCGTCTGATGGGAATCTGTCTGGCTGTAGTGGAGGGCGACGGGCGTTGTTTCCTGCGTAGCCTGGTGGCCGTGGATGCCCAGGTGAAGGACAATTTTGTGCAATATCTGCAGCAGCACTGTGGAGTTGAAAAGGTATATGCGCGGATAGCAGTTCCAGGTTCAGTAACCGGTGCCAGTCCGTATGCGATGGCACGTGTCATCAATGTGGAGAAACTGCTTCAGTCGGTTCTTGTGGCATTCCCGGATTTTGAACTGCACATTGGGGTCAGCGGGGATATGGATATTCCAGAAAACAATGGCTTTTATTGGGTCAGAAACGGTAAGGTCACGGTTACGGACGAGCACCCCGATACCATAGTGACACCTGGCGGTTTGGCAGCCATGTTGCTGGGCGCGCATCCCACTAAATTGGAACTGATGCTCGATGAGTAACCGCTGACGTCAAAAAAAATGATTATTAAACACGAAGAATCACCGATGAAAAGATTTGCAATTACAGTGGCGGCTTGTTTTTCTGCCTTGTGTATGCCGGCACAGCAGGCCGTAGAGTTGTCGCAGCACGATTTGTCCCGTTGGGACATAGGTACGGGAAATTATAGTGGAATCACCCATATCGGAGATAACCGTTATGCGGTGGTGAGCGATAAGGAACCGGCCGACGGCTTCTTTGTTTTCCGAATTGACCAAAATACCACAACGGGCGACATAGAGAGTGTGTATCTGGAGGGGTTTTATGGTAATACCCAGCCTACGCTGGACGCACAGGGGAAAAGTGTGCGCGACTGTGAGGGCATTGCTTTCTTTCCTTCAGCGGGTACCGTCTTTATTAGTGGGGAAGGCGATCAGGAAATTTTAGAATACGATATGAAAGGCCAGCCTACGGGGCGTTCCCTGCTCGTGCCTCCTATGTTCTCACGCGACAAGATTGTGCCCAACTATGGTTTTGAGGCACTCAGCTATTGTGCTCCGACCGGGCGTTTCTGGACGGTGACTGAAAGCACCATACCTGCAGATGGGCCTGTGGCTGGCCCGGCCAACCCGACGGTGCAGAATGTTTTGCGTCTTCAGAGTTTCGATAACAGTCTTGCTCCCGTAGCTCAGTATGCCTATCGCATGGACCGTGGAAAATCTGCTGATTTCGGTATGACGTACGTTTATGGCGTACCCGAGCTGACAGCTTTGCCCGACGGGCGCTTATTGGTGCTGGAGCGTGAGGCGGATATCTCGAATGGGTATTTAAGTTCAGAAGTGGTGTGTAAATTGTTCTTGGTCGATCCTAACAGTTCCTGGCAGATAGACGCTACGACTGACATGAAGAAGCTGGATCCGAACCGTTTTATGGTCAAAACGCTTTTGTCCGCTTTTCAGACCAAGTACACGCCTTTCAAGCGCACCTTTGCCAATTATGAAGGAATGTGTTTGGGTATCCGTCTGGCCGATGGACGGCAGACGTTGCTCATGGTGAGTGATTCACAAGGTGGTTATGGAAAAGGGCCGTTCCATCTGAAAGATTATATCAAGGTACTTATTTTACCTTGATGGAGAGGACCAACGCGTAATGATGGTATGGATATGCCGAGGTGCGCAGGCATCCATTGACAAGGCGTCGGGGGAATGGTTTTGTTGCTTTGCAGAGATGCCGATGCCCGTTTTAGTCAGATTTCTTCGGCCTGAACGATTCCGTGGGTAACGGCGTAAATGGTAAGGCCGGAAACGTTCTTGATGTTCAGTTTTTCGGTGATGTTTTTCCGGTGTGAGATGACGGTGGGAAGGCTGACGTTGAGCCGGTTGGCTATTTCCTTGTTGATGAGGCCCGACACGACGAGACGCAGCACTTCCGTTTCGCGTGTGGTGAGCAGCGGGTGCATTTCGTCTGTACGTTTCGGCACCCCGTTCACCGTATGCCGCTTGATGCGGTGTGCCTGTTCAGCCAGTTCATAAATGCTTTTGATTAGCGCACCTTCTGGCTGGCAAACATTTAAGGTATGGAGTTGCTGGGGAAGGTGGCCGCTTTCATCGCCGTGAACCAGAACAATCGTCTTGTGCCGCCTTTCCAGAAAGTAAACGGCATCTCCCAATAGAACGCGGCTGGAAACGAAATAATGAAAAAAGTCATCGCTTCCCGCCTGTTTAAGTTCTTCCGCACGGTTGAAAAGGGCGATGCGGGCACCCGGCATCATCTTTTCGATGATGCTTTTTAGTCCCATCCCGGTGAGTGTGTTAGGAGTAATGATTGCAATTTGTGGCTTGATCGGAGCGTTCATGCTGCAAAGTTACGGCAAACCGGGCGATCCGCAAAGGGTTATGGCTATTTTAGGCAATCTCTTTGTTTTCATTTTTTGTTATGAGAGGTGACGTCTGCTTTTGTTAATGATTCATAATGCAAATTTGGATTTTGGCGGAAAATGTATTATCTTTGTCATATAAGAGAGAGGGGACAGAAAGATGCGCTCCTCTCTCTTTGTTTTTGCATTAAAATGGGGCGTTTGGGATGGCTTAAGTGAAAAAACAGAAGGCTGAACTGTTTTTCCTATCCTTACATCAGAAATTTCTGTTGGCCGGACAGGTGCGGATATTTCTTCCCCTCATGATTCTTTCACGGACATGCTTCTGTTGAATTTGTAATTTTTCGTAAAAAATCAAAATTTTCAGATTGCTCCGCTGCTTATGAATAGTAGCGCAGATGCTTGTCGGGCAAGGCAAGTCTGCGCTGCGTATACGCGTCTATTACTGTTACCGTGTGGTTTTTCCGGGTGCCGGGATTTATGGTGTCAGTGAGGGGAGGTATCGGACTGGGGTGTCTCTGTAGTGCACGGCAGCATATTTTCCCCGTTGAGGCACCATTAGTAATAGCATTCTCTGAATACCGAGAAAAGCTGCTCGTTCTCGGTTTCATCCAGCCGGATTTTATATTCGCGCGAAAGCCATCCGATGGCTGCTGCCACATCGATTTCACTGAGTTGGGTTGCTTGCACAAGTTCCCGGAATGTCATTTCTGTTTCGTTATGGTAAAGGGTACGCCATACAATACCAGCGTTTTTCCCGATGTTTTCTGCTTTCATGTTTTTCTTGTTTTTAGTGATGATTGGATATTATGGCTAATGTTCTTTTTGTGAAAGTGAAATTCCCATTACGTATATCGCAAATTAAATGAAAAAAAATGATATACAGGCCATAAAGGACTTTGTTTTTTTGTTTCGGAAGCCGTTTTTTGTGTTCCGTTTCCCATTGTTTGGTAAAAGAACCTGTTTCCTGCTTTTTGCCGGAAGAGAGTTGTTTACAAAACGAATTATCAACTTTAATTTAGTCTGGATTTCAGATGGAAAAAAGTGCCGGTTGTTTCGTGAGTATCAGAAAAAGACACCGTTACATTTTTAACACAAGATTTGTAAACTCAACATTCCATTCTTTGACATTTATTTACTAACTTTGCCGACCGAAATACGAAGTATGTGAAAGGGCTCCGCGCAAAATGTACACATATCGAGGGCGTGACGCTTCAGCGCGTTTCAGTGACAGGCAGTGCATCGGTGATGTTTCTCTGCCTGGATTTTTGTGTTCATACATTCGCTGCGTTTGTCCTCTTGTGCGGTCAACAGCATGTGGGGCATATATTTTATGTATAGAAAATAATTTCAGTAATAATAACCAGTAAACATTAAAGAGCTATGAACTTTACCTTGTTTGTGACAGCATTGCTGACGGGTATTCTGTTCGTTGCAGTGGTGACGGTATTGGCCAAGCTGATAGCGCCGCGCAGCTATAACGGGCAGAAAGAGGAAGCTTACGAATGTGGTATACCGACGCGCGGCCGCTCGTGGATGCAGTTCCGCATCGGTTACTATTTGTTTGCTATTCTGTTCCTCATGTTCGACGTTGAAACGATGTTCCTCTTTCCGTGGGCCGTCGTGATGCGCTCATTGGGTCCGGCCGGACTGATTAGCGTACTCTTCTTCCTGTTTATTTTAGTTCTAGGCTTGGCTTATGCCTGGAGGAAAGGAGCGTTGAAATGGCAGTAATGAAAAAACCGAAGATCAAGTCCATTCCTTATGAGGAATTTAAGGACAATGAGACTTTTGAGAAGTTGGTGGAAGAACTTAACGCCAACGGAACCAACGTAATCGTACGTAGTTTGGATGAACTGATTGACTGGGGACGTTCCAATTCCTTGTGGCCGTTAACCTTTGCAACCAGTTGCTGCGGTATTGAATTCATGGCGGTGTGTGCTGCCCGTTATGACATTGCACGCTTCGGATTCGAAGTGACGCGAAACAGTCCCCGTCAGGCCGATGTCATTTTGGTTTCGGGAACTATTACCACCAAGATGGCACCGGTATTGAAGCGTTTGTATGATCAGATGGCCGATCCCAAGTATGTGGTGGCCATTGGAGCTTGTGCAACATCGGGCGGCCCTTTCACCAAGTCATATCACGTAGTGAAGGGCGTGGATCAGATTATACCGGTCGACGTGTATGTGCCAGGATGTCCTCCGCGGCCTGAGTCGTTCCTTTATGGAATGATGCAGTTGCAGCGTAAGGTGAAGGCCGAAAACTTCTTCGGCACAACCAACCGCAAGGAGCAGGATCCCTACAGCCGTGAAATGGAGAAGAAGAATGACGAACTCTTAAACCAGTTGGAGGAAGCATAAAACGTTATGGACAATTCACAGTTGACAAAAGAAAATGTGCAGCCGGCTGCCAAGCCTGCAGCAAAGCCAGCTGCTCCAGCTGCGCCCGTAATGCCTGCGGCAAATGCCTGCGAACCGAAATGGGTGGAGCCGGCCGATCTTCACGCGGAGATGAAGCGCTTGCGTGATGAAAAGAAGATGGATTTCCTGGAATGCCTCACAGGTATGGACTGGGAAGCCGACGGACTCGGTGTTATCTATCATTTGGAATCGACCGAGACCGGTGAGCGAGCATGCATCAAAACGGCAACGACCGACCGTGTGGAACCTTATCTGCCCAGTGTGAGCGACCTTTGGGACATTGCCAACATTTACGAAAGGGAAGTATTCGATTTTTATGGAATCAAATTTATCGGTCACCCCGATATGCGCCGTATCTTCCTTCGTGAGGACTGGGTGGGCTATCCTTTCCGCAAGGACAATGATCCGGAGGAATTGAATCCTCTCCGCATGACCAACGAGCCGTTGGCGGATACAACCCACAGTTGGACCGTGGGGGCCGACGGAAAATTGTCGAGCAGCGAAAGCCGCATCTTCAATGATGGTGACTATGTGGTGAATATCGGTCCGCAGCATCCTTCAACCCACGGCGTTCTGCATTTCCGCGTGTGCCTGGAAGGAGAGGTCATCAAGAAAATCGACCCTGTGTTGGGATATATCCACCGTGGTATTGAGAAGATGAACGAGAGTCTGACTTACCCGCAGACTTTGGCGCTCACCGACCGTCTGGACTATCTGGCCGCCATGCAGAGCCGCCATGCCTTGTGTATGTGTATTGAGAAGGCAATGGGTGTGGAAGTCAGCGACCGCGTGAAGGTTATCCGCACCATTATGGATGAGTTGCAGCGTATTGATTCGCATATCCTCTTCTTCTCCTGTCTTTGCCAGGACCTGGGAGCAACGTCAGCCTTCCTTTACGGATTCCGCGACCGCGAGAAGATACTCGATATTTTCGAGGAAACTTGTGGTGGCCGTCTGATTCTCAACTATAATACCATCGGCGGTGTAATGTATGACCTTCATCCCAATTTCCAGAAGCGGGTGAAGGAATTCATTCCTTATATGCGCAAGAACCTGCAGGAGTACTTCGACGTATTCGTGGGCAATGTCATTTTCCAGCAACGTGCCAAGGGAGTAGGTGTGCTGACCAAGGAACAGGTGATTTCCTTTGGCTGCACCGGTGGTACGGGCCGTGCGTCGGGCTGGCACAACGATGTGCGTAAGCGTATGCCTTATGCAGCTTATGACCGTGTGCAGTTCAATGAAGTGGTACGTACCGAAGGTGACAGCTACGCCCGTCTGCTGGTTCGTATGGATGAAATCTTGGAAAGCCTGAGCATCATCGAGCAGCTTATAGACAACATCCCCGAAGGCAACTATCAGGAAAAGATGAAGCCTATCATCAAGGTGCCGGCAGGAACCTACTATTCCGCAGTGGAAGCCAGCCGTGGTGAGTTTGGAGTTTTCCTGGAGAGCAAGGGCGACAAGTCGCCATACCGCCTGCATTACCGGTCGACCGGATTGCCTCTGGTATCCGTCATGAATACTGCTTGCAGCGGAAACATGCTGGCCGATTTGATTACGATTGGTGGTACGGTGGACTATATTGTACCTGATATAGACAGATAGTATTTATAACATGGCGTGGATGCTGCGGAAGTGATTCCCGGCAGAGCGCCTAATCTTAAAATGATATGTTTGACTTTTCATTAATAAGTAAATGGATACATGGCTTGCTGACGGGCTTTATGCCTGAGTGGGCGGCTGTCCTGACGGAGAGCGTATTGGTGGCTTTGGTCATCATCACGCTTTATGCCGTGCTGGCCATTGCATTGATTTATATGGAGCGTAAGGTCTGTGCTGCCTTCCAGTGCCGCTTGGGCCCGATGCGTGTCGGTCCCTGGGGTACGTTGCAGGTATTCAGCGATGTATTCAAGATGCTGACCAAGGAAATCATCAATCTGCGTAATACGGATATGTTCCTTCACAATCTGGCTCCTTTCCTGGTGGTGACTGCCTCCATGACAACGTTTGCTTGTTTGCCATGGAACAAAGGGGCACATATTATTGATTTCAATGTCGGCGTGTTCTTCTTCCTGGCCATTTCCAGTATCGGCGTTGTGGGCATTCTGCTTGCAGGCTGGAGTTCCAATAACAAGTACTCTCTGATTGGTGCCATGCGAAGCGGTGCGCAGATTATCAGTTACGAGTTGTCCATTGGTATGACTATGCTGACGATGATTTGCCTTACGGGAACCATGTCCTTTTCAGAAATTTGCAATGATCAGATGGTTAACGGATGGAATATCTTCCGTGGACATGTTCCGGCTGTCATTGCTTTTATCATTTATCTGATTGCCGGTAATGCGGAGTGTAACCGTGGCCCGTTTGACTTGCCTGAAAGTGAGAGCGAACTGACTGCCGGTTACCATACGGAGTATTCCGGTATGCATTTCGGATATTATTATCTGGCAGAATATTTGAACCTGTTTATTTGTGCCGGAATGGCTTCTACCATCTTCCTGGGCGGCTGGGCGCCGTTGCAGATTGGCGGTTGGGACGGCTTCAACGAAATCATGGCCTACATTCCCGGTGCAGTTTGGTTTATGGGCAAGACTTTCTTCGTAGTGTTCCTCCTGATGTGGTTGCGTTGGACGTTCCCGCGTCTGCGTATTGACCAGATACTGACGCTGGAATGGAAATATCTGGTACCCATCAGCATGGTTAACCTTGTCCTCATGGCTTTGGCTGTGGCATACGGATTTCACTTTTAATAAATGAAGCAATGAACGAAGATAAGAATTATTTTGCAGGACTGTTCGGTGGCATCAAGACCTTGTGCATTGGTCTGAAGACAACCATGCGCGAGTTCTTTACTCCGAAAATAACCGAGCAGTATCCGGAGAACCGCAAAGAGCTCAAGATGTTCGATCGCTTCCGTGGCTCTTTGACGATGCCACACAATGAGAACAACGAACACAAGTGTGTGGGTTGCGGACTCTGCCAGATGGCTTGCCCGAATGGTACTATCAATGTGGTGAGCGAGTTTTACGAAGCCGAGGACGGAAAGAAGAAGAAACGTTTGGTGCGCTATGAATACAATCAGGGTTCCTGTATGTATTGCCAGTTGTGTACGCGTGCTTGTCCGCATGGTGCAATTGAGTTTGACCAGAGTTTCGAAAATGCCGTCTTTGATCGTACAAAGCTCATCAAGGTATTGAATCACGAGGGCAGTAAGGTCCAGGAGAAGTAATCAAAAAAAGAGTGGATGCGCGGCGGTTAATTTCCTGTGCCGGAAAGTCGCAGTGCATGCACATAAAAGGAATAACGCCCCATTTGGCTTGCGCTTGGGCACAGTGGCGCTGGTTTGGTGGGCAGATTCTAAAGAGAAATGAATTCACAAAACATAATGTTCGTATTTTTAGCAGTCTTTATGGTGCTTTCGGCAATAGCTACGGTTACGACGAAGAGCATCATCCGAGCTGCTACATACCTGCTTTTCGTGCTTTTGGGCACGGCGGGTCTGTATTTCCTGATGGGCTATACCTTTTTGGGTGCGGTGCAGATTATGGTGTATGCAGGAGGTATCATTGTCCTCTATGTATTCTCGATACTCTTGACCAGTGGCCAGCAGGAAAAGCTGAGCAAGACGACCAAGAGAAGCATTGTTTCTTCCTTGCTGCTGTCGTTGGCAGGATTTGTCGTGTTTACGGTGATTCTGCTCAAGCAGCGTCTCTTTGAGGGAGTTGCTGCCTTGGGAGCACCGAGTGAGCCTGTTGGCGCTGATGCGCATAATTCTATCGATGAGATTGGGCATTATCTGCTTTCTACCGGCGACGGTGGTTATCTGCTTCCCTTTGAAGCAGTCAGTGTGCTTCTTCTGGCTTGTATTGTTGCCGGTTTGCTGATTGCGCGTAAACGTTAAAAAAATGCATAGCTATGATACAGATTGAATACATACTGATCATCTCAGCCCTGATGATGTTTGCTGGCATATACGGCTTTTTGACGCGCCGCAGCACATTGGCTATTTTGCTTTCCATCGAGTTGATGCTCAATTCTGCAGACATCAATTTCGCCGTGTTTAACCGAATGCTTTATCCTGCGGGTCATGACGGCTATTTCTTCGCACTTTTTGCTATTGCCATTGCTGCTGCCGAGAGTGCTGTTGCCATAGCTGTAATGATTAATATTTACCGGATGTTGAAGAATATTTCGGTGGATGAATTGCAAAAGATGAAGTGGTAATAGTAAAAGTGCTGTTGGCTAATCCGTTTTGCTGCGTGAACGATTTTCCTTTTCCTGCGGGAGCGGATGCCTGAAGCATGAGTAATCCAATAATCTTGAAAGAGCGCGAAGGAGTTTGCACGATACTGACTCGATAGTTGCTCTAGGAAAATTTTTGAATATGGAATATACCTTATTAATTCTGTTGCTGCCTTTTCTGACTTTCCTGTTTCTGGGAATCTGCGGAAAGTGGCTTAGCCATAAGACTGCCGGAATTGTCGGTACGCTCAGTTTGGGAGCCGTTGCCGTATTGTCTTACCTGACGGCTTATGAATATTTCACGGCAGAGAGGGTGAATGGTGTTTATGAGACACTGATTCCCTATAATATGACATGGTTGCCTTTGGGCTCCCTGCATTTTGATATGGGTATCATGCTTGATCCTATTTCTGTGATGATGTTGATTGTCATCTCGACAGTGTCATTGATGGTACACATTTATTCGTTTGGCTATATGCATGGTGAACGCGGTTTCCAGCGTTATTATGCATTCTTGAGCCTTTTCTCCATGTCAATGCTCGGCTTGGTGGTAGCTACCAACATTTTCCAGATGTATTTGTTCTGGGAGTTGGTGGGTGTCTCCTCTTATTTGCTGATTGGCTTCTATTACACGACGGCGCCAGCCATTGCCGCTTCCAAGAAGGCGTTCATCGTGACGCGTTTTGCCGATATGTTTTTCCTTATCGGTATTCTGATTTACGGTTATTATTGCAAGTCGTTCGGCTTTGACTTCGATGCAGAAGGATTTGCCGAGGGGGCTTACATGTTGCCTACGGCCTTGGTATTGATGTTTATCGGCGGTGCCGGTAAGAGTGCCATGTTCCCGTTGCATATCTGGTTGCCCGATGCAATGGAAGGTCCTACGCCTGTTAGTGCCTTGATTCATGCTGCGACGATGGTAGTTGCCGGTGTTTATCAGATAGCCCGTCTGTTCCCCTTGTGGATTCAGTATGCTCCCGATGCATTGAGCGTTGTTGTTTGGGTGGGTGCGTTTACCGCATTCTATGCCGCTGCAGTTGCTTGCGTACAGAGTGATATCAAGCGTGTGCTGGCTTTCTCTACAATTTCGCAGATTGCCTTTATGATGGTTGCTTTGGGCGTGTGTCTGCCCGGAACTCACGGAGAGGTGATAGACAATCATGCCAGTCTGGGTTATATGGCGTCAATGTTCCATCTCTTTACGCATGCCATGTTCAAGGCCTTGCTCTTCTTGGGTGCGGGATGCATCATCCATGCCGTGCACAGCAATGAGATGTCGGCCATGGGCGGCTTGCGCAAGTATATGCCGATTACGCACATAACTTTCCTTATTGCCTGTCTGGCCATTGCCGGAATTTATCCTTTTTCCGGATTCTTCTCAAAGGATGAGATTCTGACGGCTTGTATGCACTATAGCCCCGTTGTGGGTTGGTTCATGACGGTTGTGGCTGCCATGACGGCATTCTATATGTTCCGTCTGTATTATGGTATTTTCTGGGGTACGGAAAACAAGGAGCTGCATGCCAAGCATACTCCCCATGAAGCACCGCTTACCATGACTTTGCCTTTGATGTTCTTGGCAGTTGTGACTCTTGTGGCCGGCTTCATTCCTTTCGGACATTTTGTGAGTGCAAGTGGCGAAGCTTATACCATAGAGTTGGATTGGACCGTAGCTGGTACGAGCCTGGTGGTAGCAGCAGTTTCCATACTGTTGGCTACCTATATTTATAAGGGCGAGAAGCAACCGGTGGCAGAGCGGATGCATGCTGCATGGCCTCGTTTGCACCGTTGGGCTTACAAACGTTTCTACATGGATGAAGTGTACCAGTTTGTTACCCACCGCATCATATTTGCACATGTTTCCAAACCCATTGCCTGGTTCGACCGCCATGTAGTTGACGGCTTCTTCAATTTCCTGGCTTGGGGTGCACATGCACTCGGTTTCCAGATTCGCGATTTGCAGAGTGGTTCTGTACAGAGATATGCTTATGTTTTCCTGGCAGGTGTCCTGCTCCTGCTGTTCATCATGATTATTTAAGCTATGGACAATATATTATTTTTATCCTCATTCGTCTTCATCCCCCTGTTGATGTTGCTTGGCCTTTGGCTGGCGCGCAATGTCAATCAGGTCCGTGGTGTCATGGTAGTGGGCAGCACAGCTCTTTTGGCATTGGCCATCTACCTCACCATAACTTTCTTGGGCGACCGTGCAGCCGGTGCTACCGATGAAATGCTTTATACGGGAGCCGTTACCTGGTTTGAGCCGCTGCACATCAAGTATTCCGTCGGTGTTGACGGCATCAGTGTGGCAATGTTGCTGCTTTCGGCAATCATTGTGTTTACTGGAACATTTGCTTCCTGGCAGCTCAAGCCGCTCACCAAGGAGTATTTCCTTTGGTTTACGCTTTTGTCAATGGGCGTATTCGGCTTCTTCATCACGGTCGATATGTTTGCCATGTTCATGTTCTACGAAATCGCCTTGATTCCGATGTACCTTCTCATTGGAGTTTGGGGCAGTGGCCGTAAGGAATATTCTGCCATGAAGCTGACTTTGATGCTGATGGGTGGTTCTGCATTCCTGATGTGCGGCATCTTCGGTATTTTCTACGGAGCAGGTGGCCAGACCATGAACATTATCGAAATTGCGAACCATACGGGCGGTGCTCATGCCATTGATTTTGCTCAGCAGTGCATCTGGTTCCCCATGGCTTTTGTCGGATTCGGTGTGTTGGGAGCGCTTTTCCCGTTCCATACCTGGAGTCCCGACGGTCACGCTTCCGCGCCCACGGCTGTCTCTATGTTGCATGCCGGCGTTTTGATGAAGTTGGGTGGATACGGCTGCTTCCGCATTGCCATGTATCTGTTGCCCGATGCAGCTAACGAATTAGGCTGGATTTTCCTGATTCTGACGGGAATCTCTGTGGTTTATGGTGCATTCTCTGCTTGTGTACAGACCGACTTGAAGTATATTAATGCTTATTCTTCGGTTTCGCACTGCGGACTTGTGCTTTTTGCCATTCTGATGCTGAACGAAACTTCTTGTACTGGTGCTGTATTGCAGATGTTGAGCCACGGTTTGATGACGGCATTGTTCTTCGCCTTGATTGGTATGATTTACGGTCGTACTCATACTCGCGATGTGCGAGAATTGAACGGTTTGATGCGCATTATGCCGTTCTTGTCAGTTTGCTACGTCATTGCCGGTTTGGCAAACCTCGGATTGCCCGGTCTGTCCGGATTTATCGCTGAGATGACCATCTTCGTCGGTTCGTTCCAGAATGTGGATACATTCCATCGCGTGCTGACAATTGCTGCTTGTACAAGTATCGTAATCACTGCGGTTTACATTTTGCGTTTGGTAGGAAAGATTCTTTATGGTACTTGTGAGAACAAACACCATTTGGAATTGACCGATGCAACTTGGGATGAGCGTTTCTCCGTGATTTGCCTTATTGCCGCTGTTGCGGGCCTGGGTTTGGCTCCGCTTTGGGTGAGCGATATGATTACGACGGGTGTTGCTCCCGTGGTAGAACATATTCAGGCAGCCGGCCACATCATTTCCGAAAGTAATCCGTTTCTCTAATGTCTAATCAACTAACGTAAAGAAAATATGGATTATTCTCAATTCTTATATATGCAGGAAGAGCTGAGTCTTCTTGTTGTTATTCTGATTGTATTCCTGGCCGACCTGTTCTTCTGCGGAAAAGCAGAGAAGATGCAGGCGTGCACGGTAAGTGGTGAGGGTGCTGCTGCTTGTGGCTGTAAGTACCGCTCCCTGCTGCCGGTGCTGTTGATGCTGCTGCATACTCTGTTCAATCTGTTGCCTTGTTGCGGCGATGCCACAGCGGTTGTTTCCGCTTTTGGCGGCATGTATGAGCATACGGCTATGATGACCATCGTAAAAAGTGTGTTGAACGTTGGAGTCATCATTGTATTTCTGATGGGAAATGCATGGGTGGGCCGTGCTGAAAATCAAATCAAGCAGGCGGAGTTCCATGTGTTGACGCTTTTTACGCTGCTGGGTATGTATCTTATGATTTCCAGTGGCCATTTCATCATGTTCTTTATCGGACTTGAACTGGCTTCCATTCCGATGGTGGGGCTGGTGGCTTACGATAAAGCACGTTTCGAAAGTGCTGAGGCAGGTGCAAAGTATATTCTTTTGGCCTTGTTCTCCGGAGCTTTGCTGCTCTATGGCATCTCGTTGATTTACGGCGCCACCGGTACATTGTTCTTTGATGCAATCGGTGATCGTCTGCAGTTCAATGTCATGTCTGTGCTGGGACTTACCCTCTTTATCACAGGCATGGGCTTTAAGATTTCATTGGTACCATTCCATCTTTGGACGGCCGACACTTATCAGGGTGCTCCTACCGTTGTGACGGGCTATCTGAGTGTCATCTCCAAAGGATCTGCTGCTTTTGTGCTGATGACCGTGCTGATGAAGGCATTTGGCGGTTCTGCATTTGTGGACGTTTGGAACCAGGGATTTTTCTGGATTATCATTGCGTCAATTACCGTGGCTAACCTTTTCGCTATCCGTCAGAAGAATCTGAAGCGTTTCATGGCTTTTTCGGCTATCTCTCAGGCGGGTTATCTGGTGTTGGCTGTTATGGATGGAACGGCACAGGGTATGACGGCTTTGGTGTTCTACTTGTTGGTGTATATGGTGTCCAACCTTGGCGCATTTGCCGTGCTTACCGTAGTTGAGGAAAAGAGCGGAAAAATCGGTATGGACGATTATAACGGACTTTACCAAACCAATCCGAAACTGGCCTTTTTGATGACATTGTGCCTCTTCTCCTTGGCCGGTATACCGCCGTTTGCCGGTTTCTTCTCAAAGTTCTTTGTTTTCATGGCGGCCTTCAATGCAGGATTCCATCTGTTGGTTTTCATCGCATTGGTCAATACGGTAATCTCTCTTTACTACTATCTTTTGATTGTGAAGGCTATGTATATCAACCCCAATTCACAGCCGATAGCTCCTTTCCGGAGTGATTGCGGAACCCGTTGGGCTTTGGCCATCTGTACACTGGGTGTTATCGTCCTGGGTATTGTCGGCGTGGTATACAATTACATCGACATCTTCAGCTACGGTATCTGAAAAGAGACTTTAAACCGTGCATAATATGCGAAAGGCAGTGGCTTCCGGGCCGCTGCCTTTTTGGCTTGTTGAAGTTCTGCTGTTTTGGAGCTATTGTTGTTGGAGTTTGGACTTATGATTTGTAGGCGGGGCACGTTGGATGAAACGGCCCGTGGACCAACACCGTTTCCTTGGCTTGTTGCCGGTTTTGTCTAGCCGAAAGGTATAATCTTTCCATACTTGTTTTTGTGGCTGTAAATGGCAGTAAAAGCATTCTGTTGTCCAGTTGGCGGGTGTGGGGACCGTACCTTGTCCGTATGCCCTCTATATTGTTGCAAGCCTTGTAAGTTGAGCTATTACAGTTCTAACGTGACTTCGGCATAACTACCCCAAAGACATATTACCGGAAATTCAGGAGAAAAGCAGTCAGTACTTTCGTAAAAACTAAAGTACTGACAGAAATTTCTATCAGTACTTTAGGATTTTCTGTCAGTAGGTTTGTGAAGCCGTGATGCGGCAGTAACATACAATGGGATAATTTATGCCGAAAACTCACGTGGTTCTATAGGTAGCGGGGAGCTTGCTGGCGTGGCCGAGTGGATTCCTCACGGGGAAGTACCATACTGCTGGGGCTTGCTTTCGGAAAACAAAGAACTCCGTAGCGGGAAGTGTTGTCACTGAAACCGCTACGGAGTTCTTTCTTATTATATATAATATATCTCTATTTTATCTCCTCAAAGTCGATGTATTCTCCTTCATTTTTCTCAAACATTTTGCCGCCTTGCTTGTTTCTGGCTGTAGAATGGTAACCGGTTTCCCCGTTTCCGTACTGTTTCCTTTCGCTGTTTGTGTATTGCTGTTGTTGGGACGCATTCCGGTTTTCTTTGTTTTTGCTTTTGAAATAGGCACGCAGCAACGTCCACAATACAGTGGGGGCGATAATAAGAAGGCCGAAGAACAGAATCAGCAAAGCAGCGATAATAAACAGAAACAATCCAAATATTGTGTGCATATTTTATATATTCTTTATCTACTATTTATGTATGCAACAACTGTGCCATCATTTCTTCTTCTGGGCATTATTAAGAATTGACAATAAAATATAGACAATTATTACAAGTGCAAAGCCCGTCCATCCGAACAATCCCAATAAGAGCAGACTGATGAGAATAAAGGCATATTTCAGTTTGTTATCCTTTATGGCAAAGCTCTTGAACTTGAGTGCAAACATCGGGATTTCTGCCACGAGCAACCAGGAGGAAACCAGTACGCCCGCAAGTATAGCCACGGCGGCATAGGGCCATTGAATCAGTTCGTTCAGCATTCCCACAGTAAATGCTCCCCAAAACAGGGCGTTGGCAGGAGTGGGAAGTCCGATGAAAGATGTGGACTGGCGTTCGTCCAAATTGAATTTGGCCAGACGCAGTGCAGAAAATGCGGCAATCAGGAAAGCGAAATAAGGCAGAATTGCGTTAATCCATTCTGTTTCGGTCAAGGGAGAAACGGCTCTGAGCAGCGAAAACACGATGGCTGCTGGTGCAAAGCCGAAGGTGATGTCGTCGGCCAGCGAGTCAAGTTCCTTTCCGATGGGAGAGGAAACGTGGAGCAGGCGGGCACAGAACCCGTCGAAGAAGTCGAATACCGCTCCGCCGATGATAAAGGCCAGGGCAATTTCAAATTGTGCCATGAAGGCATAATAGGTAGCGATGCATCCGCATATCAGGTTGCAACAGGTGAGGGTGTTGGGAATATGCTTTTTCATGGGATAAAACATTGAATACCGTTTAGTATAACTGTGACTTGTCCACTGTTCGGATGCAACTGTAGCCGTAGAAAACGCGTATTGGAGAAACCGTTTAAGGTTTCAGTCTGGCAATGACCGTCTGATTACCCACTGTGGTCTGTCCCATTTTGGCAAGAACCTCAGTTCCGAGAGGCAGATAGATATCTACGCGTGAGCCGAATTTGATAAAGCCCATGTGTTCGTCTATGTAGCACTCTTCGTTGGCATTGGCATAGGTTACGATGCGGCGTGCCACGGCTCCGGCCACTTGTCTGACCAGCACTTCCTGTCCGGCAGGAGTTTCGATGACCACGGTCGAACGTTCGTTTTCCGTGCTGGCTTTGGGCAGCCAGGCCTTATGAAAGTTTCCGTTGTGATGTTTTACCATTTTGACGAATCCCTCTACAGGAAACCAGTTGGCATGTACGTTGGTGACGGACATGAAAATGGAAATCATCAGACGTCTGTCGTGGAAATATTCATTTTCATCCACTTCTTCAATGACAACGATGCGGCCGTCGGCGGCTGCAACTACAGTGTTTTCGGTTTCACCGTTGAAAAGTCGTATGGGGCAACGGAAGAAGTTGACAATAATCAGATAGAGAATGGTTGTAATGGCGAGAATGGCGTATACCGGAATCATGGAGTAGTCCTTTAACCCGAAATAGGCAAGGCTGTTGATGATAATCCAGACTGTTATTCCCAGTATCAGCGTGTTGGTTCCTTCTCTGTGAAGGCGTATTTTTTTGAGTCTTTTGATTCTGCCCATTTTTTATTTTCAAATTATTATGGCAAAGGTACGTTCTTTTTGTCAAATGGCCAAGGATGAGTATTTGTTTCTGCCATTTTGAGCGGTTACCTGCCTTTTTCATCTCGATTTTTTATCTCTCAGACAATATTGCTGCGAGTGTAGCGTTCCGCCTGGTGGGAAAGTTTTGTCCGCGTGTGGTGTTTCCGGATTTTATTCTTCCCATTCGGTGGTCAGTGTACGTTCCAGTTCTTCTGGGGTGAGACGGAGGTGCAGTTCGCCTTTTTGAGCGATGGAAATGCCTCCAGTTTCTTCTGATATGATAATTGAAATGCAGTCGCTCTTTTGTGAAATGCCCAATGCGGCTCTGTGCCGGAGCCCGAGCGATTTGGGTATGTTCGAGTCGTGCGATACGGGGAGGATACACCCGGCGGCTTTGATGCGCTTTTCGCTGATAATCATTGCGCCGTCGTGCAGGGGACTGTTCTTGAAGAAGATGTTTTCAATCAGCCGTTGGTTGATGTCGGCGTTGATGATGTCGCCCGACCGGATTTCGTCGTTCAGGGCAACAGCTTTTTCTATGACGATAAGGGCGCCTACTTTCTGCTTGCTCATGCTGATGCAGGCCAGAACGATGGGCATAATGTCTTCCCGGTGTATGCTGCTTTCCTGCTTGTGGCTGAAAAATCGCAGGATTCCTCCCAGATATCTGCGTGTGCCGATGGTGGAAAAGAATTGGCGGATTTCTTCCTGGAACAGAATGATGAGTGCCAGCGCACCCATGTTGACCAGCTTGTCCAGAATGCCTCCCAGCAATCGCATCTCAAAGACTTGGGAAACTAGAATCCACACTAGTATGAAGATGAGGATACCGGAAAAAATATTGGCTGAACTGGATTCCTTCATCAGCCGGTAGATGTAATAGAGCAGGAGCGCTACCAGAAAGACATCAACGACGTCGAGAATGCCTATGTCAAGAATCATTTTGCGGGAAAGACGGTTTAAGGGGTCCTTTTTCTATATTGTTTGTAAGCAGGGCGCTTCAATTCATGTGTGCCTCTTGGCTGCACAGTTTCATCTCTTGGAAAATGGCTACGCATTCTGCTGCGGCTTTTACGTCATGGACGCGGAGTATGTTGGCTCCGGCTATCAGCGCAATGGTGTTGAGCACGGTGGTTCCGTTCAGGGCGTCGTCCGGATTGCCTACCAGCAGCTTGTATATCATTGATTTTCTGGATATGCCGACCAATAGTGGCAGGTTGAATTCCCGGAATTCTCCGAGATGCCCCATGAGTTCATAATTGTGCGCCAGCGTTTTTCCGAATCCGAATCCCGGGTCCAGGATGATGTCTTTCACCCCCATGTCGCGCAGTGTGAGAATGCGTTCTGAAAAGTAGAGGAAGACTTCGCGCATCAGGTCGTCATAGTGAGGGGCCAGCTGCATGGTGTCCGGGGTGCCCTGCATGTGCATCAGAATGTAGGGGACACCGAGCTGGGCTACGCAACGGAACATGTTGCTGTCAAGTGCGCCTCCTGAGATGTCATTGATGATGTGTGCCCCCCCTTCTTCGATACACATCCGTGCAACGTCCGCCCGGAAGGTGTCAACTGAGATGAGGGCGCCGGGTACTTCACGTCTGACAATGGCCAAAGCCTGGCGCAGACGTTCCATTTCCTCGTCAACGGGCACTTCTCCGGCACCCGGGCGTGAGGAATAGGCACCGATGTCAATGATATTGCCTCCTTCGGCTATGATTTGCCGGGCGCGGCGGGCGATTTCTTTTTCGGTCTGCATCCGGCTTTCTGCATAAAAAGAGTCGGGGGTCACGTTCAGAATGCCCATGACCAGAGGACGGTCCAACTCAACGAGCTGACCGCCTGCGTTGATGGAATATTGCGGGGAAGCCATCGGTTTATATCTGCGTAGTGAATTTTACTGCAAATTTAAGCAGAATATTTAGTTATTCGTGGGGCGATCCTTGAATTTTGTCTAACTTCGCGCCGTAATCGATGAATATTTTGCTAAAATGAGTATTTCGGATTTATATCAGATTTTCTGTCAGCATTCGCAGATTACTACGGATACGCGTGACTGTCCGGCAGATTCCATTTTTTTTGCTCTTCGTGGTGAAACCTTTGACGGGAATGCCTTTGCTTCCCAGGCACTTGCCAGGGGGTGTACCTTTGCGGTGGTCGATGATGCCTCTGTGGTGAGGGATGAACGCTATCTGCTGGTCGACAATGTGCTGGAAACCTTGCAGCAGTTGGCGGCCTTTCATCGTCGGCAGCTGGCCATACCGGTGTTGCAGATAACGGGTACGAACGGGAAAACCACGACGAAGGAACTGGTGGCAGCCGTGCTTTCGGAAAAATATCGTGTCCTTTATACCCAGGGAAATTTCAATAATCATATAGGAGTGCCAAAGACGCTGCTTCGCCTGACGGCTGAACACGAGATAGCGGTCATTGAAACCGGTGCCAATCATCCGGGAGAAATTGCGGCATTGAGCCGTATTGTACAGGCAGACTGCGGGTTGATAACCAATGTCGGAAAAGCACATCTGGAGGGGTTCGGTTCCTTTGAAGGTGTCATTCAGACGAAAGGGGAATTATATGATGCCCTTCGTAAACGTGACGGAGGCTTTATTTTTCTCAACGGCGACAATCCGCACCTGGCGGCCATCGCAACCGGTTTGCCTGCCGTGACCTACGGGCATCCGGGCAAAGGTTATGACGTTGAAGGTGAAGTCGTGGCCTGTGCGCCCTTTTTGCAGTTGCGTTGGCGATCCCGTGGGGGAGAGTGGCAGACCGTAGATACCTGTCTGGTAGGAAATTATAATCTGGACAACGCATTGGCGGCTGTGGCCGTGGGGTTGCGTTTTGGCGTGGAGCCTTCCAGCATCACCCGTGCGCTGTCTGAATATCAGCCCACCAATAGCCGTTCCGAGATGAAGAAAACTCTTTATAATGAGTTGATTGTTGATGCTTACAACGCGAATCCTACGAGTATGCAGGCTGCGCTGCAAAACTTCCGTCTGTTTTCGCATCCGAAGAAAATGTTGATTTTGGGCGAGATGCGGGAACTGGGCACAGCTTCCGCGGAAGAGCACAGACAGGTGGCCGAACTGGCCCGTGAGGTGGGGTGCTCTGAAGTGTGGCTGGTCGGACATGAGTTCAAGCCATTTGCCGCCGGAGCCGTTTATTTTGAAAATGTGGACGAAGTCAAGGCTCATTTGGCGGCACATCCGGTGACCGGCGCTTTGATTCTCATTAAGGGAAGTAACGGCACCAAACTGTTTCAGTTGCCTGATTGCCTGTGACCCCCTTTGCCGGTATGGGCTGTCCGGAGTGGTCTTGCTAAATGGCCCGAAGGAAGCGCTGCCGCGTTCTTTTGGAAGGTAACATTGTTCCTTCTTTGCAAAATAGACATGACAAAAGGAGTTGTAAATGATTTTTTTCGTAATTTTGCGGCGGAAAAGCGAACCTGTTGCTGTCTGGGTGGCGGCAGACGGGCTTTCCCTGCAAGAAAATAGCGCAACAACTGTTTATAATCCATAAGAATATGAGTTTAATTGAACAACTGATTGCTCGTGCAAAAGCTGACAAGCAGCGTATTGTGTTGCCCGAGGGTACTGAGGAGCGAACCTTGAAGGCCGCCAACCAGATTCTGACAGATGGTGTGGCCGATCTCATTTTGATAGGCAATCCGCAGGAAATTGAGGAGAAAGCCAAGGAATGGGGTCTGGGGAATATTTACAAAGCCACTATTGTGGACCCGCTGAATCATCCCAAGCAGGAAGAATATGCGCAGTTGCTGGCCCAGCTCCGTGCCAAGAAAGGCATGACCATTGAGCAGGCTCGCGAGTTGGTTAAGAATCCGCTCTATTTGGGCTGTCTCATCATCAAGAGCGGCGATGCTGACGGACAGTTGGCTGGTGCCAAGAACACCACCGGCGATGTGCTCCGTCCGGCATTGCAGATTATCAAGACCACTCCGGGCATCACTTGCGTTTCGGGTGCCATGCTTTTGTTGACCATAGCTCCCGAATGTGGCGACAACGGCATCATTGTCATGGGCGATGTTGCCGTGACTCCGGTGCCTGATGCACAGCAGTTGGCGCAGATTGCCGTTTGCACGGCGCGCACAGCCAAGGCAGTTGCCGGCATCGAACCGCGTGTGGCCATGCTGAGCTTCTCTTCTAAGGGCTCGGCCAAGCACGAGGATGTGGATAAGGTAGTCGAAGCACTGTCGCTGGCCAAGGAGATGGATCCTTCGCTGATGATCGACGGCGAACTTCAGGCCGATGCCGCACTCGTTCCGTCAGTAGGCCAGAGCAAGGCTCCGGGCAGCCCCGTTGCCGGCAAGGCCAACGTCCTGGTCGTACCCCGTTTGGAAGTGGGAAATATCGGCTACAAGCTCGTTGAGCGTTTGGGACATGCCACAGCTATCGGCCCAATCCTGCAAGGTATTGCCCGTCCGGTGAACGACCTTTCTCGTGGCTGTTCCATCGAGGATATTTACCGTATGGTAGCCATCACGGCCAACCAGGCCATTGCTGCAAAGAACAGCGAGGCTTGTAAGTAAAAACTGCCGGCATTTTTTTCTGTGACAGTTACAATTTCGCCGCAGATGTACATTTGCGTATGTTTGCGGCGAATCGTTTAACGAATCTGCCGGCAAAAAGCGCCGCCTGTTGCGGCATTGCATTGGGGTACGTTTCGTAACCGTTTTTGGCAGTGCCTTTGGTGGCATGCGGGTTCTGCAGTCTGCAGTGCATGCGGATTTCCCGGGCTCACCGGTCGGGGGCTTGTGCAGACTGGCTTGTGGAAAATAATATTAAAAGGAATAAATAATAACAATGAAAATCTTAGTAATCAATTGTGGCAGTTCCTCCATCAAATACAAACTGTATGAGATGGACGACAAATCTGTTCTTGCTGCCGGAGGCATCGAGAAAATCGGTCTGGAAGGTTCGTTCCTGAAGACGAAAATCAATGGTGAAACCAAAATTATTGATTCTCCGTGCCCCACACATACGGAAGGCATCAAGTTGATGTTTGATACGCTGCTGAATCCCGAATACGGTGCAATCAAGAATTTGGATGAAATCTCTGCAGCCGGACACAGAATTGTGGCAGGAGGCCGTTTCACAGAAAGTCAGATTGTTACCGATGCCATGCTTGAGGAATGGAAGCAGTACATGGACTTGGCTCCGCTGCACAGCCCGGCCCATCTGAAGGGCTATCAGGCAGTCAAGAGCATGTTGCCCAATCTGCCTCAGGTCTTTGTGTTCGATACGGCTTTCCATCAGTCAATGCCGGCCAAGTGCTATATGTATGCCGTGCCCTACAAGTATTACGAAAACAACAATATCCGCCGTTGGGGTGCACACGGCACCAGCCACCGTTTCGTGACGGCCCGTGTGGCTGAAATTCTGGGCGAAAAACCCGAAAATCTGAAGATTATTACTTGTCACATCGGTAACGGCGCTTCTGTTTCGGCCGTAAAGGATGGCAAGTGCTTTGAAACTTCAATGGGTCTTACTCCGTTGGAAGGTCTGATGATGGGTACGCGTTCCGGCGATATCGACGCTTCTGCGGTGCTGGCCATCATGAAGGCCGAAGGACTGGATGCAGATCAGATGAGCGATCTTTTGAACAAGCAGAGCGGTGTTTATGGTATTTCCGGCGTTTCCAGCGATATGCGCGAAGTGGAAAAGGCTGCAAATGAAGGTAACGAGCGTGCCCTTTTGGCTTTGGAAATGTATTCACACCGCATCAAGAAGTATATCGGTTCCTATGCAGCCATCATGGGTGGAGTCGACGTAATTGTCTTCACTGCCGGTGTGGGCGAGCATCAGTGGGATGTGCGTCTCAATTCTACTTCCGGCCTTGAATTCCTCGGCATCAAGCTGGATGAGGAGAAGAACCGCAAGAACAATGGCGAAGAGGAGATTATTTCTGCCAGCGACAGCCGCGTGAAGGTAGTTGTAGTTCCCACTGATGAGGAACTGATGATTGCCAGTGACACGTTGGCTTTGGTGCAGAAGTAAGCTAGCTATCCTGACAACCTTGTTTTTGTTACCATAACAGCCTCGGGAGATTTGTCTTCCGGGGCTTTTTAATGAAGAGGCAACAGTCTGTTCCGTTTCCTGTGTTGCCCTATGTGGGGAGGGGGATTGTCAAATTCGTTGGTTAATGAATCTTAACGCAAATTTGGATTTCGGGGAAAAGTGTGTTATATTTGTATTGCGTAGGCGAAGACGTTGCGAAATAAGCTCCGGTTCTTCGCTTTTTTTGTTTTTTCCCCGTGTTCTGTTCCGGCATTTAGTATTTTTTCTTCGCCCGATAGTTTTTTCAGTCCTTACTTTTGTTTTTTCTGTTCCTGCTTTCCGATGGCTGAAGCCGTCTGCAAAGGTATCGGGCGTAAGTGGAATTATCGCAAAAGGTTAAACTTTCGTAAAAATTAATCTCTTCGATATCGCCATTCACGATGTTTTTTCTCCTGCTTTAGCTCTTTTCGGAGCAGGATGAAGCGTGATAGATGTTGTCGACATGGTGTGATCGAATTCACTCAACAGACAGGAACATAAGTTTTAGAAATATCTTTTTCTCTTACAGGAATTCAAAAATAGACTCTATTTCAGTTGGTTCAAAGACTTGACAAATATCTTGTACATTTTTTATACTTTTGTAGGCATACCGAAACTACGAAGTTTACATTGCATTGCTTATGCTTAAGAAAGGAATATACGAACACATTATAAACAAAGAGACAGAGAAACAGATACATGAATCAGAACAGTTGGGGTTGGTGTGTCGGAAGCTTCCGATGGACTGTGCTGAATCCTCACAGATTTTAGCCAACTATCTGGCGAGAGTCATCTGTCAAAAATTAGAAGATACTGAGGAGCAGCAAGACCGTGTAAATCTTGTTAATCGGATTATGACTGATGCTGGACTGATGGACGAAAAGCAAATTACTGAGCCTTCGAATTTGCTGGCAGAAGTGATGAGCCAAGAGAAATCCATTTTATTGGCTGAAAGCAATTCAAGGACTGTTCGGCCTGTTTCAGGCTTTCGGGTGAGTAATCTTTTTACAGGTGGAAGCAGTGCGCTGTCTTTAGGTGAGGAAATCCGCAGGGAAATATCAAGTGCAGATGAACTTTGCTTTATTGTGTCATTCCTGAGAGTTTCAGGTGTTCGTATATTGTTGGATGATTTGAAGAGGTTTTGTAGTCGCCAAGGGACTCGGCTTCGAATCATTACTACTACTTATTGTGGTACAACGCAGGCCAAGGCTATAGAGCAATTGTCGGGCCTGCCAAATACAGAAATCAGAATATCTTATAATACAGATATTGAGCGTTTACATGCCAAGTCGTATATTTTTATCAGAAATTCGGGCATGCACACCGCTTACATTGGTTCTTCAAATCTGTCGAAGTCGGCGCAGACCGAAGGTTTGGAGTGGAATATGCGTGTGACAAGTTTCGAGAATCCACATATTATTAAGACTGCGTTGGCTACATTTGAGATGTATTGGAACAGTCCGAATTTCGAAGATTTTCGCATTGGTGGCATAGATAAATTCAACAAAGAAATACATCGCAATACATTCTGTTCTGAAGGAATGGAATATGTTTATCAGCGATATTCTTTGTTACCTCATCAGAAACAGATTCTTGATAAACTTCGTGTGGAGCGGGAAGAAAAAGGTAACTATAGGAATCTGATTGTGGCGGCGACGGGGACAGGAAAAACTGTTATATCGGCATTCGACTATCAAGAGTTTGTCCGGACTCATTCAAGAGCTCGTATATTGTTTACGGCTCATCGCGAAGAGATTCTGCGGCAATCGTTGAACACCTATCGGAGTGTGTTGCAAGATGCTAATTTCGGAACACTTTGGGTGGGCGGAAGTCGACCACAGGATGCATCGGAGTATGAGCATCTGTTTGTTTCTATTTCTATGTTCAACTCGCGCTTTGAGGGATTTTTTGCTAATTTATCTCCAGACTATTATGATTATATTGTGATAGATGAAGCGCATCATAGTCAGGCAGACAGTTATCGGCATTTATTTGAGCATTTCACACCTCATTTTTTGATTGGTCTGACCGCGACTCCGGAACGTATGGACGGACGCGACCTACGACCGGATTTTGGAGGGTGCATCAGTGCGGAAATACGTTTACCCCAAGCCTTGCAGGCCGGACTGCTCACGCCTTTTCAATATCTGTGTGTGTCCGATGATACTGATTTGAGTGATGAGAGTTTGTGGAGCGGTCAGAAATACAATATCGAGCGTTTGGCAGATAAACTATGCAATAAACAACGTGCTGGGTTGATTGTGAATGCATTGCATAAATACTTGGCAGACGAATATACTTGTCGGGCATTATGTTTCTGTGTGAATAAACGCCATGCTGATTTTATGGCCGAACAACTTAATTTGTATGGATTTCATGCAGAGAGTCTGACTTCGAATACTCCTGACGAAAAACGAAAGCAATTGACCAATGCGCTGCGCGAAGGCAGTTTGCACTATTTGTGTGTGGTGGACATCTTCAATGAAGGAGTGGATATTCCTGAGGTGGATACCGTTCTTTTCTTACGTCCGACAGAGAGTTTGACTATTTTCTTGCAGCAGTTGGGACGCGGTTTGCGTTTATCTGTGGGAAAAACTGAACTTACTGTGCTTGACTTTGTTGCTCAAGTTAACCGGAAATATGACTTTGCCAGCCGATTCAGAGCGCTTACGTTACATCCGGAAAAGAATATACAAAAGCAAATAAAAGAGGGATTTACTCTTTTGCCGATGGGGTGTAGCATCGTCATGGAGAAGAAGGCCCGGCAATATATTCTTGATAACATTGCCAGTGCCATCTATAATAAGAATCGTATACTAAAGGAAATAAACACTTATACAGTCCTCCCTACAATATCGCAGTTCTTGGGAAACAACAACCAAGATATTAGAATTTTATATCAAGGTGCGAACTGCTGGTCGTCGCTTAAACGTGCAGCAGGGCGCATACACTATACCGATGATGCCATAACGAAGCGGCTGGAGAAAGGAATGTCCAACTTGCTTCACCACAATACCTCCTCTTTCCTTCGATTTGTTGAACGGTTTATAAAGAGGGAAGACGTAAGTTCGGTAAAAAATAGGAACGAATATTCTCTGATGCTTTACTATGCTTTATTCCAAGAGCGCATCAGTAAAGCTGGATTTACTTCTATAGAAGAAGCATTGGGACTCATTCATTTGCCACAATACGCGTGCTTCAAACAGGAAATTACCGAGATTATTTCCCATTTACAGGCGAATCTTACGATTAAAACGGCTCCTTTGGGCTTGGATTCCATTCCTGGATTGGAGTTATATGGATGCTATACTCGTGAGGAGATTTTCACATTGGTAGGGAAACAAACGGCTGATTTGAAGATGCAGGGTGCAGCATCGGGTGTGTTCAATTTACCAGAACATAATGCTATTATATTATTTGTAACACTGAATAAATCTGATAAGGACTTTTCGCCATCCACGCAATATAATGATTATCTGATCAATGAGAACTATTTTCATTGGCAGTCGCAGAATACAGATTCACATACGAATAAAGGTGGGCGTCGTTACACGGAACAAGCGAAAAAGAACAGTAAGATTATTTTATTTGTCCGTGAAGAAAAAAAGGATGGTTTCGGTAATACCTCACCGTTCCATTGTTTTGGGTTAGTTGATTATATATCATCACATGATGATTTTCCAATGAATGTGACGTGGAAGTTGGAGGAGCCGGCGATGGCGCAATATTTGAAGGTAGTTTAACCCAAATCGGTCATTAGGGTTTAATTTAATTGACAGAAGGTTTGCGTTGAGGCCGAAGAAGTGTGGCTGTCGGCTTGGTTATATTTGGAGGGGTATCTTCTCTGATTCAGATATAGAGAGGCCGTATGGAGGGGCATCAAAAAAATGAGGATTTCCCTCGACTATGTTGGAATAGTCAGAGGGAAATCCCCGATTCATGCGTATGTTTTTGTTTTTCTTTTTTCTCTTATTTGAGAAGAGCAAGTGCATTCTTGATGCGGCTCATGGCTTCAACGATGTTTTCATCGCTGGTGGCATAGCTCATACGGAAGCATTCAGGTGAACCGAATGCGTCACCGCCGACGGTAGCAACGTGTCCCACTTCAAGCAGATACATGGCGAAATCCATGGAATTGTTGATGGTGCGGTTGCCGTCAGTTTTACCGAAGTAGTAGCTGCACTTGGGGAACAGATAGAAGGCACCCTGCGGATTGTTCACTTCCAGTCCCGGAATTTCCTTGGCCAGACTGACAATCAGGTTGCGGCGGCGTTCGAAGGCCACCCGCATGTCTTCTACACACTGTTGTGAACCGGTGTAGGCGGCTTCGGCTGCCTTCTGGGAAACAGAGCAGGGGCCGCTGGTGTATTGTCCTTGCAGTTTGTTGATACCTTTGACAATCCATTCGGGACCTGCAACGAAACCTATGCGCCATCCGGTCATGGCATAAGCTTTGGAAACACCGTTGATGACTACTACGCGGTCGTGGATGCTGCTGAACTGAGCAATGCTTTCATGCTTGCCGATGTAGTTGATGTGTTCGTAAATTTCGTCGGCAATGATAATGACGCGTTCGTGGCGTGCCAGCACTTCTGCGAGTCTTTCCAGTTCTTCCTTGCTGTAGACAGAGCCTGTCGGGTTGCTGGGCGAGCAGAGGATGAGCGCACGTGTTTGCGGTGTGATGGCAGCTTCCAACTGGGCGGGAGTTATTTTGAAGTCCTGCTCGATGCCGGCCGGTATGATAACGGGAGTACCGTTGGCCAGTTTTACCATTTCGGGATAACTTACCCAATAGGGGGCAGGAATGATGACTTCGTCTCCGCTGTTGACGACAGCCATGATGGTGTTGCACACGGACTGCTTGGCTCCGTTGGCGCAGGAAATCTGTGCTGCGGTGTAGTCCAGACCGTTTTCGTTTTTCAACTTCTTGACAATCGCTTCACGCAGGGCTGGGTAGCCGGCCACGGGAGAGTAGCGCGAATAGTTCTCCTCTACAGCTTTGATGGCGGCTGCCTTGATGTGGTCGGGTGTGTTGAAATCCGGCTCGCCAACGCTTAAATTAATGATGTCAATGCCCTGGGCTTTCATCTCGCCGCTTTTCTGTGACATGGCCAGTGTGGCCGACGGCGAAAGTCTGTTCAGACGGTTGGAAAGTTGATTCATGATGGTCTTGGTTTTATTTAATCATTATTTCTACTTGCAAAGTTATAAAATATTTATTGGCATAAAGTAAAAAAAAGAAGGCTTTATTCTGCAATTTGCCGATATTTTTGATATGTTGCGGCATTTTGTAAAGAGAAACTGCCAAAAACTGCTTTTACCAGCCGTGATGTTGCCGAAGAGAATCGGGGAGGTCTCCGGTTGAGGCGGCAGAATGTGGACGGACTATGCCCGGTGCCCCTTTGGGAGCGAACGGAATCAGCCCCCGGGAGCAGTGACGGCAGCGGGGGACTTGTTATCGGATGATGAAGGTGACCTGGTAGCCGGGGATGGGCTTATCTGCCAGACAGAGTTCCTTTCCCTGCTTGACCATCAGCAGTCGTGAGAGCGGGAGACCGATGCCCGAGCCTTTCTTCTTGGTCGTGAAGAAGGGGACGAAAATTTCCTGAACGATGTCTGGCGGGATGAGGCTACCGTCGTTGCTGATGTAGATGTCTTCATCCCAGCGGATGTCAATGGTGCTTGCTCCGGCTTCTGCCGCATTCTTAATCAGATTGGTCAGCACGTGTCGCATCATGTTGGCATCGGCTTTCATGGGATAACTGCCCCCGGTGGGTACGTGCCACGTCAGTTCGGGATGCAGCGGGCGGATGGAACTGATAATGTCCATGAGGTCGATGTCGGTCAGTTCGGGTTCCTGCAGATGCGTCAGTTTTCTGTAGTTCTCCACAAAAGCGGACAGTTCGCGGCTCGTTTCATAGATGGCGCGGATGCCTTCCTCATGGCGCGAGCCTTTGATGTTCGGGTCGTTCAGAAAAGCCTGGCTGATGCTGGAGATGGGTGCTGTGGCGTTCATGATTTCGTGTGTCAGCACGCGGGTCAGCTGTTGCCAGGTTTCCACTTCATTTTGGGCGAGCAGGCGGTTGATGTCCTTGCCCAGGTAGTTGAGCGTCTGTTGGAGGGCGCGTTCGCCGAAAAAGAGGCCTTTCACCGGCAGGCGCAGGCTCATGTCATGGTTGCGTATGGCTTCGCGAAGCAGGTGGGCACGTTCCTGCAACTTTCTTTGATGCAGATAAAACCAGATGCCGGCTGCGGCAACTGCAGCAACGAGGAGGAAAATAAGCGTCATTTTTTCATTCTTGCATATAGGGTTTGCCGTGTAATGCCCAGAATTTCGGCCGCTTTGCTGATGTTACCGTGGCATTTGTCCACGACTTTGTGTACGTGCTCCTGCACGACTTGGTCCAGGGGCACTGTTTCCTGATTTCTGTCAATGGCATCCTTGAGTGTACGAATCAGTTCGTCGTTGTCCCAGGGCTTGGTTACGAAATCGGTTGCCCCGTTTTTCAGGCAGCGCACGGCCAGTTTGATGTCCGCATAGGCCGTTATCATGACGACGGGGATGTCCGGGTGTTGCCGGATAAGGGTTCGGAGCCATTGCAGGCCGTCCTGTCCGGTATTGATGCCTAACGAAAAATTCATGTCGAGAAGAATGATGTCCACTGGCTCCTGGTTGAGTACGGTCAGGAGATTGGCGGGACTTGAGAGGGTCAGGATACGCTGGAAGGTTTCTCCCAGACATATTTTCAATGCCGTAAGAATGGCGGGATTGTCGTCTACGGCGAGGATTGTTCCGTAATTTGCCATATGGTCAAGATGGATTATGTGTGTGGGACGTCGGTAAGGGTACGTCCCGAAACCACGGTAAAGTTAGTTCATTTCCGGCGTTATATGGGGACATATATCCTGAAAAATGCCGGAAGGGAACCGGGATTGTATGATAATCATACATCGCGCTGTATGATTATCATACAATCTGTTGCCGGATGGTAAAGATGGCTTGCAAAGTCGCTTCTTTCTGCATAGTTTTGTGTCGAAAATCAATCGAATATGAAATTGAATTTATTACCCATCCTGATTTTTTGTGGCCTGTCGGCGGGAGGACCTGCGGTGCCGGCACATGCGGAAATGTCGGACCGCTGGACGCTGGACCGATGCATCGCGTATGCCGTCGCTCACAGCCGTGACGTACGGCTTCAGGAATATAATCTGCGCGACAGCCGGTCGCAGCAACAACGTGCAATAGGTGCTTTCCTGCCTTCAGTAGGTGCCAGTAGTGGTGTGCAGTATAATTTTGGCCGGGCCATCGATCCCAAGACCAATACCTATACCGATGTGGGGACGTTTTCGAACGGATATTCTCTGTCGGCTTCGTTATCGGTATTTGAAGGGCTCCGGCGCTATCATGCCTTGCGCGTGGCGAAGGCTTCCGTGTTGTTGGGCCGGCAGGGCATTCAGGCTCAAAAGGACGCCGTGGCCATGGAGGTGTTGCGGGCTTATTTGGATGTGCAGTATTATTTTGGTGCTGTGCGACTGGCCAGGGAGAAGAGACGCGAAAGCCGGGAGTTGCTGCGTCAGGCGGAGATGATGATAGAGGTGGGTACGAAAGGAGAGACCGACCGGTTGCAGATGCAGTCAGCCCTGGCGGCCGATGAGTTTGAGGTGGAACGTCAGGAGGGACTGCTCGAAAAGGCGAGTCTTGCCTTGAAACGGGCCATGGACTATCCTGTCGAAGACAGCCTGGTGCTGGATACGGTTGTGGTGTTCGAAGAAAAACTGCTGATGGAAGCAGCGGATGTCATTTACCGGCAGGCTGAAACTTGGAATCCTTCCATTCAGCAGGCTGAGACCTCTCTGCGGATTGCCCGTTATCAGTTGAAATCCGCCAAGGCGTCACTTTTTCCTTCTTTATCGTTCGGAGCCGGTGTTTCCACTTCGTACTACAAGGACCTGGGGAGCAGAAGCGTACGTACCTTTGAGGAACAGATGAAGAACAACTTGGGGCAGTATCTGTCATTTACGCTCTCAATTCCGATTTTCGGCCGGCTCAATACGATAACGAATATCAGGGACCGGCGCAATGACCTTCAGCAGGCCCGTGAAAATCTGGATAACCAACGACAGGAACTGTACCGGCTCATCAAGGAAGCTGTGGCCGATCAGAACAGCTCGTGCCGGGAAGTTGACAAGATGGAGAAGAAAGTGGCTGCCGACAGTGCTGCCGCGACAGTTCTGGTCAGGAAATGGGAGGAAGGACTGGCTTCTCCGCTCGATGTCCAGACCGCAAACGTGACCTTGCTGCAAAGTCGGGTACAGCATCTGCAGTGTCGCCTAAACTGGCTTTTTAATGTAAGAATATTGGAATATTATCAGGGTAAACCATTATGGACAGAATAATTCAGAAAAAGAAGTGGAAAAGCCGCTATACGTTTTATGCCTTGGGTGGCAGTCTCTTTGTATTTGCCTGCATTTGGCTTTGGGCCGGCACTCGAAGTGATGCGATGAAGGTTTCGAGAAAATATCAGACCGTTTCGCAGGTCAAGCGTGACGTGTTTAAGGACTATATCCGCATCAGCGGACAGGTGATTCCGATTCAGGTGGTGCAGCTGTCGCCTGAAGAAGGCGGCATCGTTCGCGACATCGTCCTGGAGGAAGGAGCAAAAGTCCGGAAGGGTGACGTCATCCTGCGGTTGAGCAACAGCAATCTGGACCTCCAGATTCTCAATGCGGAAGCCGAACTCGCCGAAAAGCAGAATCTCTTACGGAATACGCAGATTACCATGCAGCAGGATTTGCTCAATAACCGAACGGAGAGGATTTCCCTGGACCTGGATGTGCAGCGGAAGAAAAGAAATTTTGAGCAGAACCGCCGCCTCTATGAGGAACGGCTCATCAGCCGGGAAACTTATCTGCAGAGCCGTGAGGACTACGATTTGGTGTGCAGAAAACACGATTTGATTGTGCAGCGGCTTCGGCAGGACAGCATTTCCCGTTCGGTGCAGATGGAGCAGATGGAAGAGAATCTGACAAACATGCAGCAGAACGTCATTGCTGTGCGCGGACGTCGTGAGAAACTGGAATTGCGTTCGGCCATTGACGGGGAATTGGGATTGCTTGATGTGGAATTGGGACAAAGCATCGCAGCCGGAGAAAAAGTGGGGCAGATTAATGACCTGTCCGATTTCAAGATTCAGTCGCAACTGGATGAGCATTATATTGACCGGGTGAGAACGGGTTTGCAGGCTATGTTTGTTCGCGATGGTAAGACCTATCAGGTAAGTGTCCGCAAGGTATATCCGGAAGTCCGTGGGGGGAAATTCCGAATTGATCTCGTCTTTGTTGGGGAAAAACCCGAGAAAATCCGTAGCGGTCAGACGTATGACATGAATCTGGAACTGGGAGCACCGAAAGAGGCTGTCATCATACCGCGGGGCACCTTCTTCCAGACAACGGGAGGCAACTGGATATTCGTGCTTGACAAGGAAGGTAACCGGGCTTACCGGCGGAATATCCGCATCGGACGTCAGAATCCGCAGTGTTATGAAGTGGAGGAAGGTCTCGAACCGGGTGAGGAAGTGATTATCAGCGGTTATGAAGCGTTCAAGGACAAGGAAATGCTGATATTGAAGGATTAGTTGAGAAAGGTACATGTGAATGGCCGTCACCGTGAGAAAGTGCGGCTGTCGCTAAAGAAATAAATATGGACAACAACTTATTAAAAGAAAGGAATATGATTAGAATTGAAAAACTGACAAAAATATTCCGTACGGAGGAAGTGGAAACCACCGCACTCGACGGAATCAGTCTGGAAGTGGCAGATGGCGAATTTGTAGCCATAATGGGGCCGAGCGGTTGTGGCAAATCTACGTTGCTGAATATCATGGGATTGCTTGACAATCCCGACAGCGGGGAATACTGGCTGGGAGATACGGAAGTTTCGCGGCTGAAGGAGAGTGAGCGGACCCGTTTCCGGAAGGGACGTATCGGTTTCGTTTTCCAGAGTTTCAACCTGATTGATGAACTGACGGCAGAGGAAAATGTGGAGTTGCAGTTGAAATATATCGGCGTTCCCCGGGCTGAACGCAAGCAGCGTGTGCTGGAACTGTTGAGGAAAGTCAGCATGAGCCAACGTGCCAAACATTATCCGCAGCAATTGTCGGGCGGACAGCAGCAGCGTGTAGCCATCGCGCGGGCGGTAGTGGGACATCCCCAATTGATTCTTGCCGACGAGCCTACCGGTAATCTGGACTCGAAGAACGGTCGTGAAGTAATGGAACTGCTGGCCCGCCTGCACAGCGAGGGGAGCACTATTGTCATGGTGACGCACTCGATGCACGATGCGGCTTATGCAGACCGGATTGTCAATATGTTCGACGGTCGGGTGGTGGAGAACATCAACGGATTGCTTTGACGGAAACATACAGAATAAAGAGTAAGCTGTCATGAAAACGTTATTCTATTTTTTTCGCCGTTATCGGCTGGCCTCTATCTTGAATCTGGTGGGGCTGAGTCTGTCGCTTGCGGCTTTCTATCTGTTTATGACGCAGGTAGACTATTACGGGACTTTTAACCATTGCCTGAAAGACTATAAAAGGACTTATCGGCTGGAGGGAAGAACAGAGTTCCTCAGAGGCACGGACTGGAGTAATCACTGGAACTCGAACATGCAAGACTTGTGTGCGCGTATTCCTCATGTGGAGGGCGTCACGAGCCGGGGAACCTGGTCTGACCAGATAGAAATCGAAGTGGATGAAAAACTGATACCCGCACAATTTTTTCATGTGACAGAGAATTTCCTGGACTTTTGGGGCAATGAGGGATTACCCGGTTCGGACACATGGAAAGAGCAGCCCGACGGCTATGTAATGAGCGAGTCGCTGGCCCGAAAAGTTTTTGGCAACGAGCCGGCTGTCGGGAAAAGGTTTTCCATACCGAAAATGGGAGTGGAGAATGCTATAGTCATCGGTGTGTGCCGTGATTTTACGGACAACTGTACCTTCCGGAACGGTTTGTTCAAGAATTACGGGGAATATATGAATAGAGACGCATCGAATTGGGCTGCCGAAATATATCTGCGGCTGGATGACGAACGGAACCGCGAAGCGGCAGAAAAAGCCTTCTTCGAGATACTGAGACAGGAGTGGAATTATTCAGACAGCACTCAGCGTCCTGTCCGCCTTGTGCCGATGGACCGTGCCTATTTTGAAGGATGTGCGCCTGAAGACAGGGGAAATGAAATGCTTCTTTACGCTTATTATACGGCTTCAGTCTTTGTATTGCTGGTCGGACTATTGAATTTTGCCAACTTTTCATTGGCACAGGTTCCGGTGCGCATGCGCGGGGTGAACACGCGGAAGGTTATGGGGGCGTCCACAGCCAGTCTCCGCCTTGCATTGGTGATGGAGAATGTAATTTGGGCCATTGTTGCACTTGTGGTGGCCGCCCTGATGGTGCTGGCGTTTCGAAATGTGCCGGAATGTATGGAGCTCGTTTCGGGCGACATCGGTTTCCGCAGTCACGTCGGATTGGTTGGCAGTGCGGTGGTAGCCTCCGTGGGTATGGGAGTGCTTTCCGCCTTGTTTTCTGCCTGGTATGTGACTTCCTTCTCGCCGGCACTGGTGCTGAAGGGAACTTTCGGCCTTTCGCCGAGAGGACGTTTCCTGCGAAGACTCATGTTGGTGGTTCAGTTTGTGACGGCTTTTGCCCTGACTATTTTCGTATTGGTCATGGCAGGACAGTCCTATTATATATTCCATTCCGATTATGGTTTTAACAAAGATGAAGTGCTGTATGCGAAGTTGCCCGGCGATGTGATGGGGAAGAAATCGGTTGTGTCTGCCGAAATCGGCAAACTGCCTTTTGCGGAAAGTTGCGGTTTTGCCGCCGATGTTCTGGGTAGTGCCGATATTTATATGGCCTGGGGACGTGGCGATGGGGACCACCATGTCACCTTTAATGCTTTGACTGTGGAGGAGAACTTCTTGAGAACTTTGGAAATACCTGTTGTGGAAGGACGTGATTTTAATGTACACGACCGGAAAGGAGCGTATGTGGTGAATCAGGCCATGATGCATAAATATCCTTGGATTCGGCTGAATCAGCCTATTAGTGCCGATATAGAAGAGTGGACTGGTCCCGAAGGACAGTATCCGGTAGTGGGTGTCTGTGCGGATTTCAGGCTGATGTCCATGCGCAAGGACAACAGCGAGGTACCGGTGGCCTTTATCATCATGGGCCCAGATATGCAGGATTGGTGGGGCGACCGTTGCAATGTGGTTTTCGTACGGGTGACGGACGGCTATGACAAGTTGCAGGCTAAAAAGGAACTGGAGCAGTTGGTTACGGAAACAGGAACAGAAGAAAACTGCGAATTCAGATTCTTGAATCTGGACCTTCAGCAGATGTATGAGGCGGAATTCCGCTTTATTTCCCAGGTGAGACTGTTTGCGCTTGTCTGTATTTCCATTACGTTGATTGGCGTGTTCTGCTTGACGATGTTTGAAACCGAATACCGTCGAAAGGAAATAGCCTTGAGGAAGATTATGGGATGCAGTGTGAGCGGAATCATCGGTCTCTTTGTTGGCCGGTATTTATGGCCCTTGTTGCTCGGGTTTGTGATAGCCGTCCCGATGGGCTACTTCATCAGTGTGGAATGGTTGCAGAATTTTGCGGAACACACGCCTGTTCACTGGTGGTTCTTCCCGTTGGCATTTCTGATTGTTTCGGTTGTCGTTCTTCTGACTGTTGTGGCACAGAGCTGGCGAGTAGCTACGGAAAATCCTGTCAACAACATCAGGACAGAGTGAGGAGATGAATGACAAGGAAGAAACAGTAAGGAGTTGGGTCAAACCGGCTGTCTGGGATTTTATAATTTGTTAAAGCTACGTTATTTCCATTTTATGAAACATTCTATTTTTATGAAACGCTTATGTACTGTTCTGCTTGGCGGCTTGTCTCTCTTCGGCAGCCACGCACAAGCACAAACTTCGGCCGTTGTGGCTGAAAGGGAACTTGTTTCGGACTTTGAATATCTTGTGGAACTGTTGGAAACCACTCATCCGGACCCATACAGCGGTTTCGGCGGAAAGTTCTTTTTCCATAAGGCGGCCTTCGAACTGGAAAACCGGTTGCGCTCAACTCCACACTCGTTACAGGATTTTCATGAGCAGATTTCGATTTTTCTTTCCCGTTTGCAGGATGGACATACTTCGCTGTTCAGGCCTTCTGCATCGGACAGCCGGATGCAGCGGATGTTGCCGTTACGGCTGAAGGTCATTCCTGAAGAGTTGATTGTGGTGGGTTTGCCCAAGGCGGACCGGCATTTGCTGGGGAGCCGCGTCGTCGCGGTCAACGGCGATTCCCTGCAGACTGTGCTGGCGCGTGCAGCCGGGCTACGGGCTTGTGAGAATCTTTATGACCGCTATTTCCTGGTCAGCCGCCAGTTGGCACATGAAGAATTTCTGCGACAACTCTTTCCGGAACAAAGAGATACGGTGTTGCTGACGTTGCTGACCCCGGAGGGACGTACCCAGCGGCTTCGCCTGCCGTTGCTGCCTGCCAGGGAAGCCTCTGCCGGCATAACTGCCACTGCCGCGACTTCGCTGGAACTGCCGGGGCAAAACCTGGCCTACCGGTATGTTGACAGGAAAAAGCAGGTGATGTACTTCAATGTCGACATGATTTACGGCCGTGACAATTTCGAGTTCATCTATCGAAACAAATGGGGCGGGCTGATGGAGCAGATGGCCTATTACTATCAGAGTATGGGGCAGCGGATGCCGGCGGACACTCTTGAGGCCATCAAAAACATCCCTTCCTTCTCCGAAACGTTTGCAGAAATGCTGACGGAAATGAAGCGGAACCAGTCGGAGGTGCTTATCATTGACCTGCGAGGAAATGGAGGCGGATGGACCCCCATCACGCTTCCCACGCTTTATCAGCTATACGGACCGCGCTGTTTTAGCGTCGATATGGGCGATTTCTACCAGCTTGTATCTCCTCTTCTGATGAGAAAGCAGAATACGGACCTCGCCCACTTCAACCGTAGCCGGAACGCCAATTGGAAGATGGGTGACTACACACTGGCCGTAAAAGACACCGCCGCTGCTCCTCCGACGATAGAAGGGCTGTGTAAGGACCACACGTACATCAGCAGTGTGCCGCATTTGCTGACAGCCCAAAACGGAAAGCCACTGTACACACCGCGGCAGGTGTTTGTCGTCACTGACAGCGAGACTTTCAGTGCTGCTTTCCACTATGCCTTCTATTTGTGGAAACTGGGGGCAATCATCGTCGGTGTGCCCAGCCGGCAGGCACCGAATACGTTTATGGAACAGACCTCGTTCAGTCTCCCATATACCGGACTGCGGGGGTCCATTTCCAATTCCATACAGATTTTCTTGCCGGCAGCGGACCGGCGGGCCAAGATTTTCTATCCGGACTGGATGCCGACCTACAAGGACTATAAAAAGCATAAGTTCGATGCCAATACGGAGATTCTTTTCTTGCTCGACAAGTTGTAGCTGAACCTTCAAACTGTCTGTTATTCTTAAAGGCAGTTCGGCCCGTCGGAAGTATTTGCGGACTTCCGGCGGGCCGTATATTTTCCCCCGACATAAGGCACTGTTGCGTGGCGGGCCAATGAAAGGAAGCACGCAGTCGGTACTTCCGAAAAAACAGTCGGTACTTTTGGAAAAACAGTCAGTACTTTAGAAAATCCTGTCAGTACTTTAGAAAATTCTCTCAGTACTTTAGGAAATCCTGTCGGTACTTTAGGAAAATCCGGCTGGGGTGGCTGTTTCCTTGAAAAGGGAACGGCGCCGGGGAATTGCGAATGGATTACCTGAGACTCGAATCTGTTTGAGGGCATCGTTTGGCGGACGTCCGTTGCTGGAGAGCGCCACGAGGAAAAAGAGCAGCACCTCATGAGTAGACCAGTGCTGCTCATGAGGTGCTGTCGTGTGGAACTGATTTCTACAGTTTTTTGGGAAAACTGCCGAAATCATTTGATTTATTCACGTCCTCCGAAGATGCGGAGCAAGTAGAGGAAGAGATTGACGAAATCGAGATAAAGGCGGAGACTGCCCAGCAAGGCCAGTTTCATGGTGCTTTCGTTGACTTCGCCGCCATAGTTCATCATCATCATTTTGATGGCCTGGGTGTCATAGGCGGTGAGACCGCAGAAAATCAGTACGCCCAGATAAGTAATGCCCCAGTAAAGCGCGGAACTGGCAACGAAAATGTTGACTACCGTAGCGATGATGAGGCCAATCAGGGCCATGAAGAGGAAACGGCCCATCGTGGAGAGGTCGCGCTTCACGACGAAACCGGCCAGTGTCATGGCGCCGAAGGTGCCGGCTGTGGTGAAGAAGGTGGCCGCGATGACTTCCGCCGAATAGGCGGCTGCGAGAGCCGAGAGAGTGGCTCCGTTGAGAATGGAGTAAATGGCAAAGACAAGGCCTGCACTGAGAAAGGACATCTTCATGATGCGTGCGCTCATGTACCACACCAGGCCGAGCTCGGCAAACAGAAGAATGTAGAAGGTGTATCCACCGTAGATGGCTTGCAGCATAGCCGGGCTCTGTGCGATATAGGCGGCTGTCAGCGCCGTCATGGCAAGTCCCATGGTCATCCACAGGTAGACTTTGCGCATGAGGGCGGAAAACGCTGTTGCGCGTGACGCGCTTTCGTAAACGTTGATGATTTTTTCCTGTTCCATAATTTTATTGTTTTGTAGATGAGAGGCTCCTGCCGGTAATGTTGGGCGGAAGCGTATGTCTCCCAGTCTGGATGAATCCTGTTGTCCCCCTGCCGGAAGGTTGCGGCTGTTTCCCTCTTTTATGGTACAGCCGGATGGGGCGGGGAGAACGTGGAATTATTTGTTGAAGTGGAGGTTATGCCCCATTCGTTCCTTCTTGGTGCGAAGGTAGCGCTCGTTATAAGGGTTGGGACAGATTTCGATGGGAACGTTTTCCACGATTTCTAGTCCGTAGGCTTCGAGTCCGACCCGCTTGACGGGATTGTTGGAAAGCAGGCGCATTTTTGTTATGCCCAGCATGTTGAGAATTTGTGCGCCCACGCCGTAATCGCGTTCGTCAGGGTCGTAACCCAGATGGATGTTGGCGTCAACGGTGTCGAGTCCTTCTTCCTGCAACTTGTAGGCTGCTATTTTGGCCATCAGCCCGATGCCTCTTCCTTCCTGGTTGAGATAGAGCACAACGCCTTTTCCCTCTTCCTCAATCATTCGCATTGCTTTGTGCAACTGTTCGCCGCAGTCGCAGCGTTCGCTGCCGAAAATGTCGCCAGTTACGCAGGAGGAATGCACGCGTACCATGACGGGTTCGTCCTTCTTCCAGGTGCCTTTGATGAGGGCGACATGTTCCAGATGGTTGCTTTTCTGCCGGAAAGGAATCAGTCTGAAGTGTCCGTATTCGGTGGGCATATCCACTTCCTCGCCTTTTTCCACGAGACACTCGTGTTTGAGGCGGTAGGCGATGAGATCCTTGATGGTAATAATCTTCAGTCCTTTTTCTGCGGCAAAGACCTGAAGCTGCGGCATACGTGCCATGGTGCCGTCCTCATTGAGAATTTCAATAAGGCAGGCTGCAGGGTGCAGGCCGGCCAGCCGGGCCAGGTCGACAGCGGCTTCGGTGTGTCCGGCACGTGCCAGTACTCCTCTGTCCTGTGCATACAGGGGGCAGATGTGTCCGGGGCGTCCGAAAGAGTCGGGGCGGCTCATCGGGTCGGCCAAAGCACGGATGGTGGCAGCGCGGTCATGGCAACTTACGCCTGTGGTGCAACCTTCCAGTTTGTCGACGGTGACGGTGAAAGGAGTGCCCAGCATGCTGGTGTTGCATTGTACCTGATGGTCCAATTCCAGCTGACGGCAGCGCTCGTTGGTGATGGGAGCGCAGAGTACGCCACGTCCGCAGTGGAGCATGAAGTTGACTGATTCGGGGGTGGCCAGTTCGGCCGCCATAATCAGGTCACCTTCGTTTTCCCGGTCTTCGTCATCGACTACGATGACGAATTTTCCGGCTTTGAAATCTTCCAAAGCTTCTTCGATAGTCGCAATTTTATTGGTTTCCATTTTTGGGAAATTTTATATAAGGTGTATTCTTTTATTGATGGTTTTTCCCGCCAAAGTGTCGGCGCTGCGGGACAGTACGGCGCTGTGGACGGAGAGATGAGAACAGGGACACGGGGAGGTGTTCTGCCTTTTCCTGTGTGTCATGCGCTTCTGTTTCGTCGGAATCCTATTCTTTTTTTTCTTGCGTCAGCAACATCCGGTTGATACGTTCTTCAAGGACATCGCAGGTCTTGACGATTTGTTTCAAGTCGCGCAGCAGGCGCAGACGGAATCTCCAGATGCGTAGCCATAAGATGATTCCTATGGGAAGAAGCAGACCGGCAATCATGTTGCGTTTCCGTCCGTGGAACGGTGTGATGTGGGCGTGGCAGAAGAGGATGGGATAGGTGTTGAGCAACTGTATGACTTTATTGTCGCGGCTGTTGCTAAGTTCTTCGGCAATCTCTTCCATCAGACGGTCTACATCTTCTATTGCGTGATCTTCCCGATAGGCAAAGAACGTTTTGAAGTATCTTGGTGCCAGAAGCAGGCGGTTGCTGTTGTTGTATTGGATACACATTTCTCTCAATCGCGCAATCTTGGGCAGCAGTTGAGGATAATCTGGGTCTTCAATGATGACTTCCTTGCGGAAATAGCTTCTGTTGGAACGCATTCCGAGGAACCGGCGGAGAATGGACAGATAGAGGTCGCTGTTGAATACGACGGAATCCTTGTTGGCCTTGTAGGTGACGAATACGCCAAAGGGGAGCAATACAGCAGAACTGATCCACATGCCGAAAATCATGTTCCAGCTGCCGTCGCGGGCCATTTTCATGCCGGAGGTATTGATGATATAGTAGAAGATGAAAATCATGACGGAAATGACGGTGGGTGTACCCAATCCTCCTTTCCGGATGATAGCACCTAATGGAGCGCCGATGAAGAAGAAGAAAAGACAGGCCAGCGAAAGGGTCATCTTCTGGTGCCATTCTATCCAGTGGCGGCGTACATAATAATTACTGTTGCCGGTGTTTACACTTTTCCATTCCAGTTCGGTGGCGTATGACTGCGCCAGACTCTTGGCGTTATAGTATGCACTTAAGAGTTTGTGCTTGTTGGTCGTGCTGACGAGCTTATCGAATGGAACCGGGGCTGTTTTTGATTGTTGTACAACTTTAATGGAATCTTTTTTCGCCAGAACAGGGTCTTTGAACCAGTTGTTTTTGGCTTGTATGAAATTGTCGTGTCCGATGCTGTCCAGTTCCTGATTGACAGAATCCACACTTTGCACAATCTGCTTCATGTTTTTTGCCGTTGGCATATCTTTGAGCGCTTCGGCTTCCATGAGGTCGAAATTGCTGTCAAAGTCGATGAGCATCTGCTTGTATTTGAAAGTTTCCCTGTCGTAGGGAACATTCTTGTTGCGGTTGCTCGTGAAATTTTGCGACTGCAGATTTTCGAATTGTTCGCCGTTCCACAGTTCGAGCCGGAGATGCATTTTGTCTTTTGTCATCTCAACGCGGCCCGAATCGGCCAATACGATTTGTGCTCTGTCGAATCCCTGGTCGGTTTTGTAGATGATTAGCTGATAGAGCATTCCGGTAGGAGTATCTTTCTTCTCCACATAAAGATTGACATTGGGAATGCCACTGTAAAAGACGCCTTCGGGTATTTCTACGGCGGGAGAGGTCTGCTTCATGCTGATGAGAAGAGAACGCAGCTTGACCTGTGCCTCCGGCGACGTGTTGTTTTGAAAATAGAAGGAAGTGCCAGTCAGCAGGATAACGATGAAGAGAACGGGCCGCATGATTCTTACGAGTGAAACTCCGGCAGCTTTCATGGAGAGCAGTTCCAACTGTTCGCCCATGTTTCCGAAGGTAATGAGTGAGGCCAGCAATACGGACAAAGGAAGTGACGTCGGAATCAGGGTAATGCCCATGTACCAGAAAAAACGGGCGAGGATATCCATGGACAATCCCTTGCCTATCAGTTCGTCGACATATCGCCAGGTGAACTGCATCATGAAGACGAACAGGCATATGAAAAAAGCTGCGGCGAAGAGCGGCAGGAACTTTTGTAATATATATAGGTCTAATCTTTTTATCTTATACATGGACGGATTCTCTCCAAGTGCAAATTTACTACATACGGGGAAATCTTCAAAGGCTTTTGCGGCTTTTTAGGGTCGCACGTCGTGTGGTAGCCTTGGGGCATTGACTTCAGCGGAACGGGGGGAGCAGCTCACAGCGAGTGTGGATTATAAAAGAAGATGCCGTTCACTGCATGAATTTGCGGCAAACGGCATGGTAAAGTATGTTTTCTGCGCGAAAGTTATGCCTTGATGCGGTTCACATAGGAGCCGTCGCGGGTATCAACTTCGATGATTTCACCTTCATTGATGAAAAGAGGTACGCGCACCTCAGCACCGGTTTCTACTTTTGCGGGCTTGGTGGTATTGGTAGCGGTATCGCCCTTGAGACCCGGTTCGGTATAAACCACTTTCAATTGCGTCTTGACAGGCATTTCTGCATAGAGAATGGTCTCTGTGTCTGCGTCGCTGACTACGTCAACCGTGTCACCTTCCTTCATGAAATCAACGCCGGTAATCAGTTCTTTGGCGATAGGAGCCTGGTCGAAAGTTTCCTGATTCATGAAAATGTAGTCGTTGCCTTCCATATAAAGGAACTGGTAGGGGCGGCGTTCTACGCGGACATCCTCAAGAGCTTCGCCGATGTTGAAACGCTTTTCGAGTACGCGGCCGGAAACTACATCCTTCAGCGTGGTGCGCATGATGGTGTTGCCCTTACCGGGTTTTACGTGGAGGAAGTCGATGCAGAAGTACAGCTTGCCGTCCATACGGATGCAGGTACCTTTCTTGATGTCTTGTGATTTAATCATGTTGGTTTGTGCTTTTTATTTTAAGTGTATGATTTTCGTGGCGCAAAGTTAGTGTTTTTTCCGGAATCTAAGTGTTTGGCCGTGAAGTTTTCGTCTGACTTATCTCTGTTTTATTTGTTTTCTCTCTTTTTCCGGCACCTCTTCCAGACATAGTTGAGGCATTCTTTCCAAATGTCGATACCGGTGATTTGCATGATTGCGGCATAAATAATGACGGCTACGGCAATTTTGACAACAAGGGAAAGTGCGGGTGTCGCTATGAAACTTGCCGTCCAGGCGGCTGAGCCTATGGCAATGGCTGCACTAGTCAGAAATGGAGCTATGTCGGTGATGACTTGTCGCAAACTGAGATGTATGAACCGACGGGCAAAGGCAAACCATACAAGCAGCCAGATGATGTTCAATCCGGCGATGGTATACAGCAACGGCTGTATGCCGTAGGGGTGAAGCAGAAGTATGGCAGAAAGCTGGAGGGCCAGGAACGTAGTGGTGGAAATCAGATATCCGTTGGACTGTCCTTTGCTGATGAGCAGGTTGGCAAACATTTGGTTGAGCGGGATGAAGGCAGTGCCGACACATAGGGTTTGCAGATAAGGAACACAGGGTAGCCATTTCTCACGGATGGTCAGGAGAATGAATTCGGGTGCAATCAGGCCGAGACCGAAAAGGGCCGGCAGCGAAAGCATGGCGGTGAAGCGCAGCATTTTCCGGAAAATGCGTACCTGTCTGTTTTCTTCTTCGTTGACACTGGCCAGTACCGGCTGAGCCACGTTACCCACCATGCCGGTCAGGAGGGTGCCGCCCATCGTGCTCCATTTGTTGGCCTGCGAATATTGTCCAACCTGTGTCTGGATATAGAAATGGCCAAGAACAGACTGCAACACTTGGTTGTTCAGCGTGGTCAGCATGTTGGTCAGCAACAGGCGGCTGCTGAAACTGAACATGGCCAGGGCCGGATGCAGGTCGATGTGCAGGGTAGGGCGCCAAGGGGAGAAGTGCCAGATGAGCGAAGTGTAGGTAAGTTTGTAGGTCAGGTCCATGACAACAAGGCTCCAATAGCCGCCACCGGCAATGGCGGTACCCAGCCCGGTTATGCCTGATGCAACGGAGGCCATAACTTGCGAAGAGGTTTTTTCGCGTACCATCAAATTCCGGAAGAGATAGGCTGCGTGAGCTGTGCCGAAACTGGAGATGAAAAAGCCGATAAAGATGATTCGGCCCAGCAGTGTCAGTTCGGGACTACGGTTGAATCGGGCAATAAAGGGGGCCCCGAAAAAGAGCAGTCCGTAGAGTGTAAGGCTGACGAGTGTGCTGAACCAGAATACGGAATTGAAGTCTTCATGCCGTGCTTCCTTTTTAATGCAGAGCGCACTGGTAAATCCGCTTTCCTGCAGATTGCCGGCCAGGGTGGAGAATATCGTTAGCATGGCCACCATTCCATAATCTTCGACGGAGAGGATGTTGGCCATGATGATACCGATAACCATCGTCATGATTTGCTGGGTGCCATTGCTCAAGGCTGCCCAGAAAAAGCCTTTGGCTGTGCTTTCTTTGAGGTCGGTTTTGTTCTCCATCTGTTTGGTGTTGTCGGGAATGCGGTGCAAAAATATCTATTTCTTCCTGAATTATATCAAACGAATTCGTAATTTTGTTCTCAAAATGAATGAAATGAACAATCAACCGCAAGCAGCTTCCAGTCATGACCTTCCGAAAGTTTCGGTTGTGATGTGTACGTATAACGGCGGACGTTTCCTGGCAGAGCAGTTGGAATCAATCATCAGGCAGACGTATCCGGTGTATGAGATTATCGTTCAGGATGACGGCTCGACGGACAATACGCAGGCTGTTGTGGAGGAGTATGCCCGGCTTTATCCCTTTATCCGTTTTTATCGTCATGAGGGAAAACCTGGTATTAACCGTAATTTTTTTTCAGCGCTGGCTCGCGCAACAGGAGAACTCATCGCAGTTTCAGACCAGGATGATATTTGGGAACTTCGGAAATTGGAGTGGCAGGTGGAAGCTTTGGGAGATAACTGGCTGGTAGGCGGAATCAGTCGGCCTTTTTCTACGGATGGTGCCCCCGTCTCTTTTGACAGACGCTTGCCCAATATCCATCTGTTGCGTATGTTGTATGTCGGCATGATGCCAGGACATACTCAATTGTTCCGACGTGAATTGCTTGCAAAATTGCCTCAATGTGATTTCTTTATGTATGATTTGCAGTTGCAGGTAGTTGCGGCAGCAGCGGGCAAGGTGGCTTATGTGCCGCGGGTGGTTGTGAATCAGCGGCGGCATGTAACCGCGGCTACCTATTCTGAGCCTGTTGACCGTCGCCATTCGTTGAGCAATATTTTTTCATCGGCATATGACAGCCTCAGGGTGTACAGATTATTACGTCCGACCGTGCGTAACCGTTTCCGGCATTGGACGGAGTTCTTGCAGGCACTGCCCTGGCAAACTGCGGCGTTGGATGATGCGTTGAAAATGTCACATCTGCAGGCTTCTTCCTCATTGTTGGATCGTTGCAGGTTGGTACTTTTTTGTATCCGCCATCGTGCGCATTTGTTTCATGTGGCGGAAAGGAATCCGTTATTGGCCGTGCTGAGGGCAGCTTTTTTCCCGGTTTCGTGCGTTTCTTACTATCGTTACGTTTTGGCTGATGCCAAATATAAAGGAACGCCGCCGTGAGTAAGCAAATGGGATGACGAGACTTTTCTGTGCTAAATTCCGAATGTAATGTGAGTTCGGTATAATTATCTGTCCCCAATAGAGGATCATTGTATGCTATTGCCGCATCACGGTTTCACAATCCTACTGACAGAAAATCCTAAAGTACTGACTGTTTTGCGGTGAAAAAGTTATGGCAGTGTGTTGGGTGTGCAAGTGTTCCGACTGGCTTTATGCGGTTTGTAACTTTTTCGGATACGCAATGTTCTTTTAAGGTTAAGTTTTTATTGTCATCATTTTTGAGAATGAACAGCTCGTTTGGGCATAGGTCTGCTAAATTTGAGTTCATTTTGAGTTTCCCTGTTGAAGTGATGAAATGATTTTATGAATATATAGGGAAATATGGAACTCAAAAAACGACTTTTGGTACACACTGTTGCCGGAGTGAAAAAAAAGTTGTATCTTTGCAGCCGAGATAGAAAAGATATACAATCAATTAGTTTATTTATGGATTTGAAAAATCATTTTATTGACGGCGTATGGAGCCAGGAAATCAATGTGACTGATTTCGTTCACAAGAATCTTACCCCTTATGAAGGAGATGCATCTTTCCTGGAAGGTCCTACGCAGCGTACGCGCCGTATTTGGAATCTCTGTCTAGAAGCATTGGAAGAAGAGCGTGCCAATGGCGGAGTCCGTTCTTTGGATCCCAATACGGTGTCCACTATCAGTTCGCATAAAGCAGGTTATATCGATAAAGAAAATGAGTTGATTGTCGGTTTGCAGACCGATGAACTGCTTCGCCGTGCCATTAAGCCTTATGGCGGTATTCGAGTTGTGGAAAAGGCTTGTGCTGAAAACGGTGTGGAAGTGAATCCAAAAGTCAAGGATATTTTTACCCATTATCGCAAGACACACAACGATGGCGTTTTTGATGTTTATACTGAAGAAATCCGCCGTTTCCGTTCTTTGGGCTTTTTGACTGGTTTGCCCGATAATTATGCTCGTGGCCGTATCATTGGTGATTATCGTCGTTTGGCTCTTTACGGTCTGGACCGTCTGATTGAGGCAAAGATGCATGACCTGACCACCTTGACCGGTCCGATGACCGATGCCCGCATTCGCCTTCGTGAAGAAGTTGCCGAGCAAATCAAGGCGCTGAAGGAAATGAAGATTCTGGGTGAGTATTACGGATTGGACCTCAGCCGTCCCGCCTATACAGCCCAGGAGGCCGTACAGTGGGTTTACATGGCTTATCTGGCTGCTGTCAAGGAGCAGGATGGTGCGGCTATGTCGTTGGGTAACGTGTCTTCCTTCCTCGATATTTATATTGAGCACGATTTGAAGCATGGACTGATTGATGAAGTCTTTGCACAGGAACTCATCGACCAGTTCGTTATCAAGCTCCGTATGGTGCGCCATCTGCGCATGAGCTCTTACAACGATATTTTTGCCGGCGACCCCACATGGGTGACTGAAGCTATCGGTGGACGTTTCAATGATGGCCGTACCAAGGTGACTAAGACCAGTTTCCGCTTCTTGCAGACGCTTTATAACCTCGGTCCGTCGCCAGAGCCCAACCTGACGGTGCTTTGGAGTCCGGAACTTCCCGAAGGATTCAAGGCTTTCTGTGCCAAGGTTTCGGTGGATACCAGCTCCATTCAGTATGAAAACGATACATTGATGCGTGAAGTGCGTAACTCCGATGACTATGGAATCGCATGCTGCGTGTCTTATCAGGACATCGGCCGTCAGATTCAGTTCTTCGGTGCCCGTTGTAATCTGGCCAAGGCTTTGTTGCTGGCCATAAACGGCGGTCGTTGTGAGAATACGGGTACGGTGATGGTAGAAGGTATCCCCGTGCTGCAGAATGATACATTGAATTTTGAAGAGGTGATGGCCAACTATAAGAAGGTGTTGGTGCAGATTGCCCGTGTTTATAATGAATCGATGAATATCATTCATTATATGCATGACAAGTATTATTATGAGAAGGCGCAGATGGCCTTCGTAGATACGAATCCGCGTATCAATCTGGCTTATGGTGTGGCAGGTCTTTCAATTGCCATCGACTCACTGTCAGCTATCAAGTATGCCAAGGTTCGTGCCGTGCGCAACGAAATTGGTCTGACTGAGCGTTTTGACATTCAGGGTGAATTCCCCTGCTTCGGTAACAACGATGACCGTGTTGACCATCTGGGAGTTGACTTGGTTTACTTCTTCAGTGAAGAACTTAAGAAGTTGCCCGTTTACAAGAATGCTCGTCCTACTTTGTCCTTGCTGACCATTACTTCCAATGTGATGTACGGAAAGAAGACGGGTGCTACTCCCGACGGCCGCGCCAAGGGCGTAGCCTTCGCTCCGGGTGCCAACCCGATGCACGGCCGCGACAAGAGCGGTGCTATCGCTTCACTTTCTTCAGTGGCAAAGTTGCGTTATCGTGACTCACAGGATGGTATTTCCAACACCTTCTCGATTGTGCCCAAGTCGCTCGGACCTACGCCCGAAGAACGCGTGGAAAATCTGGTGACGATGCTTGACGGCTATTTTACGAAAGGTGCGCACCATCTGAACGTAAATGTTCTCAACCGCGAAATGCTGGAAGATGCAATGGAGCATCCTGAGAAGTATCCGCAGTTGACTATCCGTGTAAGTGGTTATGCTGTTAACTTCATCAAGCTGAGTCGCGAACATCAGCTGGAAGTCATCAGCCGTTCTTTCCACGAGAAAATGTAAATTCACATACAGACAGTGGAGGCAGAGCGAAGGTACGTATCCTCCATATAGTCTGTCTATTAATTCGGTAGAGGCGTGAGGGCGGTTCCTTCGCGCCTCTACCTTTTACCTTTTGTTCATCACAGTCTGGTGCTTGCATTTCATGTAGGACTATCAGAAAAATGTAATAGAAAAATGACAAAGACTATTAGAGTACATTCTTATGAATCGATGGGCACTTTCGACGGTCCGGGTTTACGATATGTTGTGTTTTTGCAAGGATGCCCGTTTCGCTGCCTCTATTGCGCCAATCCCGATACAATTGATGCGGTGGGCGAAAGCAAACCGACTGATCCGCATTATATTCTGGAGCAGGCTGTCAGCATGAAGCCATTCTTTGGGAAACGGGGTGGAATCACTTTCTCTGGCGGTGAACCTACGGTGCAGGCCGAGGCTTTGGTCCCGCTGTTCCGTGAGTTGAAGGCGAACGGCATTCATATTTGCTTGGATACCAATGGCGGGGTGTGGAATCGGCATGTTGAGGAACTCCTGTCGCTTACCGATCTTGTGTTGCTTGACATCAAGCATATTCGGCCGGATAAACACCAGAAGATTACAGGACACTGCAATGCCCAGACATTAGCTACGGCAGCATGGCTTGAGGAGAACGGCCGGCCGTTTTGGATGCGGTGCGTGATTGTTCCCGGATTGAGTGATGCTGAGGAGGATTTGCGTGCATTGGGAGAGCATTTCCGTAATTACCGTCAGTTGCAACGTGTGGAACTTTTGCCCTATCACACCTTAGGCGTGCATAAATATGAAGCCATGGGGTGGAAATATCCGCTTGAGGGGGTAAAAGAGAACACTCCGGAGCATTTGGCAGAGGTGGAGAAAGTACTTCGCGAATATTTTCCACAATTGGTGGTCAACTGATGGAGTGCGAATAAAGTGACTTTTCAAACGAATAGGCCGTTTCCGCAGGTACATAAATGATGCCGGATGGAAACGGCTTTTGTCATAATTTCATTGGCGGTGCGAAGGAAAACTGTCAACCCTATTTTTTGTATTTGGCGCGAAATAAACTATCTTTGCCGGAAACATGGGATTCGGGACAGCTGGCAAAAAGCTGCCGATAACGGCCGGTCAGTCTATCCCAGTGTCCCTTTAACAGGCAACGATTATGAAGGAAGAACAGGAACTGACAACTCAACCTATTCCAAGGCAAAAGGACGCAGATGGCAGAAAGGTGATTTCGCATTTGATAGCCCAGACTCTCGGCTTGCGTGAACAGCAAGTGTCCAATACGGTCCGTCTGTTGGAGGACGGGGCAACAGTCCCCTTCGTCAGCCGCTACCGTAAGGAGGCGACTGGGGGCATGGATGAGGTGCAGGTTGCCAGTGTGAAAGAGCAGCATGCGAAGCTTTGTGAAGTGGCACGTCGGCGAGATTATATACTTCAGTCCATAGAAGAACAGGGAAAGTTAACAGACGAACTCCGAATGCGGATAGAGAACTGTTGGGATGCAACATTGCTCGAGGACCTTTATTTGCCGTTCAAGCCTAAGCGGAAAACCCGTGCAGAAATAGCTCGAAAACTGGGACTGGAACCGCTTGCCGACCAATTGTTGCTGAATGCATCGGTTATTCCTGAAAAGGTAGCATTGCGTTACGTGAACGAGGACGTATCCGATGTGGAGACGGCTCTTCAGGGCGCACGTGATATTATTGCGGAGCGTGTCAATGAGGACGAACGGGCACGTCGCACCGTGCGGCAAATTTTTGCACGCCAGGCGGTAATCCGTTCCAAGGTGATCAAAGCTAAAGAAGAAGAGGCGTATAAGTATAGAGATTATTTTGACTGGAATGAGCCGCTGCGCAAATGCAGTTCTCACCGGCTTCTGGCCATGCGCCGTGGTGAGGCGGAGGGATTTTTGCGGGTGAGTATTGTTCCGGCTGATGAGGAGGAGTGTCTGGAGCGCTTATGCAGATATTACGTGCGCCGTGGGAGTGCAACGGCTACGCAAGTAGAACTTGCGGTGACCGATGCATACAAACGTCTGCTTCGTCCCAGTATTGAGACGGAGTTTGCTGCCAGTAGCAAACAGCAGGCGGACGAAGAAGCGATTAAAGTGTTTGCCGGTAATCTTAAGCAGTTGTTGCTGGCTCCGCCTTTGGGGCAAAAGCGCATTATGGGAATTGATCCCGGTTATCGTACGGGATGTAAAGTAGTATGTCTGGATGCTCAGGGTAATCTGTTGCACAATGAAACGATTTATCCTCATCCGCCCCAAAACGAGTATGCCCGTTCTAGCATGAAGATAATGGCGATGGTGGAGCAATATGCCGTTGAGGCCATTGCCATAGGGAATGGTACGGCTGGCCGGGAAACAGAGGAGATGGTGAAGAATCTTCCGCTAGAGCATGTGGAGGTGTTCCTGGTCAACGAGGATGGTGCTTCAGTCTATTCTGCGTCAAAACTGGCACGAGAGGAGTTTCCCGAGTATGACGTAACGGTCAGAGGAGCCGTTAGTATCGGCCGACGCCTTTCCGATCCCTTGGCAGAATTGGTAAAAATCGACCCGAAAGCCATAGGTGTTGGGCAATATCAGCATGATGTTGACCAGGGAGCACTGAAACGTTCGCTTGACCAGACAGTGGAGAGTTGTGTGAATACGGTGGGAGTGAACTTGAATACGGCCAGTAAGCATTTGCTGACTTATGTTTCTGGTCTGGGACCATCTTTGGCACAGAATATTGTGGATTATCGTACCGAGCATGGTGCCTTTACTTCGCGCCTGGGATTGCTGAAAGTTCCGAGGTTGGGAGCAAAGGCTTTTGAACAATGTGCTGGCTTCCTTCGAATCGACAATGGAGAGAATCCGCTTGATAATACCGCCGTGCATCCCGAACGTTATGCCTTGGTGGAGCAGATGGCCAAGGACTTGGGATGTGATATTCCAGCACTGATAGCTTCGCCTGAATTACAGCGTCGTGTGGATTTGAACAGATACTGTTCTGCTGAAGTCGGGATGCCTACCTTGACCGATATCCTTCAAGAACTGGGTAAGCCGGGGCGGGATCCGCGCGGCACTGCGAAAGTGTTCAGTTTTGATGAGCGTCTGCAGACTTTGGCGGATTTGGAGGAAGGAATGATTGTACCGGGAGTGGTGACCAATATTACCAACTTCGGGTGTTTCGTGGATATGGGAATCAAAGTGAAGGGCTTGGTGCACGTTTCGCAACTTGCTGACCGTTTTGTAAAGAATCCGGCGGAGATAGTTTCGATTCAGCAGAAAGTACGCGTAAAGGTATTGGAAATTGATGAGCGCCGGGGACGGGTGGCACTCAGCATGAAAGGAGTGGAACAATGACCGATAATGATTATATGAAATTGGCCCTGGAAGAAGCGAAGATTGCTTTTGAACGGGACGAAGTGCCTATTGGTGCCATTGTGGTATGCAATGGAAGGGTGATAGGTAAAGGCCATAATCTGACCGAAATGCTGCATGATGTGACTGCACATGCCGAGATGCAGGCGATTACGGCAGCAGCCGAAGCTTTGGGTGGAAAGTATTTGGATGTATGTACTTTGTATGTGACGGTTGAGCCTTGCGTTATGTGCGCAGGAGCGATTGGTTGGACGCAAATGGGGCGGCTTGTCTATGGTGCAAAGGACCCGAAACGCGGATATACGGTATTTGCTCCCCGGGCGTTGCATCCCAGGACAGAAGTCGTTCAAGGTGTCTTGGAAGAGGAGTGTGCAGAGTTGATGAAGTCTTTTTTTAAGATGAAGCGTTAGCCTCGGCTTTTTTATGTGAGGCGTATGGCCTGATTATTGAATAAAAGAGGGTTACGGTATGGCTATACATAATGAATTTGGCAGGGTAGGAGAGGAGACGGCCTGCCGCTATCTGATGCATGCCGGTTACAGATTGTTGGCTAGAAATTGGCGTTGTCATCATTTGGAGATAGACATTGTGGCGGAATGGTATGGAGAAATTGTTTTTGTAGAAGTAAAAAGCCGCAGCGATGAAACTTTCATGGCAGCAGCTGATGCAGTCAGTAGGGATAAAAAGGAACGGTTGGTTGCTGCGGCCAAAGCCTATATGAGTTATTACCGGCTTGACCAGCCATATCGGTTTGATATTATAACAGTGGTCGGCGATGCTCCTCCTTTTGAGGTAGAACAACATGTTAATGCCTTTTCTGTACAGGGGGTTGCTTTGGAAAAAAGAAGCAAATGGTTTTGAAGCTATTTGTTTTTTGGAGGATACAATGTAGGGGCAGATAAAGAAGTCTTTAGCTGCTTCAATAATTTTGAAAATCCGGTATACGGTTATCTGTTAATTATGAATATAGAACAAGTTCGTGAATATTGTTTGTCATTGCCTGGGGCAACGGAAGATATGGCTTTTGGTCCGGACACGCTTTTGTTTCGTCTTTGCGGTAAGATATTCGCTTGTATTGATTTGAATCGTCCGGATCGTGTGGTTTTTCGGAGTGATGAGGAGAATACTGTTATTTTGCGTGAAGAATATGCGGGGATAATTCCGGCGTGGCATTGGAATAAGCGATATTGGAGCGAAGTGCTTTTTGACATAGATGTTCCCGATAGCCGGGTGTTGCAACTTTTGTGTACTTCGTATGAAGGCATCCGCAGGGAACTTCCTGCGCATACCTTGTATAATTTTGCTCCGTTGCCGGAGGATTGGGCTCACGAGCATCTGCCGGAGGTGGACTCGCTGATGAATGCGTTGCATTGGCCGGAGATGAAGGCCCGTAAGGAAAAAATATTGTTGGTTACAACGGATTTTCAGACAGCGGGAAGGGGACAGGGAACGAATACCTGGGAATCGGAGGCAGGAAAGAATCTGTTGTTTGCTGTTCGCTTTTTTCCGGAGAAAATTCCTGCACGCCAGCAGTTCCTTCTTTTGCAGGTGTTGTCACTCGCCGTTGCCGAGGCGGCGGAGAAGGCCTGTGGAAAGCATATTCTTGTCAAATGGCCCAATGACATTTATTGCGGCGACCGTAAGTTGAGTGGTATGTTGACAGAATGTGATATAGCCGGTGGATACGTGTCGGAGTGCCGTTGCGGGATTGGGATGAATATAAATCAGGAGCTATTCGTAAGCAATGCTCCCAATCCGGTGTCATTGAAGCAGTTGGCCGGCAAGTCTGTAAATAGGGCAGTCGTATTGCGTAATTTCATAAAATCATTTGTTCGGGGATTAAAGTTGTTGGGTTCCGAGAATGAGGGTAAACTGAATTTGGAATATTTGCGCCGACAATATCGTCTGGAAGGATGGCATCTTTATCGTGATTCGCAAGGATTATTTGAGGCAGAACTGGCAGGAATTCGGGAGGACGGCTGTATGATGCTTCAGGACCGTAATGGTAACATAAGGGTTTATGCCCATAAGGAAGTCAGTTTTGTATTGCCGGAAAATTTGGCATGATGCTGTTCATGCGGGATAATAGAAAAATGAACAAGAAAATTTTGGATATAGCCTTTCCGAGCATCATTTCCAATATTACCGTTCCGTTGCTTGGGTTGGTAGATACGGCGATTGCCGGGCATTTGGGGGCAGCTGCCTATATAGGCGCGATAGCAGTGGGCGGTATGCTGTTCAATATGATATACTGGTTGTTCGGCTTCTTGCGGATGGGTACCGGTGGGTTGACGGCCCAGGCTTTTGGTGCCGGATTACGGGAAGAAACGGTGCGTATTCTGCTTCGTGCCTTGGGAGTGGGTTTTCTTATTGCAGTCTTGCTTATTTTCTGTAGCGAATGGATTTTGCAAGTGACATACCTTTGGATAGAAGGAACGGACGAAGTGAAGAAACTTGCTGCCTCTTATTTCCGGATTCTGATATGGGCGGCGCCGGCTGTGTTATTGCAATATGGGTTTACAGGCTGGTTTCTTGGCCAACAGAATGCTCGTTTTCCCATGTGGGTGGCCATCGTGCAGAACCTGGTAAATATCGGTGTCAGTCTGTTTCTCGTTGTGGGTTGTGGATGGAAAGTAGAAGGTGTAGCTTGGGGAACGTTTGTGGCTCAATATGTGGCGCTTTTACTCTCTGTTTTGCTTACGTTGCAATATTATCGTCGGAACTTTGTAGCGGAAGTTTTTCGTTCAGTATGGACTCGCTCTGAAATTTCACGTTTCTTCCGGGTGAATCGGGATATTTTTTTTCGTACGCTGTGCTTGGTTGGTGTCACGGTGAGTTTTACCTCGATTGGTGCAGCACAGGGGGATGTGGTGCTAGCGGCTAATGCCCTTCTGATGCAATTTTTTGTGTGCTTTTCCTATGTGATGGATGGTTTTGCCTATGCGGGAGAGGCTATCGGAGGGATGTATTTTGGTGCAAAGGACCGGAAGAACTATCGTCTCTTGGTCAGACAGCTTTTTCGTTGGGGAACCGGACTTGTTGTATGCTTCACCTTGGTATATGGGTTGGCAGGCCCGTTTTTTTTGTCACTGTTGACTAGCAATCGTGAAGTTTTTGCCATGGCCGTCGATTTTCTCCCTTATGCCGTGATTATCCCATTAGCTGGTTTTATGGCATTTCTTTATGACGGATTGTTTATCGGTGCTACCGAGACTTTGGGAATGCTTTTGGCTATATTGGTTGCTTCTCTGGCATTTGCGGTTATCCTGTGGTTGGCGTTGCCGACTTGGGGTAATCATGCTTTGTGGGGAACTTTTCTGCTCTATCTCTTTTTACGTGGTGCATTTCAGTGGAAATATAGTGCAAGGTTGGAAAGAAAATTGTAATTTCGCTTGGGAAGCGGTCCTGTTGGTAGCGTCAGTGGTCGCTTGCTGGTATGAGAGAGTATTTACGATAAATAAGAAAAGTATAAAATGGTAAAATTCAAGCGAATTCTTTTGAAACTGAGTGGCGAGAGCCTGATGGGAGAACAAGGATATGGTATTGATGTGAAGCGGCTCAACGAGTACGCTGAACAGATTAAGGAAGTCCTGTCTATGGGAGTTCAGGTGGGTATTGTCATTGGTGGCGGCAACATATTCCGTGGCCTTTCGGGTGCCGGTAAGGGATTCGACCGTGTCAAGGGCGATCAGATGGGTATGTGTGCCACAGTTATCAACTCTTTGGCATTGAGTTCAGCATTGGGAGCAATTGGTGTGAAGAATAAGGTGTTGACAGCTATCCGTATGGAGCCTATCGGAGAATTCTATACGAAGTGGAAGGCTATTGAAACCATGGAATCCGGAGCTGTGGCCATTATGAGTGCCGGCACAGGAAACCCTTATTTTACGACCGACACGGGTTCTTCCTTGCGCGGCATAGAGATTGAGGCAGATGTTATGTTGAAAGGCACACGTGTTGATGGTGTATATACTGCGGACCCGGAAAAGGATCCTACTGCAACAAAATTTGAAGCAATCTCCTACGATGAAGTCATTCAGCGTGGCTTGCGTGTTATGGATGTCTCAGCAATAGCGATGTGTCGTGAAAATAATTTGCCTATATATGTATTCAATATGGATGTGGTGGGCAATTTGAAAAAAGTGCTTGAAGGTGAGAATATAGGTACCTATGTTCATGCTTAATGCTTTTGGAAAACAATTGTCGCGATAAGGAAACGGACGGGAGCATGTTGATGAATCCGGTCCGTTTCTTTTTTTGTAGATGAGGGCCAGCGCATTCACTTGTTCCCGGCCTTGTGTAGTATTGGCTGATTTTGTGCAGGTCACGTTTCTCATTTCAAGCTATTTCCGTACTTTTGTACTTAAAAATATATAAATATGACGCAGTTGGTTCCTTTGATACGTGACTTGGCATTGATTTTGGTTTGCGCAGGTATCACGACGCTGGTGTTCAAGCGGCTCCGCCAGCCTTTGGTATTGGGGTATATTGTGGCTGGCTTTTTTGCTGGTCCCCACATATCGTGGACTCCGTCCGTCTTGGATGTGAAGAGTCTGCATACATGGTCTGAAATAGGAGTCATTTTCCTTCTGTTTGCGTTAGGGTTGGAGTTTAGTTTTAAGAAAATGCTCAAGTCTGGTAGTACACCTCTGATGGCGGCCTGTTTTATAATCTTGAGCATGATCGGTGTCGGTGTAACTGTGGGGTGGGGATTTGGTTGGAAGCCGATGGACTGTCTTTATTTAGGCGGAATGCTGGCCATGTCATCGACTACCATTATTTATAAGGCCTTTGATGATATGGGGCTGCGGCAACAGCGTTTTGCCGGGTTGGTCTTGAGTATTCTGATAGTGGAAGATATTTTGGCTATTGTGCTGATGGTTTTGCTTAGTACAATAGCTGCGAGCCAGCATTTTGAGGGAAGCGAACTGGTGTTGAGTATTCTCAAGTTGTTGTTTTTCCTGGTACTTTGGTTTGTGGTCGGTATGTATTTGGTTCCTTCTTTCCTCAAACGTTCGCGTAAATGGGTGGGGAATGAGACGTTGCTGATATTGTCGCTCGGAATGTGTTTCGGAATGGTAGTTGTGGCGGCGGAAGTCGGGTTTTCACCGGCCTTTGGTGCTTTCATTATGGGATCAATTCTTGCAGAAACTCTTGAGGCTGAAAAAATCGAACGGCTGGTGGCGCCAGTCAAGGACCTTTTTGGAGCCATATTTTTTGTGTCAGTTGGTATGATGGTTGATCCGGAAATGATAGCAGAATATTGGTTACCTATTGTGGTGATTACTTTGGCAATTCTTTTTGGACAAATATTTCTTGGTTCGGCCAGCGTAGTGTTGGCTGGCCAGCCTCTTAAGGTAGCCATGCAATGCGGTTTTAGTTTGACGCAGATAGGGGAATTCGCTTTTATTATTGCTTCGTTGGGTATAAGTCTTGGGGTTACAAGTGACTTCCTTTATCCGGTAGTTGTTGCCGTTTCTGTTGTGACAGCTTTTATCACCCCTTATAGTATACGTATGGCTATACCGGCTTATGAATGGGTTGACAGTAAATTGCCTGACCGGTGGAAACGTCTGTTGGAGCGTTATTCTTCCGGATGGCAACCTGTCAATGTGGAGAGCCATTGGCGTACACTATTATGGGCCATCGGGCGTACGGTATTGGTCTATTCCGTATTGAGCATTGCGGTTATTGTCTTGTTTTTCAAATTGGGCGTACCTTTGCTCCAAATGGCTTTACCTGATTTCACAGCGCGACTGGTCGCTGCTGTGTTGATGATTCTTCTGATTTCGCCTTTCCTTCGGGCCATTGTAATGAAGAAAAATCACAGTGTGGAGTTTTTAACGCTATGGGGTGATAATCGTTTTAACCGGGCCCCATTGGTATTTACGTTGGTGTTGAGGTTTGTGATTGCTGTTGGCTTTGTATTGTTTATTGTGGAGAACCTTTTTCATGCTTCAACGGCTTTCCTGACAGGAATAGCTTTGGTTTGTGTGGGGGGGATGATTATGTCACGTTCTTTGAAGCGACAGTCAATACAATTAGAAAGAAAGTTTAAGGCAAATCTGAACTCGCGGGAGACACAAGAGGAATTTACTGGAAAAAAACGTCCCAAATATGCTGGAAACTTACTTTCTCATGATCTTCATCTTTCGGATTTTGACATTCCTTCTGATTCATTGTGGGCAGGCAAGACGCTGAAAGAATTAAATTTTGGTAGTCGTTATGGAGTGCATGTAGCGTCTATTATACGTGGTATGCACCGTATCAATATTCCTGGAGCTGAAGTACGGCTTTATCCAGGTGATACTATTCAGGTGATAGGTACGGACGAGCAGTTGGCGCGTTTTGGAGAACAGGCTGAAAAGGTGGCCGATGCAGCGCGTGAGGAGGATATAGAGAGCCGAGAGATGTTTATGAAGCAATGGGTTGTAGATGAATCATCTGAATTAGTGGGAAAAACATTGCAGTCAAGCGGTATTCGAGAGCGTTATCGGTGCTTGGTCGTAGGTATGGAAAAGTCCAGTGGTGAATTAATGATGCCCCGACCAGGGTTTGTCATTGAGGCGGGTGATGTGATTTGGGTTGTAGGTGAGGAGAAGGATGTGTATCGTTTTATCGGAAAGGCTTGAGGTGGAAAGGATATTGAACGTTATAATATGGAAAATGAGGATAGGGCGTACGGCTTTATCCTCATTTCTATTTGTGGATATCTGATGATGTGATATGCTTTTCAAAGTTAAAGTTTTTTGGGGGCAGTTGGTGTCTGCTTTTGCTCAGGTTGGTTTATTGTAGTGGGTATGAATCTGTAAACGCTTCGTCGTTATTTTTCAATGCGAAAATAAAGATATTTTGTTTACGGTTCGGTGAAACTGTGGCAAGTCTTTTCTTCTTGTCCTGACAGGCGGAAGTTTATGCGCAATATGGGAGTCCCCTAGATTTGTACGTTTTTACGTTGACCCTACGTTAGTTCTAAGTTTTCCTTGGAGAATAAAAAAAATCCCCATAAACGTGGGGATTTTTTTAGTAGCGAGAGTGGGTCACGATCCCACGACCTCCGGATTATGAATCCGACGCTCTAACCAGCTGAGCTATCTCGCCATCCAAACTTAAGTGTTATCTCTTGTTTGCGTTTGCAAAATTAGTGCATTCTTTTGAAATGTCCAAATATTTTTCAAAGAAAATGCGAATTTTATTTTCGATTATATTCAACTGCCGTTCTCCTTATTCGGAATTTTAGGGTGAGTTGCTCTGTATCTTGTTTTTATTCAGTAAAATAGCAGTTTTCTGGTTGTGATAGGTCATGCCGTAAGAATATGTGAGTTCGGTATAATTATTTGTCCCCAACAGAGTCATTGTATGCTATTGCTGCATCACGGCTTCACAATCCTACTGACAGAAAATCCTAAAGTACTGATAGAAATTTCTCTCAGTACTTTAGTTTTTACGAAAGTACTGACTGTTTTTACAGTAAAAAAAGTTATTGTGGTTGTGTGTTTAGTTTCTTTGTCGTAGTTATGCCGACACAAGTTAAGAATCGTTGTCCAGTTAGTGGAACTCTTAGTTCCTCTTGTTTTTTGTAGGTCTTCTTTTATCTTGGCTGTTTTTGTTCTTTTCTCTCATTGAGCGTAGGCATTTTGGGCGTAAAAAAACAGCCCGGGCCACGCATTATTTCTTTGGCCCAGGCTGTATATCTTTTTATAGCTGTGGAAAAGTTAAGCTTGTTCTTCTTGCATCTGCTGTATTCTTTTATCGCGTTTAGTGCGGTATTGTTCCAATGAGCGCTTACGTGAATTGATGATGCTTTGCCGGTAGATGAGAATGGTCAGGCAGAAATAGATGAGCGCTTGTCCCCAAAGCATGGCCCATTCCGAACGCACTTCCAGAAGTGTAGCTCCCATGTTGTTTATTTTCAGGAAACCGTTGATTCCAAAAGTGGAAGGGAATAAGTAAGAAACATATTGCCATAGGCGGGGTAGAGCGCTGCCGGGCCATGAGACACCGGATATGAATAGGAGGATAATCGAACTGAACACAAAGAGGAGTATACAGGTTTCGCGTCGTTTCACCAGTCCGGATAGTGTCATGGCAAAGAAAATACATGCCAGCAAATAGGGGATGACAAACAGGGCAAGTATTCCGGGATTACCAATTTGGTTGAGATGGAATATTTTGGGAACAACTCCTAATACGTATACGGCTATGGGAAGATATACTAACAGGTAGGCTGCCGATTTTCCGAGAACAATTCGCATCAGCCCACGCTGTTGCCGGCTAAAAGGTGCTAATTCGCGCAGCAGGTTATGTTCGCGGGCTGTACCTGCAGCCAGTCCCACTCCAAGCAGCAGAGTCTGCTGTATGATGAGTATCAGTACAGCCGGTATGAGGAAGGAAGCGAATCCGCTTTGGGGATTGTAGATGCTGACTTCTTCATAGGCTATGGGGTGTTCCGTCAGCTTGTCCTGTTCTTTGGTGGAATTGCCCGCACGTTCTATTTTGATTTCAGCATTCATCTCAAGTGAAACGTTTGTATTGGCTGTCAGCAATGCCTTGTAATAAAGCAGTCCGCTCATGTCGACATAGATACGTACACTTGTTTGTTGTTGCTTGGCAATGGCTTTACTGAAGTCTGATGGGATGTAGATAATTCCGTATATGTCCCTTTGGCGCATTAGACGACGTGCCTCTTCCATATTTGAACAATAGGCGACAATGGCCACATCTGCTGTACCGTCCACCCTGCGCAGATAGTCACGACTGGTGGTCGTATTACTCTCGTCAATAACAGCTACGGGGACATCGCGTACGGTTTCTTCTGTGTAGATGAAGGTATAAAGCAGAGGGTAGGCCAATGGAACCAGTACAAAGAAAATAAGGATGCCTGCATCTTTGAAAATTGTGCGCATCTCTTCTTTGAAAATGTAGTTCCAGTCGTGAAATGACTTTTTCCAGTAGTCTTTTATCGAATCTTTCATTTATGGTACGTACTTGGCATAAAGTAAAACATTTTTCATACGTTTTGCCATGACTACAGGCAGCAGGGCGAAGCAGAGCAGTCCTCCCAGATAGGGCCATGCGTCAAGTAGTGGATAACCGTTGAGGGCACAGTTGACGTAGAGAATGAAATAATGGCGCAGAGGGAAGAGCAGGCATACTCCCTGAAGCATCGGGTGCATGGCCATGACAGGAAAGGAGATGCCAGCTATGCTGAAAGATATGACTCCCCACAAGGAGGCAAAACTGAGGCCTAACCGGAGAGTAGGCAGGGTGCCGATCATGAGTACTCCCATGCCTTGTGCCGCAATGACCATAAGCAGGGTGAGTAGCAGCATGGTGGGAATTCCGCAGTGGCATGGGAATGCCAGATAGCCGTAGAGATAGAACACGTAGAGAGCCCCCATTACGAAAAAAGCAATGGTGTGAGGCAGTAATTTGGCAGAAAGAGCCTTGAGTATATTGCCACCGGCCATGTTCAACCAGGTTTTTGCTGTGCGATACTTGATTTCCGTCCCAATGGAGTAGACGGTAATCATGAAGATGAAGAGCATCAGCATGCCAGGAATGAGTGAATTGCTTAAATAAATGTTGTAGCTGAGCCAGGGATTTCCTATGGGGTGGGTTTCGATGACAATGGGCTGCAGGAATGCCATGGCCTGCTGTTCTGTTGCACCTTTGGCAAAAAGGACTGTCCGGGCTGCGGCTCCGGAACCCAGTTCGGACATGGTACGCATGTCGCGATAGAGGAGTGAACCAGCTATAAGAAAACTCGCATTGGTATAAAATGATACTTTGGCAACTTCCTGACGTTGCGCTTTGCGTGTGGTCCCTTTGGGGATGTAATAGAATCCGTAGATGTCACCCCGTTGTACAGCCTTCCGTGCCGAAGTGACATCGGGATACGAATCGGCTATCCGTGATTGCTGGAATGCGTCCAGATTGCGGACGAGTTGTCGGCTTGTCGTTGTGTTGTCCTGGTCGACAATCCCCATCGGCAGATTTGTCGGCAGGCCCGTCGACATCAGGGTGGTAAAAAAATAATAGCAGAAAAGGGGGGCGAGTATAATGCAGAATACGTACACACGGTCAGTCAGCATGCGTTTGACTTCGCGTGTAAATATCCGGCTCCATCGTTTTTTTTGTCCGACGGGTGTTTCGTTCTTGTTTTCTGCAACCTTTGTGTCGGTCATGGTGGTTTATTTTTCGTAGAGTATTGACATTCCTGGTCGTAATCCTTTTACTTCTTGTGTAAAGGAGGCTTTAACTTCAAAGGTCTTCATATCAAACTGGCCAGTGCTCTTGGTCGCCTTCCACGCAGCATAGCTGCCCAAATCCTTGATGTAATAAACTTTCATGGTGACGCTGCGGCCGTCCAGTGCAGGAATCGTGCCCTTGAATTCCTGGTGCATACCGAAGCGGGAGAGGTGATCTTCACGGATATTGAAAGTGGCCCAGATTTCGTCCATAAGTGCAACGTTCATAATGGGGGCACCACTTCCGACCAATTCTCCAATTTGTGGGAAAATCTCTGTCACTTCGCCGTCGTGACTGGCAGTGAGGATGGTTTCACCTATGTAGGATTCCACTTCATTGATGGCACCTTGGGCACGCTCTACTAAGGCTTGTGCTGCCATTTTGTCCTCTCGCTCAGCGCCGTTCTTGGCCATATTGTATTGTTGAAAGGCTGCGCGTTCTGTAGCTATGGCGGCATCGCGTTGGGCGGTGACTTCATCCAGTTTTTGTGCTGTCATGACGCCTGCATCAAATAATCGTTTAACTCGTGCATATGACTTTTCTGCGATGGTCTTGCCGGCTTTGGCTTTTTGCCAGAGTTCGTATGCTGCATTTATCTGTTCCTTTCTGGCTCCTTTGATGGCCTTTTCGTTTTGTGCGCTGGCCGCAGCTTTGGCTGCTTGTGCCTGTTCCATTTTTGCTGTTATTTCGGGAGCTTCGAGAATTGCGAGTGTGTCACCCGCTTTAACGGTGTCACCCTCTTTTACGTAAAAGGCCAGAATACGGCCAGGCACCTTGCTGGAAACCCGGTATTCACTCACCTCAGCCTGCCCCTGTATGGTTTCATCTTCTTGTCGGAATGCATACAGACTGCCGAGTGCAACGAGGATGACTACGCCGATAACAATGGCAAGTGCTGGGATAAGGTTTGTATTGTTGTTATTGTTTGACATGGTGGGTATGTTTTATTAGTTGTTTTATAATAGAAAACTATGTATAGTATATATTTATTGTTCGCTGAGTGTGCCTTGTGCTTTGTTGAATAATACCTGGCTGAGCTTGATGTCAATTTGTGCATCTATTTTTTCGCTTTGTGCCTGGAGCCATGCGGTTTGAGCTGCCAACAAATCACTTGTCGGAATCACGCCTTCCTTAAACCCGAGTTGGGCAACGCGCAAATTTTCCGTAGCCTTTTCTTCGTTCTTTAGGGAAATGGCCAGTTTTTTCTGGGCCTCGTTTACGCGGAACGCGGCTTGATGGAGCTGCAGCGTGATTTTTTCTTTGGCGTCAGCCATCTCATATTGTGCTATGGTTGCGTCTGCCTTTGCCGCTTTTACCTTGTAGTATCCTTCTCCCCAGTTCCATAGGGGCAAACTTAGCATCACACCGACATTCCATGTGCCTCTGAATCGTTTTTCGAATCCGTTGGTAAGACCAGGGTAAGTTGTCAGGTAACCTCCTGTTAAGGCAAGGTGTGGTAGAAAAGCCGAACGTTCAATTTTCACTTTTTCCTTGTATAAATCGGTGGCACGCTCCAATTGCTGGATTTCCGGCCGTTTCATGAATGCGGAAAGTGTGTCAACTTGTATATTGGAGTCTTGAATGGGGAGGTTTTCCAGGGTTTCATCATAAAGAAGGAAACTGGTATCAATGGGAAGTCCACAGATTTGGTTGAGCAACATGCGTGAAAGGGTAAGTCCATCCTCTACTTTTGTCAGTGTCATTTCTGCTTCGTTAACCTTTACGCTAACACTGAGTTCGTTTGCTTTGGTGGCAACTCCTTCGTCAATCATTTTGAGAATATCGGAATGGATATTTTTGAGGGTTTTCAGATAATCTGTTGCCAGTTTCTTCTTATTGGCAAGTGAAACCACTTGCCAGTAGGCTTGGTCGACTTCCAGCAATGTTTCCTGTTCATCGGCACGTAATTGCTCTCCTGCTATTTCTTCGGCGTAGTGGGTAATTTTGTGGTAAGCTCTGATTTTTCCACCCATGTAGAGAGGCTGTGACAACAGAATTGTGGCCCCCATCATGTTGCGCGTGTCAGTTCTAAAAGCGTCAACGATGTCTTTTCCAACTCCATTCAAGGCTTGTCCGACTTGAGGCATGTATTGTCCGGCAGCCTGGATGAGCGGTGCCAGTTCTGGATGTTGTTGTAGAATATTTCCTGCGATTTCTCCAAATTTTCCCGTCAGGTTGGTTCCGATGTTCGACAGACTGCTTTTCTGCTTGTCGTTGAGAATAGATATCTCATTGTTCGTATACAAATAACCTGCAGTAGCTGAAATTTTGGGCAGATAATTGGTTTTTGCTGCTTTGCTGTTATAATAAGCTTGTTGCTGCTTAATTTGTCCGATAACAAGGGATTTGTTACGTTTTAAGGCCATTGATCTGCATTCTTTTAGGGATATGCGGTCTTGCGCGAGGCTGGTGCTGGAAAAAGTGCAGGCAATGATAAATAAAAGTATATATCTGTTCATTTTCCGATGGTTTGAAGTTTTAGATGATTTTGTGATTGATTGACAAATATACTGTTTTCTGTTGATACTGGAAGAAAGAATCTATTTAAATTGGATTTATTTATACTGGCAGGCAATAGATGTTGGTATGTACAGAATAAGTAAGAATGTTATTCTTTTGTTGAAAAAGTAATTTCTAAGCTTCGGCGGATGGTGTCTTGATTAAATTAATATAAAAAAGAGGGATCGATTAATAGATATTCAGATATAAATTTATACATTTGTCCAAGCCCAGTTAGAGTGGAGTATCAGAGTGGAGGGATGAGATACATGTTTTGCCTGCAAGGGTGTATTTTAACGTAGAAAGTTTATAATCACGACGGGGTTAGAACTGGGCAGATGAGACAGAAGTGCAGGATGAATGTCATCTTATCTAATCTAAATTGAATGTGTAATTTATAAAACATTATCTATGCAACACGTTATGCCTCCGTTGCCTTATGCACCGGATTCTTTATCTCCTATATTAAGTGCGGAAACCTTTTCATATCATTATGGTAAGCATCTCCAGACTTATGTAAACAATTTGAATCGGTTGATTCAGGGAACTCCTTGGGAAAGTGCAGATTTGGAACGTATAATTCGGGAAGCAGAAGGACCTGTTTTTAATAATGCTGCACAAGTATGGAATCATCAGTTTTATTTTGATTCTTTGAGTCCAAAGGAGAAAAGTATGTCAGCTACTTTTGCAGAACAAGTGGAGGGCGTATTTGGAACGGTAGAAAAATTCAAAGAGCAGCTATTCTCTATGGCAGCTTCTCTTTTTGGTTCGGGCTGGCTTTGGCTTGTGTTGGGAAAGGATGGGCAAATGTCGCTGATGCCGGAGCAGAATGCAGGAAATCCGATGCGTAAAGGATTTATTCCGCTCTTGGTTATCGATGTATGGGAACATGCTTATTATATCGATTATCGGAATGACCGTATGGCATATTTGCAACAGTTATGGCATCTTATTGATTGGGATTGCGTCGAACAGCGATATAATACAGCGAAAAATAGTGTTAAATAATAAGTTGAATTGTATTAATTAATTGAGAACAGTATGAAAAAGTATGTATGTATTCCTTGTGGTTGGATTTATGATCCGGCCGTAGGTGATCCTGATGCAGGAATTGAACCTGGTGTTCCTTTTGAGTCGCTTCCGGATGATTGGGTATGTCCGGTTTGTGGTGTGGGGAAGGAACATTTTGAGGAAGTGAACGATTGATTTCTCCCTTTTCAAGAATATATGGACCGGGGGATCCGGCTATGCAAACGGGTGTCCCCAATTCTGCAACTATAGGATACCGGGGAAAAGTGCATCTTTTCCTCGGTTCTTCTTTGACATGTGGATATCAATGAAAAACAAGTTGCGCTGTTAGACGCTGTTTGCATGGGGAATGCTTATTTTGGGTATGGAAGAGAGATAAAATATGATATTAATAGCAGACGGAGGATCAACGAAAACCGAGTGGTGCCTATGGGATATTGAAAGAAAAGTTGGCCGCAACTTTCTTACGGAAGGCATGAATCCATATTTTCAGACGAGCAAGGATTTGCGCGCGGTGGTAGAAGAATCTTTATTGCCACAACTGATCGGCTTTGATGAAGAACGAATAGAGAAGGTGTGTTTTTATGGCGCGGGCTGTACGAAAGAAAAAAGTGCGGTCGTATTGGATGTCTTGAAGGCGGTATTTGTATCGACTGAGGTTCTGGTGTATTCGGATATGTTGGCAGTTGCACATGCTTTATGCGGAAACCGCCCTGGCATTGCCTGCATCTTGGGGACAGGCTCAAATTCCTGTTTCTATGATGGCAGGGATATTGTGAAGAACGTTTCTCCGTTGGGTTTTATTTTGGGAGATGAGGGGAGTGGCGCCGTTTTGGGACGTTTGCTGGTTGGTGATTTGTTGAAGAACCAGCTTACGGACTCATTGAGGGATAAATTTTTTTCGCAATATCAGTTAACGCAGGATGAAATTATTGAGCGGGTCTATCGGCAGCCATTTCCCAATCGTTTTTTAGCAAGTCTTTCCCCCTTTATAGCCGAGAACCTGGATGACCCCGATTTGTATCGTTTGGTTTACGATAGTTTTACATCATTCTTGTGCCGCAATGTGATGCAGTATGATGTAAAAAAGTATACTGTGGGCTTTTCTGGTTCTGTTGCTTTTTATTATAAGGAGGTCTTATACAAGGCTGCGCATAACCTGCATATTCATATAGGAGATATAGTGCGTAGCCCAATGGATGGATTAGTAAGTTTCTATTCTCCTGGAAGATAGTGATAAATATCCCATCCCGGTAAGATTTTTACAAAAATCTTACCGGGATGGGAGTAAGGAAAACTTCTTCCTGTATGACTTGGAGGAACAATAACAGAGCAAACTTATTTGCTCCCTTTTAAAAATATTTGCGAGAAAAGTTCTATTGATTCCGGATGCTGTTCGACAAATGAATCAATATGCCGCATACGTTTGTCTTCCAGAATTTCATCTACGGCAATAAGAATTCCCGTTTCTTCCACCTCTCCGAATTCGTGGTTAATTCCTGTTCCAAATACGCGCATAGTAGGGCTGAGTCCCATGTAGGCATTGACCAATGGAGGAATATTGTAACCAAGTTTTCTTACTTCAGTGTTGAGTATATGATAATCTTCTCTAAAGTCGGTTTTGTTGAAAAGTTCTTCTAGTAAAGCGCTGTCTGTATTCAAATGCAGCGGTTCAGTGGCATATACCAGTCTCTCTTGATCGCCGAAGTGCTTGTTCAGAAAGAATAATATCATGTCACGCGCTTGAGGATTGAATGACGGATACATCGTCATTTTTCCGAAGAAATATTTTAGTCCGGGGATGATTACGGTTAGAGCACCGAGTCCGTCCCAAAGATTATCTAAAGCAAAAAGGCTTTTTGATAGTTTGCGTGTGCTTTGATATTCCAGCGTCACAAAAGAGCGTCCCAGTTCAACGGTTTCACGAAGATAGTTGTTGATGAAATTTTGAGAAAAATGAAACATGTGGCTCGTGGCCAGTTGGGGTTGCCCGTCTGCATTAAATCTAATTTCATTGCCGGGTAGGAATCTGTATCCGCCAAGTATTTCGTCATCTTCAGGTGACCATACTATCAATTGGTAGTATGGGTGTTCACAAGTGTCGAATTCGTCTAAGTCCACACTTTTTCCGGAGCCGCCGCCAGCAGCGCGGAAGGCGATTTCGCGTAAACGGCCAATTTCTCGGACTACATTCGGTGCCTGCTGATAAGTAACTATATATATATCGTTTCCTGCCTTGTTGGTGGATCGGAGTTTTCGTTCCGGAGTAAGTTCTGATTTAATCAGTTCTTTACTTACGGGATCTATTATTTTTTCCATGTTCACTTGTTGTCTATGTCAATATGTCTTGAGTTGAGGTATTTATAAGTAAAAAACAGTAGATACCTGCAACTTTCCTTTCATAATTTGTATACAATGTCTTGTACAAAGGCAGCCCATTCTGCTGGACTTTTAGAGCGGTCAAACGTTTGCCATGGAATCGGTTTCCCTATTTTTACAGTAAATGTCTTATTGCAATTCTTGAACATCTCGTCGACAAGAAATATCATGGCGATGTTGAATTTTATGCCAAGACTTTTACTGATATTGGCAAGGCGGTAAAAGAATTCCGAATTGTAACCACCGAAGTGGATGGGTACGACATCGCGTTTTGTTTCAACACTTTTTGTGATAAAGGTTTTGGCCCAGGGCAGGTCGCGTATGATTCCATTCTGTTTTCTGGAGCAAAGTCCTGCCGGAAACATGATGATGTGGTTTTCGCTTTTAAACCCGGCTTCAACCATTGCGGGGAATTGCCGGTTTTGATTGCCTGTCTTATTTATTGGAATACAAAGGGGGGCCAAACCGTATAAGTTCATCAGAAGATCGTTGACAAGATATTTGACCTTCCCGTCATAATGGGTTCCTAGGATAGCACCGAGCGCTACGCCATCAAGTCCTCCTAACGGATGATTGCTGACAAATGTATAATAAGATCCGTTGTCTTTGGGAGGCAGATTTTCTTTACCGATGATATCAAGTTTCAATCCCAAGAATTCCATGCAGTCATTTAACCATTCCACTCCTTGTTTGTCGCCTTCCTGTTCAAGGAAAGTGTTGAGCCTGTCTTGGTGGATAATACGTTTTAACCACGATATGACAAATCGAGGAATTCGTTTTGCCTTCTGTCCGGCTTTATCCTCAATAATTTTTTCTATGTCAATTCTGTGTATCATAATTCTTGGGCATTCTTTATGCCGTGTATTTAAAAATCCGTTTTGCGCAGATTGGGGCAAAAGTACAATTTTTTTCCAAGAATTCACATTTATCTATTTTTTTTGTTGAGTGTGATTTTTACTTTAGCGGATTTTTTCCTAAAATAGAAAGACTTTTGCAATATCGTATATCGTATCAAGCAACAGGTAAACTCCTTTATTATAAAGCCCCGTTAAAGGTCTGGATATCCGTCTCCTTTCCTTCCTCCAACACTCAGTACGATAGAAAATCCTAAAGTACCGACAGAAAAAAGAGTCAGTACTTTAGGATTTTCTATCGTACTGAGTGTTTTTCCGATTCCTCGTGTATGCCCTTCCGTCCATATTTTCCGCTCTTTTTCACGTCCTGTTCCTTCCTCCGTTTCCCCCTCCGCCCCGCACGCGACTTCACTTTTTCCGCCATTTCCGCCCCATTTCCCACCAATCACCCCGCATTTATATGTTCTTCGGCATATTCCCCATAAAATTCCCGTATCCGGTTTGGCCCGTCCCCGCGTATTTTCTATATGTGCATCCGCTGCCCTCTCATCGGGCGTAAAATTGTTCATGCGGTGCAACTCCCTGATCG
>PPYF01384751.1_pt1 | contig 189433 bp, 188 predicted proteins | sample 1559871 | NCBI WGS metagenome assembly PPYF01 (sample SAMN08240021, study PRJNA423297) | Human gut metagenome, whole genome shotgun sequencing project.
TGAGAGGTTCTTTTTTTTACTATAAGAAAATTTACTTACCCCCAGTGTAACTGGGGGTTTTATCATGCCTATTCGGCGCAAAAAAAAGACTGTCCATGAAAAAATTTCATGTGACAGTCTCTTATGGCGTCGTATGGCGGAGAGCGTGGGATTTGAACCCACGATAGAGCGTTCGCCCTATACATGATTTCCAATCATGCTCCTTCAGCCGCTCGGACAGCTCTCCGCGTCTACATACCCTTTGCTGTATCTTCGGGATAAATACGGATATGTAAAATATGGTCGGGGCGACAGGATTTGAACCTGCGACCTCTTAGTCCCGAACCAAGCACGCTACCAAACTGCGCTACGCCCCGTTGACCCGACTTGTTTATTGTACCATATCCCACAAAAAAGTCAAGAAAATCGGGGCATCCATCCGACTCGGCCGCGCCGGTAACATGAATCAAAGGCCCTAGGCCAGTTTCTTCTGGCGAATGAAATCAACGACCATGACTGCCGTATCGGCCATCAAGGTTTCGCAGGACACGGGACCGCCATTGGCCGGGCTCTTTAACACACGACAGCACGTCGCTTTGAAGCGATCGCTCCAAATTTTCTGAAATTCCCGAACGGGCTGATTGATTTCAGCCTTTGTCTTTTCCTCGGGCTGCGTCCGTCCGACGAGGCTGCCTAAGACGAGACAGGCTCCGTTCAAGGCCCCGCAGAGACAGCCGGAGCCGGCGACACCGCCGCCGAGGATGGATACCATGCGCAGCGTTTCATCGGGCAGATGCAAGGCCAGGCTGTCATTACAGACCTTGACCACCGTTTCTGCACAGTTATTGCCGGCCTGATGATAGGCTACGGCCAGTGTTCTTATATCTTCCATCATACGTCCTCCTTGCGCTTTCTTATAGATTCATCTATATTGTACCTGTTTCCCTGCAAGATGGCCAGACTTTACGACAGAAATTACCTCCAGCGGCAGGGCCGGCCTATAAAAGGGCAAAAAAAGAGGATGACGACAAAATGATACCACTTTGTCGTCATCCTCTTTATTTCGATATTACTGAGCTTTGGCAACTTCGACGAGTTTCGTGAAAGCAGCTGCATCATTGACAGCGAGGTCAGCCAACATTTTACGGTTTACGATGACACCGGCTTTGGTCAGACCATAGATGAAACGGCTGTAGCTGAGGCCGTTTGCACGGGTAGCTGCGTTGATACGAGCAATCCACAATTTACGGAATTCACGTTTCTTGGCACGACGGTCACGACGAGCGTAGTAGAGCGCTTTCATGACGCTTTCGTTAGCTTTTTTGAAGAGACGGCTGCGGGTACCGCGATAGCCCTTAGCCATTTTTAAGATTTTTTTATGACGAGCGTGTGCTGTAACGCCAACTTTGATTCTTGCCATTAGTCTATTCCTCCGAGTCTATGTCAAAAAATTTACTGTCTGTAATTAGATGAACGGGCACATCTTGCGAACGACGCCGGTCATGGACTGCGATACGAGTGCAGCTTTTCTCAGGTTACGTTTCCGTTTTGCAGTCTTGCTTTCCAAGATATGGCTCTTGTACGGTTTCATGCGTTTGATCTTACCTGTAGCAGTTGATTTAAAACGTTTTGCCGCGGCACGGCGGGTTTTGATTTTCGGCATAATAATTGTCCTCCTGTTACTTCTTGTTGACAGCAATGACCATGGTCATGTTTCTGCCTTCAATTTTAGGTTCTTTTTCTACATGGGCGGTGTCTTTCAATTCATCAGCGAATCGAACCAGCAAATCACGGCCCAGTTCCGGATGGCTCATTTCACGGCCGCGGAACATGATGGTAACCTTTACTTTGTTGCCTTCACCCAGGAAACGCTGCGCAGCTTTCATTTTAACGTAGAAGTCATGATCTTCGATATTGGGACGAAGCTTTACTTCTTTCAATGTCAAGACCTTCTGTTTTTTCTTAGCTTCCTTTTCGCGCTTCTGCTGTTCATAACGGTACTTTCCGTAATTCATGATACGGCAGACAGGCGGCTTGCCATTCGGTGCGACTTCTACTAAGTCCAAACGCCGTTCTTCCGCAATCTGACGGGCAGAACGAAGAGACATGACACCGAGCTGTTCGTTAGAATCACTGACCACGCGAACTTCACGGGCTCTGATTTGATCGTTGATACGTAATTCCTTACTAATTGTCTTTCACCTCCGAATAAAAAAAGAACGGATAGCATGACTATCCGCTCTACGTTTCCGTCATAGACCCTAGTGACACCATCGTCGTGTAAGGTGAGAAGCGGATAGCTTCTGCTTTATTTTCAACGTTTTATATTATATCAGCACTTTTCGAAACTGTCAAGATTATTTAATCTTAACGAAGCGATATTCCTGTTCCGAACGAGGATATTTTTCCTTGTCGACTTCGCTCATGAAATCTTTCAACGGGCGGGCGTAGGTTTTCATCGTATCATGCAAGGCTTTGTAGATAACGAACTTTTCACCCGTTTCCGTGTGTTCGGCAAGCGTAATGATTTCATAAGTATTGTTTTTAAAATGGCGCCACGTTTCATGCGCTTTCGGTAAGTCTCTCATCAGTGACCCTCCTAATATCATAACATTATAAGCTGTGTAGTAATTATACCATAGATCAGCCTTATTTCAATGGTTCGACCGGTGCCGCCGCCATGGTTTTTGCCGGAAGCCCGGCAAGGGATTCCTGAGCCGCCGCCGCGTCGATGCGGGCACTTTCCTGTTCGGCCACGTCGATGCCCAGACGCAGTTTGGCTTCCTTCTTAATGGCCTTATAGAGCCCGTTAGGAAAATCGGCAACAGTCGTCGTCACGCCGCGGGGAAAGACGGCTTCCCGTTCGAGGGTATAGCCTTCAGGATAGAGACGGGAACAGCGGGGATGATACATGTCGACGTACAGCCGGTCGGCAAAGTGACCGCTGACGTTGGTCAGTTCAAAAACATGGATGCGCCCGATCTGTCCGACATTATGAAAAAAGACCATCGACCCCGTCCGCCGCAGGCGCAGGCGCGACAAGTAGACGAATTCCCCACTCGGCCCGTTGACGGGAATGGGATTGGTCACATCATGGCCAAATCGGCCGTAAGCCCCGCTCACCTGATCACAGTCTTCGCCGGCAAGTACTTCCCGGGCAAGGTCCTCTGACAAGGCCTCATTTTGCAGCTGAGGTGAATTAAAGATCTGCAGGGCACGGTCATAAATTTCTTCGCTCTTCGTGCGCTGCTGCTCTTTAAAAAACGCGTCGAAAAATCCCATCATATTCCTCCTAATATTATCATACAATGGGCCGCAGTCTTAACGGTATATAGGGGAGACTGCCGCCCTTTCCTTTATTATATTCATTATAGAACATTCTTTACGCTCCTGCCAATACTTATCTCACCATTATCTTATTTTATTTTTTAAGTCACACCTTTATTTAAACGTAAAATTTAACATTTTTCGGTTTTGAATAAATAATCATTTTATTCACTTTTTTCTTGATTTATTTTTTCTCGAGAAATGATTATTTCGCCTAATACGCGAAAATATTTCCCCGCTTTTCGCTTGATATTCTCTATTTTATGCGCTTATTTTTGCATTCAAAGCATATTGACCCCCTGCAATTGCATTTTTCAGCTATTGATTTTATTTTAATCACGCGTTATTATATTTATAGATAAAGAGATCAAACACCAGCCGGTCATTATCCAGTAACAACTTAAAATATTAGGCTGGCATATTATAAAGAAGAAATGAGGGAGAATCATGAACTTAAGTGCAAACGCAAAAATCATTATTTCCATGGGTGCTTTGCTTTCGTACAGCTTCATTGCACACCTTCTTTAATATGTCCGACTGTAATGCCTGAAAAAGCGACCTCACGTATGGTGGAGTCGCTTTTTTAGTTGCCATTTTCAGTTCTATCATCCCCATTTGAGCTTTGTGCCCATTCCGGTCTCCGTCCCCCCTTGCCATATATAAAGAATAATATATTACTAACTATCACTAACACAGCCAAAGAACGTCCCCATCACGAAGAGTCTTATAAAGATTATATAAATAATATATCAGCTGATGGAATGCAGGAGAGAGGCAATTGACATACTCCCACGGCTAAAGCCGAGGGATTCTAGGATGCGAGCGAAAACTGCGCATCTCGCGATGGTCTTACGTTCTCTCTCCTAACGGATGATGTCCCACCCGTATACAAAATTATGCTGTTAGTAGCCTCAGACCTTCTGACAAAATATTTCTAGCCGCATTGCGGTCTCGGTCGTGATGGCTTCCGCAGGAAGGACAAGTCCATTCATAGACACGAATATTCTTAACTTCTTTGTTTTGATAGCCACAGTCATGACAAAGCTGACTGGACGGATAAAATGTATCTACCTTAATAATTTGCGTTCCTGTCTGACGGCCGACATATCTCAGGATATTCTCGAACGCAGCAAAGCCGTAGTCGTTGACTTTTTTCCCGTGACCTTGTTGCATTGCCTTCATGCTGAGACTTTCAAGACAGATAACTGCATACTTCTGACATAGCTCTTTTGCGAGTTTAAAGTGGAAATCTCTGCGCTGATTCGCTTGTTTGTGATAGAGTCGTGCTAATACTTTACGATACTTCTGACGATTATTCGAGCGGAGTTGACGGTGCGACAGATTTCGACAGGCCGTACGGATAGCCTTCTGGTTCTTCTGAAAGAAGGATGGCACGGCAATATCATTTTCCTCATCCGGAGCAACGAGCATTTTATCTTTAAAGCAGAAATCGAACCCGACGCTTTTACCTGTTCGTGGTTTGACCTCTGTGATTTTCTGTTCGCAGACGAAGTAGAGATAAATGTCGCCCAAAGTGTCCCGCTTAACCGTAAGTGTCTTGATTCTGCCTTCGATGTTGCGGCTCTTGAAGTAGCGGTACTTCTGTTTGGCTATGTAGACGGTGCCATGCCCCTCATCAAGCTTCCAGCCAGCTTGTTTGAGCGTATAAGACTTGTACTTGCGGACTTTCTTAAAACCTGGCGGTGCGGTCTTACGTTTATTGTCGAGATTTGTCCAGAAGAGCTTATACGCTCTGTCGATGCGGTCAGTGACATCCTGCAATGCCTGCGAGCCTATTTCTTTGAGATAACTGAACCGCTTAAGTTTTTTGAGCTTCGTCAAGTGCTTCTGCAAAGCAAACTTGTTCAGCGATTTACGATACAGCTGCCAGTACCGCTTATGGAGTGCGATGCAATGATTGTAGGCAAGGCCTGCGGCATTAATCTGCCGATGAAGTTTTTTGTTTCGTTTTGCGGTATAGAGCTTAAACTTGTAGGTCTTTATCATTGTAACTCATCCTCTTGTTTTCTGCGTATCAATATACCACTTGATCGTATCGCTGCTAACATTGCCAGCAGTCGAAACGAAATAACTTCTGGTCCAAAGGCTGGACATCCCTTTCAGTTTTGGAAATTCGTTACGAAGAACATGAGAAGAAGCTCCTTTTATCTCCTTCATAATTTCGGCAGGCGACTGCTTCGGCCAGCATTTCAAAAAAAGATGAACATGGTCAATATGGCACTCCATCGCGAGAATTTCGATTTTGAGTTCCTCGCATTTCTGTCGAGTTAGTTCTTTAAAACGTTCTTCCACCCGTGGAATAAGAAATATTTTACGCCGATATTTTGGACAGAATACAAAATGATAGTTGATGAATGACACGGTGGTTTTTGTTCTAAAATATATCGTTTCCATGTTTATATTATAGCATGTTTGTAGATAAAATAAAATATATTATCTACAAGCAGCATTCATCCAACGATTAAAATTGTTGGCTTTCTGCCAAACAATCCGTAACCATGCTACCATATGTGCATCTATCTGCCTTTCAAAGTTAATATGTGTCATCAAGTCTCTATATAACTATACAGACGTTTTGATGTGCTATCTAGGTGTGGCGCTGTGATTGTAATGGCTAGTACAATTTAGCGCAGGCCTTGATAGCGCGTATAGGCACGATGAGCCGGATAGAACCGTAAGCGTCAATCGTGTGCAACGGGACAAAGGGCTTACTAAAGATTTTGTCATCCTAATGTGAGGCATGTTTCCTTAAAATGATATGCATGGCGAACTATTTGGGGTGTTCATTCTTCTTTTCGCTGTCTCTTCCTTTATCATGATTATTCGGCACAGCAAAAATCCATTTTCCTCTTGCATTTACTTGTGAAAAAATGTACTATATAGACATGGAGATTGTGAAATTTAGAACTCAAATTCTTCATTTCAACGTAACCCCCAAGGAGCTGCGTAAGCGGCGGCTCCGTCAATCAAGGCTTAATATACTATATTATTCTATATTTTGTTTCATGTCAGAAAGGATGGTTTTTCTAATGAGAGATGCTGTTATCGTAAGTGCTTGCCGTACGGCCATCGGCAGCTTCAATGGCCAATTCGCAGATATTACCGCTGTAGACCTCGGTATTGCTGCGGTTACTGAAGCAATCAAACGCGCAGGTGTCCCTGTCGATCAGATCGACGAAGTCATCATGGGTCATGTACTCCAAGCCGGTTGCGGTGAAAACACAGCCCGTCAAGTTGCCCTTCATTCGGGTATTCCCCAGGAAGTTCCAGCTTTCACATTAAATAAACTCTGTGGTTCCGGCATGCGTGCCATTTCCTTGGCTTCGCAGCAGATCAAACTCGGCGACGCTGATATCATCGTTGCCGGCGGTATGGAATCCATGTCCAACGCTCCCTACTCCATCGCTAAAGGCCGCCGCGGCTATCGCATGGGTAACGGCGTTCTCGAAGACCTTCTTCTTCGTGACGGCTTGATCTGCACGGAAAACAACTATCATATGGGCGTAACGGCTGAAAACGTATCCAGCCGCTTTGGCGTAACGCGCGAAGACCAGGATAAATTGGCTCTCCGTTCGCAGCAGTACGCTTACAAAGCTCAGCAGGAAGGCAAATTCGACAGCCAGATCGTACCGGTTACGGTTCATAAGAGAAAAGGCGACGTCGTCATCGACAAAGACGAATTCATCCGTCCGGACTGCACCATGGATATGCTCTCGAAACTTCGCCCGGCCTTCATCAAAGACGGCACAGTTACGGCCGGTAACGCTTCCGGCATCAACGACGGCGCAGCAGCTGTCGTCATCATGTCCGCTGACAAAGCAAAAGAACTCGGCATCAAACCGCTGGCTCGCATCATCGATTGGGCTTCCGCTGGCGTAGATCCGGCAATCATGGGTATCGGCCCTGTTCCGGCTGTTCGCAAAGTCATGAAGAAAACGGGCATGACCGTCGATCAGATGGACCTCATCGAATTGAACGAAGCTTTCGCAGCTCAGTCCGTATACTGCTGCCGCGAACTCGGCCTCAACATGGACAAAGTCAACATTCACGGCGGTGCTATCGCTCTCGGCCATCCGATCGGCTGCTCCGGCGCTCGTATCATCGTCACCTTGCTCTACGCTATGGCTGAACCGGAAATCAACGGCCGCTATGGTCTTGCTGCTCTTTGCATCGGCGGCGGCCAGGGCACGGCTGTTATCGTAGAACGCCTGTAAGTTTTTACCCCCCTATTCCCTAATAGTAAGCAATCAAATGTATAGACTACGTAATTTTCTGAACGTGGTCTATACATTTCCTTTTGGAGGGTGTATTATATCATTATCTGGTATCATCATTATGATGATGCTTTTCGCGGCGCATTCGCCTCATACCGATGCGTCCCATTTATTTCATACGTAAAAAAATCTCAAGGAGTGATTCCAATGAAAGAAGTAGTTATCGTAAGTGCTTGCCGTACAGCTATCGGTAAATTCGGCGGCGGTTTCAAAGATACCCCGGCTGTTGAATTAGGTGCTGTCGTTATCGCAGAAGCCCTCAAACGTGCCGGCATCGAAGGCAAAGACGTCGACGAAGTCGTCATGGGCAACGTTCTTCAGGCAGCTCAGGGCCAGAACCCGGCTCGTCAGGCTATGATCAAAGCCGGCATGCCCATCGAAGTTCCGGCTCTTACGGTCAATAAAGTTTGCGGTTCCGGTCTTCGCTGCGTATCCTTGGCAGCTCAGATGATCAAAGCCGGTGACGCAGACGTCATCGTAGCCGGCGGTATGGAAAACATGTCCATGGCTCCCTTTGCCGTTCCTAAGGGCCGTTACGGCTACCGTATGGGCAACGGCGTCCTCGTCGACACCATGATCAAAGACGGCTTATGGGATGCTTTCAACGACTACCACATGGGCATCACGGCTGAAAACGTAGCTGAAAAATTCGGCGTTACCCGTGAAGATCAGGACGAAATGGGCGTCCGTTCTCAGGTAAAAGCCTGCGAAGCTATTAAGAGCGGCGCCTTCAAATCCCAGATCGTTCCGGTTACGGTCCATCAGCGTAAAAAAGACGTCGTCATCGACACGGACGAATTCCCGCGTGAAGGCACGACCATGGAAAGCCTGGCTAAATTGAAACCGGCCTTCAAAAAAGGCGGTACCGTAACGGCCGGCAACGCTTCCGGCATCAACGACGGTGCTGCAGCCTTCGTCGTCATGTCAGCTGACAAAGCCAAAGAACTCGGTCTCAAACCGATGGCAAAAATCGTAAGCTATGCATCGGCCGGTGTCGATCCGACCATCATGGGTACCGGTCCGGTTCCTTCGTCCCGCAAAGCCTTGGCTAAAGCAGGTCTTGAAGTTAAAGACCTCGACCTTGTCGAAGCCAACGAAGCTTTCGCAGCTCAGGCTGTATACTGCTGCCGCGAACTCGGCTTTGATATGGATAAAGTCAACATCCACGGCGGCGCTATCGCTCTCGGCCATCCGATTGGCGCATCGGGCGCCCGTATCCTCGTAACCTTGCTCTACGGCTTGAAAGAAGTCGGCGGCAAATACGGCTTGGCTACGCTGTGCATCGGCGGCGGCCAGGGTACGGCCTGCATCGTCGAAAACATCGACTAATCACCCTTGTAAAAACTGCAAAGAGTCTCGCATGCATGATGGTGCGGGACTCTTTTTTATCGTGCTTTTTCCGATCGAAAAAAAATTATTTCTTGTCTCAAAACTTCCCATTTCTTATTGACGTCTGACCCTAATATTGATATACTTATCCAGTCGCAAAGAGGATTCATTTTTACTGGCTTATGGTTCTGAGGCTTGCTCAAAGATGAATCCTCTTTTTTCGTCCTTTTAGAGGCGGACCGCGCAATTTCCCTAGGAGAGATTCCCCCTCCTCTTTCGGCCCTGATGCAGCCATTCCGATAGAAAGCCCATGACAGATTCTGCCTTGCCTTTGAATCTGGATAAGTTCAGTGAATTTTTGTTCTTTGAAAAAGAACCTTCGCTTCAAAAGAAAAAAGTCAGGACAAAAACCATCTCGGACAGCTCTTTACAAAGAGCCTCCCAAAGGCTCAACAGCGCCTCATTTTCTTTAAAAATCCATGTTTTCAACCCCTTGGGAAAGCTGATGAAACCTAGCCTTCCCGGCCCTTATCACGGTATGTAAAATTTTCTATACAGATTTAGAATAATCGACGTCAAAAGGGCCCTAAATACATATAGCATTTTTCAAAAAGCTATTTAATTTTCCCTGCAAAAATGATAGAATTAACTTGCTAAAATTTCTAGCCGTATACGCATTCTAAACGAAAGAAGGACTGATAATGAAAACTACATGTCGTAAAATGTCTGTTGTCCAGCTGACCTTCGTCACTGCTGCCAACATGCTTGGAGCCGGTATCATCATGCTGCCGACCAAGCTTGCCGAAGTCGGTACTATTTCAATCATTTCTTGGATTATTACCTCTTTTGGCTCTTTAGCCCTCGCCATGGCCTTTGCCCGATGTGGCATGTTTACAACGAAGCCGGGCGGTATGGGTGGTTACTCCGAATACGCCTTTGGGCGAATAGGACATTTTATGGCAAATTACGCCTACTCTGTTTCCATCGTAATTGCAAACGTCGCCATTGCCATCACGGCAGTCGGTTACGGCGCCGGTTTCCTTGAGACAACCTTTACGCCGATTCAGACGTGTCTATATACGATCGCTTTATTGTGGATTGCAGCGGCCCTTAACTTCAGCGGTTCCCGGTATTCGGGCAAGCTGAGTGCCATCACCATCTGGGGCGCTATCATTCCGGTTCTCGGTATTTCTATCATCGGCTGGCACTGGTTCAGCCCGGCAACCTGGCTCGCATCGTGGAATCCCAATGACCTGGGTCTCGGCGATGCCGTCGGAAATTCGATTGCCCTTACGTTGTGGTCTTTCTTGGGACTTGAATCGGCAGCCGTCAACATGGACGCCGTGGAAAATCCGAAAAAATCCGTACCCATTGCGACCTTCGTCAGCACCATCAGCGTCGCTGTCATCTACGTCGCTTCGACGAATGTCATCGCCGGAATCGTTCCCAATGCCGAAATCCTGGCATCGAGTGCTCCCTTCGGCCTGGCCTTTTCCTATATGCTCGGCGATACGGCCGGCAAGGTAGTCATGGGCCTGATGGTATTCTCCTGCGCAGGCTCTCTTCTGTCGTGGCAGTTCACCCTGGCCCGCGTCTTCAAGACCAGCGCCCAGCGCGGCTTGTTCCCCAAGATTTTTGCCAAAGTCACCAGCGCCGATGTCCCCGTCAAGGGCATGCTCTGCATCCTAGGCATGCAAAGCGTCCTCGCTTTGATGACCATCAGCCCGACCTTGGCCGCCCAGTTCGAACTCTTGGCGAACCTGGCCGTCGTCACCAACGTCATCCCCTACATCCTCTGCGCCGGGGCCTTGACGACAATCCTTACTAAGGAAAACATTCCCAATAAAGTCTGCAATCGAAATACTTCGATTTTCTTAGCAGGCGTATCGATTATCTACTGCGTATACGCATTGACAACGACCGATGCGACGACCTTCCTCAGCGGCAGCTTCGCCGCCTTCCTGGGCTGGCTCGTCTATGTCGTCCGCTTCACGATCATGAAGCAGACCATCGTCGAAATTAAATGAACAGATCAAAAAGGAGACCCCTCAGGAGGCCTCCTTTTTTTACAGCCTTTCCAAAAAAACCGACCGTAAACAGAACCACAGATTACCCCATATCGGAAACAACGACGGCAGCAGCCCTGCTCGATCATGGAAAGGCGTACCTATCAGACAGGAGTATTCACTATGGACATGACCTTAACATTATGTACCGTCGATGACTTGGATGAACTTCGTAAATTATCGATTCAAACGTACTACGAGACCTTTGCAGCCGTGAACACGGCGAAAAATATGGAAGAATATTTGAACCGGGCCTTTGACCGGGAAAAGCTTCGTCGGGAATTGGAAAATATTCATTCAAAGTTCTTCATCCTGCGCTGCCACGAAAAGGCAGCCGCTTACCTGAAGGTAAATGAAGCCCCGTCACAGTCGGATATCAATGACCCGGAGTCCATGGAAATCGAAAGGATCTACGTATCCGGAGAATTTCAAGGACAAGGCCTGGGACGCTATTTGATGGAACAAGCCATTGCCATGGCCGTGGCGCAAAAGAAAAGATACGTCTGGCTCGGCGTTTGGGAGCATAATGAAAAAGCCCTTCAATTCTACAAAGCCAATGGATTTTATAAAATCAGCACACACCACTTTGTCATGGGAGATGATGTGCAGACAGACGATCTCATGCGAAAAGATTTAGACCAAGCCCACTAAGAATCCGTCAAGGCGTCGTAATCGATTTTGGAGCCGCAAAAACCCTCATGATCAAAGGAAATTTTGCTCATGAGGGTTCTCTTTATAAGGGCGCTTTGACAGCTCATGTCCCATCCGGTCGTCACACGGTAAGGATTTTCAGGTTGGAAAACATCTTATGGAGGCGCTCCGCTTCAAAGGGAAGGTATTCGGCAATGGTAAAACCGACAATATCGGAGCAGTCCTGGATCGTTTGGAGGATTTCTGACAGTTTTTCAAGGGTCATTTTTCCGCCGCCAGAACCATCGCCAACGAGGTCGGGATTGGCAAAATAGGTAGCATGGAAAAACCGTTCATCCAGCACATCGATGTCGAAATGGACCAGGACATGGTCGAATCTTCCGGCAAAGGCGCGAATGTCTTGATCGGTCACAAATTTCTCGGTCTGGATTTTATACCCTACGCCCATGTCATCCAAAAAATTTCGCTGATAGTCATGTAAGTCCTGAAGACCGATATACAAGAGGTCCTTCGGATTGAAGGCCGGCGACTTCCTCAAATCGGACAAGGCTGCATCCCCCTGCCCCAACAGCGACCGCAGCACCATGGCATGGGCATTGGGGTAGCCGTCTTTTGTCGCAGATACGTCGGGATGGGCATCGATCCAGATAAGGCCGAGGTTTCCGTACTTTCCGTGTAAATAGTCAAACGGAGCCTGAGACACCATGCAGTTCCCGCCGATGGTGACGATTTTATCGGGCTGTGCGTCTTCGATTTTACCCATGGCATCGACAATCCCGCTTACAACCTCTTCTTTCCCATAGATACCGTCGGCTACCTTTTTTTCTTCGCCCGTCGGCGGAAGGATGTTCACCCGTATCAAGGGCTGGTTTTCATTTTCCGGCAAAATATGAGCCATCAGGTTGGCTCCAAAATAATAGGTCTCCAACCCACCGCTTACATAGTCCGGATACAATAATCGAATCGTTTTCATCATCGACACCTCCATAAGCACCATTTTATATCTCATTATATCATGATTATAGAACCGTACGCGTTTTTTCCCCTCATTCAAAAAACCCTCATGAAATCGAAGGAATCTTCACTCATGAGGGTTGTCTTATATAGTGTTGTTTCAGGATAAGGTTTCAACGACGACATTGCGAAGGGCCACACAGCCGATGATGACCAGCGACGACAACAGGAAAGGCGTCACAAAGACCAAGGGATTGTTCTGGAGGATCGGCATGGCCTTGAAGATATATCCGATGACCTGCATATCACTGTTGAACAAGAGATTTTGGACCATGACCCACAGGAGGACCATGACGACGATAGAAAGGAGATGGACGATCTTCTCTTTTCGGCTGTAGCCGTAACGCTTATAAGGGAAGAAATAAAAGGCAAAGGTGGCGATGACGAAGATGCTAATGGCTAAGAAGCAAAAGCCCATGATGGCCATGATGCCGATGAAGAGGCTCACCGAGGCCGACTCATCATTGAAGGCCGGAAAGAGAAACATCCCCAGGACGGCACAAGGAAGGGGCAGGCTGAATAAGATGGGGTCAAGGAACTGGGAATACCAGTATCGCCGCAGCCGAGCATGCCAAAAATCAACCCCTTTCGCAGCCCCGTACTGAGCCGCAATGGTCAAAAGCATCCACAAGGTGAACAGGGATACCATTCCCCAATAGGAGTGCCAAAGAGACGATCCGATCAGACCGTTTAAGAGGCCCACGGCGACGATGAGGGCGACGGCGCCGCCATAGAAAGTCGCCCCGGCAGAGGCATAGTCATCGTATCGTCCCGCCTTGCGGCGGCGATAGCCGAGCCACAAGGGAACGGCAAAGGAGAGGATAAAAAAGACGAGGATCGACGCGGCGGCAATATAAGGCTTTCCCGACGCAAAGGCTCCGAAGGGAAGCGGCAAGATGCCGCAGGCCGCCCAAAGAACAGCCCTGAGCCAGTCGTACCCCTTCTGTTTCCATTCAACCCGCATCATCCCACCGCCTTTCGACCCGGCATCAACGACGACAGGCCATAAGATACGAGCATGACCAGGCTCATTTCGGCATACATGGCGATAATAAAGACGATATCACGACCGAAGGTCGGCCATTCCCAAAAGGGTGCCGCCTTCCAGTAACTGCCCAGATAGACCTTGACGGCCACTTTAAGGGCCAGCATGAAGAGCCAGACCAAGACGACGACCCAGCGGCGAATACGGCCCCTTTCCCGGCCAAAAACGGCATCTTGAGTTCCGACGTAGGCCGTAGGAACGACGAGAGACAGGAAGAGATAACTGACGACGGCCACAATAGCACTGGAACCGCTGTGAATCGTATAGGCTCCAATGGGAATGAGGACGATAAAAATACACATGAAAACAGACTGCCGCAAAATATCGCGCCACCAACTCATTTATGCAAGACCTCCTAAAACAATGCAAACGAAATCACTTTAGTATACCATATCCCCAAAGGAAAGAAAAGTTTGCGCAAACAAGGGCTTTGTGTAATAATAATAGTTAGTAAGCACTTTGTTAGCACCTATAGAGAAAGGGCACGATATGACAAAAAATTTTCAATCTCTCGGCCTGACGTCGGACCTTTCCGAGCTTCTCCACAAGCAGGGAATCGACGAACCGACGGCCGTTCAATCACAAGCCATCCCGGCCCTGTTCAAAGGCCGGGATATACTGGCTCAGGCTCAAACCGGTACAGGCAAGACCCTGGCCTTCCTCTTGCCGTCGCTGCAGCAGATCCGGACCGAAGTCCACGCCGAGCAGGTCCTCATCTTGGCACCGACGCGCGAATTAGCCCGCCAAATTGCGGACGTAGCCGCGACCTTGGCCCCGTCCCTTGATGTCGACGTCTTAAGCCTCATCGGCGGCAAGACCATCGAAAATCAGCTCCAAAAACTCCATCGCCATCCGCAGGTCATCATCGGTACGCCGGGGCGGCTTCTCGACCACTGCCGTCGCAACTCCCTTGACCTCAGCGGGGTCCGCCGGGTCATCGTCGACGAAGCTGACCAGATGCTGCAGTCGGGGTTCCTCGAAGACGTCGATACCCTCATCGGCCTGACGCCGAAACGCCGGCAGCTCCTCTTCTTCTCGGCAACCGTCCCCGATAAGATCAAGGGCCTTGCCAAAAAACACATGCAGAATCCCCTGGTCCTGAAGATTCTCGAAGGCGATACCATTGCCCTTGAAAATATCGAACAGCGAATCTACATGATGACCGAAGAGCAGAAGCTGCCGAAATTATGCCAGATGCTGACCGAGATGAATCCCTACCTTGCCATCGTCTTCTGCAACACCAAGGAGCGGACATCCCTCTTAGCAGGCAAACTGATTGCCAAGGGCTTCAACATCGGCGAACTCCACGGCGATATGTCCCAAGGCCGACGCAACCAGGTCCTGCGCGACTTTGCCAAGGCCAAGACCCAGATTCTGGTCGCCACCGACATCGCCGCCCGCGGCATCGATATCGAAGGCATTACCCACGTCTTTAACTTCGACGTCCCTCACGACGTCGACTACTACATCCACCGCATCGGCCGCACGGGCCGGGCCGGCAGCGACGGCCTGTCCATCATGTTCGCCACCGGAGCCGATGTCGATTGGGTCCGCCGGATTGAACACAACATCCAGGCCACGATCACTAAATACACCCTGACGGGACAAGTCAAAGTAAAAGCCAGCAGCACCCCGCCGAAGCGGCAGAAGACTTATCGCGACAAGTTACCGGCCAGCACCTATCAAACAACTCGAAACAAGCGCCACAAACAGCGCCATAAGGGCGGAGACAACCTCCGCCGCCGCTAATGAACGGGAGGTTTATTATGAAACGTTATCTTGCTATTGTTCTCATGTTAGTTACCCTTTTGACTGCCGGATGTTCGACGGCCGTGCCGACGGACTCCCAGCAAAAAGAACAGACCCAAACGCAGCAGCAGTCGAAGGATACAAAATCCAATCAGGATACGAAGAGCCAGACTGAATCGAAAGAAAAGGCGGTCGCCACCTTGCCGACCATCGGCGATACGCAAAAGGCTTGGGAAGACGAATGGGGCCACCCCTATTCCCAGGGTGATACGATCCGCGTCTTCCATAACGGCCGCTACCAGGTCGTCTTTGAAAACGGCCGTGCCGTTACGGTTACCATTGCCTTAAAAGACGGCGAAGACCTGAATATCAGCGACCTCTTGCCGGAAGATGCCCAGAAACAGTCATCGTCTTCGAAAAATCTCGGCGGTACGACCATGACCGTTCAAAAATGGCACAGCGATACACTGGAAAAAGCCTTCTCCTCGACGAAGGGCAATTTCACGGTCATGAAACAAGCAGACACGATCATCATCGACTGCACACCGAACCTGAGAAAGTAAAACAAAAAAATACTGTACAGAACCGGAGCCTTGTGAACATCAGATTCACAAGGCTCCGGTTTTATTCTTTCGACCTGCCGTCAAAATACCTTAGATTTCCCCTACATATTCTTTTCTTTCATCTTCATGGCGGATGCGGAAACTGGCTGTCGCAGCTATGGCGGCTAAGCAAAGGTTGACCATCCAAAGAGGACTGTAGCCCCAGCCGATATCTACGAAAAGGCCGCCGAGATAGGCACTGAAAAAGGCGCCGATCTGGTGCCCGATCAAGGTAAATCCATACAAGACGGCCATGTTTTTCGAGCCGAACTTTTTACTGATGATGCCCGACGTCGGCGGCACCGTGGCATCTCCTGAGAGCCCCAGTAAGGCCGTGGCGGCAAAGGCAAAGGCCACCGATTTGGGAAGCAGCAGAAAGGCCAGGGAAATCCCGACCCGCACGACATAAACTCCGGCCAGGATGTTCTTCATCTTGAAAGCCGCTCCGAGAAAGCCTGTCCCGGCGGCACCGATCATGGTGGCGATACCGTAGACGGTCAGTGTCAGCGACGCCGTGCTGCCGTCGATGCCATAGGACAGATACTGTGAAAACAGATGGCTTTCAATGATGGACATGTTAAAGCCGCAGGTCGCAAAGCCTATGACGATTAAGCGATAGTCCCGGTCTTTTAGGGCAAATTTCAGCAGGGGAATGAGGGACACTTTCGAAGTCCCCTTCCCTTCGTGAACGGCCTCTTCTCGTTGAGTTTCCTTTTTGCCGATAGAGTGCATCCAGACAGCAATGGGAATCATCAGTAAAAAGGGAACGGTCAAAGCCCTCATGGCAAAGGCGATATCAAAGGTTGAAATGGCCAGATTCAAAGCCGGAGACATGAAGGCGTCGCCAATGCCGGCACTGGCCTGAACGAGTCCTGAGACGACAGCCGCCCGTTTCTCTCCCAACATCGGCGTAATGGCCCCCATGATGATGCCAAAGCAGAGGCCCGTCGTACCAAAAGGCAGGATGAGACCAAAAAATAAGACCAGCGTCCAAGGGCTCGTACATAAGGGCGTCGCCACCAAGCCGACGACGGTAAAGAGAATCCCTACCAGAATGACGAAGACCGGAGATCGTCTCAAGGCCAGGATGCCGAGAAAGGGCTGGGCCAGTCCATAGACCAGGGCGCCTACGCCGATAGCAAAACTGATGGTCACGTAGTCGATGCCCGTATAAGGAATGAGCCCGGTCATCATGATGCCGTAATTGTCGTGGACGCCCTGCATCACGCCGTGGACGATGCAGGCGGCGATGACCAGGACAAGGCTCTGAAACAGCGATTCAGGCTTCTGTAAGGTCGGTGTTGTTTTTAACATAATCATAAGACTCCCTCATTGACAGTTTGATTTTTCTCTGTTAGTATATCATCGACATAAAGTTAAATAGAATTGATGTTTTTAATTGTAAACTTCATTTATTTTGAACTATAGAGAGGTAACTATGGACTTAAAATATTTGCAGACCTTCAAGACCATCGTTGAAGAAGGCGGCTTTACCAAGGCGGCGGAAAAGCTCAACTATACCCAATCGACGATCACCTTCCAAGTCGGACAGTTAGAACAGGAATTGTCGGTCAAGCTCTTTGAACGGATGGGACGGCGGATGCAGCTGACCAAGGCCGGTGAACAGCTGTATCCCTATGTGACCGACGTCCTCACGTCCGTCGAAAGACTCAATTGTTTTGAAAATGATCTGTCCGAATATAAGGGCATCTTACGGATCGGCGTTGGCGAAACCCTGCTCTGTTATAAGATGTCTCCAGTCCTAAAAAAATTTCATGACCTGGCCCCCAATACCCGGCTGTTCTTGCAATCCATGAATTGCTATGACATCCGCAACGAACTTTTAGACGGAACCTTGGACCTCGGCGTATTTTACGAAAACGTCGGCGGCTTTGGCGACAACCTTACCGTATCGACCTTTGGAAATTATCCCATGGCCCTCGTCGCCTCGCCTGATATAAAAAGAGAATACCCCGATTTTATAACGCCCGGCCAAACCCTTCCCCTGCCCTTTATCATCAATGAACCGACCTGTGTCTTTCGCCAGATTTTCGAGCAGTACCTGCAGCGAAAATCCATCGTCCTCGACCATACCATCGAATTGTGGAGCATTCCGACCATTAAAAATCTGGTGAAAAGCAGCGTCGGCATATCCTACCTGCCGACCTTTGCCGTCGAAGAAGATGTAAAGCGCGGCGAACTGGCAGAAATCAAGACGGAACTGACCGACGCCCGCATTTCAGCCGCCTGCGGATATAACCGCAAGAAATGGATCAGTCCGGCCATGGAATTGTTTACTCGCCTGATAAAAGATACCTTTTCATAAACAAGTTTTCGCCGCTTTATCCCCCACGTGTCCCCGCCTTACGGGGCGCTGCGGTAAATGGGACCGTTTCAGTTTAAAAACGAAGAGCTTTTTTTCGAAAATACATTGACAAGTTCCTCTTTTTTTGTTATTATATATAAGTCGTCAGGAACGACAAGATATGACTCGGTAGCTCAGCTGGATAGAGTGACTGACTACGAATCAGTAGGTCTAGGGTTCGAATCCCTACCGGGTCACCACAGAAAAAAGCTCACACATTTTGTGTGAGCTTTTTTTATTTCCCCTTTTACGCCAAGATGAAACGGCGCAAAAAAAAATCCCTCCGCAGGAGGCGAAGGGATTGATCGACAAACTTATAATTTTCCAATATCTTTCAAGTACTGCTGGCATTTTTCGCGGATTTCCGGATTGGCTTCGACTAAAGGCAGGCGGAGGGGGCCGGCAGGAAAACCGAGCATATTGACCATAGTCTTAATGGGAACCGGGCTTACGGTGCAGAAAATGCCTTTCATGAAGGGCAGGTATTTCTGATGGAGGGCAGCGGCCTTTTTGACGTCGCCGTCTTTATAGGCCTGAATCATGGCGTCCATTTCCTTGCCGATGACGTGGCCGGCAACGGTGATGACACCTTCGCCGCCGACAGCAACGATAGGCAGGGTCAAATTGTCTTCGCCGCTGTAAAGGTGGAAGCCTTCCGGAGCATTGGCAGCGACATAACCGGCGAAGTCGAGGCTGGCACTGGCGTCTTTGAGGCCGATGATGTTGTCATAGTCACGAGCCAGTCGGCAGACCGTTTCCGGTTCGATACTGCCGCCCGTACGGCCCGGTACGTTGTAGATGAAAAACGGCAGGGACGTCGCCTTGGCGATGGCCGCAAAGTGGGCGTAACAGCCGTCCTGGTTCGGTTTATTGTAATACGGTACGATACACAGCAAGAGATCGACACCGGTGGCTTCGGCCTTTTTAGCGATGGCAATGGACTCAGCCGTATTATTGGTACCGACATTGCCCATGATAAGGGTCTTGCCTTTCAATTCGTCGGCAACGACTTTAAAAAGCTTGAGCTTTTCTTCTTCAGTCATGACGGCTCCTTCACCGGTCGTAGCACCAAGGAGGATGCCCGAACCTTCGTCGGCATACTTCTTAGCCAGTTCGACAGCGGCTTCATAATTGACGGAACCGTCCTGATTGAAAGGCGTTATCATGGCAATAATGATATTCGGAAAGGTTAACATAAAGATTCATCTCCCATCGTGATCTCAGTGAATCATATCGTGATCCAGCATGTATTCAGCAATCTGCAGGGCGTTGAGGGCTGCACCCTTGCGGATCTGGTCGCCGGAAACCCAGAGGTTGACCGCCTTCGGATTGTATAAATCTTTGCGAATACGGCCGACGTAGCAGTCGTATTTTTCCGACGTAAATAAAGGCATAGGATATTCCATCGCTGCCGGATCGTCCTGAACCTGAGCGCCCGGGAAGGCATCGATGGCTTTACGAATGGCATCGACGGTCAATTCATCAGCCGTTTCTACATAAATCGATTCGGCATGGCTGCGGAAAACAGGCACGCGGACCGTCGTCGCCGTAATGGCAATAGAGTCGTCATGAAGCATCTTGTGCGTTTCGTTGACCATCTTCATTTCTTCCTTGGTATAATCGTCTTCTACAAACTTATCGATTTGCGGAATGAGATTAAAGGCAATGGGATAGTGCTTCGGCAGGCTCTTGCTGGGCAGGATTTTCGGTTCCATCTCCCGACCGGCTAAGAAAGCTTCCGTTTCTTCGCGCAGTTCGTCGAGCCCTTCTTTACCGGCACCGGACACCGCCTGATAGGTGCTGACGATGATCCGTTTGATGGGCGACAGATCATGAATGGGTTTCAAAGCCATGAGCATGATAATCGTCGAACAGTTCGGATTGGCAATGATGCCCTTATGAAGGGCGATATCGTCCGGATTGACTTCGGGAACGACCAAGGGGACGTCGGGATCCATGCGGAAAGTGCTGGAGTTGTCAATGACGACGCAGCCGCGTTTCGCCGCTTCCGGTCCCAGTTCTTTACTGACCGAGCCGCCGGCAAAGAGTCCGATATCTACCCCATCGAAGGATTCCGGCTTGGCTTCTTCAACGGTATATTCCTTGCCATTGACCGTCAATTTCTTGCCGGCCGAACGGTGGGATGCCAACAACTTCAATTGGCTGTACGGGAATTTTCGTTCTTCAATCAGGCGGATAAATTCTTGGCCTACGGCACCTGTGGCACCTAAAATCGCTACTACCGGTTCTTTCGTCATAACAAACTTCCTTTCCTCATGGTTCTTTATTTATAAATAGTTTTCCAGCCCGAAGACGAGTCCCGGACGAGAGCTTACTTTCTTAACGGCTAAGATGACGCCGGGCATGAAAGATTTACGGTCAATCGAATCGTGACGAATCGTCAGTAATTCGCCGTATCCCCCGAAGAGGACCTGCTGGTGGGCTACGTATCCCGGCAGACGGACACTGTGAATGGGAATGCCGGCAACAGAAGCACCGCGGGCCCCGTCCAGGCTTTCATGGGTCTTGTCCGGAGCCGGCTGAGCACCGGCAGCTTTCCGCGCTTCATCGATTTTGTCAGCCGTCATGATAGCCGTCCCCGACGGAGCATCGAGTTTATTGTTGTGGTGGAGCTCGATGATTTCAACGTCCGGCAGATAGGGCGCGACTTCCGTCGACAACTTCATCATCAAAACGGCACCGATGGAAAAATTCGGTGCAATGAAGATACTGGTCTTCTTTTCCAAAGCCAGGGCATGGAGCTCATGGCGCTGTTCGGCCGTAAGTCCCGTCGTACCGACGACCATGTTGATGCCGTGAGCTATGCAGGTTTTAGCATTTTTAAAAATGACGGCCGGCGTCGTAAAATCGACGACGACGTCCGGCTTAATATCGTCAAGGGCCTTGGCAAAATCGCCTTCGATGGCAAGGCCTAAATGACCGATACCTGCGACTTCGCCGACGTCTTCCCCGACGTGGTCGATACTGACACCGCCGGCGACGGTCAGTTCCGGATCTTCAAAGACGGCTTTGACGACCTGGCTTCCCATGCGGCCGTCTGCCCCATTGACTAATACACGAAGCATATTGATTCCCCCTGTAGTTTTATGATTTGATAGCGTATTTTTATTTTAAAATTATCTTTAACTATATACCTATCGCGGACATTCGTCAACCTGTATCTGTCACTTCGAAGGCTGCCTTACGATCCCTTCACCTGTTGTACGATCTGTCTGGCCGCTTCAATACTGGCTTTTGTCGTATCGTTGCCGGCAAACATGCGGGCGATTTCAAGGACGTGTTCACCGTCAGAAAGGCTGCGTACCTGAGTGACGGTCCGACCGTCGGCTTCCTTCTTATAGATGAAGAAATGGTGGTCGGCAATGGCCGCCGTCTGCGGCAAGTGGGTAATACAGAAAATCTGTCCTCGGCCGGCGAGTTTCCGGATATGGTCGGCAACCTGAAGGCCCGTCTGACCGCTGATGCCGACGTCGATTTCATCAAAAATCATGGTCTTATCGGCATCCTGGCCGGACCCGGTCGTCTTCAAGGCCAAGGCAATACGCGAGACTTCACCGCCGGAGGCAATTTTTGCCAAGGGCTGCATAGCTTCCCCCGTATTGGCCGAAAAATAAAGTTCAATGCCGGAAGCACCGTCCGGTGAAATTTCCTTCATAGGCTCTATGTGGAAGGCAATCCGGCTATTGGGCATACCGAGCTTGTTTAAGGTCTCCGTCATGACCTTGCTGAACCGGACATCGGCTTTATGGCGCAAATCCAGTAAAACCCCTGCCTGATGCCGTACAGCCTCCGCTTCTTTCGCCAGCTGCGCTTCGAGTTTTGCCAAATGGCTTTCCGACTGGTCCAGGCGTTCATAATCTTCCTTGGCTTTGGCCAAAAACTGCAAAATGTCAGCCACGGTGACGCCGTATTTGCGCTTCAATTTTTCAATGGCTGCCATGCGGGACTGCATGGCGTCCAAAGCGTGCTCATCAAAGTCGAAGGAATCGGCATAGCGAAGAAGAGCATCGTGAATATCTTCGATTTCATAGGATAAGGTTTCGACCTTGCCCGACAAGGCACTGAAGGTATCGTCGTAGGTCGAAGCCTTCTCGAGGCTGCGGTGAATCGTCTCTAACTGTTCGATAGCCCCGGTCTGACGCTCGCCGCCTTCTAACGCAAAGATGGCATCCCGCAGATTATCCTTCAGGTGTTCCGCATGGGACGCCTTATTGATCTTCCCTTCGAGCTCGTCGTCTTCGCCTTCCTTTAACTCCGCCCCTTCGATTTCTTTGATTTGAAAGGCCAGGATACTGAGCATCCGAGCCTTTTCGCCTTCATCGCGGCGCAGGGCCTTGATGGCCCCTTCCGTTTTATGCCACGTGCCATAGAGCTCGTCATACGTTTCTCTGGCCTTACGGACGTCGTCATTGAGACCGTCTAAAATGGCAACGTGATAGGCGGGATTAAAGATGAGGCTGTTGTCGAACTGGCCGTGAATATCGAGAAGATAATCGCCTACGCGGCGCAGGACCGCCGTCGGCACCAAAGTGCCGTTGACCAGAATGGTCCCCCTTCCGCTGCGCTGGAACTGCCGGGAGATGATGAGCTGTCCCTCGTCAACTTCGATGTGATTATCTGCCAAAAGGGCTGCCAATTCGGAAGGCATATCGGCAAAAAAGAACGAGCCTTCGACGAGAAAGCCCTCTGTGCCGTGGCGGACGAAGGAGGCCGACGCCCGTTTTCCGGCCAACATACCGATGGCGTCGAGGAGGATCGATTTGCCGGCCCCTGTTTCGCCGGTAAAAATCGTCACTCCGTCCTCTAAGTCCAAATGCAGGTCTTCAATCAGCGCAAAGTTATGAATGTGCAGGGACTGCAGCATAAGAACCTCATTCCTTCATCAACGATACGATCAATTTAATCAATTTAGGAACTGTTTCCGTGTCTTTCACAATGAGCAGGACCGTGTCGTCGCCGGCTAAGGTACCGATGACGTTTTCCCAGCGGGCATGGTCCATAGCAGCGGCAATGTGGTTGGCCGACCCCGGCAGGGTATGGACGATGATCTGATTGTAGGCCGAATCGACGCGGACGATGGAGTCCTGGAAGAGACGGGCCATGCGGTTCTTGGACATGAGCATGTTTTGTTCCGGCGACAAAGCATAGCGATAATGGCCGTCACTGGTCGGGACCTTGATCAGCATCAGTTCTTTGATATCACGGGACACCGTCGCCTGGGTGACTTCAATGCCTTCTTCCTGCAGCGCCTTGGCTAATTCCTCCTGTGTTTCAATCGGTCTGGACTGGACAATCTCTTTAATCTTTGTGTAGCGAAATCTTTTCATAATGACCTTTCCCTCTCTTCTGTACGACATATAATAAGGGCGGACAGTGGACCTCATTGACGGGTTTCCACGACGAGACGTGAAAGGCCCCTTGGGGTACGTCCTTCAAAAATGACTGCAGCGCTCTTTCTTCCTGAGCGCCGGCCTCAGTACCGGGATAAGCTGCTATTATAATTATCCCATTTATCGCAATTTTATTCAAGCCTATTTTTAGAGCCCTTAGTGTTATTTCATAATCCGTATGGATACGGTGGTCTCCGGACGGCAAATAGCCCAAATTGAATACCATGACATCGATGCCGTCAGCGACCGTTTCCAAGAGTTCGTCATGAGAACCACACTGGCAGCGGACATCGCGATCGGTCAGCTTTTCTTCCATCAGCCGCTGTTTCGTCCGTTCAACGGCACAGGACTGTATATCAAAGGCATAAAGGACGGCATCGGCCGGCATGAGTTTTGCCAAAAAAACCGTATCATATCCGTTCCCACAGGTCATATCGACAATCACTCCGGCCCGGCGGACATAGGGATCGAGGAGCATGTGCGATACCGTAACGGCATTGCGGAATGGATACATATTAATCATTTCCCATCATCTTGGTAAATAAATTACTGTAAAAATAATTTTGGTTAAAGCGAATCAGTTTCAGTACATGGTCAGCTTTTCGGATTTCAAGGGTCATATTGCCCATCAATTCCTGATCCATTACGCCGTCGACGGAGACGCGGACACTGTTGCGGCTGTGGGCCGACGTGACTGAAATCTGATCGTCGTCGCGCAGGACCAGGGGTACTTTCAGGAGCAGATGCGGACAGATCGGCGTTACCATGATGCAGGGCACGCTCGGTGCTGCAATGGGGCCGCCGCTCGAAAACGTATAACCCGTGCTGCCCGTCGCCGTCGATACGATGAGGCCGTCACCGGGATACTGCTGAATAAAGTGACCGTTGATGCTGAGGTCGACGCGGATCAATTTGCCGACATTTCCGTGGCCGATGACGATATCATTTAAGGCATCGGGAAGAGACTGGATCATACCGTCTTCGTAACACAGATCGGCATGGAGCATCATCCGTTCTTCGAGGAAATATTTTCCGGCCAGGATATCGTCCAGACGCTGTTCGAGGTTCCGCGTTTCAACTTCATAGAGGAACCCCAAGGAACCGAGGTTGATGCCGCAAATGGGAACGTCTGCCGAGGCAAATTTATTGGCCATCTTAAGAATCGTCCCGTCGCCTCCGAGAACCATGGCGATATCGATGGTGTCGTAAATCGTCATTCGCGGCCGGAAATGGTCGGCTGCAATTTCCTGATAGGCCGGCTGACAGCTCTCACTGACGTACGCCGGCAAGTAGTATTCAAGCCCCCGGGCTTCACAAATCCGGATGAGTTCTTTGACGATCGCTGCGCTTTCGCGTTTAACAAGGTTCGGAAAAATACCGATACGCATGAGAAATCACCTACATTTCATGAGATTTACCGACAATATCTTCGACGACGTCATCGGTGATATCGTTGTGACAAGGTTCATCTTTACGGCTGTACAACAGATATTCGATATTGCCGTCGGCCCCTTTTATCGGGGAAAACGTGAGCCCCAGCGGCGACAGCCCGTTTTCGGCGATGCCGTCGACGACGCGGCGAATGACGTCACGATGGACGGTGATATCGCGGACGATACCGCCCTTACCGACGTGTTCCCGCCCGGCTTCAAACTGAGGTTTTATAAGGGATACCATGACGCCGCCCGGTGCCAGAAGGGGCACGACGGCCGGCATGATTTTGAGGAGGGAAATAAAGGAGACGTCGATGGAAATGAAGTCCACCGGCTCGCCGATATCGGAGACGGTGACGTTGCGGATATTGGTCCGTTCCATATTGACAACGCGCTCATCAGTCCTGAGTTTCCAAGCCAACTGACCGTAGCCGACGTCGACGGCAAAGACTTTCACGGCGCCGCGCTGAAGGGCGCAGTCCGTAAAGCCGCCTGTCGAGGCGCCGATATCCATCATCGTCTTTCCCGTAAGGTCGATGGGAAATAGTTCCATCGCTTTTTCTAATTTCAGGCCGCCGCGGCCGACGTAGGGAATGGGATTGCCTTTGACGGTGATCTCTACGTCGTCGGCTAGTTTGGTACCGGCCTTATCGACGCGCTGATTGTCAACAAAAACCAGGCCGGCCATGATGGTCGCCTTGGCTTTTTCCCGACTTTCAGACAAGCCGCGGTTGACGAGGAGTACGTCCAGTCTTTCTTTATGCTGCATACGATCTTACCTCTCCTATCATTAATGGACCCGGGTCAGCAGGTGTTCGACGAGTTCCTTCAGGAACCAAGCCTTGTCCCCTAAGGGTTCAAGGGCCATAACGGCTTTATCAGCCGCATCGCGCGCCATTTTCCGCGCTTCTTCGAGGGAAAAGATGGTGACATACGTCGCCTTGTCGTTTTTAAGGTCGCTGCCGACGGGTTTTCCCAAAAGGGCTTCGTCGCCGACGACATCGAGGATATCATCGGTAATCTGGAAGGTCAGTCCCATATAGGTCGCGTATTCATCGAGGGCCTTGCAGACGGCCGGTTCGGCCTCGGAAACGATGGCAGCCATATCGATGGCGGCTTTAAAGATGACTCCCGTCTTAGAACGATGGAGGAGTTCCATCCCTTCCCGACCGATTTCCATCTTGCCGTCCGACGCCAGGTCAAAGGCCTGACCGCCGACCATGCCGGAAGGACCGGCTGCCTCAGCAATGACGGCAATACAGCGGTTCAGCTTATCCGGATCAATGTCCTTCTGACGAGCCAGGAGTTCAAAGGCAAAGGTCAAGAGGCCGTCCCCGGCAAGAGTGGCAATGCCCGGCCCGTATATAACGTGATTCGTCGGTTTGCCCCGGCGCAGATCATCGTTATCCATACAGGGCAAATCGTCGTGAATCAAAGAATAGGTATGGATACATTCCAGGGCACAGGCCATTTCCGTATAAGGCGCCGCATCATGCCCCAAGGCTTCGATCGTCGCCAACATGAGAACCGGGCGGATCCGTTTGCCGCCGGCCATGAGGCTGTAATTCATCGATTCATACAAGGTCCCAAACTGGGGCTGCTTCGTCTGAAGAAGCTGTTTAAGGACTGTTTCGATATGATTCTTTTTATCGTTCAAATAGTCTTTAAACATCATAAGTCCAGCACTCCTTCTGCCACATCAGCCGTTTCATCGCCCTTATCGACCATGGCCGCTGCTTTCTGGCGGGCATAATCCAAGGCGTCTTCGCAGTCCTTGGACAATTTAACGGCCTTTTCATATAAATCGAGGGACTGTTTCAGCGTCAAATCCGGCGCTTCGAGGTCGCGGACGAGCTGTTCCAGTTTCTCGTAATTGCTTTCAAAATTTTTCAGTTTATCCGTCGTTCTTGCCATATCGCTTCACCTCTTTCACGTCTGTCACAATCGTACCGTCGACGAGCTGTATTTCAAGGGGTTTGTCGGCGGCTACGCTGTCGATGGCGGTAATGATTTTTCCGTCCTGTACGAGCTGGCCGTAGCCGCGGCGCACGAGGTTTTCCGGATTCAGGCCGTCCAGGCAGCCTTTTAAGGCCAGAAGTCTACTCTGTCCTTGTTCGAGCTGCCGCTGCCACTGATGGCCGGCCCCTTCCATGAGCAAGGCCAATTGAGCCTTTTTCATTTCCAAAAAGCGTTCATAGTGCGGCAGGTTAAGCCGGCCGGCCGCGGCGTCGACGCGGCGCTTTTCACTGTCGATACGCCGCACGATGATGTCATACGCCCGTTCCGCCAAGGCGGCTAAGTCGAGCTGGGCTTCCTCAAAATCAAAAAAAGCCAGTTCTGCCGCATGGGTCGGTGTCGCCGCCCGTACGTCGGCGGCATAGTCGGCCAAGGTCGTATCCGTTTCATGGCCGATGGCCGTAATAACCGGGACCTTAGCCCCATAGATGGCCTTTACGACAGCCGGGCTGTTGAAGCACCACAGGTCTTCCATGGATCCGCCGCCGCGGCCGACGATGAGAATGTCCAAGTCTTTTCGCTTGCCCATCTCATCGATGGCGGCGGCAATGGTCTTATCGACGCCTTCGCCTTGGACGGGGATGGGTCGGAGGACGATGTCGGCAAAGGGATTTCTTTCTCCGGCAATGCGGCGGATATCATGGAGAACGGCACCGGTCGCCGAAGTCAGGACGCCGATGCGCCAGGGAAAGCGAGGCAGTTCTTTTTTATGGGAACTGTCGAAATATCCCTTAGCTTCCAGTTCTTTCTTGATTTTTTCGTACTGAGCCTGGAGGGATCCCGTCCCCTGGGAAAAGAGCTGTTCAATGATAAAGGACAGGGCGCCGCCCTTTTCATAAACGTTGACGGCGCCGATGACGACGACGTGATCCCCTTCGCGCAGGGCCCTTACGGCAGCCGTAACCCGACTGCGAAATACGATAGCCCGAAGCGAACATGCTTCATCGCGGATATTCATATAATAATGGCCGTTAGACGCCTGCTTCAAACCGATGACGTTGCCTTCCATGGCAATGCTCTGGAGTCGGTAATCCTTCTGTATATCCTCTTTAATGCGGCGGACGACGTCCGTAACCGATGCGTATTTCATCATTTCTTCCCTTCCTGTAGGGCCGCCCAAAAAGCAGCTCCCGAAGCATTGTCGGCACTGAATCCGTCCTCGGCAAGGTCGAGTCGGATGTGCTTTCTTTGGCAGTATGTGCCAAGTTCTTGGCGCAGATAGGAATTGGACATGACGCCGCCGGCCGCGACGAGGTGAGTCATGCCGTCAGAGACGGCGTAATCGAGGAGGCGACGAAGACCTCGCCAAACCGTAGCCAGCGTCCAGCGGCAGAGCCGAGGTATATCGGCGTCCCCTTCCTTTAAAAACCGCTGGCCCTGTGATTCGGGACCGGAAAAACTGACTTCACCGTCTTTAAAAAACACCGAGGCTCCTTTGAGGCTTCCCGAAAACGACTGCGCCATCTTATCAACGTGGACACCGGCCGGAAATGGCAGGTTCATGGCGACGCCCATGCGGTCGATGAACTGACCGGCGCTGATGTCACTCGTACCGCCGATGCGGGTGATATCTAGGCCCTTATCGTCGGCAACGGCCCGGACGAGCTCCGTCGTACCGCCGGAAAGGTGAATGCCGTAAAAAGGCTCCTTTTCGATTTTCCCCAAACTGCGAAGGACAGCCAGCAAATGATTTTCCTGATGACTCAAGCGATATAAGGGCACCTGTAAGACGGCCGAGAGAGCCCGGGCATACCCGAGGCCTGCCAAAAAAGCCGGCATATACGAATCGTCCCGGCGCCGTGGCTGGTCGGTCACGGCAATAGCCCGAACCTGGCGCGTCTTCAGTACCGCAGCCGCCCGTTCAAAGAGAACCGGCAGGTTGCGCGTATGCTGATAGACCATGTTCGACTGGGACAGGCCGCGGCCTCCTTTGGGAACGGTCAGGATGATCCGTTCGTCGGCGGCGATGTCATAGGTTTCGTCGACCAGGCATAGAGACGTCGTATAGCAGCTGGTATCGATGCCGAGATAGGTATCCATCAGTCTTTCGACCTTACGTAAGCGCCGAGGATGCCGTTGACGAATTTCGCCGACTTATCGCCGCTGAATTCCTTGGCCAGGATAATGGCTTCATTGAGTACAATGGACGGCGCCAACGTTTCTTTCGGGTAGACCAGTTCACACAGAGCCAAGCGCAAAATATTGCGGTCGATGCGGTTCATCCGTTCAATTTCCCAGCCTTTGACGAAGGGACGGATGATGTCGTCCAATTCAGCGCGATGGGCCGTCGTCGTTTCGACGAGGTACTTGCTGTACGTATGCCGTTCCGATTCGCTGAGTTCCGGACCGTCTTCAGTCAGCATATCCGTCGTGATGAAATCACTCTCCATGATTTCATGTTCGTGGTACTGAATGTCATTTTCTTCGTGAAATTCACGGGAATATAAGAGTTCGAGCGCCTCTTGGCGCGCTTTATGTCTGCTCACAAAAAACCTCCTGTTGGTAACTAATCTGCCGGCGGCAGTACCAAATCTTCTATAGTAACAGAAATATCAAGGCCCTTCGGGTCGGCCATATCCTGCACAGCCCCGGCGGTACACTTTTGGATGGCCAGGGCCAACTCATGCAGGTTAACACCATAGACAGCGCGGATGCCCAAGCGAAGGGCGACACTCCCGTCTTTTACGGAAACGCTGCAGCGGGTAACGGCCGTGACGCCATCCACGTCTTTGGCCGCCGTTTCAGCAATGTTTCGCAAGGCCTTATCACTGACGGCATAAGCAAAGTCCTGATTGTCATCCATCTTGACCGGCCTCCTCGAAAACCACTTGCTGGACGATGATGTGAACGGCCGCAACGGGGCAGGCCGTCGCTTTTTCAACGGCGTCTTTGACCGTCTTTTGGACTTCCAAGGCGACGTCAGGGATGCGGCAGCCATAGCGGATGAGCAGCCGGACGGTCAACTCAATCACCTGTCCGTCAATGGAGACATCGACACCGTGATTAGGCCGTGTCCGGCCCAGCTTTTCAGCCGCCACATCGGCAATATTCGTTCCTAAAGCAGCGACTGACGGAACCTTGGCCGCCGTCAGCGAAGCAATGGCGGCAATGACTTGTTGGGAAATGTGAATACTCCCCCATTCATTGACTTCTGTCGTTTCCATGGACATCACCTCTTTCATCCAAAAAAAGGGGCTGTCGCACGCGCGAAGCCCCTTGAATACCCTATGCTAGCGGCTAACACGGTAATCCGTTAACCTTAAGCTCTGCCGATATACTGGCCGGTTCTCGTATCGATTTGGAGAACTTCGCCTTCATTGATAAAGAGCGGTACTTTGACGACATAACCCGTTTCAAGCGTGGCCGGTTTGCTGCCGCCGGTAGCTGTATCACCACGGACGCCGGGGTCGGTTTCGATGACTTTGAGTTCAACGGAAGCCGGCAAATCGATGCCGATGACCTTGCCTTTGAACATCATGACCGATACATTCATTTCTTCTTTGAGGAAGTTAGCTGCATCACCCAAGGCGTCTTTGTTCAATTCAATCTGTTCATACGTTTCGTTATCCATGAAACAGTACATGCCTTCATTTTCATAAAGGTACTGCATCTGGCGGCGGTCGACGTGGCCGTCCTGAACCTTTTCGCCGGCATTCCATGTGCGTTCGATAACGGCACCGGTTTCGAGGTTTTTAATCTTAGCGCGTACGAAGGCAGCGCCCTTACCCGGTTTTACATGCTGAAATTCAACAACCTGCCATACCTGGCCGTCGATTTCAATCGTTACGCCTGGTCTGAAATCATTACTTGTAATCATGTCTAAACTCCTCCTATAACAGCTCCATCAATTCTTTGGGTGTTTTGGTTAAAATTTCACAGCCGTCGGCTGTTACGGCAACGGAATCCTCAATGCGGACGCCAAACTTGCCTTCTATGTACAGTCCCGGTTCGACCGTGACTATCATATTCTCTTGTAAGACACCGGTCGAGCGGGGTGACAGCACCGGCTGTTCATGGATTTCAAGCCCCGTCCCATGTCCCAGGGAATGCGTAAAATATTGACTGACGTGATAGCGGGCAAAATAATTGCGAACGGCATCGTCAATGGCTCGGCAGGAACTCCCGGCTCTTACCAGGGATACGCCCATCTGCTGTCCCTCTAAGATGAGATTGTAGAAATCCTTTTGGGCCTCTGTCGCCTTGCCGACAACGACGGTACGGGTAATATCGGAATGATACCCATCCCAAACGGCACCGAAATCAAAGGTAACGAAATCGCCCTTTTCAATGACCTTGGAGCTGGCTGTACCGTGAGGCATGGCCGAGCGCTTGCCCGAGGCGACGATCGTCGTAAAAGATTTTTCTTCAGACCCGAGAAGCAGCATATTGCTTTCAAGTCTGGCGGCCATTTCCTTTTCCGTAACGCCCGGCTTGATGTAAGGCAGGAGGTCCGAAAAGGCCTGGTCGGCGATCTGACTGGCTTTGCGCGTCGCTTCCAGTTCGTACGATTCTTTGACGGCCCGAAGATGGGTCAAATCGCAGGGCAGGAAGCCGCAGAAGGCCCCGTCGGCAATGGCTTCATATAAATAATGGGTCAGAAAATTTTCTTCGTAGGCCGCAACACCGATTTCCATCTCCGTCAGGGATTGGCGTATGGAGCGGGCCAAGGCCCCTTGATGATTTTCGATGTCGTACCACGAGCCCGACTGCTGTGCGGCCTGTTCCGTATACCGGGAATCGGTCCACAGTACGGCCTTATCAAGGCCGATGACCAAGGCCCCTTCGCCGCCGGTAAAACCGCTGAAGTAACGCAGATTTTCGGGCTGAACGATAATGGCGCCGTCGGCATCGTGTGCTTCGAGGAAGGCACGCAAATCGGCAATTCGTTGTTCTATCATACTATCACCTTATATTAATTCAATCATATTTTATAATACCATATTTTATCTTGCCTGAAAAGGAAAAAATCAAAAGGATATATTCCTTGTTATAACGATAAGCTATTTCGTTCGTCCTCCGTTAATGGGCGAAACTCGCCGGGCTTCAGCCCTTCATCGAGAAAGACCGGACCGACAGACCGGCGATGGAGTGCCGTCACCGTAAGTCCGACGGCAGCACACATGCGTTTTACCTGGTGGAATTTCCCCTCTTCAACGACGACGGCAACGGTGTGTTCCCCCGTCTTTTCCGCAGTTGCCGGCAGGCATTCGAGACCGTCAGAAAGGACGATGCCAGAAGCGAAGCGTTCCCCTATATCAGCGGGGATATCGCCTTCGACGACGGCTTCATAACGCTTAGGCTGATGTTTCTTCGGCGACGTAATGCCATGGGCCCAGGTCCCGTCATTGGTCAAAAATAAGAGGCCCGTCGTATCTTTATCCAGCCTGCCGACGGGAAACAGGCGGCTTCCCTGATACTGACGCGGCAAGAGGTCGATGACCGTCTGCGACACGTTGTCTTCCGTAGCCGACACGACGCCAGAGGGCTTATAGAGCATGAGATAAATATATTCTTCATAAGATACAATCTCTCCGCCGACGGCAACGACGTCCGCTTCCGGATCGACCTTGCGACTGCTGTCACGGCAGATGGCACCGTTTACCGTGACCTGACCGCTCTTACATAAGTCTTTTAATTCCTTCCTCGTCCCCCAGCCCGTATGGCCCAGGAGTTTATCGAGGCGCATTGCCTTTCCCATAGGCTCTCCTATAAAGAAGGCATCTTGTCCCACTGGGGCAGATATCCGGCTGTACCTTCTAAATGGCGGGTGCTGTTGAGGAGGGTCAAGACGTTGCGGTCGCCGTAATATTCGACGACATTGAAGGCCGTATTGAACTGTTGGAAGCACCAAATACGACGCATATCGAGGCCTAACAGACCGAAAAGGAGGCAGCGGATGGCCGCTCCGTGGGAGACGATGAACACGCTGTCGCCGTCCTTATGCTTGGCCAGGATGTCGCGGGTTCCTTTCAAAATACGGTCCCGGACCTGGCAGAACGATTCGCCGCCCCGAGCCGGCAAGGTCCCGTCTGACGCGTAGACTGCTTCCAGCTCACCCGGCCATTTGGTCGTAATCTCTTCATACGTATGGCCTTCCCATTCGCCAAAATCGGCTTCCTTCAACGATTCATCAGGGATGACCGACAAGCCGTGCGGCGCCGCTACGCATTCCGCCGTGGCCATGGCCCGCTGGAGGGTACTGCTGTATACGGCATCGAGGTGGGTATGGCTGAAAAATTCACCGAGGTGTTTGGCCTGTTCCAGCCCGTGGGCATTGATGGGTACATCGGTAGAACCTTGATACCACTGCTGTACGTTTCCGTCCGTTTCACCGTGACGCGCTAAATATAATGTAATCATGAATATCCTCCATTATCGAAAATTCATCTAAAAAGCTTCGTATCGTCCCATCCTTGCAAAAAGGACGGACGCCGGAAAATAAGCGCCGTCCCAAGCGAGAGACATAGATATTATAACAGGAAATGAACGGCCTTGCTACCGATAACGACGAGAAGGAGCAAAACCATTTCACTGCCTTCGATGACGGCGCCGTATGTATCGCCGGTGACGCCGCCGAGTTTTCGGCTGATGCCGTGGTTCGCCCATAGGGACAAGATCATGGCCGCCCCTAAGAGGGCCAAATAAAAAGGCCCGCAAAGGAAGACGGGCAAGAGAGCCAGCACCAAGGCTTTGGCTGTCGTATGAGGCGGCCCGTAGGTAACAAAGGCCTTTCCCAGTCCCTCTTTACGGGCATAGGGAAACTGGAAAATACTGATCAGCGTTCCGAACCGAACCGCTGCCGGAATAGCCACGAGGCTGAAGACGGCTACTTTCGGTTCAAGCTGACTCAAAAAAGAAACCTTCAAGAGGACCAAAAAGACGAAGGCCATGACGCCGCCGGAGCCGACGCGGCTGTCCTTCATGATTTCCAGCATCCGTTCCCGGCTGCGGCCGGAAAAAAGACCGTCGGCCGTATCCATATAGCCGTCGGCATGGAGTCCCCCGGTCACATAGAACCAAAAGGCCACGACCAAGACGGCGCGGCCAAAAGGTTCAAAGACAAAAGACAAAACCGTGTACAGGGCTGCCAACAAGAGACCTATGACAAGGCCTACGACGGGAAAAAAGAGGACCGACCGTCCAAAGTCTTCGTCCGTCCAAACATCCTGCGACGCCAAGTGAATCCGCGATAAAAATTGCAGGGCTATCAGAAAGGCTTTCATGGGTTCACCTCCGGCAGGATCACGGCTCGATGCTTCCATTCCGTCGTAATGCCGCAAACCGACACGTAGACTTCATCGGCCTCGCGGGCCGCTTCCTGATTGATGCGGCCTATGAGATCCCGATAGAGGCGGCTCACCCGTTCCATGGGCACGATGCCGCAGCCAAGTTCATTGGTAACCAAAACAGCCGTTACACCGGCCTTTCGAAAGGCCTTCAAGATGGTCCTAAGCTCCGCCAGTGCCCCATCCAGGAGTACATCGTCACTCTCTCCGTCATGGTCCCACAGATAATTTGAAAAATAAATCGTCAAGCAGTCGACGAGGACGACATCGGCGCTCTTACAAAGGTCGTCGACGACGTCGGGCAAGTGATGAGGAACTTCCCAAGTCGCCCACGATGCCGGCCGGCGCTTCCGATGAAGGGCGATGCGCCGGGCCATTTCATCGTCAGAAACGAAAGCCGTCGCCACATAGGCATGACGGCCGGGCAGTACCGCAGCATAGCGCTCTGCAAAGTCGCTCTTGCCGCTCCGAGCCCCGCCCGTTACCAATACCAGTTTCGAATTCCCCATCATTTCTTGATTTCCGAATACAGATGGAACACTTCCGGCAGGACGATTTTTTCCATGCCGATTTTAATCAGGCTGGGAAGGGCCGGCAGGCAGTAGACCTGGCACTGGTGGATGATGCCGGCCGTCGCCCGATAGGCCATAGCCTGAACGCCGCAGACCCGCCGATAAGCAAAGTAAGTCATCATTTCGCCAAAGGCCGGAATCGTTTTATCGAAGAGGGCTTCCACGGTCTCAACGGTCACGTCCCGTTTGGCAATCCCCGTACCGCCGCTGGTAATGACCAGGTCGACACTGCATACCCATTCATGGAGATGGCGTTCAATTTCGGCCCGGTCGTCCTTCACGATCTGATAGTCGACGACTTGGTGGCCGTGCTGTGCCAACAGCGATTGAATGAGCAATCCGTTCGTATCGTCGGAAAAGGTACGGCTGTTGCTGATGGTAAGAATGGCTGCCCGCAACGGGTGTTCTTCTGTTTTTTTGTGATTCAAAGTAAAACCCTCCTAACTCAGGACTCGTACGACGCTGCGATGGAAAAGGGGTCTTGTCCTTCTAAGAGTCCCTGGAGAAAATAAGGAATAAACATTTCGCTGACAACTTGCTTGTCATAGTGCCGCTCTTCGTTGCCGTCGGACACGGTAATTCCCGTTCCGATTGCCAGTCGGACGGCACACTTCGGGCTGCCCGTCGGCAAGATATCCCCGTGAGCCCAAAGGACGGTCGCCATAGCCCGCCAAGGATAGGGATCGTCTTCATCCTCGTCGCATTCGGCAACTTCTGCCGCCACGATGAGTCCGTTGTCCCGAGCCAGTTCCGCCGTATGGAAGACGAACTGTGTATATTCATCTTCTGACGTCGCCGCCGCTTCCGAAATATACAGCAAGGGGAAATCTTCCCATAAGACGTGTTCCGAAATAAATTCTTCCGTCGGCGCAATATCGGCTTCTTCTTCGACAAAAGACGTATGCAGGTTGTAAGCCGCACAAATCTCTTCCGCATTGTCGCCGGCGTTGAGCGGATAGACGTGAAACCCTATTTTTTGGAACCCTTCGGTCACGTGAATATCCAGCCCGTGTTTCGATTCATCTTCCTGCCAAAAGACAAAGGGCAGTCCAATGTATATCACATCCACTATTATCACCTCTATACTTATAGTATTCGACCTGATCTGTCTAAACTCCTACTTCTACAATATATATTCTTGTATTGTCTGTCAATTCCTATATAATATATTTATAGCTAATACGGCCTTTCTAAAAAGGCCAGAAAGGAAGTATGCCTTATGTTCAAAAAAACGGCCAGTCTTGCCGTCTCCTTCTTCTTTTTGTTGACCCTTTTCGCATCGGCGAATAATTTTCTCGACAACAATCCCCGCTTCGTCCAAGTCGGCCACGACGATACGACGGAATCGTACATCGACATGAATACGATTCAATCCGTTCGCTACGATCCGCCGTACTACATCATCCGGGCGACGGTCGTGACGTACGATTATGCCAACAATACCTTACAAGGATATGATAACAATTTTTTCTACAATTTTAAATCCCAATCGGTAAAAACGCAGACCTTAGGCGACGTCGGCTACGACCCTGCCGGTAATATCCTGTCTACCCTGGCTCTGGCTAACCCGGAAGTCAAGACGACAGACCGCCTCTCAGCCAACGGCAATGCAGCCAACCGGGCCTTCCGAGCCTGCTACAACATGAATTTTTTCCAAGAATAATACACTGAAAAGGATTGATAGTTATGGATTCCATCATCCACATCGTAACCACCGTCGCTACCATCATCTTCATCGGCGCCGTTCTCTACTCCCTGACGTCGGCCCTTAGAAAAAAGCGGCGCAAGGCAAAGTATGAAAAAGACCTGGTGACCAAGGTTCACGTAAAAGTCGACAATCTCCACCAATACGACATCAAACCGGAAAAGGGCTATTACAAGTATCCCCTTGTCGAAAAGGGAAAACTCCGCCGTTTCCCCCAGCACTTTACGAGTATCGCCATCGAGCTTGCCAATGAACAGCCGTACTCCATCTGTCTCCTGGCTCTGGCCGAATTTGATAAGGGCGAGATAAAAGACACGCGGTACTTCTACATCCGCCCGCCTGAAAACAACTTGTCCGCTACGGGAGGCCGACATCGCTGGGAAGACTTGTCCAAAGCCGATGAATTCGGCGAATACTGGCAGGCCGGTCTTGAAAAACTCATCGAAGGCAAGACTCTCATCGCCCACAACGCGCCCTTCGTCCTGGGCTGTCTGACCCATGCCCTTCACATTTACGGCATCAAGGCCCCGTCCTTCCGCTATGCCGACACGATGGAAGCCGCCAAAAAATACTACCACTTCTCCTCCAATAAGATTGAAAACATCTGCGATGAAATGGACATCAAGACGGAAGAAGGCAATCTCCTCAGTAAGGCTATCGGCATGGGGAAATTCTTCCTGGAGGCCAAGAAAGACTATCCTCTCTACCTGCCGTCTCTGACCTACGTCGAAAAAGAACCGACCGATGACGATCGAAAAGCAGCCTACATCGCCGCCGTCGAACGAGAAGAAGGTACGCCGGAAGAAATGGCGGCCCCGGAAAAACCGGATTTGGCTCTCGTTAAAGACCTGGTCGACACGGGATGCCTCACCGCGGGAAAACAGTCCGGCACCTACTATGCTGCCGACAAAGGGCTCTCCCTGTTAGAACATATCGACTGACCTCGAAACAGATTCTTCATTTTACGCATCAAAAAAGCGTTGTCTTTGAAAGACAACGCTTTTTATCATACTCAAATAGTTCTTATTTGGAGTACAATTCGACGATCAGTGTTTCGTTGATTGCTACAGGGATTTCGTCGCGTTCAGGCATACGGGTAAGGGTGCCTTCGAAGCCATCGAAATTCTTTTCAACGTAGGGAACGTCGAATGCTTTTAATTCCTGGAAGGATTTCTTGTACATTTCGTTCGAACGGGAATCTTCTTTCAATGTGATAACCGTACCAACTTTAACGTGTGCCGACGGAATATCGCAGCGTTTGCCATTGACCAAAATATGGCCGTGGTTGACCATCTGGCGTGCCTGGCGGATAGAGTTAGCAAAACCGATGCGGTATACTAAGTTATCCAAACGGCATTCCAACAATTTCAGCATGTTCTGGCCCGTTACGCCTTCCATCTTCTTGGCTTTATCATAATAACGGACAAACTGACGTTCGAGCAAATTGTAGTATGCGCGAAGTTTCTGTTTTTCCAATAACTGTGTGCCATATTCAGACATTTTTTTCTGACGCTGATCTTTACGTACGCGTTTTAATGCCTTAGGGTGTCCGTACACATTAACTCCGAACCGGCGACATTCCTTAAAACGCGGGTCTCTCCTCGTTGCCATTTTCTACATCACCTCATATTAGTAATTCAAAAAAATAAATTTTGCTCACGCAATGTATTAATGTTACCACAGGGGCATAGGGCCTGTCAAGTGGCTTGGGGCGTCTTTTCCGACCGGTTTTCAGGCCTCCAAAAAGCTGCCGCTAAAAGTATAGCTCAACCTATCAAAAAAAGAAAGGTCTCTTCATAAATTCTGAAGAAATCTTGACTTATATCCTACAAGATGCTATACTAGCTTAAAATAAAAGAGATTCATTATTAATTAATAAAACTCAGGAGGTGCCTTATGAATAACTTCACGACAGCCGTTACCAATCGGCGCACAAACTATGCTCTTAGTAAAGACGTTTCTATCTCCCAGGAAACGATTATAAAGACGATTGAAGACATGGTCCGCGAAGTCCCGTCGGCTTTCAACATGCAGTCCGGCAAAGTCGTCGTCGCCTTCGGTGAAACCCACGATAAGATTTGGCAGATCGCCATGGATACCCTTCGCGGCATCGTACCGGCAGCTAATTTTGCTGCAACGGAAGAAAAAATCAATTCCTTTGCCGCCGCGTACGGCACGGTCCTCTATTTTGACGATATCTCCATCGTTGAAAAATTGGCCGACCAATTTCCGCTGTATGCACAGAACTTCCCCGTCTGGGGCCAGCAGGCTAACGGCATGATGCAGTTCGCCATCTGGACCGCCCTTACCGACCTCGGCTTAGGCGTCAACCTCCAGCATTACAATCCCCTCATCGACGATGAAGTCAAAAAATTGACCGGTGTGCCGGAAGAATGGAAACTCATCGCTCAGATGCCCTTTGGCCATCCCTTACAGAAACCGGATCCGATCGAAAAGGCTCCCATTGAAGAACGAGTCAAGATTTTCAAATAAGACGCATATCACTCACTCTCCCATCCTAACATAGAGAAGGCTCCCTGCCAGGCAGGGAGCCTTTTTCGTTATCGTCGTTTATTATCCTAAGAGATCCTGTTCCTCTGTATGGCGTTTAAACCAAGCTTGGGCATAGGTGCAGCTCGTCGCCGTCTTTTTATTGCGCTTACGGATTTCATCGGCAGCGGCTTTGACCAATTTTCCGGCAGCCCCTTGGCCGCGCAGGCTGTCATCGACGAAGGTATGGACGATGTCGTAGTTGCCGTCGTCACGCTGGACGAAGTCGACTTCACCGACGACCTTTCCCTGTTCATTTTCGATCCAAATCTTATGATCACTGTATTGTAATTCCATGTTAAAACACTCCTTTCGCAAAGGATAATGAAAAAGTGTCCCTACCAGTTCATGGTAACCTCGATGATCTGCCCGTTGCGGACCGAACGGCTGCGCCGGAAGGCGGCCATATACTCTTCGACGGGAAGGTTCGGATTTTCATAGACTAAGAGAAAATTTCGGATGAACTGGGCATGGGTAAAGACTACAATAAATTCTTCCGGGCGCCGCTTCAAAAGGGCCAGTGTCCGCTGAATACGCTCGATGAGATCTCGATAGCTTTCGGCCCCGTCCCCATCGACGTAATCGGGATCGAGATTACGCCAATAGTCGATGACTCTGGGCCGCCGCTGGGCCGATGTCGTCCCGACACAAGTGGCCGGCGCCAAATAGACAAATTCATGGACGACATCCCAAATCCCCGTGGCCGCATCAGGAAATCGGCCGATAGTATACATGGCCGTCTGCTGTGCCCGAAGATACGGTGAGGTCACGATGAGATCCGGCTGTTTCGGTATTTGCAGGGCCAGGGCCTGAGCCTGTTTCAGTCCCAATTCGGACAGAGGAATACTTTTGTGATCGTCCGTCGCTTCACCGGCATTGGCAATGCTCTCGCCATGGCGGATGAGCCATATCCTCTTCATAGTAACCACCTGCTTTCTGTTTCATTGTATCACAAACTGTTCGTTCTTTGGAAGGAAAAAGACCGGCTATACAAAGCGAAGGCTGCCGAAACGACAGCCTTCGCCCTGGGGTATGTATATGGTTTTTGAGCGTGAATCTATAGACTGAGCAAATCTATAGTCGTGCAAACATTATTTGTCGGCCAATTCTTTGTATACTTCGTATTTCTTAGCAGCAAATTCTTCGGCCTTAGCAAAGAGTTCTTCAGCAATATCCGGGAAGGTACGCGTAAGGGCTGCGTATCTCGTTTCGCCGAGGAGGTAATCGCGGAAGGACTGGGTCGGTTCCTTGGAATCGAGGATGAACGGATTCTTTCCTTCTTCCTTGAGGAGCGGGTTGTAGCGGTAGAGGTGCCAGTAACCGGCTTCTACGGCGCGTTTCATTTCATTCTGAGCGTTGCCCATGCCGCCTTTGATGCCGTGGTTGATGCACGGTGCGTAAGCGATGACGATGGACGGACCGTTGTAAGCTTCAGCTTCTTTAACGGCTTTGATGAGCTGGTTGGCATCAGCGCCGAGAGCAACCTGAGCGATATAGATATGGCCATAGGTCATGAGCAGACGGCCCAAATCTTTCTTGTTGAACTTACGGCCCGAAGCTGCGAACTGAGCGACAGCACCGATCGGTGTAGCCTTGGACGACTGACCGCCCGTATTGGAGTAAACTTCCGTATCGACGAGCATGATGTTGACGTTGGCATTGGTAGCCATGACGTGGTCCAAACCGCCGTAACCGATGTCATAAGCCCAGCCGTCGCCGCCGTACATCCAAATCGTCTTCTTGATGACGTGTTCTTTATGAGCCAAGATGTCTTTCTGAAGATCGGCGGCTTTGCCGGTCAGCTTCGCTGCCATCAATTCTTTGAGATACGTCCGGCTGATGCCTTCCGTAACTTCACCTTCGTTGGCGACACCGATAGAATCGAGCCACGCTTGGATAGCATCGTGGAGAGCACCTTCCGTCAGCGGCAGGAGTTCTTCCGATTTCAGGATGATCGCTTCGCGCTGCTGATCCATGGACAGGGACATACCGAGAGCAAATTCAGCATTATCTTCAAAGACCGAGTTCGACCAAGCCGGACCGAAACCTTCGTGGTTCGTCGTGTACGGAATGCTCGGCATAGCAGAACCCCAAGCCTGGGTACAACCCGTTGCATTGGCAACGATCATGCGCGATCCGAAGAGCTGCGTTAAAAGCTTCATGTAAGACGTTTCCGTACAACCGGCGCAGGCACCATTGAACTCGAGGAGCGGCTGGTTGAACTGGCTGCCTTTTACGGAGAATTTATCGAGACCCGTTTCTTTTACCGATAAGGTAAGGGCATAGTCAAAGTTTTCACTTTCATGACGCTGGGTATCGAGGGGTTTCATGGTCAGAGCCTTAGCCGGACAAGCGTTTGCACAGGCGCTGCAGCTGTAGCAGTCGAGAGGCGAAACCTGGATGCGGAATTCATAATCTTCGAGACCTTTGCCGATAGCTTTCTTCGTCTTGAAGCTTTCCGGGCTGTTGGCTTTTTCTTCAGCTGTCAAGAGGTACGGACGGATAACGGCGTGCGGGCAGACCAGGGCGCAGCGGTTACACTGAACGCACTTGTCGACATCCCATTCAGGAACCTTGGAAGCGACACCGCGTTTTTCGTACTGCGTCGTGCCGAGCGGATAGGAACCGTCAGCGTAAGGAACGAATTCGCTGACCGGAATCGAATCGCCAATCTGAAGGTTCGACGGTTCGACGACGTTCTTAATGAAATCAGGAATGTTGCGCGTATCTTCGACGACCGGATCGGACGGGAGGTCTTTCCATTCTGCCGGAACTTCGACTTCGACGAGGTCAGAGATGCCGCGGTCGACAGCTGCCTGGTTCATGGAAATGACCTGTTCGCCTTTCGCGAGGTAGGTCTTAGCGATAGCGTCTTTCATATGTTTAACAGCATCATCGATGGGCATGATGTTAGCCAGTTTGAAGAAGGCTGCCTGGAGGACCGTATTGGTACGGTTGCTGCCGAGACCGATTTCTTCGGCGATCTTAGTCGCATTGATGATGTAGAATTTAACGTGGTTTGCAGCCAGCTGGCGTTTAACCTTGTTGCTGAGGTGGTTGGCAACATCCGCTTTATCCCAGTTGCAGTTGAGCAGGAAGATGCCGCCTTCTTTGATTTCGCTGACGATGTCATAGGTATCCATGTAAGCCTGTTTATGACATGCCAGGAAGTCAGCCGCTTTTACGTAGTACGTAGCCCGGATCGGTTTGGTGCCAAAGCGCAGGTGCGATTTGGTAACGCCGCCGGATTTCTTGGTATCGTATTCGAAGTAAGCCTGGACGTACATATCGGTATTATCGCCGATGATCTTGATGGAGTTCTTGTTGGCACCGACAGTACCGTCAGAACCGAAGCCCCAGAACTTGCAGCTGATCGTCCCTTCCGTATCGACGGCAATAGGGATATCCGGCATGGAGAGATGGGTTACGTCATCGATGATGCCCAAGGTGAAGTGGTTCTTCGGCTGGAGGGCTTCCATGTTGTTGAATACGGCGTTGATGGCTGCCGGCGGAACGTCTTTCGACGACAAGCCATAGCGACAGGCCAAAACGGTAACGTCCTGTTTGATGTGAGATACAGCAGCGCAAACATCTTCGTAAAGCGGTTCGCCCAAGGCGCCCGGTTCTTTCGTGCGGTCCATAACGGTAATCGTGCGAACCGTATCCGGCATAGCTTTCATGAAGTGTTCGAGGGAGAACGGACGATAGAGACGTACTTGGAGGAAGCCGACTTTCTTGCCGTCTTTGCTGAGTTTATCGATCGTTTCCTGGATTGCGCCGGTAACGGAACCCATAGCGACGACGACGTGTTCAGCATCGGGAGCCCCGTAGTAATCGAAGAGATGGTACGGACGGCCCGTCAGTTCACCGATCTGATCCATGTAGTCCTGAACAATGTAAGGCAGACGCTGGTACCAGAGGTTGTTAGCTTCGCGGGACTGGAAGAACATATCCGGGTTGGTAACGGTACTGCGCATGACCGGATGTTCCGGATTGAGGCCCGTGTGTTTGAAATCATAAAGTGCTTTGCGGTCGATCAATTTGCCCAATTCTTCGGCCGGCAGCATCTGAATCTTTTGAATTTCGTGAGACGTCCGGAAACCGTCAAAGAAGTGCATGAACGGTACGCGGCCTTTGATCGTTGCCAAGTGAGCGACAGCAGCAAGGTCAGCACATTCCTGAACGCTGGCACTGCAGAGCATGGCCCAACCGGTGTTGCGACAGCCCATAACGTCAGAATGGTCACCGAAGATAGACATGGTATGGGTCCCTACCGTACGAGCTGCGATGTGCAGGACGATCGGTTTCAATTCACCGGCCAGACGGTGCATGACCGGGATCATCAGCATGAGGCCCTGAGATGCCGTAAAGGAGGTACAGAGGCTGCCCGTTTCGGAAGCGCCGTGAGCGGCACCGATAGCACCGGCTTCGGACTGCATTTCAACCAACTTAACGGTCTGGCCGAATAAGTTCTTACGGCCGTTGGCTGCCCATACGTCAACGTGTTCAGCCATCGGAGACGACGGAGTGATCGGGTAAATAGTTGCGACTTCGGTAAAGTTATAGGCCACGTGTGCCGCAGCTTCGTTACCATCCAAAGTTTTTACGATTTGCTTAATCATAAAGTACACTTCCTTTTCTTAAAATGAACATAAATTTAATCCGGACTCGTATAACGTTTAACGTTTCTATACTTTTAGTATAGTCGTTGGAGCTATAAAAGTCAAGCATAGTGTTAATGCCATTTTATCATCGATACGTGTATAGTTATACGTTTTACGTAAACACTACGTAAATAGTTGAAATGGTACGTCCACTCTGGAAGTCTGCCGCAGCAGGCATATTTATGCCAAAAAAGAGGACCTTTTGTGATAGTTGTATCACAAAAGGTCCTCTCTCAGTGGATATTCGATTTTTCTCGCTTTACAAAGAAGTACTATTGAAGTCCATTAGTACCAACGAGTCATAGGCAGGTCGTTCTTACTGCCCTTGGTCATCAAGATCTGATGGAGATCGATGTTGCCGATGTAGAAGGAGACGGCGCAGCCGCAGAGATAGAGGTCCCACATGCGGGCAAATTCTTCGCCTCTGGCAGCGATGACTTCGTCGCGAACCTTCTGGAAGTTGTCGAACCAGCACATCAGCGTCTTGTAGTAATGACGGCGCAGGCTTTCGACGTCGATGACCTGGAAGTCGTTGTCATAAGCAAGGCTTACAATTTCACGGAGCGACGGCAAGGTTCCGCCCGGGAAGATGTATTTTCGCATCCACGGGTTGCCGATGCTTTCGTCGTGGCCGCTGATGTAGTGGAGCAGGAACATGCCGCCGTCTTTTAAGAGGTGGCTGGCCGTTTCCATATATAAAGGATAGTTGGAACGACCGACGTGTTCCAACATGCCGACGCTGACGATGCGGTCATACTGGCGGCCTTCGGCAACGAGGTCACGGTAGTCGACGAGGTCGATCTGAACCTTATCCTGAAGGCCCATGGCTTCAATCCGTTCCTGACCTTTCTTCCACTGTTCCTTACTCAACGTGCAGCCATAACCTTTGATACCGTATTTCTTAGCGGCTTCGATGAGGAGGTAGCCCCAGCCGCAGCCGATATCGAGGAGGGTCATTCCTTCTTCAAGGGCCAGTTTTTCCAAAATATAGTGGACTTTATTGTGCTGAGCCTGTTCCAGTGTGTCGTCGTCCTTTTTAAAGTAGGCACAAGAGTAACTCATGGACGGATCGAGCCATTTTGCGTAGAAGTCGTTGCCCAAATCATAGTGCGACGAAACCTGCTGCTTCTGAGCGCTCTTCGATTCCGACGGATAGAGCAGGCGCTTAAAGAAGGATTTATCCAGCGAGAACTGACTGTTTTGCGATAAGAGGCAGCGCAAGGCCGTAAATAAGTCGCCTTCGATTTCCACATCTTTGCGCATATAGGCTTCCCCAAGAGCCAGTGACGTCGAGGCCAAGAGCTCTTTCTTCGGGATGTCTTTGTTGATGACAATATTGAACAAGGGCGTTCCTTCGCCAATGGTATAAGTCTTATCGTGAAGTCGTACGGTAAAACAATCTCTATCGAAGCGACGTAAATAATGAACTAGAAAATTATCTAAAATATTCATAGATACTCCCCTCTCTGTTATAAAATAGTTTCTGTCCGGACGATGCCGCAGACGACGTTTTCAAGAATCATCATCGTCGTCACGGCTCCGACACCGCCCGGAACCGGCGTGATAGCTCCGGCACGAAGAGCGGCGTCTTCAAAGGCAACGTCGCCTACGGTCTTGCCATCGACGCGGTTGATACCGACATCGATGACGACAGCACCGGGTTTTATCATATCACCGGTGACAAGGCCGGCCTTGCCAACCGCTGCCATAATGACATCGGCCCTTTGACAGACGGCCTTGAGATCATTCGTCCGACTATGGCAGACGGTCACCGTCGCATTGCGTGAAAGACAGAGCTGAGCCAGCGGTTTTCCGACAACATGGCTGCGGCCAATGATGACCACTTCTTTTCCGCTCAGCGAAATATGATAATAATCGAGGATAGCCATGACAGCCTGAGGCGTGCAGGGTACAAAGCCATCCCTTCCCGTATACAGATTGGCAATATTAGCATCGGTCAGTCCGTCGACGTCTTTTGACGGATCGATGCGATTGATGATGCGCTGACTGTCAATTGATTTTGGCAGGGGCATCATCAACAGGATGCCAAAGACCGCCGGGTCCTCATTGAGCCTGTCGATGAGGAGCAAAAGCTCGTCTTCACCTACCCCTTCCTTCTCCTGACAGATACGGGCATTGAGACCGACGGACTCGGCAGTCCGCTTCATGGACGCCGCATACATAACCGACGGCGCATCGTCACCGACGACGACGATGGCAAGTTCGGGATCAATCCCCTTTTTTTCCCGAACATCCTGTATCTGTTGGGCAATGCGCTTGCCATAAAAGGCCGCCACATCTTTTCCCTTAAGTAATTGCATGATATTCCCCCTAATTAGAACTATGATACGGTATCCGTTCAGCGTTTAAAGGTGACCGTTACGTCACTTCCGGAAGGCGCATAACTTCCCGGCCTCGGATCCTGCTGAACGGCACTGCCCATGCCTTTTGGAACAAAGCCCAGGCCGGCTTCATTAAGCCAGTCGTTGACTTCCCGAGTACTCCAGCCGATGAACGACGGGATGAGGACGCCGTCTTCTGTCTGATGGACAGGCGGGATGACTCTCGGCGGCGCCGTAACCAGCGGAGCCAAGGGCTTAAGTCCTGTATCGGAAGTCGGCCGCAGGCCTTTCATGCGAACGATTTCCGTCATCAAATCCTTAAAGACCGGGGCTGCAACCTGAGCCCCGTAATAGACACCGCTCGGTGCATCGACGACGATTAAAACCAGGAACTGCGGATCTTCTACAGGACCAAAGCCGATGAAGGAACCGACATACTGACCTTCGGCATAGCCCGTGCTGTCAGCCGTCTTCTTCTGGGCTGTCCCGGTCTTACCGGCAAAGGTATATCCTTCGATTTTTGCATTTTGGCCGCCGCCGGAAGAAATTTCTTCTCCCATGAATTTACTGATCGTCTCTGCCGTCTCCGCCTTAATCGGCTGACCGACTTCAACGGGTTCTTTCTTTTCGTAAACCGATCCGTCGGGATTGTCGATTTCTTTTACGATAAAAGGCTTCATCATGTGGCCATCATTGGCAATCGCACTGAAAGCCTGGACCATTTGCAGCGGCGTGACGGCGATCCCCTGGCCAATCCCCATGGAGGCCGTATCAACGATGGACATGGTACTCGGCGAAAACAGGATACCCTCCTGTTCGCCCGGAAGTTCAATGCCCGTAATCGAACCGAAGCCGAAACGGTGAGCATATTCGGTCAATAATTTTCCGCCTGCTTTTACAGCAATGTGGACCATACCGGTATTAATAGAGTACATAATGATTTCTCGAAGGGTGACATTTCCAAGGCCCTTCTCATCCCAGTTATGCATCGTCCGATCGGCTACCTGAATGGAACCCGTATCATGGTAGACGTCACTGACGCTCCATTTCCCCGAGTCGAGGGCCGACGCTGCCATGAGAGGCTTAAAGGTCGATCCCGGCTCATAGACGTTGACGACGGCCCGATTGCGATACGATTCTTTATCGCCCTTGCCATAATGATTCAAATCATAGGTCGGCCGGCTGGCCATGGCCAAAATTTCACCGGTCTTGGGATTCATGACGATGATGGCAGCCCCTTCCGGCTTATTTCGATTCATGATGCCGTCCAGTTCTTTTTCAGCCAGGTACTGAATGGTACTGTCGAGGGTAAGGCTGACCGACCGTTCTTTATCAGGCAGGAATTTCTTCAAGGCCGATTCAAAGACCGGAATGTTATTGCTGTCGGTCTGAAGGCGGAAGGTCTGCTTGTTGCCGCGGATTTCATCGTCGAGAATCATTTCGATACCATCGAGACCGCGGTCGTTATCGCCGACAAAGCCGATGACCTGAGCCGCCATGGAACCGTTAGGATAAAAACGGCGGTTTTCATCGCGAAAGACGAGACCGTGCAGCTTTTCGCCCTTGATGACCTCTTCGACGGCTTCGTATTTATCGTGGTCCATCTGGCGGTCGAGCCAAACAAAGGCCGTGTCGTCTTTAAGGCGCCGCAGTATTTCATCCTGAGAAATACGAAGGTACGGTGCCAAAAGCTCCGCCACCTTTTCCGGCGGCTCATTGAGCATCGTCGGATCGGCGTAGAGTGATTTCGACATTTCGCTGATGGCCAGAACCTTGCCGTTGCGGTCGAGGATCATGCCTCGCGGCGATTGAAGATTCCGTTCCGTCTCACTTTGCATCTCGGCCATGGCCATCATATCATCATGATGAAGGACTTGATGATAAAAAAGGGCGCCCAGGACAGCTGCTGAAAGGAGCATCATAAAGAAAACGCAGACGGCGATATGGAAACGGATATAGCGATTCTCTCTTTTTTCGGTATTATCCATGATTTGCATCCCCTTCATGGCGTTCCATCCAGCGCCGGGCTGCCGCCGCCAAGGTATCGGCATCGTTGACGAGATCCTTGTTTTGAACCCGTTTCAACAGGATGCGCAGGCACTGACCGGTCCGGTTCCGACACAGGTCAGGAATGCGGCGGTCATAGACGAGATCCTTCGTACTGACCGGCATGGCCTCTGCCAGCATGGCCATATACTCGCCAAAAGATTCCGTCCCTTCCGTATTAGAGTCAGGCCGGCCGCAGCCGATGATATCGCCGACGGACAGCGCCGTCGCCTGGCGAATGGCTTCAGCCAATTCTTCCGTCCGGTGAAAAGGCCCTTGCAGGGCTTCACGGCGAAGCCATTTTTCGACGTCCCCTTCAGCTGTATTGGCAAAAAAATGAAATTTCATATGGGTCTTGACCAGCCAGGCCACGCGGTCGGCAAAGGCCGGTTTCTTACGCCAGCGCAGCAAGATTTCTTTGGCCATATCGGCTCCCAGCGAATCGTGGCAGTAATCGGTATAACGGCCCTTCTTTTCACCGCGGATGCCGGGCAGGCCTTTGGCGATGTCATGAAATAAGGCGGCATAGCGAACGGTCAGATCGGGTGGCGTATGAGCCACTGTCGCCAAGGTATGCACCCAGGCATCAAAAAGATGGAAAGGCTTCGACTGCGGCGTATCGGGCAAGTGGCCTAATTCCGGCAGGATGGGAATCGCCGTATAAACCCCATTTTCTTTTTGACGGCACGAACAGGCCGCAAGGCCGCTGCGGACAAGAATATCCAAGCCGCGAAAAGAAGCCGGTGTCACCATCAGTCGGTCAAGTTCACTGACGACCCGCTCAAGGGACAAGCCGGAAACGCGGTCAAAGGCCGACGGCATGGCAGCTACAGTTTCCTTGGAGGCCATAAAATCGAGCTGACCGGCAAAACGGCACAGGCGAAAGAGGCGCAGGGCATCTTCCTGAAAACGACGCACGGGATCGCCGACAGTAACCAGCCGTTTCTTCTTCAAATCCTTTCGGCCGCCGACATAGTCGTAAATCTCACCGCTTCTGTCCATGGCCAAGGCGTTGACGGTAAAATCGCGGCGCAGCACGTCTTCACGAAGGGAATCGGCATACCAAACCGATTCCGGCCGATGGCTGTCAGTACCGTAAGATTCACCGCGAAAAGTAGCAACTTCAAAGGGTTGTCCCTCAAGGACGACGACGACGATGCCAAAGGCTTCGGCGTTGATTTCCGCCGTATGCCAGCCCTTTTCTTCAGCGACGCGGCGGATATCGTCAGGCCGGGCCGACGTTGCAATGTCGTAATCATGAGGCGTCCGTCCCATGAGCAGATCGCGGACAGCTCCGCCGACGACATACGCTTCAAACCCGGCATCTTCCAGTGCCATAAGCAGTTGATGCGCTCGTTCTTCCATCATCCCGGCCCTCCTTTCCTTTAGAAATTAATGATGTTATATTATAACACGAATAGACGGTACTGACCACTATCTGATAGCCTATCGTTATGATATAATTCACTCATAAGGTGAACATAACAGTCCGCCAGGGAACATAAAAAGGAGGTAATCTCTTGGACACTGGTTTAATACATCTATACTGCGGCGACGGCAAAGGCAAGACGACGGCCTCATTAGGGCTGGCCCTGCGCTGTGCCGGCCGTGGGGGGCGCGTCCTCTTTTCCCAGTTTTTAAAAGGGCGGCCCACAGGCGAACTCACGTCCCTACAGAAAATTCCGGCCATCACCGTCCTTCGGGGCAAGGCCATCCTTAAATTCACCTTTCAAATGACCGATGACGAGAAGCGAGAGACGAAAGAAGCACAAACGGCTTTATTCCATAAGGTCTGTGCCTTTTGCCGAGACCAAAAGCCCGACCTGGTCGTCTGTGACGAACTCATCGGCGCCTCGGCCCTGGGCTTGGTACCGGAGGCAGAGGTCCTCCGCTTTTTACAAGAAAAGCCCGAAAAAACCGAAGTCGTCCTGACCGGACGCAATCCCAGCCCGGCCCTCGTAGATCTCGCTGACTACGTATCTGAAATCAAAAAGATAAAGCATCCCTTCGACCGGGGCATTCCGGCCCGTGAAGGAATTGAAGAATAGCTTAAAGGGGGAACCTCACATGATTCATATCTTTGAAGCGGTAAAAGAAGAACAAAGAGAACTCATCTCCTTGCGCCGCCATTTCCACGAATATCCGGAATTATCAAAACAAGAAGACCAGACCATTGCTTATATTGCCCAAAAACTCGATGAATACGGCATCTCCTACCGCATCGTCGACAAGGGCGGCCTCATCGCCTGGATTGACGGCAAGGGACCGGGAAAGACCCTGCTTCTTCGGGCCGACGTCGATGCCCTGCCCATTACGGAGGGTGAAAAGAATCTTTCCGTCCCTCGTGTCTGCCGCTCCCGCCACGACGGCGTCATGCACGCCTGCGGCCACGACGGCCACATGGCTATGCAGCTCGTCGCAGCCAAGCTCTTAAACCGCTGGAAGGATCAGTGGGACGGTACGGTCCTCTTCATGTTTGAACGGGGTGAAGAAGCATCGGGGCCTCTCGAATACCTCCTGCGCTACCTCGAACAGGACAGTCCGTGGCACGTCGATGCCTGCTATGCCACCCACGTCCGCTGGGACATTCCGGCAGGGAAAATCGCCATCTGCGACGAAGCTCCCATGGCCGGAGGCTTTGGCTTTGAAATCCGCATCGACGGCCACGGCGGCCACGGCTCCCGACCGGACTTGGCCCAGAGCCCGATTGACTGCTTCCACGATTTCTACGGCAATCTCCAAGCCCTTCGCATGCGCATCGTCCCGCCCAAGGAATGCCTGACCTATTCCATCGGCAGCCTGCACAGCGGCGACACACTAAACGTCATCCCCAATTCCCTGACTTTTTCGGGAACGTCGCGCTTCTTCAGTTATGACAATGCCGGGAAAGGCTTTTACGAAGCCTTTCAGGACATCCTAAAAAAATCCTGCCAAACCTATGGGTGCAGCTATGAAATCCTGCACATGCCCGACCCCTTATTTGAAGTCCAAAACGATCCTACCTGCGTCGGTATCGCCCGCGAGGCCGTCAAAAAGTATCTGGGCCCCGACGTCTTAACGGACTGCCAGCCCTGGATGGCGTCGGAAACCTTTGCCCTCACGGCTCGCCTCTACCCCGGCGTCCTGATCTTTACGGGCATCGAAAATAAAGAAAAAGGCTGCGGCGCCAATCATCATACGCCGGAATTCGACCTCGATGAAGACGGCCTTCCCTACGGAGCAGCAACCTGCCTCGGTTTTGCCCTCGATTATTTAAAAGAAAAACCGGACATTCCCTTCAAACGACCAGACGAGCCCCTTGAAAAACTCGTCGCCCGCAACATTTGACCGATACGGTCCGAGACTGACAACCATCAGTCCCGGGCCGTATTTTTTTCAAGCAGATCCGGTACTTCGGCAAGACTTTGACAAATATGCCAGGCCATGGCCTGCACCTCTTTATCAATTTCAACCATATCCGGAATCCAAATGGACGGAATTCCGGCCCGATGGGCTGCCAAGATGCCGTTTTCTGAATCTTCCATGACCAAGGCCGTCTCCGGCAAGACACCGAGCTTCTCACAAGCAATGAGGAATATATCCGGATCAGGCTTTCCGTGCGGCACTTCTTCCCCACTTTGGACGACATCGAAAAAAGACGCAATTCCCTTTCGCTCCAATAAGTATTCAATCATCGACGGCGGCGACGAAGAGGCAACGGCGCAAAGGAGGCCTTCTTTTCGGGCATAGTCTAAAAGCTGACAGAGGCCGGGTTTAAAAGGGATGTCGTGATGTCGATAATAGTCCATCTGCAGGGCCACTTCTTCTTGGCACACCTTGTCATAAGGATAGTCCGGCCCGAAAGCCTCTTCACAAACAAAGCGGGTCCTCACATTGTCACGACCTGCGATCTTATCATAGACCGTTCGATCCAAATCATAGCCGTACCGGGCCGATATCTCTCGCCAAAAACGGTAGAAAATGGGCTCCGTATCAAACATCGTCCCATCCATGTCAAAAATTAAAGCTTTTCTTCTGTCCATACTTCCTCCCTGTGTATAATGGTCCTCATTTGCAACCATAATTCTGAACTTCACCTTTATTATATCGAAATTAAGGGGAATTGCAATTTCCCCTTCTATAGAGGTAATAATTATTCCCATTTTCGATAATATTATGACTTTTTGGCATTTATATTATTCTCATTTGCATTTTCATTATCTCTTGTATCTTGCGTCAACTCTGCTATAATAGAGGAAATCAGAAAGTCAGGTGAATCGATATGACTGAATTTATCATCCGCCGCTTCATAAAAAACTATGAAGACACAGACAATAAAGGAGTCCGTGAACAGTACAGCATCCTCGGCGGCGTCTTAGGCATCATTTGTAATCTATTTCTCTTCGTCAGCAAATTTCTCGTCGGCATGGCCAGCAACAGTATCGGGATTTTGTCCGATGCCTTCAATAACCTGACCGACATGGGTTCCTCTTTCATTTCCATCATCAGTGCCAAACTGAGTAACCGTCCACCCGATAAAGAACATCCCTTCGGCCACGGCCGCTTTGAATACCTGGCATCGCTTACCATTGCCATCATCATCCTCGTCGTCGGCTATAAGCTCTGCGAAACGTCGATTGGAAAGTTCTTCGAGCCGGAAGCCATGGAATTCTCCTACTGGAGCTTAGGGATTCTCGTCATCTCCATTGCCGTCAAGGTCTGGATGTGCGTCTACAACCGTTATATCGGAAAGAAGATAAATTCCAGCGTCAATGAAGCGACCGCCGCCGACAGCATCACCGATGCCATCGCCACGACCGGCGTCTTAGTCACGACCATCGCCCAGCAGTTTACGACCCTCCCCGTCGATGCAGCGGCCGGCACAGCCATCGGTCTCATGATCATGTACGCCGGCTACGGCATTGCCAAAGACGTCATCAATATTCTCCTCGGCAAGGCGCCGGATCCGGAGCTCATCGACGGCATCGTAGAAAGCGCCTTAAAGTGCCAATACGTCGTCGGCGTCCACAACATCCGCATCCACGACTACGGCCCGGGACGGTTGTTCGGCACGATCCACGCCGAAGTCCCGGACACGGCTAACCTGGCCGATGTCCACGCCGCCCTCGATGTCCTGGAAGATGAATTGAAGGACCGCTACCAAATGGACCTCAACATCCACATGGATCCCTTGTGTACCGATCCCGATAAAATCGACGCCATCCGCCACGTGTTGGACCACATCGTCCACGAAAAATACCCGCGCTACCATACGGACCACCTGCGCATGACCTCCGGTAACGCCCGCTTGAACATCATCTGCGACATCCACGTACCGCCTGACGAATATAACAAAGAAAATATCGCCCGCATCCGCCGGGAAATCAACGCCTGCATGAGAAAGTACAACGACAAGTACCGCGTCGTCCTAGCCCAGATCATTGCCGATCCGCAATAAAAAAGGTGAAGAAGGAATTCCTTCTTCACCTTTTTTATTTGACAACTAAAGACCGCGGTTCGAGCATGGCCTGCAGGGGCTGACGCAATTCTTCCGTCGTTTCGACCCAATACTGTTCGTCGGTCAGAATCGTCTTGCGGCTGCCCATGAGGTGGAAATAGACTTTGACCTGGCCCGGATGTTGTTTTAGAACCTTGCCGATACGGCCGGCAAGGTCAGTCCGTTCAAGGTGTGCCGGGATCTTGATGAAGAGTTTCGTCCCCATGCCGGGCTGCCAGTAGTCTCCGGCCTCTCTAGCCGCGGCAGCCGATACGACCGGTGTCGGCTGCGGGTCTGAGGCCGCTGTTTCCTGGCCGAGGGGCCGCACTTCTTCGGCCAAAATCTGGATGCTGTCGTCGTTGATATCGGCCCGGCCGCGGATGGACACGGCCATATCGACGGCAACAAATTGTTGATAGCGGCCGTATGTCTTGGGGAATACGACGACCGACACGGCGTGGGTAAAGTCTTCGAGGGTGATGATGGCCATCTGCTCATTGCGCTTGGTCATGACCTGCTTTTTCGCCGTAATCAAACCGCCGACGCGAAGCATCTTACCATCATACTGGCGCCCGTCTTCACCATAGAGCAGCGACAAGGGGCTGAGCTTATCCATGATTTCCTGATACTTGCTCAAGGGATGGCCGCTGAAATAGAAGCCGTCATACTCTTTTTCCATGGCCAGACGCATTTCAATGGGATATTCCTCGATATCGGGATATTCAAGGTCGGTCATGACCTCTTCCGTATCGTCAAAGAGACCGATTTGGCCCGACGCATAGTCTTTTTGACTGAGGGACCCCATGGCCACAGCCTGATCGATGACGGCCATGAGCTGAGACCGCTTCTTGCCGAAGGAGTCCATGGCGCCGCATTTAATCAGGCTTTCCAGGGCCCTCTTATTGACTAAGTGATAGTCGACGCGGCTGCAGAAGTCGCCGAGAGATGAAAACGGGCCGCCTTCTTCCCGGGCTTTCACGATGGCATCGATGGCGTTGCCGCCGACGCTCTTGACGCCGGACAGACCGAAGCGGATGGCTCCGTCCTGAACGGAAAACATGGAGACACTGTCGTTGACATCCGGCGATAAAACCTTGACGCCGTGGCGACGGCACTCGGCGACGTAGTAGCTGATTTTGCTGCTGTCGTTGATCATACTGGTCATGGTCGCTGCCATAAACTCGGCCCGGTAATGGGCTTTGAGGTAGGCTGTCTGCCAGGCAACGTAAGCGTAGGCTGCCGAGTGGGATTTATTGAAGCCGTAGCCGGCAAAATAGACCATGAGGTCGAAAATTTTGTTGGCGATTTCATCAGAAATGTTATTCTTCCGCGTCCCTTCGAGGAAGTTAGCCCGCTGGGCTACCAGAATGGACTCTTTCTTCTTGCCCATGGCCCGACGCAGCAAGTCAGCCTGACCGAGAGAGAAGCCGCCTAAGGCCGAGGCGATCTGCATGACCTGTTCCTGATAGAGGATGACGCCGTACGTATCCTTTAAGATCGGTTCCAGCTTCGGGTGCAGGTAGGTAACCTTCTTCTGACCGTGACTGCCCTTGATGAAGTCATCGACCATGCCGCTGCCCAAGGGGCCCGGGCGATACAGGGCCACGAGCGGAATCATGTCTTCAAAATGCTTCGGCGCCAGTTCCTTAACCAGGTTGGTAATCCCTGACGATTCCATCTGAAAGACGCCGGCCGTATCGCCTTCGGTCAAAAGTTTACACGTTTTCGGATCATCGAGAGGAATGGCGTCGATGTCGAAATCGATGCCGTAGTTCTTATTGATCATCTTGACCGTATCACCGATGACAGTCAAGGTCCTAAGGCCGAGAAAGTCCATCTTGAGCAGTCCCAGGTCTTCGACGAGATCCTTTTCATACTGAGTCGTAAGGTCGCCTTCCTTAGAGTGCTGGACCGGCACGTAATCGTCGACGGGCGCCGCCGAAATGACGACGCCGGCAGCATGGGTCGACGAGTGGCGCACCAAGCCTTCGAGGGATTTTCCGAAGTCGACCAAACGATGGACCGTATCGTTAGACTCGTATTCACTGCGGAACTCTTTGCTCATCTGCAGGGCCTTGTCGAGGGTCATGCCCAATTCATTGGGCACCAGTTTTACAATGCGGTTCACTTCACTTAAGGGAATGTCGAGGACGCGGCCGACGTCACGCAAAACGGCTTTGGCCGCCAAGGTCCCGAAGGTGATGATCTGCGAGACGTGGTCGATGCCGTATTTTTTCGTAACGTACTGAATGACTCGACCTCTATTTTCATAACAGAAGTCCATATCGATATCCGGCATGGTCACTCGTTCGGGATTTAAGAATCGTTCAAAGAGGAGATTGTACTTCAAAGGATCGAGGCCGGTAATCCCCAAGAGGTAGGCAACGACAGAACCGGCTGCCGAACCACGGCCGGGGCCGACAGGAATCTCATGGTCCCGAGCATATTTGACGTAGTCCCAGACGATGAGGAAGTATGACGGAAAACCCATGGTATCGATAACGCCGAGTTCATAATCAAGGCGTTCTTTTACTTCCGGCGTAATGGGATCGTACTTTTCAGAAAGGGCTTGTTCGCAGAGCTTTCGCAGATAGGAAGAATCCGTTTCGCCGTCGGGAACGGGAAACTGCGGCAGGTGGCGGTCGTCAAAGGAGATATCGACGTTGCATTTATCGGCAATTTCCAAAGTCGTATCCAAAGCTTCGGGCATATCCGAAAAGAGGTCGGCCATTTCATCGCCGCTCTTCATATAAAATTCATTATTATAAAAGCGGAAATGGGACGGATCGTCGAGGGTGCTGCCCGTCGAGATGCAGAGCTTGATTTCCTGAGCCGGCGCATCGGCCTGATTGATATAATGGTAGTCGTTGGTCGCCACCAATTTCAGGCCCAGTTCCTGTGACCAGCGCTTAAAGACGGTACGAACCGTCTTTTCTTCGGGAATGCCGTGATTCTGGACTTCTAAATAGAAATCTTCTTTGCCAAAAATCGATACCAGTCGTTCCAAAGAGCGCCGAGCCCCTTGCTCGTTATGGTTGAGGATATCCTGCGGGACCTGACCTTCGATGCAGGCCGTCGTCGCAATGAGGCCTTCGTGGTACTGCTCGAGCAAATCGAAGTCGACTCGCGGCTTGTGATAGTTGTTTTCCCCGTCTACAAAACCTTTGGACACAATCTTGATAAGGTTGTGATATCCCTGATTGTTTTTCGCCAGCAGCACCAGGTGGCAGAGCCGTTCCTTGGTCTTTTTCTCGAAACGGCTGCCGCGGGTCATATAGACTTCACAGCCGATGATGGGCTTAATGCCCTGGGCTTTCGCCTCCCGATACAGATAGATGACGCCGTACATATTACCGTGATCGGTAATGGCCACAGCCGGCATATCGAGTTCTTTCGCCCGCGATACCATGTCGGGAATCTTGCACAACCCGTCGAATAAACTGTACTGCGTATGAACGTGTAAATGAACAAAAGGCCGCATCCCCAAAATCCTCCCTTATCCTACTCGGTCAAAATAGCCTGTTGCTAGTGATTTATCATTATATCATATTCCGGCCTTGATATACAGACAGACGCCAAAAAAAGAGACCGCCTGCAGGCAAACGGTCTCCTTCGTACAAGCCTTAGAAAAAATCATCGTCATGGCGTTCTTCATAAGGATCGGCATAGTAGCTGTCATCGTCCGGTGCATCCCAGTTGCCGTCATAGTCCCGTTCTTCCCGGCTTCGGTGATGGCCATGGATTTCATGGTAGATCATCGACGCCGTAAAGGCTGCCATGAAGGCTTCATCGGTCTCCGTATCCGGATGGTCGTCTTTCGGCACTGACGGCCGTTCATGAAGAGCCTTTAAAGCCTTGTTCTTTTTTTCAGCTTCAGCCTTTTGTTCGGCTTCGGCCTGTTTCTTCATCCCTGGCAAGAGAGCCAAATACAGGGCGATCAAGGTAAGCGCCGCCGCCCCGATGGCATAAATCGGTTCCGTCATATCAAAAATCCAGATATACAGTTTCGTCAGTCCCAGCATGATGACAAACAGCGTAACAAAAACAGAAAAGGGCATAATCCCATCTCCCATCCGATTCGCACTCTTTTTTCTATTATAACACGATTCGATATGGACCGGCAGATTTCTTACCTGATTTCGAGGGGAACTTCCCTTTTTCTGGTACAAACTTATATTTTTATGATAAAATAAGAACACATCTATATAATTTATCGTGAAAGGGGATTCTTATTTCATGCTCCATCAAGTTTCTGTCTTCGCTGAAAACAACAAGGGCGCCCTGCGCAAGATGACGTCGGTCCTGGCCGATGCCAATATCAACATCTACACCATGCTGGCCAATGACAGCGCCGAATTCGGCATCATCCGCCTCATCGTCACCGATCCGGAACTGGCCGTAAGAGAGCTGAAAAAAGCCGGTTACCAGTGCCACATGGACCGCGTCGTCGCCGTCGAAATGGGCGATACGCCGGGATGCCTCGATAAAATTCTCGACCATCTCTGCCAGGCCAACGTCGCCATCGACTACTTGTACATTTCTTACAACCGCCAGACGGCAACGCCGGTAGCCATCTTCAAGACCCGGGAAATGGAAACGGAAACCTTCCTGCGGGGCAAAGGCTATCGTCTCCTCGATACATTCTAAAAAAAGTCATCCATGAGGATGACTTTTTTTGTTGGGAATACAGATTCTATAGTACGTCGGCCATGTCGTAAATGAGGCGTTCCGTCTTTTCCCAACCGAGACAAGGGTCGGTAATCGACTTGCCGTATACGCCGTCACTGATTTTCTGGCAGCCGTCTTCAAGATAGCTTTCAATCATAAGGCCTTTTACGAGGTCTTTGATATCGGCAGCATGGCGGCGACTCTGAAGGACGTCTTTGGCAATGCGTATCTGTTCGAGATACCGTTTTCCCGAATTGGCATGGTTGGCATCGACGATGACGGCCGGATGGGAGAGGTCCCGTTTTCCGTAGGCTTCATATAGGCGCTGAAGGTTTTCGTAGTGATAGTTCGGAAGACTATTGCCAAAGCTGTCGACGTAGCCCCGAAGAATAGCATGAGCCATGGGGTTTCCGGTCGTCCGGACTTCCCAGCCGCGGAAAAGGAAATTTTGGGAATGCTGAGCTGCTTCAATCGAGTTGAGCATGACTGAAATGTCGCCGGACGTGGGATTTTTCATGCCGACAGGAATGCCGACGCCGCTGGCAATCATGCGGTGGACCTGGTCTTCCACGGAGCGGGCGCCAACGGCAGCATAGGACAAAAGGTCCGATAAGTAGCGGAAAATTTCCGGATAGAGTATTTCTTCGGCACAGGTAAAGCCCGTTTCCCGAACGACCCGTACGTTGAGTTCGCGGATAGCCATGATGCCGCCCAGCATGTCTTCCTTCCCTTCCGGATCAGGTTGGTGGATCCCCTTATAGCCGACGCCGATGGTCCGCGGCTTGCTGGTATAAACGCGGGGAATGATGAAGATTTTGTCTTTCACCTGCTCCTGTACCTTGACCAGGCGATGGATGTAATCGAGAACAGCCTTTTCATTGTCAGCCGAACAAGGGCCGATGATGATCAGAAATCGATTATCCTTACCGGCAAGGATATTTTGGATGACCTCATCACGCCGCCTTTTAACAGCCTTTGAGCCGTCATCCATGGGAAACTGTTCCATCAATTCCTGCGGTTCTGGCAGTTTCCGAATATATTCCATTTGCATTTCCATAGTCTTCCCCCCTGAGTAAAATTCGTCACGTCCTCATTATAGCACAGATACTGCCGTTGTCGGACAAAAGATTATCCCAGGCGGACCGTAAAGGTAATCCGATCTCCTTTATAGGTCGCAAATATCTTGCCGCCCATCAATTTTGTCAATTCTTCGGCCATGGACAAGCCGATACCATAGCCGGCCTTTTGGCTATTGTGCGACACATCGCCGCGGTAGAACCGCTCGAAGAAACGGGAATAGTCGACATTGGCCCCGTCGACATAGGTATTGGACACGTCAAGGACGACGCCATTTCCCAGCCGTGACCGGCGCAGGGCCACTTCGATACTGCCGCCGTCGTCACAGTATTTGACGGCGTTGTCAACGAGGATATTGACCAATTCATACAGGCATTTACTGTCGCCTTTGAGTCTGACATTGTCGGTAATAGCCGTAGTCAGCGTCTTTTCAGCGTCGATAGCCAGCTGCTGGAAGGAGTCCGACACGGTTTTGACAGTATCCGAGAAGTTGACGTCGGTAATGACTAGATCCACTTGCGACCGTTCGCCCATTTTAGACAACAGGATCAAATCTTGAATGAGGTTCGACAGACGGCGGACCTGCTTTAAGATACTGTCCGTCCACTGACTTTGGCCGTTCAGCATCTCAATGGCTTCAGCATTGGCGGAAATGATGGCAATGGGCGTCTTCAGCTCATGGCCGGCATTGGTAATGAACCGCTTCTGATTCTCCATATTCTGGACAAAGGGCCGGATGGCAATGTTACAGAGGGCGGCCAAAATGAGGATGTAGACGACGACGCAGCCGAAGCCGAACCAGGCCGAGTAGCGCATAAAGGACGTAACGGCCGCCGCATCGCGGGTGGCGTCCATGATGACGATGAGGAAACTTCCGTCGTCATTGGGTTTTATCATGTAGGCGTAGGTCGCCCGTCCCTTTTTGAAAAATCCCTGTTTCTGCCCGGTCTCGCGCGACTCTTTGACCGTCGTTCGGGCGTATTCGATGGCTTCCGGCTGAGAAAAAGCTGCAATGTGCTGGATGTCGATGTGTTCAGCATAGCCATTGTCGTTAACCAAGACGCTGAAGAAACGGATTTGATAGGCAAATTCCGGCGTCTCTTCGGTCCACGACGGATCGCTGAAGAAACTGCTGTCGTCGCCGCCGATTTTCTGCGGCACAGCGCCGTCATTATGGATGATATAGGTCAAAACGGACATGACCTGGGCGTTCATGCGCATATAGGCAATGGCGTTGATGAGTCCTAAGGCCCCGCCGACGACAACCAGGACGCCGATGACGGCCATGATGAGAAATTTGCGGCGCAAGCGCTTGATCATGTTCATAAGCCTATTTCCTTTCTTTTACCGAGAGCAAGTAGGTCCGGCCTCTTTCGCCGACGATTTCGATGTCGGCCTGGATGGCTTCCAGTTTTTCCCGTAAATAGGAGACGTACATAAAGACGATGCCGTCGTCGACGTCACCTTCATCGCCCCAGACGTTGTCGAAAATTTGAGCCGTCGATAAGGGCTTCCCGACGTTGGCCATGAAAAACTTCATTAACTTCGTTTCTCGGTTAGCCAAGCGAATGGAGCTGCAGCAGACCATTTCCTGTTCATCCACGTCGAGCTTAACGGCTCCGACGTGGAGCTTCGACGGTGTAAAGGACTGTGATCGCCGCGTCAACGAGCGCAGGCGGGCCAGGAGTTCTCCCATGGCAAAAGGTTTGGTCAGGTAGTCGTCGGCGCCGGCGTCGAGGCCGGTAATGCGGTCATCGACTTCGGCCTTAGCCGTCAGCATGAGGACCGGTGTCATATCCCCTTTTTCCCGAATTTCCTGCAAGGCTTGGACGCCGTCTTTTTTCGGCATCATGATGTCGAGGATCATACAGTCATAAGACCGGACCAGGGCCTTATCGACGGCGGCCTGGCCGTCATAGACGGCATCGACCTCATAGCCCGAATGAGTCAAAATCGCGACCAGCGCCGCGGACATTTCTTTTTCATCTTCTGCTAAGAGAAGGCGCATCTTCATTCCTCCTTATTCTTGTGCATGGATCAAATTGCGGATGGTCTGCATCGAGACGTCGCACGACGCCAGCTCGTCGGCACAGCGCTTTAATTCCCGGATGATGAGCTGGGGATTTTTGATATCCTGCTTGTACTTCATCTGGTGTTCCAGGCTGGCCCAGGAATCCATGGCAATGGTCCTAAGCTGGACTTCGGCATAAAAGCGGCCCGGATTAGCGCCGGTTACATCTTCATAGGGCGCCTGCAGTTCTAAAATCAGATGATAACTGCGATAACCGTTGGGCTTGACGTTGCGGATATAATCTTTTTCTTCGACGACGCGAATGTCGGGCTGACTCTTCAAAAAATCAATGGCTCGATAAATATCGTCGAGAAAACAACAGACGATGCGGATGCCGATGGCATCGTATATATGGTGGAGCGCCGACTGGGCTGTCTGGGGCAGCCCTTTGCGGTCGCACTTTTCCCGCATGCTGGCCTCTCCTTTCAGGCGGTAGATCAAATGCTCGTAAGCGGCTTCGCCGGTCTTTTTCTTGGTATCGCTGCTATAGGCCCGGATACGGCCGATAAGGTCCTGCATCACGGCCTCGAGAGCCGGTTCATATGCACCATAAATGGATGTGCTGTCCATAAAATCACCTCATTCACTAACTAGTACGAGTATTATACCATAAAAAAGGACGGTGCCGCACAGGGACACCATCCTTTTTAGATACTGTTTAAATTCTTTTATGAAAGTTTATACAATCGTTTTGCAACGATCTTCATTCTGTCTTATTGGTCAGATAGTATGAAATACGGCTCAGGCCGATGGACAAATCTTCTCGAAAGACGAAAATCCCGTCCGGTACGGTCAGGCGCAGCGGTGCGAAAGACAAAATACCGCGTATCCCGGCATCGACCATTTGATCTGCCACCTGCTGAGCAACGGCTGCCGGCGTCGTAATGATGCCGATCTGGATGCCTTCGCGACGGATGACGTCCCCCATTTCAGAAATCGGCGTGACTTCGACACCGCCGACGTTTTGGCCGATAATGCGGTGGTCGACATCGAAAAGTCCTGTCGTCCGGAAACCCAAACGACCGAAGGTCTTATAGTTCGCCAAGGCCCAGCCCAGATGGCCGATGCCGGCGATGCCGACTTTCCAATGCTGCTGCAAACCGATGATTTCCACGATCTGTTGACACAATTCACTGACATAATAACCGACGCCTTTTTTTCCAAAAGCACCAAAGCAGGTAAGGTCCTTGCGAATCTGTTCCGGTGTGATGCCTAAGCGTTCCCCTAATTTTTCGGATGAGATGATATCGATTCCCGCATCTTGCAGTAATAGCAAGTCCCTGTAGTACAGCGGCAACCGTTCGATGACAGCATCCGATATTGCCTTTTTCTGTCTCATGGATAGTAACCCTCCAACTATGTCCCCAGCTATTCCCTATAGCTATAAGCAATCTTGTCTAGTGATAATAGTCACATGCCTATTATATATCATTGTGAATTATTTCGCAAACTGTTTTTATTACTTTTTTCACATAGTTCCCCGAACATATTGGCGAAGAGGGCACTCATCAGCCAAAAAGTGAGCGATATTTGCGTGCTGAACAAATCATAATCACTGATCCCGCTGATGGAAAGCGACAGGACGGACGCCGCCAAGGTCATGGAAAGTGACCGGTCAAACGTCCGAACGTGATGGTCTTTTACGTAACGAATAGCGTACCAAGCATTTCCGAAGAAAAACCACAGTCCGAAAAAGGTACCGACCAGCCCCGTTTCCGCCAAGAAATTGAGGTACATATTGTGGGCGTGGAAGATGACGATGCCCGCTTCCTGTATCAGTTCATTGTACACGGGATAGACGTGTTTAAAAGCCCCCCAACCGATGCCGAACAAGGGATGGTCGAGAAACATAGCAATGGCCGCTTCCCACATATCCATGCGCATGGCAACAGACGTATCGGCTTCACTGTGGCTAAAAATCGATAAGAGCCGGTCGGCGACACCGCCATGATAAAAGGCACCGATCAAAGGCGCTGCCAAAAAGAGGAGCCATACCCTCTTGTCCCAAAAAAGACCAAAGAAAAAGACCAAGGCGCCGACACTGAGCCAGGCCCCGCGGGAGTAGGTCAAAACCAGGCAAAGGGTCAGGATGGCCAGGAGCACCAAGTACATGACCCGGTGCCAGTAATGGCGGGTGCAGATCATCATCGATGCGGAAGCGCTCATGACGATCAACAGGAAGGCCGACAGCAAGTTAGGATTGTACAGCGTCGAATACATGCGGCGCCGCAGGAGCGGAAAAGCCGCCTCATCGACCCATTCGGCATTGTTCAGAACCAGCATGTGAGCATATTGATACAGACCGTACAAGGCGACGGCAAAGGCACTGAACAAGAGGGCCGAAAAGAGCATCCTCCGTTCCCACGAACGGTGCACAAAGACCAAGATGCCGTAATAAAGCAGGATATACTGCAGAACCGTAAAAACGTAGAATGCCGTTCCCATGAAGAAATGGGGCGAGCCGACGAGCGACAAAAAAGCGGCGACGGCAAACCCGACGGCAGGCATGGAAAGAGGCCCCTTTCGAAGAGGCAGGCGCGGGTACCGCATCATATAATAAAGACCGAGAAGCAAGGCCATGACGAAAAAGCCCTCCATCACAAAAAGATTCAGGGGCATAAAAAAAACAGTCCCGGCCAGGGCATAGACGACGCGCAGCCGTGCCCGCTCAGCAGGCGTACTGCCGGTCCGTATCATCCACTTCATATAGGTTCGCTCCTCCGTAAATATATGTTTTATTTTATCATAAGGTCCACTCCGGCGCAACGAAAAAGGAGTGTCTCCACAGGGAGACACTCCTTTTCGACAGCCTGCTGGCAGGTCTGAAAAACGACGGGTAACGCTTCTTTCTAAGCCGACAAGACGGTTTAAAAAAGCTGATAGTTTTTCCGAAGATATGCCCGTACTTCACCTTGAATGTAGAGCGAACCGACGATGCACAAGACCTGATCCGGTGTTACAGCGGCGAAGGCCTTATCGAGTCCTTCAGCAAGACTTTCGGCCCAGTCGGCCTTGCAAGGCACAAGTTCTGCCATCTCCTTCGGATCCGATGTCCGCGGCGTCGGTGCCGGTGCACAGACGACATAGTCATCTTCGTGAAATAGTTCCCGTACCATTTGGCTGTAATCCTTGTCGGCCAAGACCGAAAACAGGAAGACTCGCTTACGGTCTCCAAAGACGTCTTCATAAGTCTTGCAAAAAGTCGTAATTCCGGCCGGATTATGGGCGCCATCGAGAACGACGTCTGTATGGCCGGCCTTAAAAACTTGAAATCGTCCGGGCCACTCGACGTGGCGGATACCGTTTTCAAGGGCCGTCCGAGTCAGCTTTTTCTCATGGCGGGCCAAGAGGAGCAAGGTCATGACGGCGGCGGCACAGTTGATCCGCTGGTGTTTCCCCAATAAGGGCAGGACCGTCGTAATGGCAAAGCCGAATTTTTCCCGGACGGTCACCATCTGGCCTGTCGCCGGGTCTTCGGGACCGGCATTGCCGACGACGTCGAAGCTGTGATCAAGGGCATAAAGCCGGCTGTGCATGGCATAGGCCTTGCGGGCGATGACCGACAGGGCCGGCTCTTCCGCCGTCGTGACGACGGGCACCCCTTCTTTAATGATGCCCGCCTTCTGCTCGGCAATGGCTTCAATCGTATTGCCGCAGTATTTCATGTGGTCCATAGCCACGTTGGTGATGACCGACACAGCCGGAATGATGACGTTCGTCGAATCGAGGAGTCCCCCCAGTCCGACTTCGATGACGGCATAGTCGACACCGATGCTGGCAAAATACCAGAAGGCGGCCGCCGTAATCAGTTCGAATTCTGTCGGCCCTTCCCCGCCGTCAGCTACCATGGCCGTCACGGCGTCTTTGACGACGGCGACGGCAGCAGCAAAGTCATCCTCGGAGATGTCGTGATGGTCGATGTGGATCCGTTCCGTATAGGACTCCAAGTGAGGCGACGTGTAGCGGCCGGTCTTAAAACCCGCTTCTGTGAGGGCCGATGCGATCATGGCCGTCACCGATCCCTTGCCGTTGGTACCGGTGACGTGGATGGTCTTATATTTGTTTTGGGGATTTCCCAGGCGTTCCAAGAGATTTTGGATGCGCCCGAGTCCCAACTGGATGCCAAAGACGTTGGCAGCTTCTAAATAGTGTATTGCTTCTTCGTATGTCATGAGAGCCTCTTAGAGTTTTGCCAAATCTTCCATGCGTTTCGTAAGGGCGGCCATTTTTTCCTGATAATCGGCCAGTTTCCCCTTTTCCTTTTCGACGACGGCTGCCGGAGCTTTGGCCAGGAAGCCCTGGTTAGCCAGCTTCTTGTCGAGGCGGTCGATTTCCTTCTGGAGCTTATCCTGTTCTTTCTGGACGCGGGCCGTTTCTTTTTCGACGTCGATCAGGTCTTTGAGCTGTAAATAGACTTCGATGCCGGGCACGACGGCGACGACGGCGTTTTCAGGTTTGGCGTCACCCGCCGAAAGGAGGGTAACCTTGTCGGCAAAGGCCAGGGTATGGAAGTAATCTTCATAATCTTTCAAGGTCTTGGCCAAATCTTCCGTTGCCGGTGCTAAGATGACCGGTGCCTTCTTGCCCATGGGAACGTTCGATTCGGCTCGGAGGTTACGGATGCCCTTGATAGCTTCCATGAGGGTGTTCATGGTAGCCGCGTCATCGGCAAAATTCCACTTATCCTGAGCCTTCGGCCAGGGGGCGACGATGATGCTTTCCCCTTCGTGAGGCAGATGCTGCCAAAGGTGTTCCGTAACGAAGGGCATGAAGGGATGGAGCATTTCCAAGGTATGGGTCAAAACGTAGACCAAAACGTACTGGACGGTGTGCTTGTCGCGGTCGCTGGCGGCCTGGTAGAGGCGCTTCTTGGCAAGTTCGATGTACCAGTCGCAGTAGGAGCTCCAAATGAAGTTGTAGACGGCATCGGCGGCGTCACCGAGTTCAAATTTATCGAGGTCTTCCGTCACTCTGGCTGCCGTTTCATTAAAGGACGTCAAAATCCAGCGGTCAGCCAAGGTCAAATCGCTTTCCTCGGGGACGAAGGATTCGTCAAAATCGGTAAGGTTCATGATGACGAACTTAGAGGCATTCCAAATCTTATTGGCAAAGTTACGGTTAGCTTCGACTCGTTCCATGTAGAAACGCATGTCGTTGCCCGGTGTATTGCCCGTAACCAAGGTGAAGCGCAGGGCATCGGCGCCGTATTCTTCGCAGACGCCGAGAGGATCGATACCGTTGCCCAAGGACTTACTCATCTTGCGGCCCTGGCTGTCGCGGACGAGGCCGTGGATGAATACGTTTTCAAAAGGAATATCCTTCATGAATTCGCAGGTCATAAACATCATGCGGGCAACCCAGAAGAAGATGATGTCGTAGCCCGTAACCAAGACGCTGGTCGGGAAGAACTGATTGAGATCAGCCGTCTTATCGGGCCAGCCCATGGTCGAAAAGGGCCAAAGGGCCGAGCTGAACCAGGTATCGAGGACGTCGGGATCACGATGGATATGCGTGCTGTGGCAGTGCGGGCATTCCGTAATGTCTTCGCGGCTGGCCGAGGCCTTGCCGCAGTCGTCGCAGTACCAGACCGGGATCTGATGGCCCCACCAGAGCTGGCGGCTGATGCACCAGTCATGGACGTCTTCCAGCCAATGATTGTAGGTCTTGACGAAGCGTTCGGGAATGAAACGGGTCTTTCCATCTTCTACGGCTTTGAGGGCGGCTTCGGTAAGAGGCTTCATCTTGACGAACCACTGTTTGGTAACAAAGGGTTCGACCGTCGTCTTGCAGCGCGAGCAATGGCCGACGGCATGGGTCAATTCTTCAATATGATCGAGGAGGCCCAGTTCTTTGAGGTCGGCAACGACGGCTTTACGGCAGTCTTCGCGGGTCATGCCATTGTATTGGGCACCGGCTTTTTCGTTCATCGTACCGTCGAGGTTCATGATCATGATCGATTCCAAGTTATGGCGCTGACCCATTTCAAAGTCGTTCGGGTCGTGAGCCGGCGTAATCTTGACGGCGCCGGTACCAAAGCCGATATCGACGTAGTCGTCGGCAATGACTTCGACTTCACGGTCGACGAGGGGAACGATGACCTTCTTGCCGATATACTTCTTCATGCGGTCATCATTAGGATTAACGGCAACAGCCGTATCGCCCATGATCGTTTCCGGACGGGTCGTGGCAATCATGATGTAATCGTCTTCACCGACGACGGGATATTTGACAAACCACAGATGGCCGGCGACGTCGGAATGGTCGACTTCGATATCCGACAGAGCCGTGTGGCAGTGAGGGCACCAGTTGGTAATGCGCTGTCCCTGATAGATGAGACCTTTTTCATACAGGGAAATGAAGACTTCCCGGACGGCACGGGCACAGGTATCGTCCATAGTGAAGCGCTTGCGGCTCCAGTCACAGGATGAACCAAGGCGGCGAATCTGTTTTTCGATGCGGCTGCCGTACTGTTCCTTCCAAGCCCAGACCCGTTTCAGGAATTCTTCGCGGCCGATTTCATAGCGGTTTTTGCCTTCTTCCGCCAACTGCTGTTCAACTTTTACCTGAGTGGCAATGCCGGCATGGTCCGTGCCGGGAATCCAGGCGACGTTATAGCCTTCCATGCGCTTGAAGCGAACCAGGATATCCTGCAGGGTATTGTCCAGGGCATGGCCCATGTGGAGCTGGCCGGTTACGTTCGGCGGCGGCATGACGATGCTGAAGGGTTTCTTACTCTTATCCGGTTCTTGATGGAAGTAGCCCTTCTTTTCCCAAAAATCGTACCACGTCATTTCCATCTCATTCGGTGCATACGTGCCCAGTTGTTCTTTATTCCATTTCATGCTTATTCCCTCCAAAACAAAAAAGAGCATTCCCTCGCCTAAGGGTTCATTCCTTAGGACGAAAGAATGCTGTATCTTCCGCGGTACCACCTAAATTGCCGCTTTTGCGACCGCTTCATGGCACAGGTAACGTCTGCTTGACGGACAGGCCTTTCCTCCTGCCAGCTCACGGGTGACGCGCCTTATTCTCTTTGAATGCCCTCTCACCGAATCGGCATTTCGCTGACAAAAAGAAGTAAAGCTTCTTCCGCTCATCGCCTTTATTGTGATAAATATTGTAGCAAGTTTACCTAAGCCTGTCAAGACGCTCCGACGGGTTACACCTTCAAATCGGCGATGGAATAGAGGGCGGCATAACCGGCCAGGGACACCGTGTCGCCTTCCAGTCGGCATTGGAGTTCTCCGCCTCGCTTAGAGGCCTGATAAGCCCGTAGATTCTGTTTGCCAAGTTTTTGGGCCATAATGGGGACGATGTGGCAGTGGCCGGAGCCGCAAACCGGATCTTCGGGCACGGAAAGCTTGGGGGCAAAGCTGCGGCTGACGCAGTCGTATTCTCGGCCCGGTGCCGTAATGTGACAAAGCATGCCGTCGAGACCTTTGATTTTCTCTAAGTCCGGCTGATAATTCCTCACGGCATCTTCGTCGGGCAGGACACAGACCAAATCCCGCGCCATATAAGCTTCTAAAGGCCTTATGCCAAGGGCGTCGGTCATGGCATCGGTGACCGGCGTCGGCACCATATCGTAGGCCGGAAAATCCATGGAAAACAGGTCTCCGTTACGGCTAACGACCAAATCCCCGCTCAGGGTATGGAAGACGAAGCGGTCGGCCTTTGGCTCGACGAAGTTGGCCAGGACGAAGCTCGTTCCCAAGGTCGCATGGCCGCAGAGATCTATTTCACCGCCCGGCGTGAACCAGCGAAGGCGATAGGCATCCCCTTCTTTTACGGTGAAAGCCGTTTCCGACAGGTTATTTTCCATGGCAATGGCCTGCATCAATTCATCGGGAAGCCAAGTATCCAAGACGCAGACGGCAGCCGGATTGCCTTTGAAAATTTCTTTCGTAAAAGCATCGACGACGTAACATTTCATAAGAATCCCTCCTTCAAAAATCTCTTTTCATGCCTTCATGATAGCATAGGAAAAATAGGCATACAATAAAAGAATTATATGCCCCACGATTATGTTCGATAGGGATCTAAGACCTTCTTTATAGAAACGGTACTGACATTGACATCGAGAAAATCAGCCAGTTCCCGCTGAGGCGGCAGTTTCGTTCCCGGCAGGACGCTGCCTTTTTCGATGGCTTCGATGAGCTGAGCTGCCAAGGCCTTGTAGAGTGGTATATTCTGTTGTTCTAAATCACGGCGAGACGGACGCCAGGACATGGGATAGGTTTCAAAAGAATTGACCGGCACCACAGGCCCTCCTCTCTTTTCTTACAAAAAAATTATCCTTATGAAAAGACCGACACAGTCCTTCATAAGGATAATCATACACAATAGTCCAAATTTTGAAAAGCCGTTTATAAGGTGCCTACCAAATCGATGCCCGGTTTCAAGGTCTTAGCGCCGGGTGTCCACCGAGCCGGGCACACTTCGTCGCCGTGTTCACGAACGAACTGGCAAGCCTGTACCTTGCGCAGCAGTTCTTCGGCATTGCGGCCGACGTTGCCGGCATTGACTTCATAAGAGACAATCTGGCCTTCCGGATTGATGATGAAGGTTCCCCGTTCAGCGACACCGGCATCTTCGATGAGGACTTCAAAATCACGGGCCAGGGCATGAGTCGGGTCAGCCAGCATGGGATAGGTAATGTCTTTGATAAGGGGCGAATGATCGTGCCAAGCTTTGTGTACAAATTCCGTATCGCAGGAAACAGAATAGATTTCGCAGCCTATCTTTTTGAACTCTTCATAAAAGCTTTCGAGGTCGGCTAATTCTGTCGGGCACACAAAGGTGAAATCAGCGGGATAAAAAAAGAATACGCTCCATTTTCCCAAGAGGTCTTCCTTGGTAACGGTGATGAACCCGTTATCATGGTAGGCCTTGGCCGTAAAATCACTGACTTCCTTGTTGATTAATGACATAAGTATGAACCTCCTTTTAAATGAAAATCACTATCATTATAAATAAAAGATATCATGAATTGCCTGAAAAATCAAGGCAAACATAAAAACTTTTTGCAATAACTCAAGTCTTTCAAAGGACAAAAAAGGACGTGAGCAACTGTACTCACGTCCATCCGAGGCAGCTGCTGTAAAAGACATCGCCACTATATAAGGAAGTTTCTATCGGTATATTATTTTACTGTCGTCCGTCCCGTTTCAGGAAAAAGGGCAAGGCCACTTCCGGGAACAAGGTATAGCTTAAGACATCTTCCATGCTGGCATTGGGGAAGCCTTCGTTAGCCAGGGACTTCTTAGCCGCTTCCAATTCCGGAGCCAAGTCATCGGCCGGACGATGGGTAATGACCGGTTCGTCGCCAATGCACATCTTCCGGAATGCTTCATCGATCTTGCCGGGTACACGGCCATATTTGCCGCGAACGATATCGCGCACTTCATTGGTTACGATTTTATAACGGCCGTAGAGGACGTTTAAGGCAGCTGCTGAACCGGTGATCTGACTGGTCGGCGTAACCAGCGGCGGATAGCCGAGATCGCGGCGGACGTTCGGCATTTCAGCCAGGACTTCATCGAAGCGGTCTTCAGCACCTTGGGCTTTGAGCTGGTTATAGAGGTTGGTCAGCATGCCGCCGGGAATTTGATATTTGCGGACAGCCGGATTGATCTGACTGGGCATGGTCAATTTAAATTCATCGGCCAGTTCCTTGCGGACATTCTTAAAGTGGTCGACAATAGGCCACAGGCGGTCGACATCGATACCGGTATCGTAAATACTGCCATTTAAGGCCATGACCATCGATTCCGTCGCCGGCTGGCTGGTGATTTCACCAAAGGGTGACAAAGCGGTATCGATGATGTCGACACCGGCTTCAATGGCCTTCATGTAGGTCATTTCACCGAGACCGCAGGTGCAGTGCGTGTGCAGTTCAATGGGAACTGTCAGATGCCGCTTCAGCATGCGGATGAGGTTATACGCGTCATAAGGCGACAGGAGGCCCGACATGTCCTTGATACAGACGGAATCGACGCCCATATCCTGCAGTTCCTGACCGACCTTGGTGAAGGATTCCATGGTGTGAATCGGACTGATGGTGTAGACCAGAGCCCCCTGGACATGGACTGATTTCGTGTCTTTCGCCGCTTTGATGGCCGCTTCCATGTTGCGCGGGTCATTTAAGGCATCAAAGACACGGATGATGTCGATGCCGTTGTCGACGGCACGGTTGACAAATTCATAGACGACGTCGTCGGCGTAGTGGCGATAGCCCAGGATATTTTGACCGCGAAGCAGCATCTGGAGAGGCGTCTTTTTGACGTGCTGCTTAATCGTCCGCAGGCGTTCCCACGGGTCTTCATCGAGGAAGCGCATACACGTATCAAAAGTAGCTCCGCCCCAACATTCGAGAGCATTGTAGCCTAATTCATCTATCGCTTCCAGTACAGGAAGCATCTGGCGAAGGCGCATGCGAGTCGCTGCAATGGACTGATGGCCGTCGCGCAGAACCGTTTCCGTTATTTTTACTCTTGCCATTCTCTTTCCTCCATAGTATATCTATTGCAATGTGTTATTTTAAAATCATACGTACTATTTTATTATATCATAGTAGGACCGGCATGGCTATTCATATCTAGGTCATAGGCCGTCTGTCCTTGAAAGACGTAGACGTGACCGAGGGGTACGTCCCCTTCCCGCCATGACAGGACCAACGGAAGGCTCCAACGGGCGGTCCTGACGGTAAGGCTGCGGTAACCTCGAACGCGCGACGTTTCGCGGCGATGATAAGAAATAGTAACGGCCTCATCCGTTGGCAGGGTTCTTAAAAAGGACAGGATCTGCTTTCGGTAGCGATAGGTGTCGACGAGCTCACCCATGGCCGGCGTGTAAGCCCCGGCCATGACCTGCGATGCGTCATCAAGGTCTTCGGTGGCCTGAAGTCCCGTTCGTATACACGAGATTCTTCGTTCCAGAAAGTGCTGCTTCATATAAGCCGCCCGCCGTACGCCTTCATCGATGGTAAGCGGCTTATATCGCCCTTCTTCATACATCGTGGCCAGTTCCGTCCCCTTTAGGACGGCGACGGGATAAATGCGGGCTATATCGGGCCGGAGACGGCAAATCGCCTTCGTCGTTCGGCACAGGCTGTCCCAATCTTCCCCGGGAAGGCCCGGCATGAGCTGATGACCGACAGTAAAGCCATATTGCCGCAGCAAGGCCGTAGCCGCAACGACGTCTGCTGCCGTATGACCTCGCTGGGCCTCCTGCAGCACCCGGTCGTCCATCGATTGGACGCCGAGTTCTACACAGGTCAGTCCGTAGTTTTTTAAATTCGTTAAAATATCTTCGCTGATGCAGTCCGGCCGCGTCGAACAGCGAAGGCCTTGAATAAGACCTTTTTCGAGAGCTTCATAAGCCGGCCGGAGCAATTTTATTTGCATCTCCATGGGAATGGCCGTAAAGCTGCCGCCGTAAAAGGCCACTTCCCAGTGACGCCCTTCACCGGCTGATGCCGTATAGCTTTGAATGAGCTCTCGTATGGCCTCTGCCGAAGGCAGGCCATGGTGGCCCGTAATCTGCCACTGATTGCAGAAAACGCAGCGATGGGGACAGCCGATATGGGGAATAAAAATAGGAATGATGGAAGTTTTCATAGTCATAAAGTGTATAAACTGCGAAAGAGGAGCTGCCCAGGCAGCTCCCCGTCTACTTGCCTTTTAACCGCATGAGCGCTTCGTGCGCCGCGTGTTGTTCGGCATATTTTTTTGATTTTCCCGATCCTTCACCGAGCACCTTGCCATTGACCAGAATTTCCATGTAAAAAGTTTTATCATGGTCCGGTCCTTCTGTCCGGCAAAGGCGATACTCGATATGCTGCGGACCGTCTTGCTGTACGTACTCTTGGAAAATCGTCTTGTAGTCTTTTTCATAATGACCACTGTCGACGAGGTCCAAATAGTCCTTTAATTGGTGAAGAATAAATTTCCGCGCCTCTTCGTAAGAGCTGTCGATATAGATAGCACCGACAACGGCTTCAAAGGCATCAGCCAGCATACTGGGACGCGTGCGGCCGCCGGTTGCAAGTTCCCCCTTCCCCAGGAGGAGATAGTCCCCCATATGGAACTTCATGCACACCGAAGCCAGGGGGCTTTCACTGACGACACTGGCTCTGGCCTTTGACAGCTGCCCTTCGGGCATATGCGGATAGTGGAGAAACAAGTATTCCCCTACGACCAAGTCTAAAATGGCATCGCCCAAAAACTCAAGGCGTTCATTGTAGTAGCCATGATTGGCTTTATTTTCATTGGCATAGGAAGAATGGGTCAGGGCCTGGTCCAAAATAAGGAAATTATGGAACTCTCCAAGGCCCAAGACCTGTATGAACTGTTCTAACTGTTCTTTACGAGTCGTATCCATCAGGTCAGTCTTCTTCTTTATTCAGCATATTTTTTGAACAGCAGCGTCGCGTTGTGACCGCCAAAACCAAAGGAGTTGGAGATGGCAACGGTGACGTCGGCGTCAACGGCTTTATTCGGAACATAGTTGATGCCAAAAGCTTTCAGTTCATCTTCCGGTTCAACCAGGTTGATCGTCGGATGGACCTTGCCGGTTTCAATCGTCATGGCGCAGGCAATCGCTTCGACGGCGCCGGCGGCACCGAGGAGATGGCCGGTCATGGACTTCGTCGAGCTCATGAGCATATCTTTGGTATGGTCGCCAAAGACACGGGCAACGGCGACGGATTCATTAAAGTCATTGAGGTGAGTGGATGTGCCGTGGGCATTGACGTAGTCGACGTCTTCCGGTTTGAGGCCGGCGTCTTTGACAGCCAGGGCCATGCACTTGGACTGCTGGAGGCCTTCCGGTGCCGGTGCCGTGATGTGGTAAGCATCGGCATTGCTGCCGTAGCCGCCGATTTCACAGTAGATGTGAGCACCGCGTTTTTTAGCATGTTCCAGTTCTTCGAGAACGACGATGCCGGCGCCTTCGCCCATGACGAAGCCGTCACGGTCTTTATCGAAAGGACGCGAAGCATGAGTCGGATCGTCATTGCGCGTGCTGAGGGCCTTCATCGCCGCAAAGCCGGCAACCGCTCCCGGAGAAACGGCAGCTTCCGTACCGCCTGCCAAGGCTGCATCGAGTTCGCCGCGCTGAATCATGCGGTAGGCATCGCCAATGGAGTTGGTCCCCGTTGCGCAGGCCGTAACGACACTGGCGCAGTGGCCTTGAAGGCCGAAGAAAATGGATACCTGGCCGGAGGCCATATTGGCAATCATCTTCGGTACGACAAAGGGATTGACCCGGGACGGGCCCTTCGAAAAGAGACCTTTATATAAGTTATGCAGCGTTTCCATGCCGCCGATACCGGTGCCGATAATCGTACCGATACGGTCGCGGTCTTCTTCGTCTAAGTTGATTTTCGAGTCATCTAAGGCCAATTTTGCAGCGGCTACTGAATACTGCGTGGACGGGTCCATGTGACGGGCTTCTTTCCGGTCGATACCGAAATCGGCAGGATCAAAATCCTTGACTTCGCCGGCAATGCGAGTCGTATATTCCGCTGCGTCAAAGTGGGTAATGGGGCCGATGCCGCTTTCGCCGTTGAGCAGGGCCTTCCAAAAAGCATCTTTACCGATGCCGACGGGAGAAATAACCCCTAACCCTGTAATTACTACGCGTTTTTCCAAAGTTTTCACCTCATTATAAAATGTAACGCACTTATCACTCGGGAATCTCTTCCATTTCCCGCTTGATATTTGCAAATATATCCTTGACCGGCAGGATGTCATGAATTTCCATCATTCGTTTGCCGGAAAATACCAGGCCTGTTTCAACGTCCCCTTGCTGGGCCCGCGTCAATGCCCGGATAATGCAGTATTTATGACTGCACTTTTTCAGACAGAAATCACACGTTTCCGGCTTCGGTGCCGTACCCAAAAGAATTCGTTCCGAGAACGGCGTACGGATAGCTTGACCGGGAAGGCCGACAGGGCTGTGTACGAGGATAAAATCTTCCGGTTTATTGGCCCGGAGGTAGACTTCTTTTAAAGCGTCAGCGCCGTTTGATTCGACACTGGCTGCAAATCGGCTGCCCATTTGGACGCCGTTGGCTCCGAGACGGAGCATTTCTGCAATATCGCTTCCATGCAGGACGCCGCCGGCGCCGATGACAGGAATGTCAACAGCGGCCCGTACTTCCGGTACGATGACGCGGCTCGAGCGATTCGTTCCCAAATGCCCGCCTGCTTCTGCACCTTCGACAACGACGGCCGAAGCACCCAGGGATTGGGATATTTTAGCTAGTTTGGCAGAAGACACAATAGGGACAATAGGCGTGCCCGAATCCTTTCCCCAAGCAAACATATCCCGGGAAAAACCTGCGCCTGCCACAACCAGATCGATTCCTTCTTCAATTGCCGTAGTAACCAAGCCCTTAAATTCGCGGGCTGCCACCATGACATTTATACCTATAATTCCACGAGGAGATAACTTTCTGGCTAACTTAATTTCATGTCGCAATTCGTCAAAAGGCATGCCAGATGCCGCAATAAGGCCGATACCGCCTTCATTGGCTACTGCTGCCGCCAAACGGGCTGTGGACAAACGGATTGCCATACCACCTTGAATAATTGGCACCTTTGCTACAAGCTTACCTATTCTTAATTCTGGCAGCTTCACTCTGTTTTCCTCCATTCAAGATACCAGGAGGGGAAGACACATATGCCTCCCCCTTCAGGCTCTTATTGCAAACTTATGCTTTCTTTTCCTTTTCAATGTAATCAACTGTATCTTTGACAGTTTTGATTTTTTCAGCAACATCGTCAGGGATTTCGATATTGAATTCTTCTTCGAAAGCCATGATCAGTTCTACGATGTCCAAGGAATCAGCGCCTAAATCATCGATGTAAGCAGCGTCCATTTTGACTTCTTTTTCGTCAACGCCTAACTGTTCAACAACAATGCTCTTTACTTTTTCAAAAGTATTTTCTTCGCTCATGTCCATTCACCCCCTTTCAGTGGAGTATGATTTTTTACATTACCATGCCGCCGTCTACATTGAGCGTCTGGCCGGTAATATAACTGGCATCATCCGATGCAAGGAACAACACGGCTTTTGCCACTTCTTCCGGCTGAGCCACGCGGCCCATGGGAATCGTTTTAATCATGGCATCGACAGTATCCTCGCCGAGGACAGCCGTCATATCCGTTTCGATGCATCCCGGAGCAATGGCATTGCAGCGGATGTTTCGCGAAGCCAGTTCTTTGGCAACGGATTTGGTGAAACCGATGAGGCCTGCTTTCGCCGCAGCATAATTAGCTTGGCCGGCATTGCCCGTTTCACCGACGACAGACGTGATGTTGATAATCGAACCGCTGCGCTGCTTCATCATCAGCCGGGTAACGGCTTTGGTGCAGTGGAAAGCGCCGGTAAGATTGGTGTCAAGCACAGCCTGCCAGTCTGCTTCTTTCATAATCATGAGCAGGCCGTCGCGAGTGATGCCTGCATTATTGACTAAAATGTCGATACGTCCCAATTCCTTCTTGACGTCTTTGACCATGGCCGTAACGGCGGCTTCATCAGCCACATCGCACTGGATGGCAAGGCCCTTACGCCCTTTTTCTTCGATAAGGCGGACCGTTTCTTCAGCAGCGGCGGTATTGCCGGCATAGATGACAGCGACGTCGGCACCGGCCTCAGCCAGTGTCAAAGCTGCCGCACGGCCGATGCCGCGGGAGCCGCCGGTAACGATGGCTGTTTTTCCTGTTAACTGCATTTTATCGAACCTCCTGGAAAAATTCAAGCGTTTTCTGTAAGGAAGGAATATCTTCTACATTTTCGCTGTGGATTTTACGGTCAATTTTCCGGTTAAAACCGCAGAGTGTTTTACCCGGGCCGACTTCTACGAAGTTTTCAGCACCGAAATCGAGCATGGTTTTAGTGCAGTCGATCCAAAGGACGGGACTTGCCGCCTGCTTGATGAGCGATGCTTTAATATCGGCTGCAGCCGTTTCAATTTGGCCGTTGACATTGGCAACGACGGGAATCTTGGCATCGGAAATCGTAATATCGTCGAGGACTTCGGCCAGGCGTTTCGCTGCCGGTTCCATGAGCGTGCTGTGGAAGGGAGCGCTGACGTGAAGGAGAACGGCTCGTTTAGCACCGGCATCCTTCATGCGATTGGCCGCTTCTTCAACAGCTTTGGTGCTGCCGGCAATGACGATCTGACCGGGGCAGTTGAAGTTGACTGCCTGAACGACGCCGCCTTCTTTAGAAATGTCGGCGCAGATTTCCTTGATTTTATCTTCCGCTAAACCGAGGATGGCTGCCATCCCACCTTCGCCAAGGGGTACGGCTTCCTGCATGAACTGACCGCGAAGGCGGACGGTCCGCACGGCGTCGGCAAAGGTCAGGGAACCGGCGGCAACGAGGGCCGAATATTCACCGAGGCTGTGACCGGCTGCGATGTCAGGCAGAAGGCCTTCCTGAGCCAATACACGGCAGCAGGCCGTGCTGGCCGTAAGGATGGCCGGCTGTGTATTATAGGTCTTCATCAGTTCTTCGTCAGGACCTTCAAAGCAAAGTTTCGTCAGAGAGAACCCCAATGCGTCATCAGCTTCTTCAAAGAGCTGTTTTACAATCGGGTAGGCATCGTATAAATCTTTGACCATCCCCACTTTTTGGGCGCCCTGGCCGGGAAAAACAAAGGCTTTCTTCATCATCAATCACACCTCTCGCAAAAAATCAATACCACTTCATAACTAAGCCGGCCCACGTCAATCCGGCACCAAATCCGGCCAAAACGACGATATCATCGCGCTTCATACGGCCTTGACGCAAGGCTTCATCGAGGGCAATGGGAATGGATGCTCCCGACGTGTTGGCGTATTTATCAATGTTTACAAAGACTTTTTCCATGGGAAGGTGGAGCCGTTTGGCTGCCGATTGGATGATGCGGGTATTGGCCTGATGCGGAACCATGAGATCGATGTCTTCATAACTGAGACCGGCTCGTTCCAAGGCTTTTTCCGCCGTCCGTCCCATAACTTTAACGGCAAATTTATAGACTTCCTTGCCGTCCATCTTAACGTAGGTCAAGTGTTTTGCCCGCGCTTCGTCCGTCGGCAAAATAGCGACGCCGCTGGACGGGATGCTCAGGTATTTACCGCCGCTTCCGTCAGCACCCATGTCGGCACCGAGGATGCCGTAGCCCTGCGGTACGGGACCGAATACAGCGGCTCCGGCTCCATCGCCGAAAAGGACGCACGTGTTACGGTCGGTCATATCGAGGAAACGGCTGAGGATTTCAGCCCCGATGACCAAGACGTGGCGGTACATACCCGTTTCGATGTACTGTGATGCCGTAATGGCGCCATAGGCAAAGCCCGAGCAGGCAGCGTACAAGTCAAAGACCGCTGCGTTCTTGGCACCGATATTATCCTGTACAATGCAGGCTGTCGACGGAATCGTCATGTCCGGCGTCAAGGTGCAGACGATAATCATATCCAGGTCTTCAGCAGACAGATTGGCCATTTCCAGGGCCTGTTTGGCCGCGATGGTGCACATGTCCGACGTATTCATTCCGTCTTCGGCAAAGTGCCGCGTTTTGATACCCGTACGGCTCTGAATCCATTCATCCGATGTATCGACATACTTTTCCAATTCGGCATTGGTAACGACTCTATCGGGTACATAATGGCCCGTCCCCAGCACGCCGGCTGCGTTAGCTTTCACTATCATACTGTTCTACCTCTTCTTCCTCTATACTTTTTCGAATATGGCCGATGACGTCTTGCTCTGCAATTTCGCCGGCCACGCGGACGGCATTTTTGATGGCCTTCGCTTTAGAGCTGCCGTGGCAGATAATGAAGCTGCCGTTGACCCCCAGTAAGGGCGCTCCGCCGTATTCGGTAAAGTCCAGTCGCTTCTTGAGCGATTTCAAAGCCGGATAGATGGCCAGGGCCCCTAATTTAGCGATGAAGCCGCTCTGTTTGATCGTGTCGCGGACGAGACGGATGATGAACATGGCCATGCCTTCCCCAAATTTCAGGATGACATTGCCGACGAATCCGTCGCAGACGACGACATCGACCGTTCCTTTCGGTATATCTCTTCCTTCTACGTTACCATAGAAAGTAATGGTTTTCAAATTTTCCAACATGGGATGTGTCTTTTGACACAGCTCATTCCCCTTCGACGCTTCTTCACCGATGTTCAAGAGGCCGACAGCCGGCTTTTCGATGCCGAGGATGTATTTGGCGTAGTGGCAGCCCATAATGGCACCTTCGACCAAATGCTTCGGCTTGCTGCTGGCATTGGCCCCGGAATCAAGAAGAACGGTAATCCCCTTCTTCGAAGGAATCGGCGTAGCAATGCAGGGTCTTTCAATTCCCTTTATGCGGCCCAGTTCGAAAAGGGCAGCTGTTACCGCAGCCCCGGTGCTGCCGGCGGCAACGACAGCATCACATGCGCCGTCCTTTACCAAGCGGGCAGCAACGACGATGGATGCGTCTTTCTTGCGGCGAATGGCCTGAGCCGGATGCTCGCCCATTTCGATGACTTCACTGGCATGGACGATCGACAGGCGTTCATTTTCTTTTGCCCCATACGTCGTCAATACCTGGCGTATCTTCGTTTCATCACCGACCAGGACGACATCGTAATCATATGCTTTGACGGCTTCGATGGCACCGAGGACAATTTCTTCCGGTGCATAATCGCCGCCCATCGCATCTACTGCTATTTTCATGATACAACCGCTCCATTATTCCAAAGATTCTATAATAAATTTCGCCCGGAACACTTCTTTTCTCATCTTCCGAATCGTAACCCATACGTAGTATTTCTGGTCGCGCTGGCGGATTACGTCAGCTTTGGCAATCAGTTTATCGCCTACGGTGACGGGTTGTTTATATTTTACATTGGCCACTGCCGTGATACAGACCGGAAGGTTTAATACGGTCCGTGCCAGGGAGCTGGCCTGGGCATACAGGCATTGGGAGCGCACGATATGGGCGTCATCGACCATATCATCCGTAGCCGTCATAATCGAAATGGCATTCTTTCCGATGATGCAGTCTACGAGTTCGCCGACGACAGTCGCATTTCGCAGTTTGGGCTGCGCTGCCTCCGCCTTTTGACGGATGCGGATGCGCATTTCAGGGATCCCCAAGGCCATGCGGTCCAAGCGGATTGTAGCTACACTGACGGAAAGTTCTTCAGCTAATTCTTCGTCATTTATAAAAGGATTATCTTCAATTCGCTTCTGTAACAAAGCATGTCGCTTATCTCTTGCTATACGGACCATGTCATTCACCCTTGAAATTATTACCAAGTACTATTAGCACATACAACTAGAGATTATATAATGTTTTGACGATTTTGGCAAGGAAAATAAAAAAAGTATGCTTTCACCCCATTCATTCTCGTTGAATTGCCGAAAGCATACTCCTCACTCCTTAGTATTTATCGAAATCCATTTCGTTCAATACGTCACGCAGTTTTTCTAACTCTTCTTTGGTCATCGTAATCCCCTTAGTCATGGCCTGGTAATCCGGATCCCACGAGCGCAGGTCGAACTTAGGAGCCCGATTGTTCCAGCTGATATAGGTCAATTCTTTGCGCCAGCCGTCCTTATTTTCAGACAAGGTGCCGCAAATATCTTCGATGTTAAAATTTAACTGTGCCATTGTATACCTCCCGATAGCGTTCATTGTTTGTATCATGTCAGGTTATGTCGATAACCCAATTATTTTATATAATAGCAAATATGCAAATTATGTCAATACAGCAGATTCGCCAATAATGTCAAGCTTTTTTTCACCCTTAACCGTGGCTCTTTCTCCGTTTGAAAAGCCCTCCGTGAGCCTCGCTGATATCGAAGACCGAGACGAAGGCGGCCGGATCGATGGTCGTAATGGCGTCGCGAATCTTAGTAATTTCCAGACGCGATACGACGCAGTACAAGATCATGGTCTTTTCCCGTTTATAGGCTCCTTCGCCGTTGATGAGGGTTACGGCACGGCCCATGTCCTGGGTGAGGCACTGGGCGACGGCATCGTGTTTTCCCGTTACGATGAGCATGCCCTTCATTTCGTCGAGACCGGTCGTAACGACGTCGATCATCTTATAGGCAATGAAGTAGGCGACCAGGGAATACATGGCGCTGTCCCAAGAAAAGACGAAACCTGAGCTGCCTAAAATGAAGAGGTTGAAGAACATAATGATTTCGCCGACAGAAAAAGGCATCTGACGATCGGCGATGATGGCCAGGACTTCCGTGCCGTCAAGGGACCCGCCCCAGCGAATGATGAGGCCGACACCGAGACCGATGATGATGCCGCCGTAAATGGTCGACAGAAAAGGGTCCGACGTGACCGGCGGATAGTGGAGGAAATCGCTCCATACGGACAAACAAAGAATCGAAAAGAGTGATGACACGGTAAAAAAGGCACCGATTTTTTTATACCCGAATATGAAAAAGGGAATGTTCAAAACGATGATGAAAATACTGAAGCTGACGCCTGTCAGTTCAGCTGCCATGAGGGCAATGCCGACGACGCCGCCGTCAATGACATGGTTCGGAACGAGGAATACATCGAGACCGAGCGTATAGATGAAAGCCCCAAAGGCAAGCCCCAAGGCGCGTAAGAAATATTTCATAGATTACCTCCCTGTTTTTTAGCTACATAGCGGCGACCGATGATCCAGGCAACAAAATCGTCGACCGGTTCCGGCGGATATTGAAGCGACAAGGGGACAAAACGCCGCCACCCCTTGCGCGGTGTGTACTGAAAGTAGAGATTACGTCCTTCAACGGTCGTAAACTTCTCATCGATGAGTGAAAACGTGACGGCATGGCTGCCGTCGGCAATCCACTGCTCAACCAAGGGCTGCAGATGCTTATGGTTCGTCCCATCCCCCATAACGATATGGGAAAAAGGATACTTCTCATAGGTCTCCCCGACGTAAGAAAGGAGGTCCGGCGTCGGCACGATGGCCTTGATGACCAGGCTGCCGTCATCCTTTACAACGGCGGTTCCCGTCTTATCTGAGCCGGGATCAATGGCAAAAATCATGGTCTTCCTCCCTTACTTACCAGCTTCGACGCGGATGTCAATCTGCAGCGGTCCTGCCGTATAGGTATCGGTTTCCGCTACGGCTTTGAGGACGACAACCGTCCCGGCATGGCTCCGAATGCGATTGATGGTGTCGAACATTTCCGAGGCCGTCAAAGCGCCGACGTTGCCCGTCAGCGGATCCGGCAAGAGGCCCTTGGTCTGGGCCTGTTGGTTTACATTGTGCAGGAAGCGCATGACCTGCAGTTCTGTATTACCCGACAGATCATCACCGGTCAACGTTTCTTCAAAGACGACGTCGCCGCGATGATAAATCAATTGGTTATCATACATTTCGACATGAACCAAGGCCGGTTCGCCGAGGATGATGTTGCCGGCAGCGATGATCCGCACCAATTTTTGTGATTTACCGGCTTTTTGCAGAGCATCGACGGTGGCATTGAATTCTTCCGGAGAAATATACAGCAAAATCGTATTTTCATCAGAAACGCCGAGATGGCGGCCAATCATCGTGTTGGTCTGACTCATAGCCCGACTCAGTTCTTCCCGCGTCTGTTCAACAGAAAGACCGCCGCGAAGGACGTTGCTCGAAAGGACTTCGCCGACGCGGAATACGACCGTACCTTCACGGATATTGGTCATCGTCGCGTTGAGCAGCTTAATGCGCTTGTCGAGGCCGTCGATGGTATCCATCATTTTATTCTTTGTTTCTTCCAGCATAGCCACGTCCTGGCGCGCTTTTTCACTGTCGGCCAGGGCCGAGTCACGCTGCTTTTTCGCCTCATCCATAGCCACCTGAATGACCGTCAGCTGACGAGCCTTGTCGTCGCGAGCCAGTTGGGCCTGCTGAAGGTCCATTTGGGTGGCACGGATTTCTTCGTTTTTCCCATCGAGCTGTTCTTGTTGTTGTTTTAACAGTTCTTCATTAGACGCAATCAGTTGGTTCTTATCATCGAGTTCCTTGCCGAGCTCTGCGGCCTGCTGCATGAGCTGGCTGCGCTGGGCTTCGAGCTGGGCTTTCTGCATCTGAAGCTGATGCATGCCGAACAAAGCGATGCGGACGTTTTCGGAAAGGATGGACATGACGCCTAAGGTAATGGCGGCGATACTGATGCCGGTCAGGATGGTGACTAAGATAGACGTGTACTTCGGCCTGAGTCCGAATAATTTAATTTTTTGTTTGCCTACACGAGAGCCGATTTTATCGCCAAGATAGGCAATAATGCCGCCCATAACGGCTAAAACGACCAGCATAACCCATCCGTATTCCATAAGCCACCACCTTTTCTCATCATTTAAGTTCATTATATTATAGACTATAAAGGAGACTTCCTGCAAGCGTGAAGGAACAGAAAGGCTCCAATTATCCCAAAACCATCGAAGTCCTATCGTATTTCAGTCACAATCGAGACTCTGATTTTCGGGCTCTATTTCATAATTGAATCTCAAAAAAAGGAACTGCCTATCGGACAGTTCCTTTGCTTACTTCGATTTCTTATAGACTAAGATGACGCCGGCGATACCGCAAATGATATCGGGTAAAAAGGCGGCGATATACGCCGGTATTTTACCGCCGTTCCCCAGGGCATTGCCGAGGGTCATGATCGAGTAATAGATAAAGATGACGACGACACTAATGCCAAAGCCGATGGAAGAGCTTCCGCGCTGCTTCTGCATTCCCAATGGGGCACCGACGACAGCACAGACGAGGCTGGCCAGAGGCAGGGCAAAGCGGTTGTACATTTCGACTTTCATCTTATTGGTATCGACAGAGTTTTGGTCGAGGAGTTTTATCTGTTCGCGCAATTCACGAATGGTCAACTCATCCGGTTTTTTCTGAGAGGCCGAAATTTTATCCGGCTTCTGCGTCACCGGAAGGGCCTGGTTTTGGAACTTCATGGACCGCGTCGTCCGCTCATCTGTCGAGACGTCAAAAATCGTGCCTTCGTGCATGATCCATTTCTGGCCGTTCCAGTCGGCTCTGTCAGCCTGTTCGACGCGCTTGAGCTGGTCGTTTTCAAATTCCTGGACGGTAATATCCTTCAATTGCCTTGATTCAGCATCGTACTGCCGGGCATACATCAGGCTGGATATATCGGAGCCGTCTGTATTTTTGATGATAATATGATCCTGTGTCTTCGGCGCGACGTTGTGCTTTATTTCGTCATTAATAATCCGGTTGTAGGCATTATTAGCCTTGGGCACGACGTATTCATTAAAGGCCGTAGCACTGAGTGAAATAAACAAAGCGGCGACGAATACCGGCATGGCCAGGCGGATGAAATTTTGACCGCCGGCCCGCATGACGATCATTTCACTGGAACTTGAAAGACGGCCAAAGGCCATGAGCGAACCTAAGAGGACGGACATGGGAAAGGTGATGACGATGATAGAGGGTATGGCCAGCACGAAGACGCGAAAAGCCGCCCAAGGAGAGGCACCGTACTGATTGATGAGGTTAGCAATCCGGTACAGCGTCCCTGTGCCGATGAAAACGGCCGTAAAGGCGCAGACGCCAAACAGAAAGGGGCCGATAAATTCTTTTAATATATACTTGTCTAATATACGCATTCCATACTCCCTGTTACATCCTGAATTCTTCGCCTAAGTAGAATTTCTTGGCGACCGGGTCATTGGCGATGAAGTCCGGACTGCCTTCGAGGAGGATTTTTCCGTCACTCAAAATATAGGCTTTATCGACGATGCTGAGCGTTTCCCGGACATTATGGTCGGTAATGAGGACGCCCATGCCGCGCCGTTTCAAATGGCTGATAATGCCTTGGATATCATTGACCGCTAAGGGGTCGATGCCGGCAAAAGGTTCGTCGAGGAGAATGAAAGCCGGATCGGTCACCAGGCAGCGGGCGATTTCGACGCGGCGCCGTTCGCCGCCGGAGAGCTGGATACCCAGTCGGTCCCGCAGCTGGGTAATGGAAAACTCTTCCATCAAGGCTTCAGCCTTTTCATGCTGCTGTTTTTTGCTGAGCTTCGTCGTTTCCAGCAGGGCCAGGAGGTTGTCCTCTACGGTCAGCTTACGGAAGATAGACGCTTCCTGAGGCAGATAGCCGATGCCGTGGGCCGCCCGTTGGTGGATGGGAAGCTGAGTAATATCGTTTCCGTCAATCGTGATTTCGCCGGATGTCGGCCGCTCGATGCCGACGATCATGTAAAAGGTCGTCGTCTTCCCCGCCCCGTTAGGCCCGAGGAGACCTACGATTTCTCCTTGGTCGACACGAATGCTGACACCGTCGACGGCATTTCTTTCTTTATACGATTTTACGAGATCTTTGGTCTGAATGAACATGGATACCCCTTACTCACTGCCCGGCACGATGACGATGGTCGAGCGGCTGCGAGTCTGAACAGAATTATCGGCAAGTTGAATATCGACATTATCCCCATTTAAGGAATTGCCGTTCTGGGTCGCATTGACGTTGCCCCGGAGATGGACGACGCCGTCATTTTGGCCCGGAGTCTGGGTGTAGATGGCCTGATTGGCATAGGCCACCAGGTTGTCCGCCGGCGATTCGATATGGACATTGCCCGTACCGACGGCCTTTATCTGTTTGAACCAGGCATCGATGTGGTCAGCCCACATCTGTGATCCCTGAGCTTCGAGATAGCCGTTGCCGGTGACGATACTGTGATCCTTGTCGAGGTAGTATTCTACCTTATCGCCGCGAACTTTTTTATCTTCATAGACACCGTGGACATTCCCCGTGGCTACGATATAGTTGCGGTTCGTCGAATGCATTTTATCTGAATTGAGCTGCATATTCGGCTGCTGTACGGCAACATTGCCTTCCATGTCGGCTTCCGACGTCTTCAAGTTGTAGACGCCCTTATTGCCGGTCATGGTCGCCTGGTCGCGGACGATGACGACGTTGCCCGTAGCCGTTGCCACCTGCGTCTTGCCGTTGTATTCGAGCTTGTCCGCCGTAACCGATACAGCAGGATTGCCGTTGTTATCGGCGGCCATGACCCCGGCAGACGGAAGGATCAAGGACCCGATAAGGGCAGCGGCTGCCAATTTTCTTCCCAAGAATTCTATCATAATTATTCTCCCCTTGTCACTTGCGCATGGCCGGTCAGCAAGACCTTGGTCAGACTGCTGTCGGTTTCAAAAGAATCTGCTTTCAGCGTCGTATTATCATGGCGCTCCATGACGACTTTGCCGCCTTTAATCATACGCGTATCCATATTATAATACACACTGCCTTCAGTCTGCAACGTATCGCCCTTATCCGTTTCAGCCTTGACCGGCTGCTTGATTTCAATGGTACGCTTTTCCCGGTCGACAATGCCTTTATCAGAGGTAATGGTCATCTGCGTTCCGTCTTCGGCGACGACCAGTGCTTTCGGATTCGTAAAGTACATGATCTGCGTATCCGGATCGATTTGAATCTTATCCGCCGTCAGTCTCCAGACCAGTTTGCCATCCTGTTTTTCTTCGAGTTCCGACCCATCGAACTCGACGAGCTTATCAGGACTTACCATCGTATCCTCCGACGTGTTGGGGTTCATGAAGACGTAGAGCATGACAGCAAAGCCGATGACTGCGATGACGGCAATCAGGGAAATCTTATTCTTTTTCAGCTTTTCGGCTATCATCGATATGCGCCTCCGGTTTCTGTTGTAATGCAATGATCTCTTCCGGCTCCGTACTCCAGCGATGCTGGAACCACAGCCATTCGGTCGGATGTTCTTTGATGAAATTTTCCGTAATAACCGCCATCTTACGGGTCATGCGGGCAATATCGGCTTCCTTATCCCCCGTATCTTCATAATGCATGATTTCCCCGATAGCCAGGTGCGTACGGTGGTTTTCATCATGAATCGTAAAGACCGGAATGATGGGCGAGTGAAATTTTTGGGCAAACATGGCCGGTCCCTTAGGCGTCGAGCTCATCTTCCCTAAGAAAGGTTGCGGCACGCCGTAAAATCCGCCGTCTTGGTCCGCCAAAAAGCCGAGGAGTTTCTTTCGTTTCAGGGCACGGGCGGCGATGATCATTTCATTGCCGCCGCGGGCAAAGACTTCAAGTCCCATGCCTTCCCGATTTTCATTGAGCAGTCGTGTAACGGCACTATTAGCCTGGTTTTTGACAATCGTCGATGCCGGATAGCCATACATGGCTAAGGCACCGAGCCATTCCCAATTCCCCATATGCGCGGTAAGAACGATGACCCCTTTATCTTCTTTCATCGCTTCATCGAGTCGTTCCGGATGGTCGAGCGTGACGTATTGGCGAATATTGTCGGGATTCAACCGCGGCGTATAGAGAATTTCCATCAGCGACTGTCCCAGATTGCGAAAGACTTCGGTCATGATGGCTTCCGCTTCGGGCCGACTGCATTCCAAACCGCGCTGGATTTGGAAAATACCGCGTTCGCGCTGCTTTTTCATAAGTTTTCCTACGAAAGGACCGAGTGTACGGCCCAAAGAAATGATGAGCGGATACGGAAGACAACAGAGAAATTTCCCAAATCCGCGAGCAACGTGGTACTGCCATTCCTTCCCCACAGTACAGACTCTCCTTTCTTATTGGCGCAACGTAAATGCCGAATCCCCCAGATAACGGCGCAGGACGTCATCCCAAACGTGTTGGCTTTTTAAAATATATTCGGCAAACTCCCTGAGGGCCCCATGGCCGCCGGGATAGGCAGACACAAAAGCAGCCGAGTTCCGTGCTTCTTCACAGGCATCGAGGGGGGCGGCACCAAATCCGGCATTGGCAATGAGTTCAACGTCATTCAGGTCATCTCCCATGTAAGCCACTTCATCGAGGGAAAGGCCGATTTCACTGCATAGTTGCTGCATAGACCGCAGTTTATGCGAACAATCCTGCAGGACATAATCGATATGCAAATCCTTGGCACGCTGTTCAACCATGGGTGAACGGCGGCCCGTAACCAAAGCCGTCTTCAGGCCGGCTGCCCGGACCAGGGAAATCCCCATGCCGTCACGAGCCGAAAAGCCTTTCATGGCATCGCCGGACGGACTGTAGTAAATAATGCCGTCCGTTAAGACGCCGTCGACATCGAGGGCCAGCATTTTAACGTGTGTCAAAAAGCCCATCAGACCACTCCCTGCCGCAGTAAATCCGTAATGTGAACCATGCCGACGACCTTCTGATCTTCATCGACGACGGGCAGAACCGTAATCGGCCGCGGCTGATTCTTTTCCATGATGTGCAGGGCTTCTGTCGCCAGTTTATGGTTGACGATCACCCGCGGGTTTTTGGTCATCATGGCGTCGACGGGCCACTGCAGGAAATTAGAGCCCGTTTCCAGACCGCGGCGGACGTCACCGTCGGTGACGAGACCGATCAGTTTGCCGCCTTCATCGATGACGGAAACGGCGCCGAGGCCTTTTTCGGTCATGAGAAACAGGGCGTCCTGAACGCTGCTGTCTTCATTGACGACCGGGTTGTCCTCGCCTTTATGCATGACATCATCGACGGTGAGCAGCAGTTTTTTGCCAAGGGCACCGCCGGGATGGAAGATGCCGAATTGTTCTTTCGTAAAGTGGTGCTGTGTAAGGAGAACCACTGCCAGAGCATCGCCAAGAGCCAGCGAGACGGTCGTACTCGTCGTCGGAGCCAATCCTAAGGGGCAGGCTTCTTTTTCAACGGATGCATCGAGGATGATGTCGGCATGTTTAGCCAAGGTCGAATTATGGTTGCCGACGACGGCGATGAGTTTCGCCCCAATGCGTTTGAGCGACGGCAGGGTATTAAGGACCTCAATGGTTTCCCCGCTGTTTGAAAAAGCGAGGACGACATCATCGGCCGTAACCATGCCTAAGTCACCGTGGATCCCTTCCGCCGGATGGAGAAAAATGGACGGCGTTCCCGTACTCGACAAGGTAGCCGCTACTTTGCGGGCAATGTGCCCTGATTTTCCCATGCCGGTGACAATGACCCGACCGTGGGATTCCATGATAAGATTCACGGCATTGACGAAGTTCTGATCCAATGTCGGAATTAATTTTTCAATCCCCTGTGCTTCCTGATGGAGCACGTCTCTTGCTTCTTCTAAAATATCCATCATATCGGCTCCCCTCACATTTCCGTACTTACGCTGTTTTTGGCAATGTCGCGAATGGCGACCATATCGCGAAGGACCTTTTCGACCTGCGACAAATACAGCATATTCGGGCCATCGCTGAGCGCTTCGGCCGGGTTGTCATGAACTTCCATGAAAACGCCGTCGATGCCGGAACCTGCAGCAGCACAGGACAGATTACCAATGAATTGGCGCTGACCGGACGATTTGGTACCGGCCCCGCCCGGCAGCTGAACGCTGTGGGTCGCATCAAAGACGACGGGATAGCCGAAGCTGCGCATAATCGGGAAGGAACGCATGTCGACGACCAGGTTATGATAGCCCAGGCTGACGCCTCGTTCGGTGAGCATGATATTTTCATTACCCGAATGGACAATCTTATCGACGACATTCTTCATGTCTTCCGGTGCCAAAAACTGGCCTTTTTTTACATTGACGCATTTACCCGTTGCAGCAGCCGCTTCGACCAGATCCGTCTGCCTGCAGAGAAAGGCCGGAATCTGGATGACATCCAAGACTTCGGCAGCCGCTTCCACCTGGTGGACTTCGTGGACGTCACTGACGACGGGAACTTGAAGTTCCTTTTTGATGTCCCCTAAAATACGCAGCCCTTCTGTAAGGCCCGGGCCGCGATACGACGTATATGACGAACGATTGGCCTTATCAAAAGAGGCTTTAAAAATATAGGGCAGGCCCAGTCGTTCGCAAATTTCTTTCATCTTGCGGCCGATGTTGAGCGTCCGTTCCGGATCTTCGATAACACACGGACCGGCCATGACAAAGAGGCTGCCGTTGCCGCCGACGATCGTATTGCCAACATGAATTTGTTTCACTGTTTCCATAGTCTATTCCCCTTTATGAGCAGATTCAGCAAAATAACGGCGGATGCGTGCAAGGTCATCCGGCGTATCGATGCCAATGAATTGATGATGCGTTTTTATCACTTTTATCTTATAACCATTTTCGAGAACTCGCAACTGTTCGAGGGACTCGACTTTTTCTGCCGGCGTCGGTTCCATCGCGGCATAGGCCAAGAGAAAGTCCCGGCGGTAGGCATAAATCCCGATGTGTTTGTATGGTACCACGCCGCCTTCTTCAAAAGCATGCCGCGGATACGGAATGAGGGACCGTGAAAAATACATAGCTTCGTCGCGCTGATTGAGGACGACCTTTACGGCACTCGGTTCATGATATTCTTCTTCCGTCAGAGGCGCTGCAACGGTAGCCATAGAAAGATCGGGCTCCTCTTCAAAAACCCGGCACAGATCATCGATGACGTCCGGCGCAATGAGCGGTTCATCGCCTTGGACGTTAATGATGACGTCAGCATCGGGAAAGTGAGCCACGGCTTCGGCCAAGCGATCGGTCCCATTGGTATGGTCTTCCCGCGTCATGACGGCATGACCGCCAAAGGAAACGACAGTGTCATAAACTTTAGGATTGTCGACAGCGACGACGACAGCCGTCAGTTTCGAGGCCTTGGACGCCTGTTCATACACGCGCTGTACCATCGGTTTGCCGGCAATATCACATAAAGGCTTCCCCGGCAGACGCGTCGAAGCGTAGCGCGAGGGAATGATGCATACAAAATTCATAGTTTATCCTCCAATACAGATTGCAAGACGGCATCTATTTTTTCTTGCCCTTCTACGATGTCAAGGGTAATGGCCAAGACGTACAAGGGAAGGTCGTATTCTTTTACAAGATCGGCAGGCAGCTTCACGGCGTCTTTTTCCGTCGTCACCAGAATACACTGCTTCTCGGCAGCCATGTCAGCCATTCGCCGGATATCCGAGGGTCCGTAATGATGGTGATCTTCAAAGCGAAGGACGCCGGATACGGTAAAGCCGGCCCCTCGAAGGGTCTCTTCAAAAGAGGCCGGATTGCCGAGGGCCGATACGGCCAGCACCGGTTGTGCCATAAGGTCAGCCGGCATGGCCTCTTCCGGGTGAAGGCCCTGATCCCAATTTAAAAAGGGAAGGACGGCCGAGGGCTTGTGGACCGATAAGGCCACGGGAGCCGACGAATTGTATCGCCGAAGGTCCTCTTGAATCTGAGCCACCGTCTCCGGCGTTACCTGGTCAACCTTGGTAATGATAAAGACGTCGGCCCGAGAAAGATGCTCCAGCGGTTCGCGCAGGATGCCTCGCGGCAGGACGTGGCCATTTCCAAAGGGATTGGTTCCATCGATGAGGACGATGTCGACGTCGCGATAAAGCTGCCAGTGCTGGAAGCCGTCGTCGAGGATGAGGATCTGAGCATCGAATTTTTCAACGGCCATGCGGCCGCTTACAGCTCGGTTCCGACCGACGAGGACGGGAATACCCATGAGGCTTCTGGCCATGAGACTCGCTTCATCGCCCCCCTCTTCAGCCGTAAGGAGTACCATGCGGCCATCGGACATGACCGAAGCGCCGCCCTTCTCCCGTTTCGAGTGATAGCCTCGGTTGAGGAGAGCGACGCGCCAACCCCGGGCAGAAAGTTCTTTAGCCAGCATACAGGCCATAGGCGTCTTCCCCGTCCCACCGACGGTAATATTACCCAAGCTGATGACGACAGCCGGGAGCCGTTCCTGCCGCTCCTCGTGATCGGCAAAGGAGCGGTACTTCATGATGACGGCCTTTCGATAAATCCAAGAGGCGCCTCCAAGGAGGAGCAGAGCCGGCCAGTCCCACCAGTGATGTTCTTTGCTTCCTGTCAAATAATGAAAGTAAGCAGTTCCTGCCGTTCTCAAGGACATAGGCTCACCTCCCGGTCTGAATCGATTCCAACATTTCTTGCAGTTTATCTAAATTCTTACGAGTCGCCCCTTGATTTTCCCGGACGACGGCAATACAATTTCGTTTCATCGCTTCGGCCCGATCGGGATTGACGAGGATGTCGAGGCAAGTGTCGACGAATTCCTCTTCGTTATTCACCATGACACAGGCACCGTGACGACTGAGGAGCTCGAAGATTTCGACGAAGTTAAACATATTCGGTCCGACGACAATCGGTTTCCCGTGCGCCGCCGGTTCGAGGATGTTATGGCCTCCAATATGGGCCAAACTGCCGCCGACGAAGATTAAATCGCCAAGACTGTACACCCGCCCCAGTTCCCCGATGGTATCGAGGACGACGCCGTCATAGGCCGAGCGAACGGCCTTTCCGGCCATCATGTCACTGCGTTTGACCATGGTCACGCCGTGCTTAATGCCTTCATCGACGATGAGGTCGGCCTGGTAAATATAGCGCGGTGCAATAATCAATTTGGCATCGGGAAAATGGTCGCGAATTTTCACAAAGGCCTTATATACCGGACTGTTTTCGCCGCGGTGGGTACTGCCGGCAATCATGATGGGACTGCCTTCAGAAAAGCCGAGTTCATGAAGGAAGCGCTTCTTCTCTTCTTCCGTTACGATGCCATAAGTCTGGTCGTACTTGGTGTTGCCCGTGACGATGACCTTATTGGGATCGGCCCCAATATCGATGATGTACTGGGCATCGATATAGCTCTGCATGCAGAACATGCGAATCGTCGACAAGACGCGGCGCGTAAAAAAGGTAATCAGGCGGTAGCGAACGGCACTGCGCTGACTGATACGGCCGTTCATCATCATGACCGGAATCTTTTTGTCAGCAGCAATGCGCAAAAAGTTAGGCCAGATTTCCGTTTCGACTAAGACGATAGCCTGCGGATTGACGATGGTCAGGATACGGTTGGTCAAATAAGGCAAATCCAAAGGGAAGTAGAGGATCCCGTCGGCCCCTTTTATGATTTGATGGGCCATGCGGAACCCCGTCGCCGTTACGACCGATACGATGATGACTTCATCGGGGTGTTTTTTTCGCATTTCACGCACAATGGGGCTGGCCGCTACGATTTCACCGACCGAGGCGGCATGGACCCAAATGGCATGGCGATTGGATATTTTTTCTTTTAATTCATCCGGCAAAAAGCCGATGCTCTGTTTGATGCGCTGATAAAAACCTTCTTCATGGATTAAGCGGTAAATCAACATGGGAATGAGGGTCGCCCAATAAATGAGGAGGAGAATATTATACAGCCAGTACATCGGATGGGATTTTAAATTCTTCATCGCTATCAACCTTCTGAAGCTTCTTTCTTATCGTTAAATTGAACGGCGTAGAGGTGTGCATAAAGGCCGTCTTTGGCCAATAGTTCGGCGTGAGTCCCCGTTTCCACGATGTGGCCATGGTCGATGACGACGATGTTGTCGGCATTGCGGACCGTGCTCAGACGATGGGCGATGACGACGGCCGTCCGGCCTTCCATGAGTCGATCCAGGGCAGCCTGAACAATTTTTTCACTTTCCGTATCGAGGGCGGACGTCGCTTCATCGAGGATGAGAATGCGGGGATTTTTGAGAATAGCCCGGGCAATAGCAATGCGCTGGCGCTGACCGCCGGACAAGGAGTTGCCCCGGTCGCCGACGAGGGCGTCGTAGCCGCCGGGCAGTCTCATAATGAATTCGTGGGCATTGGCAGCCTTGGCAGCCGCGACGATTTCGTCTTCCGTCGCATCGAGCCGGCCGTACAGGATGTTTTCCCGAACGCTGGCATTAAAGAGCATCGTTTCCTGCGGCACGAGGCCGATTTGCTGGCGCAGGGAGGCAAAGGTAACGTCCCGGACGTCGATGCCGTCAATCAAGAGGCGGCCTGCCGTAACGTCATAAAAGCGAGGCAGTAAGTTGGCCACCGTCGATTTTCCGGCACCACTGGGACCGACGAGGGCAACGACTTCGCCCGGACGGACTTCGAGATTAAAGTCAGTCAAAGCCGGGTGTTCTTTATCATAGGCAAAGGAAACGTTGTCGAAGGTCACTTCCCCTTTTACCTGCGGCAGGGTTACAGCACCTTCTTTTTCCTTGACGTCGGGCACGGTGTCGATCGTTTCAAAGACGCGGTCGGCAGCGGCCAGGGATTTTTGGATGTCACCGTAGATTTCACTGATGCGGCGAACGGGATTAGCCAAGTTAATGGCATAGATGAGGAAGGCAATCAAGGCACCGGCCGTCATTTCTCCATTGATGACACTCATGCCGCCATACCAGATGATGCCGGTTACGGCAATGGCCGCAAAGAACTGGATAAACGGCGTCAATAAAGACGTCAGCCGGGTCGTATTCATAAGGGCCCAGAAGTTGCGGTCGTTTTGCAGCATGAAACGCCGGATTTCAAAGTCTTCGCGGTTAAAGGAGCGAATGATGCGAATGCCGGAAATGGCTTCTTCAAGCAGAGACGTAATATCTGCCATCTTGCCCTGTACGTCGTGGCCGGCACGGCGCAGGCGGGAGCCGAAGAAGTTGATCGTAAAGACGACGAGAGGCACGATGACCAGGGTCAGGAGGGTCAGCTTCCAATAGAGGAAAATCATCGATGCCAAAGAACCGACGAGGATGACGGCTTCCTGAACGAAAGAAATGAGGTTGCCGGCAATGGCCGTCTGAAGGGCCGTGACGTCATTGGTCAGGTTGCTCATGATATTACCTGTCTTATGCTTATCAAAATAAGACAGGGACAGGGTCTGCAAATGGCGGTACAGTTTTTCGCGGATATCATTGACGATTTTCTGACCGACGAAGCTCATGAGATAGCGTTCGCCAAAGTAAAAGACGCCGCGCAGTAAAAACAGGACCAGGATGCCGATGACGATAAGGTTCAAGGTATAAATGTCTTTATTGGCCAATACCTTGTCGATGACGTCCTTGATCAGCCAGGGAACGACGACGTTGCTCGCCCCGGACAGGGCCATACAGATGACGGCGAAAACGAGCCGTGTCTTATAGGGTTTGATGAAAGTTAATAATCGTTTATAACCTTGCCAACTATTGTACTGCTTCATGAATACCTCTTTCTCTTGCAAAAGTTAAGACAGCCTGGGCTGTACGCATGACAGCTCCTGATTCCCCCATCGTGCGGCGCACGGCAGAAAGGTCCTCACAGAGCTTCGCCCGGCGCGGTCCGTCGTCCAGCATGGGAAGGACGGCGTCAGCAATATTATCCGGCGTCACATCATCCTGCCACAGCTCGGGAATCACCCTGCGGCCCATGATGATGTTGGGCAGGCCGATACTTTCAATATGTACCAGAATCTTGGAAAGCCAATAGGTCAGGCGATTGACGCGATATACGAGAAGTGTCGGAAGCCCCATCAGGGCCGTTTCAAGGGTTGCCGTCCCCGAAGCTGCAATGGCAGCGGTACTGATATTCATCATGTCATAGACATTGCCTTCTCCGACAGTGACAGTCATGCCGGAAGAGGCAATGATATCATCAAGCATGGCTCTATCGATGGTCGTAGCCCTCGGGATGAGAAATTGCAGGTCTCCGTAGTCACGCTCTATCTGTTTCGCCGCTTCCAACATACACGGCAGCAGACTTGTCACTTCCTGGACACGGCTCCCGGGCATGAGAAGGATCGTCCGCTTCTCTTCCGAAAGGCCAAACTTCAAAAAAGCGTCGTGACGGCTCAGGCTCGGATGGACGCTGTCTAAAAGGGGATGCCCCGTATAGAGGACATTCGTCCCTATATCTTCATAGAGCTTGGCTTCAAAAGGGAAAAGGGAAATGGCCAAATCCGTATATTTTGCAATCGTCTTCCCCCGGCTCTTATGCCAGGCCCAAATGGTCGGCAGAATGTAATAAATGACAGGAATTCCGGCAGCTTTGGCGGCTTTTATAAGGCGCATATTAAAGCCCGGATAGTCGATGCAAACGAGGACGTCGGGGTTTTCCTTCTTCATCGTATCGACTAGAAAATCACGGAGGCGAAAGAAAAAAGGAATCTTGCGGATAATCTCACCGATGCCGATGACTCCCAAATTATCGATGTCATACACGATATCGACACCGGCGTCCCTCATCTTTTCGCCGCCCATACCGAGCAGTTCGATGTCCGGCGCAAGTTGTTTCAAAGCTCGTGCCAAATTGGCGCCGTGGAGGTCACCGGACGCTTCACCGGCAGAAAACATAATCTTCATAGGATCTCCTGTCAAAAGTTCTTATCAACAGCACAGATAACGATGCCGTGGCTGTCCGCCAGGCGCAGGACTTCATCTTGTTCGACAAAAAGGGTCCGTCCGGCTTCCATGGCAAGGACATTGCAGTTGCTTTCAATCATGGACAAAATCGTCTGCCTGCCGACGGCCGGCACATCGAAACGAGGGTCCTGGTTGGGTTTTGCCACTTTGACCACAACCGATTTTTCACGGCCGAGAGCCCCGCCGCGGCGAATACAGGCATCGGTCCCTTCAATGGCTTCGACAGCCATGACGGCCTTATGCTTAACGACGACGGTCTGGCCGATATCCATACCGCCCATAGCCTTAGCCGTCACGAAACCGAAGCGGATATCGTCTTCTTCCCCTTCCGTCGGCTTGCGGCGCGACAAGACACCGATGGCCGGCATGAGATCCTTCAAATACAAGGTCTGGTCGACGACTTCAAGGCCGTCTTTAGCCAGTTCATCGACGATGGCCAGCATGATCGTATCGTCCTTGCGATTACGCAATTTCGCCAACAGTTTAATGGCCCGCAAATCGGGAAATTTAAGCCCTTTAAAGAGAATTTCCTTGGTGACCTTCCCGATCATGGTAACTTTCGAGACGTCATTTTTTTTGAGGGTCTTAATGATTTTATCCAACTTGGCAACGTTGATATCGTAGTATGCATCGGCTTCCGCTGCCAGTTCCGGTTCGACATCGCTGACGACGGCGATGACGACAACTTCATATCCCAGGTGTTTTGCAGCACGCATAAACTCGACAGGAAGCTTACCGATACCGGCCAAGAGCCCAACTTTTTCCATAGCAATCATCCTTATTCATAAAGAGAAATATTTATCTCTATATTATACAAAAAAACAGGTCCCTTGTCAGTAAAAAAAGGGCTATCGCAGGTGCGACACCCCTTTTACTCACTGGCTGCTGCCTAATCCTTTGTTCCTCGGCAAATACCGCGATCGGCATTGCGAAGGAAGCGGAGAAAATGTTCTACTTCTTCGGAACTGTCCAGTTCCTGTTCCATTTCAAAAATAGCCTGGCGCAAATTGAGTCCGGAACGGTACAAGATGCGGAATGCTTTTTTCAATTCCCGGCGGACATCTTCCGGTACACCGGCCCGTGAAAGACCGACACTGTTAAGGCCGATGCAGCGTGCAGGCTGACCATCGGCAATTACGAAAGGCGGAATGTCCTGTACGACTTTCGCCAGGCCGCCGATCATGCTGTTGCGGCCGATTTTGACAAACTGATGAACGCCGGCAATACCGCCGATGACGACCCGATCTTCAACGGTAACGTGACCGGCAAGGCCGGCGCAGTTACTCATGATGACGTGGTTGCCGACGACGCAGTTGTGGGCAACATGGGTACAGGCCTGGAATAGGCAGTCATTGCCGATTCGCGTTTCTTCCCCTTCCCCCGTCGCCGTGCTGACCGTCACGAATTCCCGGAAAACCGAGCGGTCGCCGATGATAAGAAAGCTCTTTTCACCGTGATATTTTAAGTCCTGCGGTTCCGAACCGATAGAACAGCTCGGGAAAAACCGGCAGTCTTTACCAATCGTCGTCCAACCGTCAATCGTAACGTGGGCCATGATTTCTGTTCCGTCACCAATGGTGACATGAGGCCCGATAACGGCATACGGTCCGATTTTAACACCAGCCCCAATTTTCGCCTGCGGGTCTATAACAGCCGTCGGATGTATCATGCTCTGACGCATGTTATTCGTTTCCTCGGTCATTAAAGTCACTCCTCGCTTCCCTGTCCCTAAAAGGGACAGTCGCTTAAATTCATAAATATCTACGTATATAGTCGCAGGAAGGACGATTTATTTCGCCCGGCAAAATCAAGCCATTTCCCGCAATATTCCCCTTTATGCTACTAAATACGCCCGTTTAGCTCATTATTTAACATAAAGTCAATTTTATTGATTACTTTTTCGGATTCTGTCCCGGCATGAGGGCAAAGAGATATTCCCCTTCAGCGCAGAGGATATCACCGACGTGACACTGAGCCTTGACCTTGCCCATACGGCCCTTTACCTTTTCGATGTCAGCCCGCATGACCAACTGGTCACCGGGGATGACGGGATGGCGGAAGCGGATTTTATCGATTCCCGTAAAGAAGGGAATGAGGCCTCGGTTTTCTTCAGGATACAAGAGGGCAATACCGCCGACCTGGGCCATAGCTTCGGCAATGAGGACGCCCGGCATAACCGGCTTGCCCGGAAAGTGGCCTTGGAAAAATTGCTCATTAAAGGTCGCATTCTTGATGCCGATGGCATATTTCATCGGTTCCAATTCAATGATCCGGTCAATAAGCAGCATGGGATAGCGATGCGGCAAAATTTCCATAATATCAGTTACTTCCAAAGTCATGAGAATTCCTCCTTAGCTCACTGTAGTTCTTCAAAAATCTGATGTGTCAGCTGGTTGTTTAAGTTATGGCTCGATTTGACGGCAATGACATGTCCTCGTATCGGTCTTCCGAGTAAAGACAAATCACCGACGATGTCGAGCACCTTATGGCGGACCAATTCGTCATCGGAGCGCGGAACGGACAGGCACGACGTCTTATCATAGACGACGACATTTTCAATCGTACCGCCCTTGCCAAGGCCCAATTTCTTCAGCATTTCCAATTCTTCCGTAAAGGCGATCGTCCGGGCAAAGGAAATCTGCTCAATGTACGAAGCCTTGGTGACGGTCTCGTCAAAAAACTGGACGCCCAGCATAGGGTGCGGATTGATGGATGTAAAGGTAATGCGGAATCCATCGTAAGGCACAAGGGCGATAAACTTATCTCCGTCCTGAATGAGATGCTGTTTCTGTATGACCAGCGGTCGGCGCGGCACATCGAGCTCACGGACTCCCGCTTCTTCAATGAGCTTGACAAAGGTCAGACTGCTGCCGTCGGCAACGGGCGGTTCGACGGAATCCATTTCGACAAAGCAGTTGTCGATTTCCATCCCATAAAGGGCCGACAGCAGATGTTCTACGGTAAAGACCTTGGCGCTCCCTTTTTCCAGGGTCGTCGCCCGCATCGTATTGGTTACATTCGTCAGATGGGCTTGTACAGACGGTTTTTCCGGCAAATCGGTCCGAATAAAAACAATCCCTGTATCAGCCGGAGCCGGGCGCAGTACCATATGAACTTCGTTGGCAGCATGCAGGCCGATCCCGTTAAATGAAACGTCATGAGCCAGTGTCGTTTGTGCTGTCTGTGACATAGGCAGGCCCCTCCTTTCCTGTTACGAGTAAGACAAATAATTTTTTCGTAATTTTTTTTATAATTTTTTTCATGCTTTTTTATTATACCTTATCGAGAGGCCATATGACAAGTAATTGTTCACCCGGCCCCTTTCGCCAAACAAAAAGGAGCTGCCTTGAAAGACAACTCCTTTTTGTTTCAATCGCTGTTACTTCAGTAGTTCATAGACAGAGGATACGACATCGTCCCAAGTTCCGATTTGGGTCTGTTCACCGGCAATCGTATCGCGGCCGGCCTTGCATTGACGCGCAACGGACGTTGGCGACGTGCCGTTATATGTGTTACGCTGTTTGACGCACGTTTCGATATCCAAGTAATGATGGATATCTTCGGCGAAGAGCGGGCTCATGGCCTGCAGTTCTGACAGCGATAACTGCTGTAATACCTTACCCTGTTCGATGCAGTAGTGGACGGCTTTCCCGACGACGGCATGGGCTTCACGGAAAGGAAGTCCCTTTTTGGCCAGGTAGTCGGCCATATCGGTAGCGTTCGAGAAATCGCTTTCCAGTACTTCCCGCATATGTTCACCATGGACCGTCATCTTATCGATCATAGCGGCATAGATGGTCAGGGCAAATTTCAAATTGTCGATGGCATCGAAGACGCCTTCCTTATCTTCCTGCATGTCCTTGTCATAGGACATGGGGATCCCCTTCATCATGGTGAGGACGCCCATGAGGTGGCCGTAAAAGCGGCCGGTCTTGCCGCGGACGAGTTCGCAGATGTCGGGATTCTTCTTCTGGGGCATGATGGACGAACCCGTGCAGTGAGAATCGTCAAGTTCAATGAATTTAAATTCCGAGCTCGACCAGAGGATGAATTCTTCCGACAAGCGGCTGAGGTGCATCATGAGAACGGCGGCAAATTCCAGGAAAGCGATGATATAATCCCGGTCGCTGACGGCATCGAGACTGTTGTCATAAAGTTTCCCAAACTTGAGCGTCTCAGCGACAAAGGGCTGATCAAGAGGATAGGTCGTCCCGGCCAGGGCACCGGCGCCAAGGGGCATCATATCGGCCATCTCCCAGGCGTATTTCAAGTGGATGAAGTCACGGGACAGCATCGAGAAATAGGCCATGAGATGGTGGCTGAAGAGGATCGGCTGAGCCCGCTGCAGGTGCGTATATCCCGGCATGATGACGTCGCTGTACTTTTCAGCAGCCTTCACCAGGGACTCTTGGAGCTTGACCAAGAGGTCGGCAATGGCAGCGATTTCCCGGCGAATATAGAGGTGCGTATCGAGGGCCACCTGATCGTTGCGGCTCCGCCCCGTATGAAGGCGTTTTCCCGCTTCGCCAATGGCATCGGTAAGTCTCTTTTCAATATTCATATGAATATCTTCGAGTTCGACAGAAAAGTCAAAATCCCCGTCTTCGATTTGCTGGAAAATAACCTTCAAGCCTTTTACGATGGCGTCCTTATCCGCTTCCGAAATGATGCCTTCCTTGGCCAGCATCGTCGCATGGGCGATGCTGCCGCAAATATCTTCGGCGTACATCCGGCAGTCAAACTGAATGGATGCATTGAAGGCTTCTACACTTTTATCTGTGGCCTTAGTGAACCGGCCGCCCCATAACTTCATATCATTCGCTCCTTATTATTTACCCTGTTTTTCAACATGCTGCTTCATCAAGGCCCGCATCTTGAGGGGCAGTCCGAAGAGGTTGATGAACCCTTCAGCATCGGTCTGGTCATAGACATCGTCTTCACCAAAGGTGACGAATTCTTCATTGTATAAAGAATAAGGCGACGTCGAGCCGGCACTGATGATATTGCCCTTATAGAGTTTCAAAATAACCTGACCGGTAACGGTCTGCTGCGTTTCATCGACGAAAGCCGAAAGAGCTTCGCGAAGCGGCGAGAACCATTTACCGTCATAGACGAGTTCGGCAAACTTGTTGGCTGCCGTTTCTTTATAATGGAAGGTGTCGCGGTCGAGGCAGAGGTATTCCAATTCTCTGTGAGCATACATGAGGATGGCACCGCCCGGGTTTTCATAAATGCCGCGGCTCTTCATGCCGACCAAACGATTTTCAACGATATCGACGATACCGACACCATTGCGGGCACCGATTTCATTGAGGACCGTAATCAAGGTAACGGCATCGTGTTTTTCACCATTGACGGCGACGGGAATCCCTTTTTCAAAATCGATGGTAACGTATTCCGGAGCGTCCGGAGCCTGTTCCGGCGTCTTGGTGACCATGTAGACCATGTCTTTCGGAGCATTGGCCGGATCTTCGAGGTCATCCCCTTCATGGCTCAAATGCCAGATATTCCAGTCCATGCTGTAGGGATAGGGATTTTCTTCCGATTTATAGTCGATAGGAACGTTGTGGGCTTCAGCATAAGCCAGTTCGTCTTCACGAGATTTGAGGTCCCACATCCGCCACGGTGCAATCAAGGTCATTTCCGGAGCCAGGGCTTTGACCGTCAATTCAAAGCGAACCTGGTCATTCCCCTTACCTGTAGCGCCATGAGCAATGGCTTCGGCCCCTTCTTTTTTAGCGACTTCAACGAGTTTTTTAGAAATGAGCGGACGGGCAAAAGACGTGCCAAGGAGATATTTTCCTTCGTAAACGGCACCGGCTTTTACCGTCGGCCATACGTATTCTTCCATAAATTCTTTCTTGATATCCATGACGTACACTTTAGAAGCACCGGAAGCATAGGCTTTCTTTTCAATGGCTTCAAAGTCGTCCGGCTGGCCGACGTCAGCACAGGCAGCGATGACTTCAGCGCCGGGGTAGTTTTCTTTTAACCAAGGAATGATGACTGATGTATCGAGTCCGCCGGAATAGGCAAGGACAATTTTTTTAATTTCTTTTTTCGTATTGCTCATGATAAGTTCCTCCTCTATCGAATGAACGACTGCGATTGTTGGTAAGTTTTATTCTGTCTACGTTTGATAGTATACATCAGATAGAAAAATTATGCAAGTATCTTGCATAAAAATTTTACATGTTTTTTTAACGCCGTCTCAAAGTTCCATCGGCCTCTAAAGTATAGTATAATAGGGATGTTTAATAGGAGGAATGTGATGAAACGAAAATACATCGCCATTTTCATCTTGGCCTTTATCCTCTGCGCCGGCTGGAATATCGTCTTCGACACCACGAAAACGACGAAGCCGCCGACAGGGACAACGAGCCGGATAAAGGAAACAACCGAGCCCCAAGGGACTTGGCCGGCACCGCTCCAGCCTCTTGAAGCCAGTCTTTATCCCTATTTACACTTTCATCAGGCCATGGATGCCAAAATCAAAAAGATTCCCGTCTATGTGGCTATCGGAGCCATCTCCAAACCGATGCAGCACGCCGTCGTCGCCACCGAAGACCGCCGTTTCTATTCTCATGGAGCCATCGACCCCATCGGCATCGGTCGGGCTATTTTGACCAATATTCAATCCGGTGAAACCGTAGAAGGCGGCAGTACCCTGAGCCAGCAAGTCGTAAAAAATGTCTTTCTGTCCCAAGACCGGACCATCGCCCGAAAAGCCCAGGAATTCGTCATGGCCTTCTTATTGGAACAGAATTACAGCAAAGATGAAATTTTAGAGATCTACCTCAATACGGCATATTTTGGGGCCAATGCTACGGGCATCGATGATGCCGCCCGGACCTATTTTACAACGTCGCCGGAAAAATTAGACCTGGCCCAAGCCTCCATGCTGGCCGGCCTGGTACAGGCTCCGACCTATTATAACCCCCTGCAAAACTATCAGGCTGCCAAAGCCCGTCAAAAAATCGTCTTGACCCTCATGACCGAACAAGGCTACATCAGCCCGGAACAAAGTAATGATGCTTACAAAAAAGACCTCGGATTACAACGGTAATCTGAGGTCTTTTCACAGCCTTAAGGGCTACTGTTTTTGAACACGGCTCATCGTATCTTGCGCAAAAGCCCGAGCCTGATCGAGGTTCAATTCGCTTTCATCGACGGGAACCTGCATGTATTTATCTTTATCCGTCCAGGTGACATAGGTTCCGATGACGCCACTGCCGGGTTTTAAGAGTTCCACAGCACCGCGCAGGTGTTTCGAAGCCTGGTCCGAATAGGGATCATCATGAAGGGTTGCAAAAACAGCTACGTTGTTGTTTTTAATCTGTCTCAAAGCTTCCTGACCTTTGGGATCAGCCTGATCTTTATCGCTCCAAAAGCCGACGAAAACGCAGTCATAGCCGGAAAGATCTTTCGGCATTTCATCGACGCTGACGCAGGGCGTCCCTTCGGGAAGACCGGATACAACGGCCTCGGCAATCTGTTTGGTGCGGCCGGTCTGGGATGAATATACTACAATGGCGTTCATCTCAACATCTCCTTTTACTATGTAATATTTTAATACTATTTTAATGTTCGTTGATATTTATTATCGTTTATTGTAGTATATCATGAAATGGCCGCATTTGTCCAATAGTTTTTTTATTAACAATAAGTTTATTTTTTATAATATTAAGTACAAACTTTAAACAATAAAGTCCGTATAGCTTATACCTGCTTTATGAAAATAAATTCTCAAAAATTAGAGGGTTGTTCAATAACCTTGCCCGGATTCAATATCCACTTAGGATCTACGGCGCTTTTCAAGGTCTTCATCAGGTCGAGTTCGGCCGGATCCGTATATTCTTCCATATACTTGAGCCGCTTCAAACCGATTCCGTGTTCACCGGACAGACGGCCTCCCAGATTATATACATAAGTATACGCCGTCGACCGGAAGTCCTTCAATTGCTGTTCCCAAGCTTCATCGCTCATGTCACATTTTAAAATCTGAAAATGCAGGTTGCCGTCACCGGCGTGGGCCAGGCAGAAAATCCGAAAGTCGTATTTTTTACTTTCGTTGACCAAATGCTGAATGCAGTCAGCAATCTTAGGAACGGGAACGACTAAATCTTCCGACGTAGCGACTTTTGAAAAAGCCCTTGTGCTTTCCAGACAGTTGCGGCGGACCTTCCATACCCGGTCGTCGGCTTCGACGATATCTGTCGCTCCGCATTCTTCACAGACGGCCGCCAGTTTTTCCATCTTGTCGTCCAATTCATCTTCGTTGAAGGTTTCAATGGAAATGATGTCATAACAGCCGTCTTCGTAATGGGGCAGCTTTAAGTCACTGTAATCGCTGGCGCTGCGGACGAAATTGTTGTCCATGAATTCGACCGACGTCGGATTGAGGCCGGCCTTAATGAGTTTCGGGACCAGGGCTGTCGCCTTGGCAAGGTCGGTAAAGACGGCCAGGACATCGAGTTTATACGGCGGCAGTGGCACGAGTTTCAGCGTCGCTTTGGTAATGATGCCCAGCGTCCCTTCAGAACCGATGATCAGCTGATCCAAACAGAATCCCGTAGAACATTTCTGAAGATTCGCCCCGAGGTTTACGATTTTCCCCGTCGGCAAGACGGCTTCGATGGCATAGACTTGGTGGCGGGTCGTACCGTAACGAACGGCCTTATTGCCGCCGGCATTGGTTGCCAAGTTGCCGCCAATGAGGCAGCTGTCGGAACTGCAGGGGTCACCGGCGTAGAGCAGTCCCTTTTCGCGGGCTGCATTTTGAATGTCAATCGTCCGAACACCGGCTTCAACAGTCATATACATGCCGTCTTCATTCAGCTCAAGGATTCTATTCATCCGTTCCATGAGCAGGACGATGCCTTCATAAGCCGGAACGGCACCGCAGCTGACGCTGGTACCGGCACTGCGCGGCGTGACCGGGACGCCAAAGCGGTTGGCAATCTGAAGGACCTCAGAAACTTCTTCGGTATTCGCCGGCAAGACGACGACTTCCGGCGTCCGCCAAAAGGACGGCGCCAGGCTTTCATCCGATTTATACACGTCGAGGATGGCCGGATCGGTCTTGACGTATTTATCGCCAACGGCATTTTTTAAAGCTTCTAACACTTCATCAGTAACCGGATTATATTTTTCCATCGTAAAATCCCCTTTGCTGTTTCGCAGAAATGGAACTGAGGTTTCGCCCAGCGCAACTGCTTTTTTTAATTTTATGACTATTATAGTACAGGCGCCCCTATTTGTCTCTAAAATTTCAAAAAAAGGATATATCCCTTTATCATTTTATTTATATCTTCCCTATATCTTAAAGAACGGTTAAATCCATGGGTTTTATATAAAAAAAAAGAAGCTGTCTAAAAAGACAGCTTGCTGTATCTATCGTGGGCGACGGCAGATGCTGAAAAAGATTCCTTATAATACGGGAAAGGTCGCTGCCGCATGGCCCATGACGGTAACGGTATAATCTTTAGGGAGGTTTTCCTGTGCTTTTGCCCAGGCCTCTTCCAAAGACGCCGCCGGGATGAGACCGCTCTGACGAACGATATCAAAGTTTTCAGGCCGGGTTACGACATAGACAGCCTGCATGGAACGGAAAATACAGTGTGACTTGAAGGCTACAAAGGCCGGAATGGAAAAGTCGGCCCGCAAGTCCCGTTCAAAAGCCGTCATGTCGCTGCGGAAGAACCAGTCCGTAAAGACAGCCGGTTCTTTGATATCGGGGCAGTCGAGGGTGAGGATCATCGTGCCGCCGGGTTTCGTCGCAAAGACGGCATTCATGGGGGCCTTCATGCTCTGATAGAGGTTCATGTCCTTAGGATAGCCGCCGGCCGAAGCCAAGGTAATATCTGCCCTTTCAGCAATAGGCACGCTGGCAAAGGAAAGAAGGTCATCACAGCCCTTCTTCCAGGCGGCATACCAGTGACCGCCGACGACTTCAGCCAGCTCCCCGTCTGCCGAAAAAACGGTATTGACCAGGAAGCAAGGATTCAGCAAGGCCGCTGCCTGCTTCATATCATCATGAAGGGGGTTATCCTCTAAGAGGCTCGTTTCACAGCGTTCATTGCAGCCGCCGCCAAAATCTTCAGTAAGCGCCAAGGCATGGTTGCGCATAATCGTTTCATAGCCGGCAATTCCCGGCAAGACAGCTTTACGGCCGCCGCCAAACCCGGCCATAGGATGGAAGGATACGGCACCGGTCACGATAACCTTATCGGCCCGAACGGCTTCGGCATTAAGCCAGACCTCATTGCCGTGCGTCGTCGTCCCGACTTTTAAGAGATTTTCCTTATCGCGGCAATCATGATTGATAACGGTAAGGCGCTGTACCATCTCCTTGCCGCAGACCAACTCGTCTTCTTCCGGCGTATGAGCCCGGTGAGTCCCTTGGGCCGTAATAACCTTGATCTGCCCATCAGGAATACCGGCCAGATTCAATTCGTTTACAATGACCGGCAGCATCTGTGCCGTATGGACGGGACGGGTAATGTCGCTGACGATGATGGCTACGGTGTCCCCGGGTGCTACGACGTCAACCAAGGGAAGGCTGTCAATGGGTTGGCGCAGGGCCTTTCGGACAGCGGCGGCCTCATCGGAGACGGCTTTTACATGATTCCCATGTAAATCATATAATATGTGTGTTTCATCAAGGGAAATCCGCTGTTCCCCTTTCCCAAAAGGAAGTGAATAGGTTTTCATAAAAATATCCTTCTATTAAAATAGATTCCAATGTCCCATATACAAGGCGACAAGGGAGCGTATGAATAAACAGACAAACAAAATATAGGTCAAAACATAGAGAAAGTTTTCAAAGTCTTCCATGTGCTCAGAACGTTCATGAATTTCGTGAAAATGCTCGAGTAAAAAATGTCCCATTTGAAAATCCCTTCCTTATCCGTCTTGATGAGGGAATAATTCATGGACGCGTCGAGCCGATTCTTCATCTTGGCGAATCCCTTTCAGCAGGGTGCGTTCTGAATTTTCCATATGTTTTTTAGCCACTTTTCGCGCCATGGCGCTATTATGATCGGCAATATTTTCTACCATCTGCCGATGTTCCTCCCAAGTCGCCGCCAGACGGCCGGGATAGTGCATGGAAATGGAACGAAAGCGAAGCATCTGTTCGCGTAAATTGTTCAAGATATCAACCAGGCGTTGATTGCGGCTAGCGTGGTACAAAACGTCGTGGAAGCGAATGTCGGCGTCGACGATCTTATCAAACTGGTCATTGTCAATATATTCATTGATTTCGACGAGGATCCGTTCCAAATATTCTAATTCATCCGGCGTAATTCGCTCGGCAGCAAGGCCAGCTGCCAGTTCTTCCAAGGCGCTTCGGATTTCGAAAACCTGCGCGATATCCTTTAAAGAAATATCGGCTACATAGGTTCCGCGCCGCGGCACCATGACGACGAAGCCTTCAAGTTCCAATTTTCGGATAGCCTCACGAATCGGCGTCCGACTGACACCCAATTCCTCAGCCAGTTGGATTTCCATCAGCCGCTCACCGGGCTTCAATACGCCGTCTTTAATGGCCTGACGCAAGGCCTCGCTGACGACTTCCCGCAGCGGTCGGTAAGCATCTAATTTTATCGGTTCTAAGGCATGCCTTTTCGTTTGCTTTTGCATCGATCAGTATTCACCGTCCTCTCGTTTCACTATGGTAGTCATATAGGTATCGACATCGGTCCAAGTCATCACCTGACGTCGTACGTCCTCTTCCTGCAGTGGCGGAACCAAAGCAAAGACCGTAGGGCCACTGCCGGCCATGAGCGGCTGCAGTCCCAGAGAAGCAAGGCGTTCCCGGCACCGGATCACTTGAGGCACGTCGGGCATCACCAGTTCCTCAAAGGTATTTCCCATGGCGGTCGTCACAGATTCGAACTGCCCTTGGCGAATAGCCGCTTCGACGGCGTCGACATCGATGGTGCCGGTCTTTTTTTTGCCGTCAAAGAGGGCGTAGGCTCGTTTCGTCTGTACCGCAACGCGGGGGTGGAGCACGACGACAGGCCAGGACGGCAGTGACGGAAGCCTTCGAAGCTGCTCGCCAATCCCGGTCCCGCGCATGGTACCGCCGCAGATGCAAAAAGGCACATCGGCGCCGAGTTTAGCCCCGATGTAGCACAATTCCTGCTGCGATAAAGAGAGATTCCACAACCGATTCAGCCCGCGCAAAACAGCGGCACAGTCCGTACTGCCTCCGGCAAGGCCGGCGGCAATGGGAATCCTTTTTTCAATATGGATAGCCACGCCATGATTGTCCTTTTTATATGGACAGAGCGCTTTCCATGCCCGGTAAGCCAAATTCGTTTCATCGCAAGGCAGTGACTCGACGGAACAGGTTAACTGAAATTCCTCCGCTTCCCTCAGCGTTACCGTATCACAGAGACCGATGGATTGAAAGATCGTATCGATATTGTGATAACCATCCTCTCGAGCGCCTGTAATCGCCAACGCTAAGTTAATTTTTCCATATCCGGTTTCTACTATTTCAGTCATACTGTCACTCCATGTATAAAATGTGCCCTGCCTTATTGATTAAAAAATTCTCTATGTTATAATGAGACAAAGCAGGGATTTACTGCCTTCACAGCATCCTGTACGAATGCACAGAAACTTCAATTATGCTATCATGATTATACCGTTTTTTCCTTTGCTTTACAATTGTTCATTCAAACTGGGGGAAAAATTATGAAAAACTTACTACCGGCACAGAATTTATTACCAGCCCAGACACTTTGGGAATTAGCGGTTCCTTACATTGCGTCCTTTGTCGGAAGCCTGGTCGTCGTCATCGGGATGAATGCTTTCTTCATCCCCTTCCATTTATTGAGCAGCGGCATCAGCGGCGCAGCGATCATGGTCTATTTTGCGACGGGCCTTCCTGTCGGGACGGGGATATTCATCCTCAACATCCCGATCATGATCGCCTGCTACAAATTCATGGGACGGCGGTACACCTTACTCAGCATCGTCGGTACCATTATGCTTTCGATTTTAGCCGACGCCACGGCCTTCTTATCGACGTGGAAGATCATGGATGATCCCATGCTCTCGTCCATTACCGGCGGCATCCTGTCGGGTATCGGTTTCGGCATCATTTACAAATATAACGGCAACAGCGGCGGCCTCGACGTCATCGGCGCTATCGTCAAAAAATACTATTCCCTGGAAATGGGTACGGTCACGATGATTCTCAACCTGGTCATCTTGTCGGCAGCGGCTTACATGTTCTCCTTAGAAAGAGCCGTCCTGACCTTCGTCGCCATCTATATCGCCGCCTTCATTACCAATAAAGTCGTCCTCGGCCTGAAACAACGAAAAAGTGTTCTCATCATTTCCAACCGCTCGACACCCATCGCTCAAGTTCTCATGCGCTACATCGGCCACGGCGCCACCTATATCCACGGCCAGGGTGCCTATACCATGCAGGACAAGCGAGTCATCTATGCCGTCATCAAATTGACGGAAGTAGCAAAAGTCAAAGAAATCGTCAACAAACTCGATCCCCAGGCCTTCATGATCATCAGCGATGCCTCGGAAGTCGTCGGCCGCGGCTTCACGTCATCACCGGTTAAATACCACCAATACCCGGGCGATGCACTCTCCATGCCCCATACCCAAAAGAATATGCCTCCGGAATATTGATTAAAGCCTGATCTGATTGTCGCCAGCCCCCATTTTAGTGCCCAAAAAGGTAGACCTAACCACCGCAGCAAAAACTCTGTGGTGGTTTTTCTATACAGCAGAATGACGAAAACAGTATGCTGCCGGTCTGCAGCGCCAGCCAAGGTTTCCTTTCTGCCTCGTTCATTATAGCATTTGATAGAAAACCGAAAAGCTTTTTCGTGACTATGCGCCTTTTCAGTGCTGACTTACAATCATTTCTACGTAAAAATTGTATTTCCGACTCCTATGATTAAGGTTGCGACGTGAAGTCCCACCTTCATACCCGTAGTTTTATGAATGAGTTTAATTATTTCAATCCAGCATCATTTGAAGAGCGATTGAAACTCTTCGGTGTTGCTTCTGCCTCTAAACGCAATCGTCTCAATCCCCCAAAAAACCAAACATGTTCTAGCCTTAGACGATTATTTTCTGTTTCCAATTGGTTCAGATAGTCTTGTTGTTCATTTTTCGTTTTCTTACCCTGGATGGTTTAGCCATTGGAGGATTTCCACCTTTTCCCGGAAGATGAAAGCGCTATGCAAACAGACCGATAGCAGCCGACATAGCACGCAAGAACGGATAGCACTTTCCTACGTAAGTCAAAGGTGAGATTCTCATAGCGGGTCTCTGTGCTTAAGTATAATTTTACCGCATGAAGTTAAAACTTAAAAGTGTGCTTTGCCATAAAAAACGTCTCCTAAAGCTAGATTTTCAGATCCCCTGCACGAGCTCCGTTCAGTTCCGCTCCGGATATCATCCGAATTGAGTCACCTTAAAACAAGAAGAATCTTTTCTAATATATTCGACACAAAATGAAGAGAACCGCTCCTGTAACAGGAGCGGTTCTCTTTCCGTTATACCTCAGTTATGATTGAGTATTAGAGGAGTTTATAGCCATTGTTATACATCTGGTCTTGGAGCTTACGCGTTTTATACAACTGAGTCGTCGTATCCAATTCAACCATATCCAAGGTTAAGAGCTGGCCTTTTTTAGCATCCTTCTTCATTCTCGTATTTTTGTTGATCAAACCGTATACGACATAGCCTTTAGCATAGCAATCTTCTGCCGTTGTAATGGAGCCGTATGTAGTATAGCCGCCAATGCCGTCAATGGTCTGACCTGCTTTCAAATCTGTCTTAGCTACGGTAATGACTTCACTGACCGGCCCGTCAAGCGGTACAATTGTCGGTTCATGGTCGAGAATAGCTTTAGCAACGGTCAACGGAGTTTCAAGGTTGCAGAGGTGGTACGGACGGTACAGGGTCCACAACGGGCCAGGGCCCATGCTGTGATACTGCATCTGATAAGCAATTTCTTCATTCGGAGTCGAAACGGTAACGAAGACGCCCGGGGCAATGCCATTTACATATTCTACGACACCGTGTTTATTAAGAATACCACCGTCTTGTTTCAATTTGAAAATCTGATTCAACTCAGCGCAGCGATCTTTAGGCGAAGCTTCCGGGCCATGGCCGCCAACAACATCAGGAATCAAACCGGTAGCATTGGACATAGCCGTCATTTCAACCATTGTCTTTGTGCCGTCTTTAAAGGAGCAAAGCATACGCGGGCTCATCTTGCGGCGTGTGGCTTCTTCTAAGACCGAATCAGGATTGCAGTCATAATCGAGTTTATTGTTTTTACCTTTGCCCATAACTTCTACGGTCATCCCCATAGCCCGTGCAAAGGAATACAATTCCATGACGGCACCCGGTTCGTCACCGGCAGAGCCCGTATAGATAACGCCATTCTGGTCGCCCAGTTTTTTCAGATAAGAACCGATAACAACGTCCGTTTCGACGTCCATCATGACGACGTGTTTATGGTTGTTCATAGCATCGACAGCAATCTTTACACCGACTTCAGGAACACCGGTAACATCAATCGCGCAGTCGACCAAGTTAGCCCGGGCAATGATGTCCGAGTTATCGGTAGCAACAAATTTGCCCATTTCCATGTACTTATTAGCTTCTTCCAAAGTATGCGCTACAGCAATATCTTCATCTTTAATTCCTGCATAGTGGAAAGCATTGATGACATTTTCAAATTTAATATCGGAAACGATGGCCGGCATCATCCCTTTCATAAGCGCCATCTGCGTAACCATGCCACGTCCCATCTGACCGGCGCCAACAATACCGGCACGAATAAGCTTACCTTCTTCTTCCAGTTTTTCTAACTTCTTGTCCATGTTTAACATATGAATTAGCCTCCTTAAAATTGGATCTTATATATTTAGTGAAATGTAACTACTACCTAATGAATTTCAATGGTTATACCGACTTTAATATCAGCTGCAAGCAGTGCTTCATCTCCTTCCACCATAATGCAGCCCGGTCGTTCCGGTTCATTTCCACCTTTGAAAACAATCGTGCAATGCCCCAACGTGCGAAGTGTCTCTTTGGCTTCCTCACCGACAGCCGTAATGGTAAAGATTTTATCGCCAATGATAAGCGTGTCATCCGGAGCTGGCACCTGCGTCAGATTCCCGACTGTATGAAGTATCGAAATATCAGCCAGCTCTTCTGGAGCATTTTCATTAAAGAGAATGATGAAGTTCAAATCTGGTTCCTGCAAAAACTGAAGAGCTTCATCTCCCCAGCCCGTTACACTGCAGTGAAATTTCATAGACATTATCTCCTTCTATAAATTTATGAATACATGCCAATACTAGCAACATAAGCAATAACAACAGCAATGGGGCCCGTCAAAACACGAGAATACAATACGGCCGGCACACCTAATTCAATCGTTTCCGGTTCAGCTTCTCCCAAACTCAGGCCAACCGGGACGAAGTCACAACCGGCCTGTGCATCGATAGCGAAAAGTGCAGGCAGGGCATACTGCGGAGGAATATTTCCCAACCCAATCTGAGCGCCGAGCAAAGTCCCAACAACCTGAGCAATGACTGCACCGGGGCCAAGGACCGGAGAAATAAACGGCATGGCACAAATGAAGGAAATAATCAACATCCCCGGCAGCGTACTTGCAACAGGCGAGATAACGTTAGCAATAACATCGCCGATACCGGACGCCTGGATAATCCCTAAAATCATACTTACAAAAGCCATAAAAGGCAGGATGCTCTTTAAGGTGACATCGATGGTTTCACGGCCTGCAGCATAAAACTTGCTGATAATACTGCCTATACCAATACCGATTCGAGTAAAAATGTTTTTCTTGGCTTCCGGAGCCTTCTCTTGCGCGGGAGCAGCCTTCTCTTGCACCTGAGCCGTCTTCACTTCCGATACTGACGCAGCCGATGTTTCCACCTTCGCAGCTTCGGCTTCATCAAGATAAGCAAAGCACGATTCATCGACAGCCGATACGTAGATATCTTCCGTAATATATTTAGCTAAAAGCCCCGTCTTACCGACAGGCATTACATTCAATGTATTGATTCTTTTTTTCGGATAGACCCCACAGCGAGCCGTACCGCCGCAGTCAACAACAACCGCTAAGATTTCATTATCCGGCACACCGTTCGTAAATCCATCGATAACGTCACAACCGGTCATCGCCGCCAGCGACGTCGCTACCGGATGAATGCCACCGCCTGTAATACTTACAATTTTATGTCTTTCGTCAGTCGGGACCAACGTCAGAGGGCCGCCCCAACCACCTTTACCAGCTACAATCTTTACCGCTTTATACATAACTTATTCACCTCCGACAGCCTTTTTCTTCTGCTGACTATTATACATATAATTGTAGATACGTTCGGTAATGACCCCGCGAATAAAAATGACGACAATACCGACTAAAAAGTAACGTACCGCTAAATCACCCAACGGCAGCCCCTGCTGCGTTAATCCGGCTGCAATCCCCATATAAACGAACAATTCAGCAGGATTTGCATGAGGGAACAACCCCGTTACCGGATGTACAAAGCTTACAGTTGTATCATAGAAAGCCGGTTTGTATTTTTCTTTTACAAATCGTCCCAACGTATAGCACATCGGATTTCCCAAAAATACAACCGCTAAAATCGGCAAAATCGTGTATCGAGTAATCATATATTTCGTCGATTTTTCGGCTAGACGATTGACTTTATCTTCCCCGATTAATTTAATCAAAGAGTTAAAGGCCGTCATCATGACGATAACCAGTGGGATAATTCCTGCAACCCATCCGGCAAAAATTGTCGCACCGGATTTAAATAATTCAATAAAAGCATTCGCAAACCAAGCAACTGATTCCATAAAAGCCACCTTTCTTTCTCCAAAATATTATCTACGCTTACGATCCGTTCATTTAATGTTTCCTAATCCCAGCGGCAATCACACCTCCTGGCAGCCGGGCAGTTCCAATCGCTGTTCTAAAGCATCGAGAGCTTGTATATACCCTTTATAAAATTTTTGTTTACTCTTTGATAAGTCCATATACTCTTGTTTCAATTGAGAGATATGTTTTCCAACAATATCTTTTTCTTTTTTAAAATGACTAAAAATGGTCATTCCCTTCATGATTTCAGAATCTACAATCATGCCTTCGTTGTCACAGGCTATGATGATAACATAACCGGGACCTAACTTTCCTCGTCGTCCTCCAATACCGACGTTGCCTTGTCGGTGCAGACGCCGTATCGCCTTATGATAAGCTCGAACTTGCAGCCTCATACCGATAAGCTGCATTAAGACGAGTAAAAAGAAAATTCCAAAAATCGTATACATGTCCATCATTGAGCCTCCTTTACATCTGGTCTTTCACTTGCTCAAATATCATCTCGTTAATGATAATATATCATTTATTTTTAATTTTTACAATAGATTTAATTAGAACATATGTAAAAGTATGAGTATTGGCGATTTATTTTTACATATGTTCAGTTATAGAAATATTAAAATAAAAAGCCGGGGCATGACTTGTCAGAAAAATTTATCTTTCAAGCCATGCCCCGGCATTCTCATTATTCTATTCACTGATTTCCAACAATCGCTGAGCACAGTCAATATCTGCAATTAAGACATTAATATATTTCCCCCGAATCGCACCGAGAACAGCCTCAGCCTTTTGCGGTCCACTTGCAACACCAACTCGATAAGGCACCTCGTTCAGCTCACCAATCGATATGCCTGAAACGCGGCTGTTAAATTCGTCAAAAGGATCCATATTTCCATTGATATCAAAAAACCGGAGAGCAATATCTCCGACAGCACCTTTTTCGGTAAAAGTCTGAAGAATCGTTTTATCGACATATCCGGTTCTTAAGATAGTCGAATTTTTCGTATTGGGAATACCGATACCCATAATGACCAAATTTAGTTTCTTATACAACTGAGTCACATGGCGAATTGTCTGTTCCTGCAAAAAACCATTAAGAACTTCCTTCTGTGAAAATACAGCCGGGGAAAAAAACTGTATACATTTCCCGCCAAAGAGTGATGCAAAGCGTTGTGTCAAATAATTCGAATGAATTTCTAAAAGGCTGTCGCCAATGCCTCCTACAATCGGAATAAAGGTACAGGGTATTTTTTCACTGATAAAGTAGTCCGTCCGCACAATGTTCTGAATAGCAAATCCCATAGAGACTCCGACATAGTCACCTTCATGCAAAACCCGTTCCATATAGTGCAGCGCTCCTCGTCCCAACTCAGAATTAATCAATTTACTCCCTCCGACCAGCGGGCTCGACGGCACGATATTGACTTCTTGTAACTGAAACCTCTTTTCTATATCTTGCTCCAGTTTTCCATACATGACGTTCTCCGGATTCTTCAGCTCAATTTGTACAATCCCTAATTCTTTACCACGACTGAGCATCCGAGAAACAGTAGGTCTGGAAATGCCTAAATGATTGCAAATCTGCTGTTGACTCTTATTGTCCTGATAGTATAAGTAACAACATTTGTAAATGAGCCGTACATCATCAATAAGTTTTTTCATACGCATCAAAATCCTTTGCAAGTGATTTAAAAACATCAAAATCATAAACAGGGATATAGTTTTATTATATACGAAATTTTCTAAAAAATGGATAAAAAAAACTCGTTAAATTCACTGGCAGATTGTCAGTAAATTCAACGAGATCTTTCCAAACAAACGAATCTTTATTCGCCCATAACGACAATATGGCACTTTCTCGTACGACTCCGTGTTCGGTCAAAGTCGACAAAATAAATGTATCCGGTCGTCCCAACTCCCAGTTTCCCCTGATCCACTAAAAAGGTTTCACTCGATCCGATTAAGGTGGCCTTCAAATGGGCATCCCCATTTAATAAGGCCGTCCGATCACCGTTCGGCAGATATGCCTCGGCATCCGGCCAGGATGCAACGGCCTGATAGTGTTTTTCCCCGGGATAGCGATACTGGCCTTCTTTCAATTCATCAGGAATCAATTTTTTCAAAACATCATTCAAATCAAGCTGTAAAAATTCAGTGCCCTTTTCATCCGTATCGTGCACATATTCTTCAAAAAACACTGCACACGTCGTATGGGGTGAAATAATCGTGCAAATTCCGTCTTGAATACCACTGTCTGCAATAGCAGCCTTTACTTCATCTGTAATATTAATAAAAGTCGGTTCGCCGCCATTAGATTGAAGCTTAATCGTCGTCTTGTATACACTCATTTTATACAGCCCCCTTTTCCTTTTTATCACGATTGGCTTGTATAATAGCCTTTGTCATTTCTTCTACGCGTACAGCCGGATCCGGCGCATTCAAGATACCACTGGTCGCGCCGGTGCCCTCAGCCCCTAAGAAAATGACGCGATAGCAATCTTCTGCCGTCGTAATACCGGAAGCAATCATGACAGCAATGTCCGGATTCACAGCCTTGATTTTACTGCAAGAGTCGAAGATATAGTTGTCCCCGGCAGTTTCTCCTGTTCCAATCAAATCGGTCGGTTCACACAGCAGTATATCAGGATTGAATCGTGCGAGGGCTTCACCTTCCGTAACGGAATCAGCACAGACAATCGTCAATAAACCTAATTCCTTCGCCCGCTGAACAGCCGCATACAATTCATGAACGGTCAACGGATTTTCTGCATGGTTCAAAACAACAGCACCGGCACCGGCAGCTTTTAGCGATTCGGGGAGTACATGACCCATACCTCGTCCCGGTTTTAAGGATTCCATATGCTGAGCTGTAACAATAATGTGTTTCGTATGCTCCTTAATATAACGGATATCCGCAAAAGGGCAGGAAAAGAACATCGTTAAGCCGTACTTTTCAGCAATCACATCGGTTGCCTTGGCCAGTGCTAAAGATTCATCGCCATATAAATAAGATTTAGGGTTCACTAACAGAAAGGGATATAAACTTTTTTCCATGAAGAGCACCTCCTATTTTTTACCTTTGGTAATTTAAATATACCAAAGGATAAAAAATAAATCAAGGTTTAAAAAAAAGTAATTTTAATATCACCAGTGGCTATCTATTTCCCCTCCATCCATGGTAAAATAAATGTAATATGCAGCATCAGACTATATTCATCATTCGATAATAGAGGAAAATCCATGAAAAAAGAATTACTTCACACGCAAATACAGAAAAGATTAAAGAAAAAATTCGATGAACTTCCGTATATGTCTCCCTTGACTAGTGAAAGAGAGCTTTGTCAAGAATATCAAGTAAGCCGACCAACAATCAGAAAAGCCTTAGCTGCCATGGAAGAAAATGGCCAAATTATCCGTATTCCGGGAAAAGGCTCCTTTTACATCGGCAATAAAATCCCTATAGACTATTCGAATGAAAAAAGACACGGCTTCGGCTTATCTCAAACACTGATGTCGGTTGGTAAAGTTACACACAGCCATGTTTTACAGCAAGTCATCGAAATTGCCGATGAAGACATTGCCGGTCATCTTCAGATAGAGCCGGGCGACCTGGTCTTTCACTTGCAGCGTCTTCGTTATGTAAATAACGAGCTGTACTCCCTGTCTAATGACTACCTTCCACTGGCATTGTGCCCATCATTAATGGAAATCGACTTTTCTAAAAATTCACTGATGCAGACCCTTCAGAAGAATCAAATTCATCCGAGGCGAACAGACAACATTATCGAATTCTCCAAAGCGGATTCTCAAACGGCCGCTTATTTACGCTTAAAGAAAGGAGCCCCTGTTTCAGTAACACGCATCACCATTTATGATGAAAAAAATAAAATCATTCAATACGCCATTTCACGATCCGATGCCTATAAAAGTCGCTTTCATGTCATATCTACACTGACAGAATGATTCACATATTTAAAATTCCATATTGACATATTACCACTGGTAACATATTATATAGACAAATGGTTATATATATCGTTCAATAGTGAGGTGGCTTATATGTTAACAAGTGCTAAAGAAATACTTACCCATGCTAAGGAAAAAAAATATGGCGTCGTCGCTCCTGATTTATGGGACTTAAATACAGGTCGTGACTATGTGCAAATCGCAGAGGAATTAAACGCCCCTCTTATCTTGTCTTTTGCCGAAGCGCATCAACACTTAATCTCCCTAGAAGAGGCGGCTGTCATTGGCAGCTATTTGGCCTCTTCCGTAAAGACTCCCATATCGCTTCATCTAGATCATGGAACGGACTTCGAATATATCAAGAAGGCGATCAGTCTGGGATTCAATTCAGTTATGATTGACGCTTCCATGTACAGCTTTGAGGAAAATGTGCGCCGCACAAAAGAAGTCGTCGATTATGCCCACGCCCACAACGTATCCGTCGAAGCAGAAATCGGCCATGTCGGCGGAACTACCGAAACGCTGGCAGAACAATCCTCCGGTGAATCAGTCTACACAACGGTAGAAGAAGCTGCGGCTTTCATTGAGCAAACCAAGGCCGGTTCGTTGGCCGTATCCATTGGCACGTCCCATGGCGTATATAAAAATCAAAAAAATCCAACATTAAACTTTGACCGCCTTCATGAATTAGCAAACACAATCCCGGTTCCCCTCGTCCTTCACGGCGGTTCAGGCACAGGAGATGACAATCTAAAAAAATGTATCGCCGGCGGTATCGCAAAAGTAAATGTCTTTACTGAATTTACGACAGCTGCTTTAACCGGAGCCCAGAAGGCTATTGCAGAAGGCAACCTGAAGAGCTTCATGCGGGTACAGGAACTGGCTGATATCGAAGTAAAAAAAGTACTCCGCCACTATATTAAATTATTGACGTTGAAAGAAATTTAGAATAAAGAGGGGCCTTCGTGGACTTAATTAAAGAACGGATATGTGAACATGCAGAAATATTAGCGCAGGTTCATACCTTAATCCCACAAATAGAAATCGCGGGAAACATCATCACAAAAGCCATTCAACAAGGCAATAAGATCATCTTTTGCGGTAACGGAGGCAGTGCTGCTGATGCCCAGCATTTAGCGGCTGAAATCGTAGGCCGCTTTCAGAAAGAACGCCGGGCCTTACCGGCACTCGCATTGACAGTCGATACCTCAGCACTGACGGCAATTTCCAATGACTATGGCTTTGAAAATGTTTTTAAAAGACAGTTGGAGGGCCTTGGAAGAAAGAACGATGTCCTTATCGGCATCTCTACCTCAGGCAATAGCATAGACGTAATTCGAGCGGTAGAATACGCAAAACAAAACGAGATAGTCACAATTGGTTTTACCGGAAATGGCGGTGGAAAATTAAAAGAACTTTGTGATGTCTCTATTGATATTCCCAGCCAAAAAACTACACACACTCAAGAGATGCATATTATGAGTGGTCATATTTTATGTGAAATAGCCGAACTCGCCTATTGAGACAAATTTCAAAAACTTCAATTTACAAAGTCCATCCAAAAGAAGGAAAAAAATCCCCCATAAGGCACGACGAACGTGTCTGATGGGGGATTCTTGCTTATCAAAATCCGTGTCGCTTAGATGCGAATTTCGTTGGTATCGCGATAGATGAGCCATTCAGCAATGTTGTTTGCATGGTCAGCCATTCGTTCGATGTACTTAATAACCAAAACCAAGTCGATGTAATCTTTGGAATTTTCCGGATGTTTGGTCATTTCGGCCGACAGGTCGAGCATCAGGTTGTTGAAAGCCTGGTCGACGATATCGTCTTTATCCCGCATAAATTCTGCCTGGGATGACGTGCCGCGTTCTTTGTAGAAGTCGATGACGTCACTGACCATAGAGGACATGACACCGTACATTTCCTTTACGCCTGCCGGCAAGGGTACGTCATGGTTAGTCTGTTTCAAGTGGATGACGTAGTGGCTGATATCAGCGCAATGATCGGCAATGCGTTCTAAGTCGGAGAGGATTTTCAGCGTCGCCATCAAGCTCCGATAATCAGCCGCCACGGGACCTTGCATCAAACTAATCGTCAAGTCTTTTTTCATGCACGATTTGACCAGTTCATCGATGGCATCGTCGCCATCGAAGATTCGCTGAGCCAATTCGACATCTTTGCGTTCCAAGGCCTTCCACGTGCTTTCTACGGCCTGTTCTACTTTCATGCCCAAGCCGATCATATCCTGCTTCAGCTCGGCCAATTCTTTTTCATAAATTTCCAGCATAAGTCCCTTTCCTCCTCTTAGCCGAAACGGCCGGTAATATATTCTTCTGTCTTGGGATTCGACGGATTGGTGAACATATCCAGTGTATTATCGTACTCAATAAGTTCCCCTAAGAGGAAGAATGCCGTTTTATCAGAAATACGGCGAGCTTGCTGCATGCTGTGGGTAACGATGACAATGGTATATTTTTCTTTTAATTCCAAGGCCAAATCTTCGATTTTCTGCGTCGAAATCGGGTCCAAGGCCGAGGTCGGTTCGTCCATGAGAATAACTGACGGATCTGCCGCCAAGGTACGAGCGATGCACAGACGCTGCTGCTGACCGCCGGACAGGCCGAGAGCGCTCTTATTGAGACGGTCCTTCATTTCATCCCAGCAGGCAGCCTGGCGCAGGCTTCTTTCAACGATTTCATCGAGTTTCTTCTTATCGTTGATGCCCTGAACGCGGGGACCGTAGGCAATGTTTTCATAAACGCTCTTCGGGAACGGCGTCGGCTGCTGGAAAACCATGCCGACACGGTAGCGAAGGGCCAAGGGATCGACTTCTTTGAAGATATCCTGACCTTCAAAGCGGATGTCGCCGGTAACACGGCAACCTTCAACCCAGTCATTCATACGATTCAAGGTTTTGAGGAAGGTCGATTTCCCGCAGCCCGAAGGGCCGATGAGAGCCGTGATTTCATTTTTGCGGATTTTCATGTTGATGTCTTTCAATGCCTGGTACTCATCGTAGAAGAGATCCATGTTGCTGACATCAAAGGTGTATTCCGCTGCACCGGTCGTGCTCTGTGCGCCGGTCTGTACAGCGTCAGCAGCCTGTTTCTTTTCAATAGTAGCTGCCGAAAAACCCGTCAGGGTCGTAGTAATTTCTGACATTAGTTGTTTCCTCCCATTTTCTTATCGATTCGATAGCTTAAATAGCGTGCCAGTAAGCTGAAGACCAAGACCATGATCATCAGGATTGCAGAAGATGCCGCAGCCTGCTGCGCTGCATCAGGATGAAGGGCTTCCGTACGCAGAGCCCAGATGTGCAGAGCCAAGGTTTCGCCGGGACGGAAGGGGTTAAGAGGGCTCGACTTGGTCGTAATATCCCAGTTGGTCCAGTCAATATCCGTCGACATACCGGCGGTAAACATCAAAGCAGCAGCTTCACCGAAACCACGGCCGGCAGCCATGATAAGGCCGGTCATGATACGGGGGAAGCAGGCCGGCAAGAGAACGTGCCAAATGGTCTGCCAATGGGAGGCGCCGAGGCCCAAACTGCCGTTGCGGTAGCTCGACGGCAAGTTGCGCAGAGCATCTTCTGTAACCGACGTAACCAAGGGCAAGGTCAGAATGGATACGGCCAAAGCACCGGCCATGAGGTTCCACTGGGAACCGGTCATGACGATGAAGACCAAGTAACCGAACAAGCCGACGACGATAGACGGCAGAGATGCCAAGGTTTCAACAGCCATGCGGACCCAATGGGTAATGCGTCCTTTTTTCGCGTATTCAGCCAGGAAGATACCTGCAGGAATACCGATAATCGCACTGGCAACCAAGGCTAATACGACTAAATAGATCGTATTAAAGAACATGTTTCCTAAGCCGGCACCGGTAAAGGATAAGAGTTGCGGTGTCATGCCGCTTACGCCGCTGACGACGACGTACAGAACGAAGGCAATCAACAATACGACAGCAAAGGCTGCGCCACACGTAAAAAGTGCGGTCATCATTTTATCTTTACTTTTTTTGGTTTCAATACTTGTCATATTAACTCCGTCCTCCTTTTAATTCGGAAGCGGCATTGATCTGGTGGATAATAAAAATGAACAGGAACGACAACAGGAACAAGAGCAAGGCCATCGTCCACAATGCGGCATTGTATTCGCCGCCTTCCATCGCGCCCCCCATATCCGCAGAGATTGCCGTCGTAAGCGTGCTGGCCGGCAGGAACAAGGACGTCGGGAAGACTTTCATCTGACCGATAACCATAGCAACAGCCAAGGCTTCGCCCAAGGCACGGGCCAGGCCCAGGATAATGCCGGTAAAAATACCGCTCTTAGCCGCAGGAAGTACGACGTGAGCAATCGTTTCCCAGCGAGTCGCGCCGAGGCCGTAAGAAGCTTCGCGCCACGATTTGGGAACAGCCGCCATCGCGTCGGCAGACATCGTCGTAATCGTCGGGAAAATCATGACGGCCAAGACGATCCCCGCAGCTAAGACAGAAAAGCCAAACGGCATGGGGAATATATGGCGCAGAGCCGGAATGAGCACTGTCATGCCGACAAAGCCATAAACAACAGAAGGAATGCCCGTAAATAATTCGATAGCCGGCTGAATCAGGCGGCGCCGCTGGGGCGTCGCGATTTCAGTCATATAGATTGACGAGGCCAGGCTGAAGGGCAAGGAAATAAGTAACGCCAACAGACACGTAACCAGTGAACCTGCCAAGAACATAGCAGCCCCGATTTGACCGCCGCCTTCGGCCGTATCGCTCGGTTTCCATTGACCGGAAAAGAGAAATTCAGTTACGCTGTGGCCAAAAGTGAAAAACGTATCTGTACCTTTAACAAAGAGAAAAGCGCCAATGAGAAGCGGCACCAGTGCCATACCGATGCCGCAAATGGTGATGAACGTTTTGGCTGCTTTCTCGTTACGATGGGCTCTTTGGACCACCGTTTCGATTGCATTCATACCCGTTCCTCCAATAAATTAATGAACTTCTTTCGTCTGCATCTTCGAGCTTACGCCGTAGCCAAGTTCTTCGATACGTTTGCCGTATTCGGCACCTGTGATGTATTCGATGAAGGCTTTAACAGCCGGTTTCGGATCTTTGCTCGTGTAGATATGTTCGTAGCCCCATACGCTGTATTTACCGTTGTAGGTATTTTCCAAAGTAGGTTCTACGCCATCGATGGAAACGACGCCGACGGAATCATTGTTCAGCAAGTACGGCAATGCGACATAGCCAATAGCACCGGGGTTCTGGGAAACGCTCTGAATAAGAATGCCGGAGTTATCCGTTTCAAGGGATTTGTTGTCGGCTTCTTCAGCACCGTTGATAGCATATTTCTGGAAGAGTGCGCGAGTACCGGAGGTCTTCGGACGCGTTACCAATACAATCGGCATATCCTGACCGCCAACATCTTTCCAGTTCGTAACTTTAGCCGTGAAGATGTCCTGCAGCTGCTGACGCGTCAAGTTTTTAACGCCTACGTCTTTATTGATGATCGTAGCAACGGTCATAACAGCGACTTTATGGTCTTCCAATTTGTCGGCTTTTTCTTTATCGAGTTTCGTTTCGGCCGGTACGTCGGAGTTCCCCATATCAACAGAACCATCAGAAACCTGTTTCAGACCCGTACCGGAACCGCCGGCATTGAGGGTAATGGTGACGTCTTTGTTCGTTGCCTTGAATTTTTCAGCTGCGTCTTTAACTAAAGGCAGCAAGGCCGAAGAACCAGAGCCAGTAATACTTCCGGAAACGCTCGCTTGTTTTGACGAATCACTACTCTGCTGCTGACTTCCGCAACCAGCGACGCCAATAGCCATAGTGGCTGCCAAAGCGATGAGAACTAATTTTTTCAACTTCATAACGAAATCCTCTCCTTTAAATAAAAGAATCTGAAAGATGTTCCTGATTCTGAATACAGTCTTATCCTATCAACAGGATGTAAGGTTTGGATGTATGTATTGTAAAATATTGTAAAAAAAATCACCACTCCCCGCCAGGCCTGATCAGGCCTGGAAGGTAATGGTGATTTCAGTTCCTTCGTTTTCTTTACTGGTAAGGGCAATCGTACCGTGATGCTGTTCGACAATGTGTTTGACGATAGCAAGTCCCAGGCCGGTACCCTTGATTTTCTGAGAGCGACTGGAGTCAGCACGGTAAAAGCGTTCGAAGACTCGCTTCTGCTTATCTTCCGGGATGCCGATCCCCGTGTCGCGAACGATCAAAACGGCACGGTGACCGTCATGACGGACGGTAACGTAAACGTGACCGCCCGGGCGGTTGTACTTCACGGCATTGTCGAGGAGGTTCATAATGAGTTCCCGGCACAGGCCGCGGTCGCCAAGGATTGTCGTATCATCCATCGTACAATGGATGGTTACCTTTTTCTCCATCAGGACCGGTTCCATAAATTCGACGATCTCTTGAATAAGTTCGCGAAGGTCTACGTCTTCCATCTTTATCTGGCGTTTACCGTCTTCGATGCGGGTCAGGTGCATGATTTCTTCAATCATCTGCAAGAGGCGCAGGGCTTCTTTGCGAATGAGGGTACCAAAATGGACGATATCGTCCTTATTCGTACAAATTCCCGTCGACAGTACTTCGGCAAAGCCGCTGATTGACGTGAGCGGTGTCTTTAATTCATGGGATACATTGGACGTAAATTCTCGCCGCAGCTGTTCCCGCCGTTCTTGTTCCGTCACGTCGTCGACGATAAACAGCATCCCATAAAAATCATCATCTTTATAGACCGGCTGAATCGTCAAGAGATAGCGGCGGTCCGCTCGGATCAACTTTTCTTCGCAGACCCCTTCTAAATGCTGCAAGTGGCTCCACGGCGCGTCGGGCATGAGTTCCTTTAAGTTGCGCTGCAGCAGCGCCTGGGTATGATCGGCGCCTAAAAAGTGAGCAGCCCTCAGATTGAGGCCGGCAATGCCGTAAGATTTATCGGTCAGGATGACGCCTTCCTGAAGGTTTTCCATAATAAGGCGCATCATGTTCCGCTGCTGCTCCAAACTTCGCAGGTTGTCAGTAATGGTCTGACTTTGGAAGAAGATCTTATCGACCAAGGGCTGCAGCTCATGATCGACCGACGGCGGTTCCGTCATCTTAACGTTGACATCATTGATTTGGCGAATAAAAAGGGCCGTCTGCCGCAAAGGACTGAGAAGACTGGCTGTCAGAATACGCGACGCCCTGACACAGGCCAAGGCCGACAGACCCAAGAGAAGCAGTGTCCAAGGAAGAAGGTTCAGGAAATGGGCGTAAAAGGTATCCCGTTCGAGACTGACCCGTAAAATCGTTCCGTCAGGCAATCGCTTGGCATAGTAGTACAAGGCCTTGGAAACGGTCTGCGAATCGCGGACGGCCATGCCTTCCCCATTGGCAATAGCCGCTCTTACTTCAGGACGTTCTAAATGATTTTCCATGACGCCCTTATCATAATCTGATTCAAAGAGGACGACGCCATACGTACTGATCCAAGTGATACGCAGGCCGTCATTATTATGAAAGCCCATTTTTTGCAGATACAGCGTCGTATCATTGCCTTCTTCAATCGTCGTTTCCACGACGTTCATCGTCATTTCCAATTCCTGCTGGATCTGGCGTTGCGTAGAGTTCCAAAAAAACCAAGTCGATATGAGCAGCGTGACGGCCATGCAGGCCAGCCCCATAACCAGCAGACTGGCGTAGACCTTACGCTTCATAGGCCGCCTCCGATGACATAGCCTACGCCGCGGACGGTATGGATGATCTTACCGCCGTCCCCGAGCTTCTGCCGCAGGCTCTTGATATGCATGTCGATGGTCCGGCTTTCCCCTTCATAGGTAAAGCCCCAAACGGCTTCCATGATCTGTTCTCGTTTCAAAACGATATCCGTATTGACCAAAAGGTACCTGAGAAGTTCAAACTCCTTGACGGTCAGATGACAGGGCTTCCCGTCGACGGAAACGGTATGTTTTTCCTGATCGAGGGTCACCAAGCCATAGGTATAGACGTTGGTTTCCGTATTCTGTCGTGTCGACCGGCGCAGGACGGCGCGGATACGGGAAATGAGCTCGACGATTCCAAAGGGTTTGCAGACGTAGTCGTCGGCACCGCCGTCGAGGCCTTTGACGATATCATATTCGCTGGTCTTGGCCGTCAGCATAATGACCGGCAGAGACTTATACTGCGGCGATTTATGCAGTTTGTCGAGGATGTCATTGCCGCTTTCACCGGGCATCATGATATCGAGCAGCAACAGGGCCGGCATCCGATTTTCAAGAGCCGGCCAAAATTCCCGGCTGTCGGCAAAGGTTTCTACCTCAAAATCCTGGCTGCGCAGGGCATAACCGACGAGTTCACGGATATTTTCATCATCTTCCACACAGTAAATCAAAGGCATAGGAACACATTCCTTTCATAAAAACAATAAGGCTATTTTATATTTATTATAACCTAATCGCGAGAAAATCGGCTGTAAAATTACCGTAAAACTATACACAAAGGGACTGCCTTCATCGGACAGTCCCCCTCTATAGCATTTTACTTCAACATCTTACAAGTCAAAGTCCTTAGCCTGTACCTTAACTTGCCACTCTTTTTCAACCTGCTTGTAAGTAATGATGGCGATAAAAGAGTGGAGGTCGCGGACCCACGTATAATTGCGAGTTGCAATATCATTGTTATCGAGATTCTGAGCCAAGGAGAAGATGACCGTATCCCGCGGGGTCAGGACATATCCGACGGAAAAGCCTTTCTGTCGCGGCTTGTCCAGGGTATCGAAGCGATACGGCGTGTAGCCGCTGACATTATGCTTCTTGTACCAGAAACTGGTCCACAGACGATCGTTGATGCCTTGGTTCAGGATGACCCCTGAATAAGGATCGCGGCGCTGGGCATCTTTGGTCGAGTACAAGTCCTTGCGGTAGCCGGCAAAGAACCGGAGGTTTGCCTTGGTCCACAAGTGAATGGGAACGTGAGTGATTTCCGTCCGGAACCCCTTATGAGTGCCGGTCTTGACGCCGTCTTCGGCCCAGCGGCCCCAACTGGCTCTGGAATCGATGTATATCCCCGTCGAGCCGAGGTTGATGCGAGGCGCAAAGTACTCGAGTTCCGGCCACTTCGTAGCCCAGATATTATCGTCGTTATCGGTACTTTCTTCCTTGCTGTAGCCAAAGCGGAAAGTACCGTACTTGGTGTTCTTTTGAATACGCGCTGCCGGTTTGAATCCAATCTTGCTGCCTAAGGCATAGCTGGCATAGAAGCTCAGATCCCCGGACTCATTGAGGGGTATATTGGCATAGCCTCGGACGCCAAATCCGTCATCGCTGTTATAGGTCGGACGAGGCAGCAAGGTGAAGAGATAGGGCCGCGTATTCTGTCGATTATCGAGACGGCCTTCGTAGTGTCCATACGTAAACAAGCGGACGTGTTTAAACCACAGTGCCGTATTTTCAGACGTAAACTTTTCGCCGGGATAAATGCGGATATCGTCACCGGTAATATAATAGTCCGGCGTCTTGGCGACGGCATGAGGCGTCGTAATGAGGCCGTGCTTTACATAGCCGATGTTGTCGTACATTTCGGCATCGGTGCCGCGAATATACGTCGTCGGGCCGATAAAGCCTTCGATGTTATCCATGTTCATGCTGCTGGTCTTACTGTTATAGGTAACATCTTTGCCCGTCAAGGCGTTGGTCTCGTTGACATAGACGACGGGACCTGTCGTATGATAAATGCCGGTATTGGTATTTCCTTCGACATAATTCGCATGGACTTCTTCCATCCCCTGCTGAATATCGACATTGCCCCGGCTTTTCACATACCCATCGGAATTGCGGACTAAAAGGTTATCGGCCGTCATATGGACCGGCTGCTGAGGCAAGACGACATCCTGAGCCGTCGCAGCCTTATCTAAATCGACGGGGATAATCGTCTTTTCCGTCACCGGAACGTCCATTGTCTTATCAGTATAAAGTTGATCCGTATCGGCTGCCCTGATAGAAAAAGTCAGCGGCAGCAAGGCAGCGACCATTGCCGCTGTCCATGTTTTATTCATTCGCGTCACCTGCTGTATTCGATTGAATCTGGACGACTGTTTCATCATCGTGGCCGGTATTTTCTAAATCGACAGGCGTGACCGTCCCTGCTTTGAGGCCGGCCTGCAAATCACCTTCACTGCTGTCTCCGTCATGTTCGGCCTCTGCACTGTCATCAACATCGCTGTCACTGACGGGATTAAACGACGGAACGGTTACACCACTGGCCGCCATATCAGCCGTTTCCATATCGTCCATGACACCGTTTTCCTTAAAACCGACGACTTCTGTATTTTCCTTCGTTTCAGCGTACATCGTCGTGCCGGCCGGAATATCGACCTCATTGCCGTGGACAAAGAGACCGCCGACTAAGCCGACAGGGCCTAAGATGACGGCACCGGCAGCCGAAGCACCGACGGCACCGGCCGTCCGCTTATATTGATCCTTAGTCTTGTCGCCGACCATGAGGGCCACGGGCGAACCGTCCGCTGCGCGAACGTGGTCGTACATGATTTCGATTTTGCCGTCTTTGCCAAAACGGCCTGATTTACGGGCTTTGGTAACTGTCCCGTTTACTTCCATGCCGCGGGGAATGGCAATGACATCGCCGACGAGGACGTCATCAGCAACGGTAAAGCGTACGACATCACCTTCTTGAATCGTCTTAGAATTGAGTTCATCAAGATTGGTCATGGTAACTACCGTATTGGCGGGGATAATGACTCGCTGAGAAATATATTTCGTATTGCCCAAGAGTGCCCGCCGAAGAGCCATGACTCGCCCTTCCAAGGAACCGGTCATGACCTTGCCGTCGATATCCTGTTCCATCGATTCGACGCGGACTAAAATCGGTTCCGCCGTAATCTGGCCGGAGTACTGCCACTGCAGGAGGTTGACCGCCGTGAGCAGGGATAAATCCGCCCCGGAGTTACCGTATACATCTTTATATAACGAATTGGCTTTGTCCTGTAAACTGCCGGAAACAGTTGACTTCCCGTTGAGCAGTTTATCGACCGACGCAATCCGTTCATTCAAGGAACCCGTCTGAGTCGTCCCGTAAATCGTCGTTTCTACTTTATCGGCCTTTTCCAAAACCGTATAATCTGCTGCACCGGCAGCCATGGTACCGCACAGGGCCAGCACGGCTAACAGGCAAGAAACTTTTTTATTCCACATAGGCGTACCTCCACGTCAAAATTTACATCTATATACGAACGGCATCGTTCTCTGTTTTATGGATACTATCCTTATTATATAAGACTGATGTATAAAATGCAATAAAAGGCTTTTTCTCTGTCCCTTAGCTTTCATCATTTAATCAATAACGCTTATCAATTAAAATTATTTACAAATTATCCTTGATTTTGCCCGGTCCCTTTGTTATAATAATTCCGTAACAAATACGTTCTATTTGTTACGATTACATGAATATACAACCATAAAGCAATTCAGGAGGAATGAATGATGAAAAAATTTGTATGCAGCATCTGCGGTTTTGTTTATGAAGGTACGGAAGCTCCGGAAAAGTGTCCTCAGTGCGGTGCTCCGAAATCGAAATTCACAGAACTCGTTGCCGGCGTTAAAGAATATGCAGACGAACATCGCGTAGGTGTCGCTGAAGGCGTTGACGAACGCATTATTGAAGGTCTCCATCTCAACTTTACCGGCGAATGCAGCGAAGTCGGCATGTACCTCGCTATGAGCCGCGTTGCAGACCGCCAGGGCTATCCGGAAGTTGCTGAAGCTTACAAACGCATCGCTTTTGAAGAAGCTGAACACGCTGCTAAATTTGCTGAACTCCTCGGCGAAGTCGTTACCCCGGATACGAAGAAAAACCTCGAACTGCGTGCAGCTGCTGAACAGGGTGCCTGCGCTGGTAAAAAAGAATTGGCAACCCTTGCAAAACAGCTCAACCTCGACGCTATCCACGATACGGTCCACGAAATGGCAAAAGACGAAGCTCGTCACGGCCGTGTCTTCGATGGCCTCTTGGCTCGTTATTTCGCAAAATAATCCGGTTGAATCGGATTCTAAAGAACTGTCGCTGCGCGGCAGTTCTTTTTTTATGCCGTTCCCACTTCCGGAAAAGAAAGGTAAACGCCTTGCATCGAAAAAAAGCGCTGTCTTTGAGAGACAACGCTTTTTTAGGACTCTTCTTTACTGCAGTAAGGGCGCTTTTTTTTGATGTATCGCTTCCGCCACCAGATAATGCCGTAAATAAAGGCGACGATAGCGACCAGGACGATAAGGCGGCCCCAATGTTCCTGAATGCGGAGCAAATCATGACCGAGCCATACTTCGACTAAGACGGCCGGGAACTTCCCCAAAACGTTAGCAATGAAGTGGTCCCGGTAAGAGATATGGCTGAGGGCGCTGAAAGCCGTAACGACGACATTCGGTGCATACGGAATGGCCCGCCCCATCATGACCGTCTTAATACAGCTGTACGAATCGAGTTTCTCGAGCATCTTACTCCGCGAAATAACCTTCTGTGCCTGTTTGCGGAGCAGGGTCCTCGTCAGGCGGAAACTGATTTCAATCCCGATGACTTCGCCGACCCAGGAGATGAGGATCCCCGGAATGAGGCCGAAGATGATACCGTTTACCGTCAGGAAGGGAATCGACGGCAGGCCGATGGCATTGACAAAGGCAATTAGGAAAATACTAAGCCCGACGGCATAAAATCCGAAGGAATCAATATAGTCCGCCAAGCCATCCAAATCACCACTGACCGTCAAACGGTACATGGTCGAGTAGAAATCAGGCGCCATGAGTTGAATCGACAGCAACATTAAAATGACTAATAAGCCCCCACCGATATGAAGGAGCCAGCCTAAATATTTATCATTCATAGAAATGCGATCCTCACGTAATAATCAAATTTTCATTACCCTTCATTATACCATATCTTCAGGGTCTCTGTCTGCTATGATTTCCATTTTTTCAGCCTCGCCCAGGCGATGGCTCATGACGATGAAGTCGTCCAATTTCTGACGGGCCGAACCGCTGTCGATGAGTCGGGCCGCTTTACGGACACCGGAGGCAAAATCCTGCGCTTGCCCGCCGATATAAAGACCGGCACCGGCATTGAGGAGAACGGCCGTCCGGGCACCGCTCTTTTCCCCATCAAAAATACGCCTGGTAATGAGGGCATTCGTTTTCGGAACCCCACCTTCCAAATCCTGGCGCGAGGCCACGGGCAAGGTAAAGTCTTCGGGCCGCACTTCATAAGTGGAGAAAGAGCCCGGTGTAAATTCACAAATCGTCGTCGGCGCCGCAGCCGAGATTTCATCACTGCCGTCCTTACCGTAGACTACCATGCCGTGACGGACGCCGAGAGCCGCTAAGACGTGCGCCATGGGCTCGACTAAATGGGCTTCGCTGACGCCGAGGATTTCATAGGCGGCATGAGCCGGATTGGTCAGAGGACGAAGGACGTCAAAGACCGTTCCGATTCCCATCTGTTCACGAACGACATCAATGCGCTTCATCATATAGTAATAGTACCGCGTATAAAAGTAGCAAAGGCCCAGATCTTTCAGCATAGAAAGGCAGCTTTCGGGACTGAGGAAGATATTCGCACCCAAAGCCTCGAGGAGATCCGCCGACCCGCTGCGCGACGTCTTCGCCCGATTGCCGTGTTTTGCGACACGAACACCGCCGGCAGCAATGACAAAAGCGGCCGTCGTTGAAATATTGAAGGTCTTCATACGGCCGCCGCCAGTACCGACGATGTCAAATACATCGTCGCTGCAAGGTACATTCATGCTGTATTCCCGCATCGTCCTGGCGAGGGCGATCACTTCCCGCTGAGAGGCTCCCTTCGTCGTCAGGGCAGCCAGGAATGCCGCCAACTGAATATCTGACATGGCGCCTTCCATGATTTGTTCCATCACAAAAGAAGTTTCCCTATCGCTAAGATCCTGTCCCTTAGTGATAGCAGCTAATAAACTCGTCAGCATGGTCCTCACCTCCGGCAAAAAAAACGGGATTGTTCTATTTGCATTTATTATACCATATTATTTTGTTATTTTGTTTTTTATTGGCAAGAAATACCGCAAAACAGCCATAAATGATTAATTTTCCAGCGATTTGATACGCAAAGTCAGTTCCTGTTCATCATAAAAGACCGTTTCTAAGCAAAGTCCCTGAGCCGGCGCCGTGGCACCGAGCTGTGTCCGATCGCCGCTTTCCAAGATTTCCCGAAACCGCACCGGCGTAATTCGATGGAGTCCCAAATCGACGAGACCGCCGGCAATGTTGCGCACCATATGATATAAAAAACCGTCGCCGACGACATCGATATCGAGGAGATGTCCCCGCTCATGAAAGGTGATGGAATAGAGGGTCTTTACCGGATTCATGGGCGTCGTATTCTGCCCTTCAAAGGCCGAAAAATCATGGGTGCCCAAAAGGACCGCTGCCCCTTCCTTCATGGCCTCCCGGTCGAGAGGCTTGCGAATGAACCAGGCGTAGCGCAGGCCAAAGGGATCGTGCATCCGATTATTGTCGAGGGTATAACGATAATGCTTGCCGACATTGTCATGACGTACACTGAAGTGTTCCGGCATTTCCTTAGCCGAGAGGACGGCAATTTCCGGCGGCAAATAGCCTTTCATCGCATAGGGGATCTTTTCGGTCGGAATCGAGCCTTCCCCGTAAAAATTGACGACCTGACCGCGGGCATGGACGCCGGCATCGGTCCGGGCCGCCCCGTAAATCGTAATCGGCGACTGGAAGATAGCCGACAGGCCCTGTTCGATACAGGCCTGGATTGAAGCGGCATTGGTCTGGCGCTGAAAACCATGGAAATCCGTACCGTCATAGGCAACGACGAGACAAATATTCTTCTTCGCCATTACAGCCACCGCATGGCCGCCAAGAGGGCCGTTACGATAAGCACTGCCGCCATGGCAATGGCATCACGATACGTGCAGGACAATTCATTCATCCGCGTCCGCCCTTCGCCGCCGCGATAGCAGCGAGCTTCCATGGCTGTCGCCAGGTCATCGGCCCGCCGAAAGGCACTGACAAAGAGAGGTACCAAGAGAGGAATCATGCTCTTGCCGCGCTGAATGAGGCTGCCGCTGGTAAAGTTAGCTCCTCTCGCCGTCTGGGCTTTCATGATGCGGTCCGTTTCTTCCAACAGGGTCGGAATAAAGCGCAGAGCAATGGTCATCATCATAGCCAGTTCATGCGCCGGCACACCGATTCGCTTAAAGGGATTCAAGAGATGTTCGATGCCATCGGTCAATACGATGGGCGACGTCGTATACGTCAAGAGCGATGAAAAGACGATGAGGAAGACTAAACGGGCCGTCATCAAAGCGCCTTGATACAGCCCTTCTTTGGTAATGTGCAGTACACTGTACTCCCAAAGGACTTCGCCGGGCGTCGCAAAGACGTGGACGGCCATGGTAAAGATAATGATGACCCACAAAGGCTTTAAAGACTTAAAAATAAACCGAACGGGCAGACGGGAAATGGCAAAATTCAAGGCCACAAAAGCCGTGACAATACCGTAGGACTCCAAGGAATTGGCCAAAAAGATGGCGACGATGAAAATCATAACGGCAATTATTTTTACCCGCGGGTCGAGTCGGTGCAGGAAAGACGTCCCCGGGAAATACTGCCCCAGTGTAATATCAGTGAGCATGGCCCGTCCCTCCCTTCAGGCAGTCATAAATAGCCGCGGCGCCTTGTTCTACCGTCCGTACCCGGTCGTCAACGGCAAGGCCCCGGCCTTTCAGATATTGAAGCACACCGTTCACCGGCGGAACGGCTACGCCGGCTTTTTGCAGTTCATCACCGTACTGCGCAAAAATCGACAAGGGGTCGCCGTCAAGGACGATGCTTCCTTGAGAGAGTACCAAAAGGCGGCTGGCCATCTGGGAGATATCTTCCATATTATGGGACACCAAGATGACGGTAACGCCCTTTTCCTTATGCCAGCGCTGGATTTCAGAAAATATTTCCCGCCGCCCGACAGGGTCCAGACCGGCGGACGGTTCATCGAGGATAAGGTAAGCCGGATGAATGGCGATGACGCCGGCAATGGCAACACGCCGCATCTGACCGCCGCTTAACCGAAATGGCGAGCGGTTGGCATAGGTACCGTAGTCAAGGCCGACAAAATCCATGGCTTCCTTGACCCGGTCCTCCACCTCGGTCTCGCTAAGTCCGAAATTGCGGGGGCCGAAGGCGATGTCGCGAGCAATCGTTTCTTCAAAGAGCTGATATTCGGGATACTGGAAGACCATGCCCACTTTATGGCGTACCGCCAAGGCTTCTTTCGTATTCTTCCCGATATCGGTACCGTCGACGGTTACGGAACCGTTCGTGGGCTTTATGAGGCCGTTTAAAATTTGAACCAGCGTCGACTTGCCCGATCCGGTATGGCCGATGATACCGATGAATTCACCTTCATGAATCTCTACATTCGTATCGCTGAGGGCCGTCTTTTCAAAAGGCGTTCCCAAGCCATATGTATAGGTCACGTTCGTTAACTTAATTGACATAATGCGTCTCCCAATTCCTTTTCCGTTATAATCGATGCCGGAAGGGGTATCCCCTTTTGGCGCAGCCGTTCCGCAAGTTCAGCGGCAACAGGCACATCAAGGCCCATATCTTTCAGTTCCTTGACCTTTGAAAAAACCTCGCGGGGCACACCGTCCATCTTGACTTCCGCCTTGTCGATGACGACGACCCGTTCCGCTTGGACGGCTTCTTCCATAAAGTGTGTAATGATGATGACCGTAATGCCTTCACGGTTCAGCTGATGAAGGGTATCCATGACTTCCTTACGGCCTACGGGATCGAGCATAGCCGTCGGCTCATCGAGGACGATACAGTCACACTGCATGGCGAGGATGCCGGCAATGGCAATGCGCTGTTTTTGGCCTCCGCTCAAGAGGTGCGGGCCGTGTTTGGCATAAATCGTCATGTTGACCCTTTTTAAGGCATCGCTGACACGGGACTTTATCTCATCGGACGGAATGCCCAGGTTTTCCGGCCCGAAGGCTACATCTTCTTCGACGACAGCCGCTACGATTTGGTTGTCCGGATTTTGGAAAACCATACCGACGTGCTGGCGTATCTTCCATATATTCTCAGCCTCGTCAGTCCGCATCCCACAGACTTCACACGTGCCCGACGTCGGCGTCAGCAGGACGTTAAAGTGCTTGGCAAGGGTCGACTTACCTGAGCCGTTGGTGCCGATAATGGCGACGAATTCACCCTTATCGACGGTCAGCGAAATGTCCTTTAAAGCATAGACGACCTTGCCGTCCTCATCTTCATAGGTATGGCACAGGCGGTCTGTCTTTATCATAGGTATTGTCATACTACGTCTCCTCACGTAAGAAAAAAGGCTATATTCTTGAATATTATACAGTCAATAGCACTCCCTGTCCATAGATACACGCAAAAAGGCCGCGCCTCACGACGCACGGCCTTTTCAAATCAGCTTATAAACAAGGGATCATACAGATTATTACCGCGCCCGTTCGGGACCATAGGCATTGTCACCGTCAGTCCCCTTCACCGTCGCCAGCCCTAAGTAGCAAACAGCCATGATCGACTGTGCCGCCAACGCTGCCGTATCCAAAGCAAGGACCGGCAGTATATAACTTGCCAAATACGCCATATACGGAATGGCAAACAAGGCACCTGGTTTATTGAGGTCGTGGAAGCGCCGGGTACCGAGGGATATATGGGCCCACACCGTGGGAACCGTCAATACCAAAAAGATGAGTCCGAAAATAATGGCATAATCTTCATGACCAATTAAAATGGATTCGATGATTTTGCTGTAAAGGATAAGCGAAAACATAAATTGGGCCACCATCAAAATCAAAGTCCGCGCCAAAAAGGGGCGGCGCTGAATGCGGCCGGTAAAACGGAAATATTTAGCCTTCAGGTCGGCAAAGTCGCGAAAGCTGACCAAACTGTTTTCACTGCCGGGACCGACAGGCATGGCAAAGCCGCGATGAATCCGGGCCGACTGGCGGGAACGTTTCTTTAGTTGAATCTTTTTGTTTTTTTGAGCCACCAAAACTACCTCCTACATGGGATTCTCCTTACTATCGTACTATATTAAGGGGCATGATTCAATTCATTTCTTCTAAAATATGGTATAATGAAAAAAATTACTCTCAAGGAGGCTTCCATGGAATCTACTGTTTTTACGAATCTGAAGGGCTCAGAAGGAGCCCTGACCTTCAATTTTTTCTGCGAATCCCTGATTACATCACTCCACACCTTGACGCACATCATGGAGGACGAAGGACTTACCGTCCCGGACAATCTCGCCGATGTCACCGATGCTCTCAGTGAGATGGGCGGACACCTCATGGACGATTACGCTCGGGGAGAACTCGATTTAGACCGCTTCAAAAATGAAATCCTCGATTTTTATGACCTGAACTTTGCCGTCAATGACGCCTTATCGGCAACCATCATGAGTCATGACGACCTGCAGTATTATTACTATATTTACATGCAGGGACTCTATATTTTCTTCCCCAATATGATGGAAGCCTTTCATGCCGACATCGATGACGACAACGTCGCCTCCGTCTTAAACCAACTCATCGCCGAGTTCGAACAGTTATCGAGCAGCGGCTCCTAAAAACGCCATAAGAAAAGACTGCCCCCGGGAAACTTTATCGATCAAGATAGAGTTCCACAGAGGCAGTCTTTTTGGTTAAAAGATAAAGAAATAAATGAAAGAAATAGCGGCAACGATAAACCGATAGTAAGCAAAAGAGGCCAGCGTCGACCTATTCATGAATTTAAGGAACCACAAGACCGATACGTAAGCTACGATAAAGGCCGTGATAAAGCCGATGACAATCATGATCAAATCATTGCTGTTAAGATCGCTCAGGCTCTTCAACAGGTCGTAGAAACAGGCCACGATCATGACCGGTACAGCGATAATGAAGGAAAAGTCGGCCGCTGCCTTACGACTGAGGCCTAAGAACAGACCGCCGGCGATGGTCGATCCGGACCGGGAGAAGCCGGGCCACAAAGCCAAAATCTGAAAGATTCCCGTTAAAAAGGCTTGCGCAACGGTCATCTTTTCGACATCGTCACAGACCGTTTTCGTACCGTGCTTTTCAGCCATCAGCATGAACAGACCGCCGATAATGAGGCCGATGATAACCGTTCCGGTCGAGAAGAGATAGGTCTTGATGGCGTGATGCGCAAAATAGCCGATGCCCATAACGGGGATGATGCCGGCAGCAATATGAGCCAAGGTCAGGCCGGTATCATTGCGGAACCAGTTTTTCGGCTGCAGGAGGTTCCAGCAGCGGTACTGATGGAGCATACGAGTAAATTTTTCTTTATAAATAATGACCACCGACAGAATGGCACCTAACTGGATAAAAATCTCAAACACGCTGGCCCGGGGACCGGTAAAGCCTAACATATCCCCGACGAGAATCATATGTCCCGTTGAAGATACGGGCAAATACTCGGTGAAGCCTTCAACAATCCCCAAGATAATGGCAATAATAGAATCACTCATTGTTTTATCTCCTTTTCGCTTTAATCGTCCTACCAAAAGCCTTACAATACTAAAAGAGTATACCACACTAGCAGACAAAAAAAAAGCTGTCCGCGAAGGCAAACAGCCTTTTAGACAGCCTTTATTCTACATGAGATTTATGAAAAAACGATTGCGAAAAGGTAACTATTTTTTAAATTACAGGATCATCTTAGTCGTCAAGAGAAATGACGTGATTGGGATTGTCGATGACAAACTTGGCGTACTTGGGATCACCATTGTGTTCGAAATACAGGGTATTGCCTTCCAGACTGCCGCGCCAGCTGACGATGATCGGGCATTCGCGGCTCAGTTTCTTCAGCATTGCTACAGGATCGAGATTCAAAATAGGCGCAAACATAAATTCAACGTTATCAATCATAACAACACGGGCATTGAGACGATGAATCGCTGCGGAGACAAGGGTAATGGCTTTATCCGGACGGTCGGCACGAGGTATTTCCAAAAATTCGTCATCAAAGAGTTCACGGGCTTCACAAATTTTCCAACCGTCTTGATACGTCAGTTCACGGATGAGCTGGCTCTTACCCGAACCGGGACTGCCAATAATAATTAACAGTTTTTCATCGTCCTGGGCAATGTACTTCCATCGTTTTAAAACATCTGCATCTGTAACCATGAAAATCACCTTCGTTTTCTTAAGATATTTAATTTATTTATTTTATTATACCGAACTTTCATCATATAAGTAAAGCATTTTTACTATTTTATTCACACATATGCCAAAACGGTACGCATCCCTATTTTAATCCGTAACGCTCCATCGGGTCTTGGATATTCTTAATCGGCGTCGACGTCAGGATGACATCGTCGACATAAGGCTCATTGTGGCGCATGATGATGACCAGGGATACGCCTTTTTGGTAAGGGCTGTCATAATAATAGGCATCGACGGATTTTTCCTTATCCGGGCCCCATTCGACGCGGTCCGGACGGCCGTATAGCGCCAGGATGGTCGATACGTGATAGCCCAGGGTCGCACCGCGGCTGGTATAGCCATTGTTGGTCAGGAGGAATACTTTCTGCACCATATTGCGCCGGTCTACTTCGACACCATAGTCACCGTAGAGCCAAAAGCTGCTGTTGTTGCGCTTGACCAGTTTGTTCCACATATTGTACTTATTGGCTTCAAACGGTTGGTTGAGGCCAAAGCCCATGAGAGTGAAGTCCTTCTCGGTCAACTTCATCGGATCCTTCGACGGCTCGCCGGTAATATAAGGCGGACGAACCGGCATGAGGGCCACTCGTTCAACGCGTCGATTGCCGACAGCAAAGACGTACATGGCATCCTTTTTTGGGCTTTCATAGGTCACGTAATAGACGTTGGCATCAGTATCGCGCAACACGGAATCGGGGAGGCCGAATTGGCGCAAAAGCACTTCAATGGGATACTTCAAACGCATGTCACGGCCGATGAGGATATTGGTCCCCGTCGTCAAAAAGGCAGACTCGACACCGGGACGGACGCTTTTTCGCGAGTCGCCGCTGGAGCGCAGGCTGTCGGCCAATTTATTGCGAATGACAAAGCGCAGCTTAAGATCTTTTCCCGTATACTGCATCGACGTGTAGTGCATGCTGGTCGAGTATTTACTGGGATTGCCGAAAATCCGCTTCACCTTCATCGGACTGTCACCGCTGTGAATGCTGCCAATGTAAAAGTCACCGGCCTCTAAGGGGGCAATCTTCAACGTATCCAGCGAATCGAAGACGCGCTGATCGTCTGACGTCAAAGCGTGGACACTGGCTGGTGCAGCGTTGTGATAACCGGCTTTTTTACCGTCTTTGGCATCATCTTTATTAGCCTCGCCGGCATCGGCTTTATCCGCTGTCGTTTTCTCTTTTATGTTAGAAGACGGCCGGGCCTTATCGGATTTTGCCGGCTTTTGATGAGATACGTCTTTTTGGGCGGACTCTTTATGTTCGGCTGACTTCGACGGCGTTTCAGGCGATGCCGTTTTATCGGCGTCGTCAGCATCATCAAGAAGAAGTTCTTCCCCAATCGCTGCTGCAAGGGATGTCGGCGCATTTTTCAGAGAGCTTTCCCAGTTCTCTGTCGACACAGCACCGGCTGCCGAATTGCAAGCTAGAAAAGCAGAGCAGACCAATGCAGCTAATGCGGTACGTTTCATAGCGTTCCTCCTTTTTATGGGTTGTGATAAAAAAGGGCTGTCCTACGACAGCCCTTTTCTTGCCATTGACATGGGCAAAGGGTGCAAAAATTATTTATGCTGTTCCGGACGGCTCAAGGGGAAGAGCAGTACGTCGCGGATAGACGGACTGTTGGTCAAGAACATGACTAAGCGGTCGATACCGATGCCAAGGCCCCCTGTCGGCGGCAAGCCGTATTCCAAAGCGCGGCAGTAATCTTCATCCATCTGATGGGCTTCGTCATCGCCGTGTTCGCGTTCCTTCATCTGTTCGATGAAGCGGTTGCGCTGGTCGATAGGATCATTCAATTCCGAGAAGCCGTTCGCCAGTTCACGGCCGTAGATAAAGGCTTCAAAACGATAGGTAAGAAGCGGGTTATCCTGGTCCTGTTTGGTAAGCGGCGAGATTTCCAAGGGATGGCCGGTAATGATCGTCGGCTGAATGAGGTTTTCTTCAACAAAGGCTTCAAAGAAAGCATTGATGATCTTGCCGACACCATCATACTTACCGTATTCGACGTGATGTTCATCAGCCATTTTACGGGCGACTTCGACGTCGGTAACGTTTTCAAAATCGGCACCGCTGAATTTCTTAACGGCTTCGATCATGGTCATACGGTCCCAAGGCGGCGTCAAATCAATTTCTTTATCGATATAGGTCAACTTCATGGTACCGTAGAGCATGTCGGCCAATTTCGAGACCATATCTTCGGTAATGTTGATGACATCTTCCAAATCGCCGTAAGCCTGGTATAATTCGACCGTCGTAAATTCAGGATTATGACGGGTATCGATGCCTTCATTGCGGAAGCAGCGGTTCATTTCAAAAACCCGTTCCAAGCCGCCGACGAGGAGGCGTTTGAGGTGAAGTTCCGGCGCAATGCGCAGGAAGATATCCATATCGAGGGCGTTGTGATGCGTCTTAAACGGACGGGCTGCGGCACCGCCGGCAATGGTATGGAGCATCGGCGTTTCAACTTCGAGGAAGTTGCGGTCATCGAGGTACTTGCGGATGCCCTTGATGATTTTCGAACGCTTAACGAAGGTATCCGTAACTTCCGGGTTGACGATGAGGTCGAGATAGCGCTGACGATAGCGTGTTTCCTTATCCGTAAGGCCATGGAATTTTTCCGGCAGCGGACGGAGCGATTTAGAGAGGAGCTGCCACGATTCGACGCGGATCGTCGTTTCACCCGTATGGGTAACGAATACCGTACCGCCGACACCGACGATATCGCCGAGGTCGAGGAGTTTAAATAAGTTGTACGATTCTTCTCCAAGGACGTCTTTACGGAAGTAGAGCTGGATTTCACCGCTCAAATCACGAAGGACGCAGAAAGCCGTCTTACCGTGACGGCGAATGGCCATCAGGCGGCCGGCGACACTGACGACGGTTTCATTTTTTTCTAAGGCTTCTGCCTGGTCCTTTACTTCCTGGGCATGGTGGTCCCAATTATATTTCTGACCGAAGGGATAGACGCCGGCATCGATGAATTCCTGCATCTTTTCACGGCGAACCTGCATCTGGTCATTTAATTTTTCTTCTTCCATCATGGGCATTTCTTTTTCTTTCGTATCCGACATGAATATTCCTCCTACAGTTTATTTTGCATCAGGCGGCAAGATCCGGTACTGGAGTTCACCAGCCGGTGCCTTTACGGTAACGACTGCCGGATTGGATGGATTGATGTTCTGACCGAGAATCGCTTTTCCTACCGGGGATTCATTCGAAATCCGGTTGTTGAAGGGATCGGCTTCAGCCGTACCGACGACGGTATAGTCGAAACGGTCACCGGTTTCGACGTCTTCCAAAATGACGTGAGAACCGATGCGAACTTTAGCAGCGCCGTCTTCCGTTTCCTGGATAATTTTTGCCGTCCGGATTTTTCCTTCCAATTCGGCAATACGGCCTTCGATAAAGGCCTGTTCATTTTTGGCATCATCGTATTCCGAGTTTTCGCTCAAGTCACCGAGGGCAATCGCTTCTTTAATACGCTGCGAAACGTTAATGCGGCGGACTGATTTCAGTTCATTTAATTCATCTTTTAATTTCTGCAACCCTTCTTGGGTAATCAGCGTTTCATTGGTCATTGTCTTCCTATTCCTCCTGCGATAGAATCGCGTCTCACTGTTATAGCTTAATTTATACCGTATCTTTAATTATATTCACATCTGTCTTTTATGTCAACAAAACCGCGGCTTCATCGTCCGCGCAGCCGGTCCATCATCTCGCCGACGACAAGGCGAAATTCCTCAGCCGACCGGGTCCGGTTGATCCGCTCCCGCAGAGCCGCTGCCCCGTGAAGGCCGTGAGTATACCAGGCCGCATGGGTACGCATTTCCCGTATGCCGATGTATTCTCCCTTATAAGCCAAAAGGGCTTCGAAGTGAGCCAACATCTGGCTGTACTTCTCTTCAGGAGTCGGCGGCGGCAGGACTTCTCCCGTTTCAAGATAATGGCGTATTTGTGGAAAAATCCAAGGATTTCCTTGAGCGCCGCGGCCGACCATAACGGCCTGGCATCCCGTTTCTTTCATCATGGCGGCTGCAGACGGCCCGTCGATGACATCCCCATTCCCGATGACCGGAAGGGATACGGCGTCGACGACGGCCTTGATTTTCTGCCAATCGGCCTTACCGCTGTAAAACTGCTCCCGCGTCCGACCATGAACGGCAACGGCAGCCGCACCGGCAGCTTCAGCACGCTTTGCCAGTTCCGGGGCCACAAAAGAATGGTCATCCCAGCCGGTGCGCATCTTAACGGTGACGGGAATGGACACAGCCTGGACGACGGCGCGTATAATTTTTTCTGCCAAAGGCAGGTCCTTCATCAAAGCCGAACCATCGCCGTTTTTGACGACTTTCTTTACCGGACAGCCCATATTGATATCGACGATATCGGCACCGGCTTCTTCAACGACGGCAGCGGCTTCGGCCATGACGTCCGGGTCAGAGCCGAAAATCTGCATCGACAAAGGGTGTTCCCCGTCTTCGATATGGAGCAGTTCTGCCGTATGCTGATTGCTGTAGCGAATGCCCTGGGAGCTTACCATTTCAGCGCAGACTAAAGCTGCGCCATAGCGGTGAGCAATAACCCGATACGGCGCATCACAGACCCCTGCCATAGGTGCCAAAATAATCGGCGCATCGAGGACGACACGACCGATGGCAAAAGGCTTAATTGTTTCGGTCATAAATGATTTTCAGCCCTTCCAGCGTCAGCATCGGTTCGACGACGTCGATGGCGTCCGTCGCCGGTGCTACGATGACGGCAAGACCGCCTGTCGCAACGACCTTTGCCTTACAGCCCAATTCCCGTCTCATCCGGGTAACGATGCCGTCGACTTGGCCGACGAAGCCGTAAAAGACACCGGCCTGCATGCTTTCAACAGTATTGCGGCAAATCACTTTCTCTGCCTGGACGACTTCAATACGCGGCAGCTTAGCCGTACGCTGTACGAGGGCATCCGTTGAAATTCCGATTCCCGGGCAGATAGCCCCGCCGAGGTAGGTTCCTTTCTTATCGACGGCGCAAAAGGTCGTCGCCGTCCCGAAGTCGATGATGATGACCGGACCGCCGAACTTTTCATAGGCTGCGACGGCATTGACGATGCGGTCAGCGCCGACTTCACGCGGATTGTCATATTTGATATCCATGCCGGTCTTGACGCCCGGCCCGATGACCAAGGGCGTCAGGCCAAAATAGCGCTGGCACATCCGTTCGAGGGTCGGCATGACCGGCGGAACGACAGAGGAAATGATGATGGCATCGATTTCTTCTGAATTGACGCCGTTCAAATAAAAGAGATGGCGAATAAGGACGCCGTATTCATCGGTCGTGCGAAGCCGATCCGTCGATACGCGCCAATGGTCCACGAGTTCCTGATCTTTAAAGATCCCGAGGACGATATTCGTATTCCCTACATCAATGACTAATAGCATAACTTTATCTCCTGCTTAATCTAAGTTGATAATACGCCTATTATAATAACAGAGTTTGCCCGTCTTGAATAGTCTTTCGGCACAATTAGACGGGACGAACATGGACATCTCCGGCCATGACCTTCTCCATCCCGCCCTCCGTTTCAACGATGAGATTGCCGTCATCATCGATATCGGCTGCCGTCCCGGTAAAGGATCGGTTGACAGAACTCACAGAAACCTTCTGTCCGAGCATGCACGAAAGGATTCTCCACTGCGCCAGGATCGGAGCAAAGCCTTCCTGACAGACCGTATGATACAGCTGCTCTAATTCCGAAAGAATCGTCTGCAGGAGTTCGGTCCGGTGAACGGCAACGCCTTCCATGGCAAAGCTGGTAACGATATCTTTTAAGTCTTCCGGAAGATCACCTTCCGTGATACCGGTATTGACGCCGATTCCCATGATGATGTAGTTGACCTTTTCCGCAGACCCGTTCAATTCGGTCAAGATGCCGACCATCTTACGGCCGTGAATCAAAATGTCATTGGGCCACTTGATGCCGCAGTCTGAAAGGCCGTGAGCACGCAGAGAGCGGGCCAGGGCCACGGCAGCCAGCAAGGTCATCTTAGAGACTTCCATCGGCGGAATCGCCGGCCGCAGGATGACCGAGAACCACAGCCCCTTGGCAAAGGGAGAGTGAAAAGAACGGCTTAAACGGCCGCGGCCGCCAGTCTGTTCTTCGGCAATGACGACGGTCCCTTCCGGAGCCCCGTCGTCGGCCAGTTGTTTGGCGACGTTATTCGTCGAATCGACCCGTTCCCGGTAGACGATATGCTGTCCGAATTCGGACGAAGCCAAGCCTTTTTCCAAGGCTTCCGGAGACAAGAGTTCCGGTGCTTCGCGCAGGCAATAGCCCTTTTTCGTATACGATTCAATGACGTATCCCTTCTGCTTCAAGGCCCGTATATGCTTCCACACCGCCGTCCGAGAGACGCCCAGCTGCTCAGAAATCTGCTGGCCCGATACGAATTCATTTTGGTGTTTTCGTAAAAAGTTGAAAATATCTTCCCGCATATTCATTCGTCCCTCCTACTGCCGCTTTTCAGACCATGCCCATGGGGTATCGTATAGCGGCGGTAACATGCTCATCATTTATTTAAAAATTGTATCATACCCCATAGGACTGTCAAGGCGTCACGCAAAAAGACTGCCGCATGAGGATAAAGCTCATACGGCAGTCTTTAAACGGCCTTGAACTAAGCCATGATAAACTTATTTATTCGTATCTTTGTCAGACTTTTCATCGTCCGAATCGATTACGCCATCCGTCAGGCCGCCCTTAGGAACGGGGTTGCCCCAAGGACTGATCTGGACTTCCGTCTGTTCCTGCTGAGGAGCTTCCGATTCTGACTTTTCGCTTTCTGCCTCGGAAACCGTTTCTTCAGAAACAGGTTCGGCGTCAACGGCCTTCGTTTCGACCGATTCCGCCGGCTGTTCTTCCACCACAGCGTCGGTATCAGCAGCATCATCTGCTTTTTCTTCAGGGGCTTCGAGAGTCCCGTATTTGACCAAATTATCGACTTGCTGACGGTTGATCGTTTCGACTTCTATGAGGGCGTCGGCCATCTTATTCAGTGTATCGAGACGTTCGTGCAGCATATGGAGGACATCAGCATAGGCTTCCGATACAATATCGTGCATTTCCTTGTCGATCAGTTCAGCCACACTGTCGCCGTAATTGCGTTCGTGGCCGAGACTCTTGCCAAGGAAGACCTGATCCTGCTGTTCGCCAAAGACCATAGGCCCCAATTTAGGACTCATGCCCAGGCGGGTGATCATCTGGCGAGCAATGCGGGTAACGCTCTGGAGGTCGCCCGATGCACCGCTGCTGATTTCGTTGAAGACGATTTCTTCAGCAGCTCGGCCGCCGAGGGCGACGCGGATCTGTGCCAGGTAGTAGGATTTCGTTTCATACGACCGGTCTTCTTCCGGCAGCATCATCGTATAACCGCCGGCACGGCCGCGAGGAATGATCGTGACCTTGTGTACCGGGTCAGCGTCAGGCAAGAGGTAGGCAATGAGGGCGTGCCCCGATTCATGGACAGCGGTCAGGCGTTTTTCCTTATCGCTGATGACGTGGCTGCGCCGTTCCGGCCCGAAGCTTACCTTTTCACTGGCTTCTTCCAGTTCTGGCATGTTGATGATTTTCTTATTGGCTCTGGCAGCAAGGAGCGCCGCTTCATTGAGCAGGTTCCCCAGGTCGGCACCGGTAAAGCCCGGTGTCTTCTTGGCGATGATGTCGAGATCGACGTCCTTGCCTAAGGGCTTACCCTTAGCATGGACTTCGAGGATAGCCCGACGGCCGCGTAAATCAGGACGGTCGACGGTAATCTGACGGTCAAAACGGCCGGGACGAAGAAGGGCCGGGTCAAGGATATCCGGACGGTTCGTCGCAGCAATGGTAATAATGCCTTCGTTGGAACCGAAGCCATCCATTTCGACCAACAGCTGATTCAAGGTCTGTTCGCGTTCGTCATGACCGCCTCCGAGGCCGGCACCGCGCTGGCGGCCGACGGCATCGATTTCGTCGATGAAGACGATACAGGGGGCATTTTTCTTAGCCTGGGTAAACAAATCACGGACACGGGATGCACCGACACCGACGAACATTTCGACGAAGTCAGACCCGCTGATACTGAAGAAAGGCACACCGGCTTCACCGGCTACGGCACGGGCCAAGAGGGTTTTCCCGGTGCCCGGAGGGCCAAAGAGAAGGACCCCTTTCGGAATCTTGGCACCAATGGCATTATACTTGCTGGGGTTGCGCAGGAATTCGACGATTTCAGCCAATTCTTCCTTGGCTTCATCTTCGCCGGCAACATCTTTAAACGTGACTTTGATTTTTCCTTCACCATGCATCTTGGCATGGCTTTTGCCGAAGTTCATGACCCGGCCGCCGCCTCCCTGGGTCTGCTGCATAATGAAGAACCACACGGCGATGAGTACCAAAATCGGCAGGACTGCCGTCAGCATATTCATCCACCACGACGGTTGTTCAGGCGGCTTGGCAATAACATTGACATCAGCATCTCGCAGAGCCGGTAAGAGCGCTGCATCCGTCGGGGCATACGACGTAAAGGACGTTCCGTCTTTCAGTTGACCGACGATGGCATGATCGGCGGTAATCTGGACGGCATCGACTTTTTTCTGCTGGACCTGACTCATGAAATTCGTGTAAGAAATTTCCGATTTATCAGTCTTGTTGCTCGTAAGGGCATCTATAATCGATACGGCGACGATGATGATGAGTAAGTATAAACTTACATTCCGCACAAATTTACTCAAAATACTGCTCCTTTCACCTAGTTTATGACATTTTTTTCTTTATTCTAACCAACACAATTTTATATTACCACACTTCTTAAAAAGCAACAACTTATTTTATACAAAATAGGTAGACTTCCTTACTTGGAGTATACTTCTTCCTTCAAGACGCCGATGTAGGGCAGGTTGCGGTAGCAGCTGTTATAGTCGAGGCCGTAGCCTACGACGAAGGCATCGGGAATTTCAAAACCGTTGTAGTCGACAGGGACTTCAACCTGGCGCCGAGCCGGTTTACTTAAGAGGGTAGCTAATTTCACCGAGCGGGCCCCCCGTTCTTTCAGCATCGGAACGAGATGGCTCAAGGTAATGCCCGTATCGATAATGTCTTCAACGATGAGGACATCCTTCCCTTCGACGTCGTTATCGAGGTCCTTACGAATTTCGATGTCCCCCGACGATTCCGTCGAAGCGCCATAACTGGAACAGCTCATAAAGTCGAAATAGACAGGGCCGTCGATGGCGCGGGCCAAATCGGTAAAGAAGGTGACGGCTCCTTTCAAGATGCCGCAAAGGAGGATGGTCTTTCCGGCATAATCTTTCGTAATCTCGGCGCCTAATTCGCGAACGCGGGCAGCAATCTGTTCTTCTGTAAGTAAAATTTCTTTGATATCCTGATGCATCTTGATTCCTCCGAAAAAAATTAAATTACCGTCGCCCCTTTTGGCGGGGAACGGCCGGACCCATGCAGACAGCGGTCCGCGTCGTATAAGCACAAGCTTTGCCGCACTGAAACTGTTTGCCTGTTTCCTTGGCAGCTAAAGCCCGTATAATTTCAACATAATGAAAGGGAAGGTCCTTAAAAGACCCGGTTGCCTCCTGCCAGAGCCGTCGTATCAATCGCCGCTGCAGGGCGAGAGGCTGAGACAGTAATTTGCGCCTGTCCAGGGCCGGAACGCCGTGATCCGGACAGGCAATCTCCCGATAGACTTGCTCGGTACAGTCCTTTAAAAAAGCTTCATCCGCCCGGACTGTATCAGACAGGCGGTTGAGGTCGGCCGTAATGGCCGGGTTATATCGTGTTAAGGCAGGCAGTAACTCTAAGCGAATGCGGTTGCGGTGGTAGCGTATACTGTCATTGGTTTCATCGTGACAAGAGGGAATCCCTTGTTCGGCAGCATATGAAGCAAGCTCGGCTTTCGTAAAGCCCAACAACGGGCGTATGATGTCACCCCTTCTCGGCTCCATACCGCACAGACCTTGAAGGCCGCTGCCGCGAAGGAGGTGGAGCAATACCGTTTCGGCTTGATCGTCACCGTGATGGGCGACGGCAATCGCCGAAGCGCCGCAGGCCCGCTTCACAGCGCGTAAAATTCGGTAGCGTTCCCGCCGTCCCACAGCCTCTTCTGACATTTTTTCACGACGGGCGAGAGCCGGCACATCGACGTACTGCCAAGCAAAGCCGCAATGACGCTTCAAGGCTTCGCGGCGAACGAAGTCGACTTCGGCATCGGCAGCAGCCCGAATGCCGTGGTGGACGTAGCAGGCCGTCAGGCGCAGGCGATATAACGGGGCCAGGCGGCTCAATACATCGAGGAGGACCATCGAATCCGGTCCGCCCGAACAGGCAACGAGAATGGCACTTCCCGGCTGCCACAAGCTGTGCTGCCGGTTGTAGTCCGCGACGTCTTCGACGAGGCTCATAACCGGCCTTCCTTCGAGTTCCAGGCCGCATCGTGAAAGGAATGGCGAAAGAAGATGCCTTCCATGATGTCCCGTTCACTGGCCATGACGGCCGGAATTTCATAGCGCTTTAAGAACGACTTGGCAATGATTAGACCGGCTAAGATGATTTCGCTGCGCTTAGGCTGAAGGCCCGGTACGTGGCGCCGTTCTTCCGGCGTCATGACACGCAGTTTCTCAATGTGCTGACACAAGGATTCATAAGACACGACGTGACCTTCGACCTTTTTGGCATCGTAGACGTCGAGCTTTAAATCCATGGCGGCCAACGTCGTCAAGGTACCGCCGACACCGATGAGGACTTCCGGCGTCTCACTCATGGGAATGGGGAGCCACATCTTGTGACAGCGGTTTTCCAAGTGAAGGACGTCGTCTTCCCGGAGGACAGCCTTCTTCGTAAACCGTACGGCGCCCATAGCATAACTGTGAGACCAGCATAAAATCCCTCGTTTGCCGACGGCGACTTCACTGCTGCCGCCGCCAATATCGAGGATGGCCGCCGTCTTCTCGGGATCGATGAACTTCGTCGCTCCCGTAAAACAGAGGGATGCCTCTTCAAGGCCTGAAATGGCCCGGCAGTGCCAGCCGAAACGAGCCCGTACTTCTGCCAAAAAGGCCTGGCCGTCAACGGCTTCACGAACGGCACTGGTAGCGACGGCACAGACGGGTACGCCGGAAAGCTTTTTCTTCCAGCCTTCCATGGCAGCAAAAGACGCTTCCATTCCGTCAGCCGACAAATGGCGTGTTTCGTCGATGCCCTTCCCGAGCTGGGTTGTTGCCAACTCTTTCGGCGAAAAAGTCCACGTCCCGGGAACTTCCTGCCAACCCGTCATGAGGCGCAGGGAATTGGAGCCAATGTCGATGACGGCATATTTCTGATACTCCATAACGTCTCCTTTCAAATCAAAAAGAGGCCGTCGCACGATACGTGCGGCGCCTCTTTCTGCACTCCGCTATTCAATACTTATCAATCAGCATGGCGAGCGCCGCGGCCGCCGCGTTTTGATTCTGTATTGCGCTTCAAATCCATCAGGCGTTCATCGCTTTCCTTCAGGAATTTGCTGAGCCGGTCTTCAAACGACAGCGAACCTGACGAGCGGCGTGAATCAAAGCCGTTATGCTGGCGGAATTCGTGTTTCTGCCGCATATCGCGTTTCGGGCGGAAATCCTTCTTTTCAGGAGCCGCCTGGGTCTGCTTAATAGACAAGGCGATTTTCCCCTTATCGTCGACAGACAACACTTTGACGCTGACCTTATCGCGAACTTTCAAAAAATCATTTACATCTTTGACATACTCATTAGCGACTTCAGAAATATGTACAAGACCTACTTTCTTATCCGGAAGTTCTACGAATGCGCCAAATTTTGTGATTCCCGTAACGGTACCTTCCATCACACTGCCTACTTCAATTGTCATGCTGTTTTAATTTCCTCCTTGTGATATTCAGCATAGCTGATAAACGTATATGGTCATTATACTCATAATTTCCCAAAAATTCAATTCCCAAAATGGAAGAATCGACAAACTTTTACGGCTTATAAGGGATTTCGTCAGGCTTGGCCAATCCAAATTGTTCCCGTGCTTCTCGTGAGACTTCCTCGGGATCGTTGAGCTTATCATACTGCGCTTTAAGCCGCGTATTTTCATCCCGCAAGAGCTGTTCCTGCTGCAGCGTTTGATTCATATCCTCCCTGATTTCCCAGACTCGGTAGAGCCGGACCCCAATGAGATAAAAACCGACAATAATGATGCCTATGAGAAACAGATTGTACCAGCTCAGCTGCCGAAACCGACTGAACAGACCGGGACGGCGCTTTTGACGAATCCGGCGGCGCTTCTTCCGACGCACAGGCGGCCGATACTCTTTGGACTCCACCCAATCACCCTTTCTAAAAAATGATAGTCTAAGAAAAAATCTTATCCTATAGTATACATGGGTTTGGGAACAAGATAAAGTTTTTTTGTAAAATTCCTTTTAAAATACCGGCAGGTTATATATAATAAAAACACGTATCTTGTATCTTTATCCGAGGGGGAACTATTATGACATACGAAAAAATAACACCGGAAATCATAGAAAAATTGAAATCCATCGTCGGCCCGAAAAATGTCGTCACCGACACGGACGCCATGCAGCCCTATTCCCATGACGAAGTAACCGACCCGGCCTACCACCGGATGCCGGAAGCCGTCGTCTTTGCCGAAAAAGCAGAACAAGTCAGTGCCGTCTTAAAACTGGCCAACGCCTTTCGCTTCCCCGTCGTCCCGCGCGGTGCCGGTACCGGCCTTGCCTGCGGCGCCGTCCCGGAATACGGCGGCATCGTCTTGTCCTTAGAAAAGATGAATAAAATCCTTGAAATCAATCCCGAAGGCCTCTATGCCGTCGTCGAACCGGGCGTACGCACATCGGACCTTCAGGATGCCGCCGAACAGCAGGATCTCTTTTATGCCGGCGATCCCTGCAGTGGGGACTCGTGCTTCATCGGCGGCAATATCGCTACCAATGCCGGCGGCAACCGAGCCGTCAAATACGGGACAACCCGCCACCAGGTATACAGCGTCGAAGTCGTAAATCCTAAAGGCCGCATCGTAACCCTCGGTGCCCGCCTGCAAAAACAGTCGACGGGCTACTCCTTAGACCAACTCATCATCGGCTCAGAAGGCACGTTAGGAATCATTACCAAAGCGACTTTGAAACTGGTCCCCAAGCCGAAATACGCCCTCGATTTACTGGCTATTTTCGACGACCGTAAAAAAGCCATGGGCGTCGTCACAAAACTCATCAAGGCCGGCATTACACCGACCTGCGTCGAATTCATGGACAATATCACTATCAAATCCGTCGAAAAATACCTCAACGAAACGCTTCAAGGCAGCGACAACGGCAACTACATCATCGTCGAAGTCGAAGGGACCAATGAAGACGACCTTGACGACAAAGCCGTCATCCTCGACGAAATCTGCACGGAAAACGGAGCTTCCTCGGTCCTCGTCGCCGACCACAATAAGATTTGGCAGGCCCGCAAGGCCTTTGCCGAAGCCGTCCGTGCCGAAAGCCTCATCGTCTGCAAAGAAGACGTCGTCGTCCCCGTCGATCAGGAATCCCTGCTCCTCGATGAAATCCTGCGCCTTGCCAAAAAGTACAACCTCATTACCCGCATCGCCAGCCACGCCGGCGACGGCAACATCCACCTGAACATCTTAAAAGGCGACGATGAAACCTATGAAGAATGGGATAAACGGGTCAAGGCCAACCAGCAGGAACTGTACGCCTTCATTTATGCCCACGGCGGCCGCCTGTCCGGCGAACACGGCATCGGCTATAAGCGAAAAGCCTTGATGAAAGAATTCACGGATCCCGGAGAACTGGAAATGATGATGGACATCAAACGGGCCCTCGATCCGAACAACATCTTAAACCCCGGAAAGATTTTCGACATCGACGAAAAAGCCTGAGAACCGGCGCCATGGCTATGACTTGCAAAAATCACGACTACCGTGTATAATACAAAACAGAACTGAATAAAACGTATATCTTCAGGGCAGGGTGAAATTCCCGATCGGCGGTACAGTCCGCGAACGCATCAGCGTAGGAGCCATAGGGCTCGTGATTTGGTGAAACTCCAAAACCGACAGTATAGTCTGGATGGAAGAAGATGTGGCGTGCTGCTTTGGCAGCCTGCCTTACATTGCATAGAAAAGCCCTGAGCCGTTATCGGCGCAGGGCTTTCGTTATAAGGAGGTCTTTATTTTGACGACAGAAAAACGTAAATTCAACACCATTGAAGAAGCTATCGAAGAACTGCAGGCCGGTCATATCGTCATCGTCACCGACGATCCGGACCGTGAAAATGAAGGGGACTTCATCTGCGCAGCCCAGTACTGCACGACAGAAAACATGAACTTCATGGCCAGCCACGGCAAAGGCCTGATCTGCATGCCGATGAGCATCGAATATGCCCATAAATTAGGCCTGCCCCCCATGGTCAGCGAAAATACAGATAACCACGAAACGGCCTTCACCGTTTCCATCGACCACGTCGATACGACGACAGGTATCTCGGCTGTCGAACGGGCCCTCACAGCCCGCAAATGCGTCGAAGAATCGGCTCGTCCCGAAGATTTCCGCCGTCCCGGCCACAACTTCCCCCTCATCGCAAAAAGAGGCGGCGTTTTGACCCGAAACGGCCATACGGAAGCAACGGTCGACCTCCTGCGCCTGGCAGGCCTCAAACAAGTCGGCCTGTGCTGCGAAATCATGGCCGACGACGGCACGATGATGCGCACGCCGTCCCTGTGGGAAATTGCCGATAAGTACCACTTAAAATTCATCACCATCCACGATTTGCAGAACTACTGCCGCCGCCACGACAAACACGTCATCCGCGAAGCCGTCGCTAAGATGCCGACCAAGTACGGCGAGTTCAAAATCTACGGCTACATCAACGACCTCACGGGCGAACACCACGTCGCCCTCATCAAGGGTGACATCGGCGACGGCAAGAACCTCTTGTGCCGCGTCCACTCCGAATGCCTCACCGGTGACGTCTTCGGCTCGTGCCGCTGCGACTGCGGTGAACAGTTGGCAGCCGCCCTCAGCCAGATCAACGCCGAAGGCCGAGGCATCTTGCTCTACATGCGCCAAGAAGGCCGCGGCATCGGTCTCATCAATAAGCTCAAAGCCTATGTCCTCCAGGAACAGGGCTACGATACGGTCGAAGCCAACGAAAAACTCGGCTTTGCCCCCGACCTTCGCGAATACTGGATCGGCGCTCAAATGCTGCAGGATATGGGGGCTAAGGAAATCCGCCTCCTGACCAACAATCCGGAAAAGATCTACGGTCTCGAAGGCTTCGGCGTAGAAATCGTCGAACGCGTCCCCATCGAAATGGAACCGCAAAAATTCGATGAATTCTATTTAGAAACCAAGAAGAATAAGATGGGCCACATCCTTCCCCATCTCCACTGATCCTTAGATATACAAAACGGCAGGGATTGCCGATATTTCGCAATCCCTGCCGTTTTTTCTTCCCTTATAACAAGGAAAATTGATCTTTATGATAATCGATGAGTCCGTCTTTTTTCATCTTACTGAGTTCTGCCGATAAGGCGCTGCGGTCGACAGACAGAAAATCTGCCATCTGCTGACGGTTAAAAGGCAGTACAAAGGTGGCCTTTCCCTTGTCCCGGGCCAGATTCGACAAGTAGAGCATGATTTTCTGACGCGTCGAGCGCTGGGTCAAGTAGCGCATCTTTTCTGTAAGGAGTCGATTTTTTTCAGCCATGAGGCCTAGGAGATTTCCCGTAAACTGTGCCTCAGCCGGCGTCAAGAGATGGCCGCCGTGGAGGACATTGGCCACATAGATCTGAATGATGACCGCATCAGAGGCCGCCACGACATCGACCGTCGCCGGCGCCTCGGGAAGACAGGCAAAGGCTTCGCCAAAAAAGAAGCCTTGTGGGATTTGAGACAGAATATTCCGATTGCCCCAATAATCTTCCTGAATGATATGGACCGAACCTTCGAGGACCAGCCCGATATAGGTGACCGGATCTCCGGAATAAAAGAGAAACTCCCCTTTTTTATAGTTTTTCTGCCTGACTTTTAAATCCTGCAAAAGCGGCAGGACATCATCCTTGGCAACGCCGCGAAAAAGAGGCGATTTTTCGATAAGGGAAAGATGTTGTTCCATTAGCAGCACCTCCTGCTGAATAAGTTGGAAAAACAACGGCAATATCCGTCAACATAACGTATACTAACATTATCAACGAAACTGCCGATGGAGGAAATGACTATGATACGTAAAATTATACAAATTGATCAAGAAAAATGCAATGGCTGCCGTGCCTGTGTCGACGCTTGTCACGAAGGAGCCATCGTCATGGTAGGCAGCAAGGCTCAGCTCATGCGCGACGATTACTGCGACGGCTTAGGCGACTGCCTTCCCAACTGCCCTACCGGGGCCATCACCTTCGTCGAACGCGAAGCCGCTGACTACGACGAAGAAGCCGTTAAAAAGAACATGGCCGCCCAGGGCCGTGTCTATAAAGGGCGCTGCCCCGGAAGCGAAGCTCATGCCGTAACCCCGGAAGCTGCCAAAGAATCCCGTCAAGGAGACAGTTCACAGCTCCGTCAATGGCCGGTCCAGCTCAAACTCGTCCCGCCTCATGCCCCTTACTTTAACGGCGCCCGTCTCTTGATTGCTGCCGACTGTACAGCCTATGCTTATGCCCGTTTTCACGACGATTTCATCAAGGGCCATATCACCCTCATCGGCTGTCCTAAGCTCGATGACATCGACTATTCCGAAAAACTGACGGAAATCATTCGCCAGAACGCCATTCAAGACGTCACTGTCGTCCGCATGGAAGTCCCCTGCTGCCGAGGCCTGGAAATGGCCGTAAAAAAAGCGCTGGATCAGAGCGGTAAATCCCTTGACCTTCAGGTCAAAGTCATCAGTCCCGACGGAAGGATAACGGCCTGACCGATAACGCTATATATAGACAAAAAGATGCTGCCGCAAGTGCGACAGCATCTTTTTTGGTTAAACGTTCCATTCTTCTTTCAGTGTGGATAAACACATGAACGTCTGCGAAGAAGCGACCGTCGGAATTTCATTCAGTACCTGCATGAGGAAATGTTCCAAATCATCCGGTGTCTTTACGAGCACTTTTAACAAGTAATCGAAGGCGCCGACGACGTGATGGCATTCCAACACTTCAGAATACTGAACGATTTTCGCACGGAAATCCTCGTCATCGCCCGACCGTTCCAGGTTGACCATAATGAAGGCGGTCACGTTGTATCCCGTCTTGCGGCGGTTTATCTTCGCACCGTAGCCTTCAATGATGCCGTTGTGTTCCATCTTACGAATTCGTTCGGCAACGGCGGGAATGGACAAGCCGACAACTTTACTTATTTCTGTTGCCGATGCTTTTCCATTTCGTTTCAAAATCATTAAAATCTTGTCATCAATATGATCCATCTGCCAATACTACCCTCCATAGCTTTAAAATCTATTATACCTATATTATCTTACAAAGATCGCAAAAAGTAAATAGACTTAAAGTTATTAATTATTTATTCACTATACTTTTTACTTCTATGGAAGTCTTTTTATTCTGAAATATGAAAATCAGCATTTAGATCAGAGAAATGATCTCGGAATCCGGGTGTCATATAAATGGCATTATCCGTTCCGGTAATTTCACAGTCCACACCTTCCATACTGTGGACCAAGTCAAGGCCTTTCTGGGGCCCCAAGACGAAGACGATGGTCGTCAGCATATCACTGAGCATGCCGGCATGGGGCACGGACCCATCGATAACGATAGAGTCGCTCATGACACCGGACTGAGCCGGATAACCCGTACGAGGGTCAAAGATGTGATGGTAGCGGACACCGTCTTGGATGAAGTAGCGTTCATAATCACCGGACGTGGACAAGGCCTGGTTTTCAATGGCGACGATGCCCAAAAAGTCCTGGTTATTATCCGATCGGGGATGCTTGATACCGATGTTCCACGGCTTTCCCTTGGTCGTCTTGCCGACGGCATACATCGAGCTGGCCCCGAGGTTGATGAGACCGCTTTCAATGTGGTGCTTTTCGTAAATCTTGCGGATTTCATCGACGGCATAGCCCTTGGCGACACCGCCGAGGTCGATGGCCATCCCCGGTTTTGCCAGCATGACGCTGTGGTCTTCCGGCCGCAGGAGGATGTCTTTATAATTGACCTTCATCAAGGCCCGGGAGACCTCTTCCGGCGACGGCACATGCTGGTCGGCATTGCCGATATGCCACAAGTTGGTCATGACCCCAATGGTGATATCCCATTCGCCCTGACTCTTGGCCGAATAGTCCTTGGCGTATTCAATCATTTCATAAATAGCCGGATCTACCTTTACATAGTCCTTACCGGCAGCGGCATTGATGCGGCTGACATCGCTGTCTTCATTTTGACCGGCCAATTTATCTAAGACAGCCAGCCGCTCGAAGCCTTCATCAACGGCTTCTTTCGCCTCCTCCCCGGTCGCCCGGAGAGAGACCGACGTATCCATGGCGACGCCGCTCCTATCAAAAGAAGACTCCGGATGCAAGGTGCATCCGGAGCTGCTTAATACGATGAGGAACGCCATGGTGAGAAGAACCCATACATACCGTTTCTTACCCATCTATTAACCTACTTTTTCTTCTTTCTTGAAAGAACCTTTGATCATTTCATTGATAGCGCCTGTCGGACACTTGGTCATGCACGTAGCGTTGTCGCAGTTGTGGCAGACAGCCTGGTTGACGACGGCCAAATGGTCGACGATCTTGATAGCGCCTTCTTCCTGATGAGAGCAGTTACGCATGCAGGAACCGCAGCCGATACACATGGCTTTACAGTTCTTCATGGCAGCAGCGCCAAAATCTTTGGAGCTGCAGCTGATGGCAACTTTGGCACTGATCGGCAGCAATTCGATGACGTGGTTCGGGCAAATGGAAGCGCATTTGCCGCAGCCCGTGCAGAGACGTTTGTCGATAACCGGCAGTCCGTCTTCACCCATGTGCATAGCACCGAAGGGGCAGGAACGGGTGCAGTTACCAAAACCTAAACAACCGAATTTACAGAACTTCGGACCCTGCTGAACGATTTTAGCAGCAGCGCAGTCATGAACACCTTTGTATTCATAAGCCAGTTTTGCGATGCCATTGCCGCCGCGGCATTTGACATGGGCAAATTTCGGTTCCGTAGCTTCCGCAATTTTACCGGTCAATTTAGCGACGATTTCAGCAACTTCTGCCTTACCGGGAACGCAGAGGTTCGGCGCAACATCGGGATCAAGGACGACAGCTTCTGCATATTTTGCACAGCCGGCAAAGCCACAAGCACCGCACTGACCTTGAGGCAGTGCTTCTTTTACTTCGCCGATAAGGGGATTTTCTTCCATAGCGAATTTCTTATCCGCACTTGCAAGGATAAAACCGAATACAAGGCCGATACAAACCATGACGACGACGGCCATGATCGCAATAAATGAGTAATCCATAATCAGTTTTCAACTCCTTTTGCCTTAAATCATGCCGGAGAAGCCAAGGAAAGCCAACGACATCATGCCTGCAAGGACAAAGGCGATCGGTGTCCCCTTCATAGCATGAGGGATATCGGCAAAATCCATTTTTTCACGGCAGCTTGCCATCAGGATAAGGGCAATGGCGAAACCAATGCCGGCACCGACAGCGAAGATGATGTTTTCGAGGAAATTATAGCCACTGGTAACACTGATGACCGGGACGGACAGAACGATACAGTTCGTCGCAATCAGCATGAGGTAAATCCCCCACATGTTATACAGTGTCGGAGACTGTTTCTTGATGATGATTTCCAACAGCTGTACGAAACTTGCAATCAAGATAACGAAGGAAATCGTCCGTAAGAAGGTCAGGTTAAGCGGAACGAGGACCCAGTTGTACAGACTCCAAGCTAAGATGGTACTCAAGGTGATAACGGCCGTAACAGCGAAACCCATCCCGACCGAAGCGTTCAAGTTTTTCGAAACGCCGAAGAAGATACACAAGCCGAGGAACTTGGTCAATACGAAGTTGTTAATCAAGACAGCCCCGATAAACAGCGTAAAGTATTCCATTATCCTTCACTCCCTTTCAGTTGTCTCTGTCTTTCAACACGTTCATTCCAAATCTTGAAGCCAGCCATGATGAAACCGATCAGCATGAAGGCTCCAGGCGGCAGTGCCATGATCAGAGCCGGCTGGTAAGACGGACCGAATACTTCGAGACCAAAGAAGGTGCCGTTGCCGATGACTTCACGGATGCAGGAAATGATGAACATAGCAATGGTGAAGCCCATGCCCATGCCCATGCCATCGAGGAAGGAAACGACGACGCCGTTTTTCGATGCGACCGATTCAGCACGAGCCAAGATGATAGCAAATACGACGACCAAGTCGAGGTATACACCGAGGGCTTTGTACAGATCAGGAGCATAAGCCTGTAAGAACAGCTGTACACAGGTTACGATCGTAGCGATACACGTAATATAAACCGGAATACGTACTTTTTTGTTGATCAATTTATGAATGATCGAAACGACGACGTTGTTGGCGGTGATAACGAACCATACCGTAAAGCCCATGGTCAAACCGTTGACGATGCTCGTCGTTACAGCAAGGCCCGGGCACAGGCTCAAGGCCAAGACGAAGTACGGGTTTTCTTCAATAATGCCTCTAGTAAAGATTTTCCAAAGATTCATTATTATTTACCCCCCATCTGTGCTGCTTTTTCAACAGCCTCTTTAACGCCCAAGGTGAAGGCACGGGAAGAAATCGTTGCACCAGTCAAAGCCTGGATCTTATCTTTTGCGCTTCTGTCCTTTGTGACTTCAAGACCGGCAATTTTCTTGCCTTTAAACTGATCTTTGAACGGAGACTTTGCGCCTTTGTCACCAAGACCCGGTGTTTCATTGGCTTCGAGGACCGTGTAGTCCATAACCGTACCGTCCATGGATACAGCCGTCAAAAGCTTAATCGGACCGCCGTATCCTTTCGGAGCCGTCGGAATGATGTAAGCGACTTTCTGGCCGCCTTTTTCAGCAATAAACGTATCTTCTTCGCCCTGTACAGGAACGAATTTGTCAGCATCGGGAACGAGGGTCTTCATCGAATCCTGTTTCATCTGTTCTGCTTTTGCCGTAGCAATCGGGCCGGTGATGAAGAAAACGACACCGATAATGCAACCGGAAACAAGGCAGGTAAGGATAAGGTTCATTGCGACCTTAAAGATCCCGCTTTCGTTTTTGTCTGCCATTTTATTTAGCCCCCTTTGTCTTTACCGCACCAAAGACAGTCGGTTTAACCAAACGGTCAATGAGCGGAGTCAAGGTATTCATGAGCAAGATGGAGTAGCAAACCCCTTCAGGATAACCGCCGAGTACACGGATCAAAACCGTAATGAGGCCGCAGCCTAATGCGAAGATGACCTGACCTTTAACGGTAATCGGAGCCGTGACCATATCGGTTGCCATGAAGAAAGCACCAATGATAAGGCCGCCTGCCATCATCTGGAAGAGGGCAACGTTGGCACTGCCGTATACAGCACCGGTGAGGATACCGACGGTGGCGATCATGACGACCGGAACCTGCCAGTTAACATAGCCTTTGTAAATCAGCCATAAGCCGCCGAGGATGAGGAGAACCGTAGAGGTTTCACCGAGGGAACCGTTACGGAAACCGAAGAACAGGCTCTGGTAAATGCTGCTCCAGTCATTCGTACCGAAAAGCTGGAACAGGGCATCGGAACCGCCGTGTTTGAAAACGTTCAAAGGAGTTGCACCGGCAACGCCGTCGATGACCGTACCGTTGACCTGTGTCCAGGTGGTCATAGCCACCGGCCAGGAAACCATCAGGCCTGCACGACCGACGTGAGCCGGGTTGAAAATATTGTAGCCGAGGCCGCCCATAGCTTGTTTACAGACGACGATAGCCAAGAAAGAACCGACGATGCTCATCCACCAAGGAAGGCTCGGAGGACAGGTCATAGCCAACAGAAGGCCCGTGATGACAGCAGAGCCGTCGGTAATGGTGATGCGTTTGTGCATCGCCTTTTCCCATAAGAATTCAAAGATAACAGCCGAGACAATTGCGACGATGATATTGACGAGAGCATTGACACCGAAATAGTAAACGCCGAACGCAGCAGCCGGTACGAGAGCGGCAACAACATTCCACATGATTTTAGGAATCGTTTCGTTACAGCGAACATGCGGTGAAGATGCTACGGTAAGTTTGATTTCCTGCATGTCTTTAGCATCCTTTCCATTTGTTTGTCCTTTAGCTTCTGGACTCATGATATCCCTTCTTCCAATTAGTTATTGGCTTTCTGTGCTTCTGCTTTCGCCTGCGCTTCGCGCTGCATTGCTTTGCACTGACCTTTTGCATTGCGGATATACTGGACAATATTGCGTTTTGCCGGGCAGGTATAAACGCAGCTGCCGCATTCAACACAGTTCATGACGCCGTATTCCATGCATTTATCCCAAGCCTGGCAGGACGAGAAGATGCTGAGCTGACTCGGAACGAGGCCCATCGGACATGCTTCTACGCAGCGGCCGCAGCGGATACACGGAGATTCTTCGCCGGCCTGGCATTTTTCCGGAGAGAGTGCCAGGATACCGGACGCACCTTTGGTAATCGGTACATCGAGCTGATACTGGGCGAGCCCCATCATCGGGCCGCCGGCAATCAGGCGATCCGGTTTTTCGGTAAAGCCGCCGCAGTAGTCGATAACTTCCTGGAAGGTAGTACCAATGCGAAGACGGAGGTTTTTCGGTTCTTTGATGCAGTCACCCGTAACGGTCGTAAGGCGTTCGATGAAGGGAATACCCTGACAGACAGCATCGGTGATAGCGATGACGGTGCCGACGTTGCTGACGACGCAGCCGACGTTCATCGGGAGTCCGCCCGGTTCTACCTGACGGCCCGTGCAGGCTTCGATCATCATTTTTTCAGCACCCTGAGGATACTTGGTCTTGCAGGCAACAACCGTAACTTCGGGAATATCTTTGAAAGCTTCGGTCAGGTTCTGGATGGCTTCCGGTTTATTGTCTTCGATTCCGATGAAAGCCGTTTTAATTCCGAGCACTTTCATGCAGATCTGGACACCTGTTACGAGTTTGTCCGTCGTTTCCTTTTCTACCATCGCACGGTAGTCACAGGTCAGGTACGGTTCGCATTCGGCGCCATTGACGATGAAAGTATCAACCGGTTTGTTCGGAGCCAGTTTGACATGAGCCGGGAAGGTAGCACCGCCGCAGCCGACGACGCCAGCTTTTTTGATGAGTTCCAGGATTTCTTTGCTGTCGAGCTGTTTCCAGTCGTGAGCTTCGGGAAGTCCTTCAACCCATTCATCCTTACCATCCGCTTCAATGACGACAGCCATGCACTGAACCATCATGTTGTGCGGCATCGGCGCAACTTTGATGACTTTGCCGGACGTAGATGCATGAATGTCGGCATGCAAGAATGCGTCACTGGTCCCGATAAGCTGTCCCTTTTTAACCATATCGCCAACTTTGACGGTCGGTGTACAGGGGGCACCAAAGTGCTGGCTCATGGGAATGACGACTTGAGCCGGTACTGCCGGGGTTTCTATGGCTTTATCTTTTGCATAGATCTTGCCATCGTCAGGATGGACCCCACCTCGTTTAAAGGTATTCAACATCAAAAATCACCTCATTATTATATAATGAAAAATAATAAAAACATGAATCATGCTTCCAATCGCTTACATTATATCATTATGTAGCGTATTATTCAATGTGAAAATCGGAGCAAAGTTTCACATTTAACTTATTTTTATGATATGCAATGCGAAAGAAAAAGAAGTCCAAAGTCGTCCGAATTTAAAAAGATATTTTGGTTTACATTTCTTCATACAACACCTATTTTGCATAGTATAAATGGCCATTTTATGGGATTTTCAAGGATGTGGAATAACAAATAAATAGTTTACAAACCCTTTTTCAAAGGTCGTAATTTATCACATTTTTAAAGAAAACAACGTTTTGATATATGCTCCGCGAGGCACATATATTATGTATATTATATTCATATATGACATGATACCCCATAGCGGTTGTATCTTTATACCGTGCATCCCGAAAATAGAATGGCCGCGCAGAATTTATACGATATTTGCAAGATTCATGAAAATATACAACACGTAAAAAGGACGTCCCTAAAAGAGACGTCCTTTTTACAATGACAAGCATATTGCTTTATTATTTTTTCAAGCCGAGGGCCGCTTTAATAAGGCCGTTGAACAAGGGATGCGCCTTGGTCGGGCGGGATTTAAATTCCGGATGGAACTGGCAGCCGACGAACCAGGGATGATCCTTGATTTCGATGATTTCGACCAAACGGTCATCAGGGGACGTACCGGACAAGATCAGGCCGGCATTGACCATTTCCGTACGGTACTTATTGTTGAATTCCCAGCGGTGACGATGGCGTTCATAAATGAGGTTGGCATCGTATACTTCCTGAGCCTTCGTACCATCCACCAGCTTGCAGGGATAGAGGCCGAGACGCATGGTTCCGCCTTTTTCCGAAATATCAACCTGGTCCGGCATGAGGTCGATGACCGGGAATTCAGCGTCTTCACAGAATTCTGACGACGTAGCCCCTTTGAGGCCGACGACGTTACGGGCAAATTCCATAACAGCACACTGCATCCCCAGGCATAAGCCGAGATAAGGAACCTTATTTTCACGGGCATACTGGACAGCGCGGATTTTACCTTCGATGCCGCGGTTGCCGAAGCCGCCGGGAACGACGATGCCGTCTATCCCTTTAAAGACTTCTTTCATCGTAAGTTTCGGGTCTTCCAAGGTTTCCGAATCGATCCAGTGGATATTGACCTTGGCTTTATTGGCGATGCCGGCGTGATTCAAGGCTTCGGCAACGCTGAGGTAGGCATCGTGAAGGGCGACGTATTTACCGACTAAGGCAATTTCCAACGTCTTTTCGGTATTGTAGATCGATTCGACCATCTTCTTCCAGTCTTCCATGTCGCAGGGACGGTTGGGCAGGTCGAGTTTTTCCAAAACGATGCGGTCCATCCCTTCTTCCGACAAGAGGAGCGGAACTTCATAGATGCTGTTCAAGGTCTTGTTTTCGATGACGGCATCTTTATCGATGTCGCAGAACAGGGCCAATTTATCTTTCATTTCATCCGACAAGGCCCGTTCCGTGCGGCAGACGATGATATCCGGCTGAATCCCGATGCTGCGCAATTCCTTTACGCTGTGCTGGGTCGGCTTGGTCTTCAATTCACCGGCAGCGCCGATATACGGAACGAGGGTGACGTGGATGTACAAGACGTCGTTGCGGCCGACTTCCTTCTTGATCTGACGAATAGCTTCCAAGAAAGGCAGGCTTTCAATGTCACCGACGGTACCGCCGATTTCCGTAATGACGATATCGGCATTGTCGTCGTCGCCGACGCGATAGACGCGGTTCTTGATCTCATTCGTAATGTGCGGAATGACCTGTACCGTATGGCCCAGATAATCACCGCGCCGTTCTTTCTGAAGAACGGACCAATAGATTTTACCGGTCGTGACGTTGGAGTTCTTTCCGAGGTTGATATCGATGAAGCGTTCATAGTGGCCGAGATCAAGGTCCGTTTCGGTACCGTCGTCGGTGACGAAAACTTCACCATGCTGATAAGGGCTCATCGTGCCCGGGTCAATGTTAATATAAGGGTCAAACTTCTGGATTGTAACCTTGTAGCCGCGGTTCTTCAGCAACCGGCCTAAGGAAGCCGCTGTAATGCCTTTCCCTAACGAAGAAACGACGCCGCCTGTTACAAAGATATATTTAGCCATATTTCCTCCCTGTCGAGCTTCTGCCCACTACGAATCAAAATCCATTCCATAACTTATCAGTTTATTATATTACATTTTTTCAGGAGCAGAAACCCCTAAAATAGCCAGGCTGTTGGCAATGGTAATGCGTACAGCCGTAACCAAGGCCAGACGTGCTTTTTCCAAATCCTTGTCTTCTTGAATAATACGGCAATGATTATAGAAAGCATGGAACAAGCTGGCCAGTTCGTGAACGAAATGAGCGATACGGTGCGGTGCCCGTTCACGAGCCGCATTCTGGATTTCTTCCGGGAACGCAGCCATTTTCTTGATCAACTCCAATTCATATTCATTGGTCAAGGTATCCCATTTGACGTCGGACCAGTCGCTGTCTATGTCGGCACCGGCTTCTTTAGCCTGACGATAGATGCTGTAAATCCGAGCGTGAGCATACTGGATATAGTAAACGGGATTTTCATTGCTGTGTGATTTAGCCAAATCCAAATCGAAATCGAGCTGCGTATCGAGAGACCGCATGATGAAGAAGTAGCGAGCTGCATCGGTGCCGACTTCTTCGATGAGTTCATTTAAGGTAATGGCCTGACCGGTACGCTTGCTCATCTTAACTTGCTGTCCGTCTCGGAAAAGGCTTACCATCTGCAGTAAAAGGACTTCCAATTGGGCTGTATCATAGCCAAGGGCTGCCATGGCGGCCTTGACGCGGGCGACGTAACCGTGATGGTCGGCACCCCAAATATTGATCATGGTCTTAAAACCCCGATCGTACTTATTCTTATGATAGGCAATATCGGCAGCCAAATAGGTCGGAACACCGTTATCACGAATGACGACGCGGTCCTTATCATCGCCGTAATCGGTCGACTTCAGCCACAAGGCACCGTCTTTCTCATAGATTTTCCCCCGCCCCTGCAGAACATCGCAGGCCGCCTTGATGGCGTCCGGATGGAGCGTCCGTTCGCTGAACCAATTGTCATAAGAAACGTTGAAGTGTTCCAAATCCCGCTTAAGGGCCTTCAGCTTTTCGACATAGGCCCGGTCTTTAAACAAGTCAAGCCGTTCTTCTTCCGGCATGTCGAGGTATTTATCGCCGTCTTGATCAATAATGGCCTGAGCCGTTTCAATGATGTCGTGGCCGTGATAACCATTTTCCGGAATTTCAGCCGGACGACCCAAGAGTTCCAGGTACCGAGCATTGACCGACGCCGCCAAATTATTCATCTGGTTGCCGGCATCATTGATATAGTATTCAGACTGGACGTTATACCCGGCTGCCCGCAGGAGATTGACCAAGGTACTGCCATAGGCGGCACCGCGGCCATGGCCGACGTGGAGCGGTCCCGTCGGATTGGCGCTGACATATTCGACTTGGACCGAATCGTCCTCACGCAAAGGAGCATGGCCGTAAGCATCGCCGGCGGCCAGGATTTGTTTCAGCGTATCGTAAATGACGTCGTTCTTTAAAAAGAAATTTATGAAGCCGGCTCCGGCGATTTCAGCTCGTTCCAGCCAGGGATAATCCATTTCATCGACAATGGCCTGGGCAATGAGTTTCGGAGCTTTATGGGCAACGCGGGCCGACTGCATGGCAATATTGCTGGCAAAGTCGCCGAACTCTTTCTGCGGCGGCACTTCCAAGGCAACACTCGGATAATCACCGGCCGGAAGCGTCCCTTTATCCATGGCCTTATTCAAGGCTTCCGTAATTCCCTGCTTCAATAAATCCTTCATTTCCATTACGCTTTATCCTCCTGCACAGTTATGGTTAATTGAGTATACATGGAACTGATATCTTCAATATGGACGTCATAGCCCAGGTAAATCGTACCGATACCATCCTGAAGATCGGTACGGCATTCATAGGTTTTCATCTTCACGTCAAACGTGCCAACCGGTGTTTCATACTGGGAGTAGGTTACCTTTCCCTTATGAAATTCCTGCCGCTGGCGAAGTTTCCCCAGACGCAACAATAAGACGGACCCTCCGGGTAAGACCTTGATGACCGTCGTAACGCCTTTCATTTCCGTCAGTTCGCTTTCTTCGTAGACGATATACTGGGTACCGTCTTTGATATAATACTTACCTTCAGAAACGAGCTCTATTTTCAGCTCTTGCCCTTCCGGGTCGCGTTGGATACTCTGTACACTTACTAAGACAGGTTTCAATGTATTCCACCTTTCCTATCACCAATCCAATGTTACTATTATATATCAAGTGCCGGGAAAAAGAAACACTTTTTTTCATTTCATTTCAATGAGGGTCGGCCAATATTTTTTAGGCATGAAATTGCGGCGCAAGGCCTCATTTTTTCGCGAAGGAATGGCGATCGTGCGGTAATAATTCTGCCAAACCCGTTCAATGGCCAGCTCATCATCTGACAATTCCGGTTCCGCCTGTACATCGGGAATCGTCACCATGACGGGCTTTTCCCGGTCGTAATAGACACCAAACCCCCGGCCCGTATCGTGGAGAACCCAGCGTTCGCCCGGAAGGCGGCGGACAAAGTGCGGTGCCATGACCGGAATGACGCAGCACGTCGGCTTTAACCGACAGTAAAGCATGCCGTCGGACAATTCCTGAAAGCGGGCCAGTCCCAAGAGTTTATGGCGCTCATTACCCGTCTTCCGTGCCCATTGGCAGACCGTCCAAATATCGGCCTCGCTGCGGTGATTGAGAAATGTCCCTTTATAATAAAAAGCCTTCCGCAAATAGCCCAGTAAGATCATCCCACCTTTTTTCGGTTCCGACAAAAAGGCATAGTAGAAATAATGACAGGCCTTGGGGCCGCATTGCCGCAAAAGGCCGTCGAGGATGCGTTGTGCCTTGACGTCATCAGTCGTAACAAAGCGTGACTCGGAAAAGAGTGAGGCCTCCTCGGCTTCCAAACAGATATCCTCGATCTGCTCCACGCCGTCATGCCAGCCGTCAAAGACGGCCGACAGGTACCCGAAAAAACTTCCATCGTAAGTATATATCATAGCATTGCCTCTAAAATAAACTCATGGGCTCGTAAGCAGACGGCTGCTTCTGTCCCGATAAGAGCATCCTTCGGACATAGGCCGGATCCGTCGAAAGGCCGTAGTACTTCCCCTTGCAGGTAATAAAATAGCGGGCCCTTTTTAACACGACGCCTAAGCGCTTCAGACTGTCATAAGACAGGAAGGCCTGACGGCGGGCAGCGCAGATACGGCGGGCTGAAACGACGCCGATGCCGGGCACGCGAAGCAAATCATGGTATGAAGCCCGATTGACTTCAAGAGGGAAAACTTCCGGATGGCGCAGGGCCCAACAAGCTTTCGGATCGAGATCCAAATCGAAGTTTGGAACCTCATCGGTCAAAATTTCTTCGACGTTAAACTGGTAAAACCGCATCAACCAATCGGCCTGATACAGTCGGTGTTCCCGAAGAAGGGGCGGCTCTGCAATAGCCGGCAGATTGGAACCCGTCACGGCCGGCACATAGGCCGAATAATAGACGCGCTTCATATCGACCTTGTCATACAAGGCCTGGCTGAGGCGCAGGATTGTCCGGTCGCTGTCCGGCGTCGCCCCGACGATGAGCTGTGTCGTCTGGCCGGCCGGCACAAAGGACGGCACCTTCTTGTACCGTTTCTTTTCATCACGCCACTGATCGATGCCTTCACGGATATGCCCCATGGGAACGAGGATATTCTCTTTGGTCTTCTGCGGTGCCAAGAGTTTTAAACTCGACGAGGACGGCAGTTCGATATTGACACTCAAGCGATCGACGTAACGGCCTAGTTCTCGAATCAAAGCCGCACTCGTACCGGGAATGCCCTTCATGTGGATGTAGCCGTTAAACTTCTTCTCTTCCCGCAAGATCCGCGCCGTCCGGATCAACAATTCTGTCGTATAGTCCGGTGAACGATAGACACCGGAGCTGAGGAACAGCCCTTCAATATAGTTGCGCCGGTAAAAGGCAATGGTCACATCGGCGATTTCTTCCGGCGTCAAAATAGCCCTTTTTGCGTCGCGGCTGACAGCATTGACACAGTAGGCACAGTTGTAGATGCAGTGATTGGTCATGAGGATCTTTAAGAGGGATACACACCGTCCGTCTGACGACCAGGTGTGACAAATGCCGCAGGCCGCCGCATTTCCGATGCCGCCGGCCTTATTCGCTCTGTGGCTGCCGCTCGATGAGCAGGACACATCATATTTCGCCGCATCGCTTAAAATATGTAATTTTTCTTCGATTCGTTCCCAATCCACAATCCGCTCGCCTCCTCGTGCAGCTGCAGCCTTCTATAGGTTTAAAAGAGACTGCCCGACGAAAGCATGGGCTTTCTCAAGCAGTCCCCTTGTCCATTATAAATTCAAACCTTCACGCAGTTTTTCAAATATCTTCTGTTCGTCTTCCGTCAAATCACGGCCCAAGTCGATGTGCAGCTCTTCGCCGTTGCTGCGGGCTTTGTCCTGTTCGTGCTTGTCACCGCTTTTGGCACTGTCGTCACGAATGATCATCGTACCACCTCCTATCGTATTTTTTCCATTATACCACATTGGCCTGCCCTCCTAAAAGGCAGACAACGGCATTTTTCGAAAAAATGTTCGCATTAGTAAAGAAAAAAAGCTGCCCGCTATGAAACGGACAGCCTATGAGTCAGCAAGCAGCCCAAAAATCTTTCTTCATAATGGGACAGCTCGTTTATCAACTTTTAGAGTAAGGTTTTCGGATCGGGATACTGTTCGATGCTTTCTGCCATTTTATCGGCTAATTCATCCATCAGGCATTCCTGGTCGTCATGGAGAGACGACTTCAAGTCCATCGTCGGTTCGAGGAGTTCGCAGCATTTAAATTCATTTTCTACGTAATCAGCCATGGTCTTATACGCAGCCGAAGCCCAGCTGTGGCAGGCGACGATTCCGATAGTGCGTTTCTGGAACATGAGGGTCTTCAAGTCGTGAAGGAAGCTTTCCATGGGCAGGAAGAGGTTCAGGTTGTACGTCGGTGCCGCCAGAATCAGATGGCTGTATTCCCAAGCCTTGGCCGTAATGTAAGAAGCATGGATTTTGGCAACGTCGTACATGCGGATATCACGAACGCCGCGGCGGCTCAATTTATTCGCCAACACGCAGGCAGCTCGTTCCGTATTGCCGTAAATCGAAGAGAACGCGATGACGACACCCTTCTTTTCCGGTACGTGCTGTGCCCAATGGAGGTGCTTATCAACGATGTACTTGATGGTTTCAGGCGTACGGAAGACGAAACCGTGGAGCGGGCAAATGAAGTCAATCTGCAGCTTAGAAGCTTTTTTGAGGACGTTCATGACCTGCGGGCCATATTTTCCGACGATGTTGACATAGTAGCGGCGGGCTTCATCGAGGTAGTTTTCTTCAAAGTCAGCCTGGTCGGCAAAGACGTTGCCGACAGTACCAAAGTGACCAAAGGCGTCGGCGCTGAACAGGAAATGATCCGTTACTTCATACGTCATGATGACTTCCGGCCAGTGGACCATAGGAGCTTTGATGAACTGCAGTGTATGCTTGCCCAACTTCAGCTGATCGCCTTCGTTAACGGTCATATAGCGATCCGGCATGGGAGTGCGGAAGAACTGTTCAAAAAGCTTAAATGTCGACGGCTGACCGACGATTTTAGCTTCCGGGTATTTTTCCAAGAGAGCCAATGCCGAGCTGGCATGATCCGGTTCCATATGCTGGAGGACGAAATAGTCCAGTTTCCGACCTTTGAGCAAGTATTCTACATCTTCAAGAAATTCATCACGGCAGGATTTATCCATAGCATCGATGAGGCACGTCTTTTCATCATCGATAAAATAGGTATTGTACGAAATACCTTCCGGAATCGGGAAAATCCGTTCAAATAATGGCGTCCGGAAGTCGTTGCATCCCATCCAATAGATACCGTTTTTAATTTCTTCTACACAATGCATATATGTATAACCTCCTTAAATAGTACCAGCACATCTATGCTGTAACGTCAATTATCACGTTCCTATCATACCATCTTTTCGATAAATAGGAAATACTTTAAATGAAAAAACTTACCAAAAACATCTATTATTTATTAGTTTTATCTGTTTCTTGTGATTCGTCACTGTCAGAAGCCGAATCACGTCCGGACGACTGGCGGCTCTTAGATGCATCGGAACGAGAATCACGGTCCGATTCTTTTTCCTCGTCTTCCGTCGAGGACTTACTCTTTTGTTCCGATTCAGCCGCATCACTGCGCTGTCTTTCGGGAGCAGTACTCCGGCTCACGGCCGGGGCGGAATCACCGATGGACTCCGCTTCGGACACGACGCTGTTAATGAGCTGTTCCAAGACATCGCGGTCAGCCTGAGACAAGTCGGTATTGCCGCTGAGCATCTCCCTTGCCTGCTGGGCCAGGCTTTGGGCCTGGGAACGGGCCGAACTGCCGCTGACTGCCCCATTGCGGTACTGCCGTTTCAAATTGCGCAGTTCGTTTGAAATCTCGCTGGCTTTGCTGCGAATCCGAGCTGCAGCCAATTCTCCACTGCGCTGTTTCCGAGCGTCCGCTTCCTGCATCTTGCGATCTTCTTCACGATTTTCCAACAGTTCTTCCTGCTGCTGTTCGGCCACTTTATCAAGCGATGCCGTCGTAACATGAGTGCCGACGTAGTATTCATACCCCATGTACCCCAAAATGACGATGGGAACACAGAGGAGCATCATTTCAAACCGGCGCATCTGGGCTGCCCGCTTCCAGCTGATGACGCTTTTGCGGCGATGTTCCATAATAAGGACGATGATTAAAATCAGTCCGATTAAGAACAAGGCCATATAGATGAAGAGTTTATGCCAAACCGTCGCCTGCAGGCTTATCGTAGACGGCTGGGAATCCGACAGCTGCCACAAATAGGTACTGGCCTGGTCATCGGCTTTGGTGCTGTTGCTGGTAACCTGCGTCCCCGACGGGAAGGAAACCATATATTCCAAGTCGACACCGTTTTCCGGCATGGCCGCGCCCAGACGAAGGTTTTGAATGCTGTTGGCATCGAAATTATAATTGATATAATACGTCGAAGCAAACAGGCCGTCATGGGTCTTATGGACGATATGGTCGACGGAACTGCGGCTGGCGCCGTCATTGGTAATGGTCTTCATGGCCCGAAAGCCTTCACCGTTATCATTACTATAATCCATGATGGTATAATTGCGCTTTTGGAACTCATCGGCATCGGCCTTCAAGCTCTGCTGCCCTTCTGCCGTAGCCGACACTTTCAAAACATCCTGCGTTTCACTGCCGTCGTCATGAATGATGGTCTGCGCCCGAAATCCTGATAAGAGGAAAAATGCAGCCAACAGCATAACGGTCATAGCCAGTTTGGCAATCTTTGAATACCCTTTCATAAACTCCTCGCTTTCTGTCACTCTTCTTTTGGCGGTACCATCCCGGAATCGACAAGATGCGGCCTATCAAACAGGGAACGTCCGGCCTTATCAGCCCGAGCTTTGTCCATAGCAGCCGCGTTACTGAGCTGCTCTAACGGAACGCCGTTGACAAAAATCCCTTCGATGACGCCTTCTCCCCGCTTGATGCGGATACTGGCGATGATACTGTCATCGGTGCGAAGGCTGTAGATACCGTCGGCCATTTCCGGAGACAGGCGGTAGCGATCAAATCCAACTTGAAACTGAACGCGGCCATCCGCATAAGAAACGACCTCAGCCCGCATGTAATCGCTGCCGGAATCGGGTTTAGAGTCCGACGCCCCTTCCACTTTCATGAGTCCCGACGCATCGCGCGAGATGGCGACGTAAATTTGCTGACCGACTTCAGGCGGCGTTTCATCGAGCCACTGCGTCGTATCTTCCGGGAATACAACGCGAACATAATCGGTCCCAAAGGTAGAGATTTCTAGCCGCGGCACAGCACGCCACTGGTAAGGAATCCCGTCGACAGAAATATTATGCCAGCGCCAGCCGACATAAGCCAGTGCGGCAAATTGAATCAATACGACTAACCCGAAGACAATCCAGCGATGACGGCCTTCCGGCGAAAAAGAAAGATGTATGCCCTGCAAAGGCGGTGAAAATTTCATTCCGACTTGCCTCCTTGATGGGACCATGGCGACTGGGTAAAGTGTTTTTTGCGTTTCGGTTCCGGTTTCATATGACTCCACGGCGACTCCGTAACTGCCGGCGATTTTTCTTTGGTCTTTTCCTGGGAAACGGCCATCTGCTGCGGCACGGCTTCCGTCGTTTCACGAATAACCTGACGAGGCGGCACGAAGTCATTTCCCGTGCTTTCAGCCGGTACGGACAGGGTGAATACCATCGGGGAATCCGTCGTATTTGCCGGTACGGAACCGGCCTTGGACGAATTCGTATCAGACGAAGCCTCAATACCTGATTCGCTCAGCCCGAGTTCAGCCGGAGACGGAATACGGATATCCTTCATCCATTCTTCGACCGTTTCATCCGTTTCGTTTTCCTCAGGAGAATACCACACCGGCATTTCTTCTTCTGGAACCTGTTCTTCTGTAGCTGACGCATCATCATTTCGGACGCGTGCCGCCGAATGGCGAAGTCTTGCTCTTCGTGAAGCTCTCTGTGCCGCTGATTTTTTATCTTTCTGCATCCGCCTGAACTGGAATACGATTAAGGCCAAGACGATAATGGCCAAAATCGGCGCCAACGGCGAAAAATGCGTCCCGAAAACGAAGGTCAGGACTACGCTGACCAAAATGACGATGCCGAATTTAAGATGAGCCTGGTGATCGGGCTTAAATCCCTGAGCCGTTTCATAGACACCGAGGACAACGATGTACAAGGATGAAAGAATGAGGGGAATGGACGAATAAAGGGCCGATCGAACGAGAATCGTCTCAAAAGCCAGGATGACGGGAATCACCAAATACAAAGCCGGGCTCCACAACCGCTTCTTCACGGTTTTCGCCATCATGCCTGCCATGAATACAAAGAGGAGGACCGTAACCAAATCGGTCGTCCAATGAAAATTCTGTACCTGAGCAATCCCATCCCAGGCAAAGGGCAGGCAGGAAATGAGGAGCGAACCGACAGCGGCAAACCGCCCGAACCAACGGAAGGGCACGCCCCAAGGCCGGTGGATGTCAATGGAATAACCTACCAGCATGATTGTAACGGCCAAGCTGCCCAAAAGGAGGAATGGGATGTATTCCGTCGTCTGTGCTGCCAGTCCAAAAGCAATGAAGACGGTAATCGTCATGACCCATGAGAAAACAGACAGCCGCCGTTCATCCCGAAGGCCGATCAAGGTGTTATAGAAAGGCACTGCCAAAAGCAGAAGCAGCCACAAGAGGCCCATTCCGCCAAAGGTATTCACCGGGCCGCCGGAAGCCGTCCAATAGAGGAGGGACAAATCGTAAACGACGAGAGCCGCAACAGAGCATAAAAAGTAGACGACAGGCAGACAAAGCACGGCACAAGTAATGACATAGGACGCCGCATCCCAACCGATATAAAAAGTCTGTTCAGCCATGGCTAATACAACAAAAATGCCCAAACAATGGATGAGCGCAATCCCTTCAGCTGCCGCCGAGCCCTGCCGTTTCTGAAACATGGCCAGGCCTACACCGGCCTGAGTCACGAGCAGCAGCACGCCGGCCAACGTCATGCGGGCCGGGACCGACACGTAGTACCATAATTGGGAAAGGCCCCAAATGACGGCCATGACAACGGCTGCAAATCCCAGTGCCGATAAAAACGCATATAAAGGCAGGGTCGTCAAAAGAGAATTTCTTTGTTCATCCCTGCCGTAAGATTTCCGTATTTTTTCACAGGCTTCTTCTGTAATCCATCCTTTAGAAACCCAGTCCGTGACCTTGTGGTCCAGCCATTCATTGGTATTCCGTCTCATACTTGCCTCCCAGGCGCCATCCCGGAACGAGGCACTCCGGGACCCTTCGTAATGTGATATTTCAGGCATTCCTAAAAAAGCACACCTGTCTATTCAGTATATCATAAAATGACTCTTTTCCCTATGGCATCCGTCAAATTTTTACATATTCCAAAAAGAATACCTTCCCCTCATCCGTTATAAACAAACCCATCCGCAAAAAGCCATGACGGCACGAAAAAAGGGTCTCCAGGGATAATCCCTGCGAGACCCTTTAACCAGCCTGCGGCAGAACAAGGCCATGAATGCATTGCGTCACCGTTATTTTACGATCAATACGGGGCAGACCGAATGCGTGACGACATAACTGCTGACCGAACCCATGAATAAGCCCTTCAGCGGTCCCAGGCCGCGGCTGCCCATGACAATCAAATCGGCATTGTACTTCTTCGCTACCGACAAGACAGCAGGCCCCGGCGAGCCGACTTCAAAGACGCTCTTGACTTCGATGTTTTGAGGAATCGCCTTGGCAAACTCATCGAGGATCCCCTTCCCTTCTTCTTCCATGTCCAGTGCAACCTGTTCGGTTACGTAGCCACTGGCATTGGGAATCTGGTCAAAATTCGAGATGACCGAGACGATGTTGGCAACATAGACCAGCGTGATCATAGCGCCCAAAGATGATGCAATGACGACGGCATGTTCCAAAGCTCGTTTCGAGTTGACCGAACCGTCGGTCGGAACGATGATGTTATTATATTGCTTCATATGAATCCCTCCTTATAATGCCTTATCGTTAAGTATATATTCGTCACTCCCTCGGCCGATTCCTGCCTGGCAAAAAAATTATTTAGAAAAAAACGCTTTATTTTTAAAAGCTCAGCTCGAATTCAGCCTAAATGACAGTGTAAAATGTAAAAATAGAGTATAAACTTTCATTTTCTTATGATATAATGTTAATTATATCATACATAAATTTACTTTTTTGTAACGATTAAGAAAGGTGGTTTTTATGACACACGAACTCGTAAGCGCGACCTTACCCGTATGGAGCATCATTCCTTTTGCCGGGATGCTCCTATCCATCGCCATCGTTCCCCTCGTCCGACCGGAATGGTGGGAAAAACACATGCTCGGCGTAGCTTTTGCCTGGTCTTTATTATTCCTTATTCCCTTTGCAGTTGCTTATGGCATCGGTGAGTCATGGTTCCGCCTTCTGGAATCGGTCCTCCTCGACTACATACCCTTCATCGTCCTTCTCCTGGGTCTGTTCGTCGTTGCCGGCGGCATCGCCGTCCGCGGGACTTTAGCCGGAACGACGAAGGTCAACTGTCTTCTCTTATTCATCGGCACGGCTCTCGCCAGCTGGATCGGCACGACCGGTGCTGCCATGCTGCTCATCCGTCCTATGATCCGTGCCAACGCCTGGCGCAAGAATAAAGTCCACCTCATGGTCTTCTTTATCTTCCTGGTCGCCAATATGGGCGGCTGCCTGACCCCTCTCGGCGATCCCCCGCTGTTCATGGGCTTCCAGCGCGGCGTTCCCTTTACGTGGACCTTCCATCTCCTGCCGATTCTGCTCCTGAACCTGGTCATCATGTTTGCCATCTTTGCCCTGATGGATAAGCATTTTTATAATAAGGAAATAAAAGAAGGCCGCTCACCTCATGACGCCATTGCTGCCGGCAGCAAAGAACCGATCCGTCTTGAAGGGGCTCATAACCTGATTTTCATCGCTATGATCATCATCGGCGTATTAGCCAACGGCCTCCTGCCGGAAATGCATCCGTTCTTTGCCAACGGTGCCGGCATCCATATTTACGACGAAATCGTCTTCCCGTATGCAACCTTGGCTGAAATCATCATCATCTTAGTCGCTGCATTCCTCTCGATTAAGACGACCAAAAAATCGACACGAGACCTCAACGAATTTACGTATGCTCCTATTATCGAAGTCGCAAAACTCTTTATCGGCATCTTTGTCACTATGATTCCTGCCTTAATTCTGCTCAAAGCCCACGGGGCTGAACTGGGAATGAACAATCCCTGGCAGATGTTCTGGGCTACCGGCGCCTTGTCATCCTTCCTGGACAATACGCCGACGTACTTGGTATTCCTGCAGACTGCCGGGGCGCTTGGTGCCACGGAAGGCATCACGACCTCCGTCGGGACGGTTTCTCAAATCATGTTGGAAGCCATCTCAGCCGGTGCCGTTTTCATGGGTGCCAATACTTACATCGGCAATGCACCGAACTTCATGGTTAAATCCATTGCCGAAGAAAATAAGATCAAAATGCCGAGCTTCTTCGGGTACATGGGCTGGTCCATTGCCATCCTCATCCCGGTATTCATCATCAACACCTTCGTATTCTTCTTATAAGACGACGAAACACAAAAAAGCAGGACTGCTTCTCAGTCCTGCTTTTTGCATCTCTTGAGTGCCCTCAAAAACTCTGACAACAAATAAAAGGCGCCGCACACTGTGCGACGCCTTTTTTGGTGATCCATCCGAGATTCGAACTCGGGACACCCTGATTAAAAGTCAGGTGCTCTACCAGCTGAGCTAATGAATCATGGCTGGCAGGGGTAGCTGGATTCGAACCAGCGCATAGCGGAGTCAAAGTCCGGTGCCTTACCACTTGGCTATACCCCTATGGGGCGAGTATAGGGATTCGAACCCTAGCATAACGGAGCCACAATCCGCCGTGTTAACCACTTCACCATACCCGCCATATAAGATTATCTGCCGTAACGGCGCTGAATCAGCGTCGTCAACGTAGATAATCTTACCATGAGTCAAAGACAAAGTCAAGTATTTTTTACATTTAATCACAAAAGAATACAGACCTGAAATGCATAGCTGTACAACAAGTCGATTAACGGTCAGCCTTTCCATACAGAAGGTCCTTTACGAAATTCGGCAGGACGAAGGCACTCTGCTGAATCCCTTCATTGTAATAGCGCGTCGGGAAGGTACGCTTTCGATTCGGCGTCCACTGCAGGGGATCGTATTTTTTAGACCCCAGCGTAAAGCAGTGCATCCCCGACGGATAGAGGGGAATGAAGGCCGTATATAAACGGGCGATGGGGAAAATATCAGATACGCAGTCGAATACATCTTTCACCAATTTGCCGTGCATGAAAGGCGATTCCGTCTGCTGAACAAAAATCCCGTCGTCCTTCAAAGCCTTAAAGGTATCCTTATAAAAATCGTAGGTGAAAAGGCCCTCTCCGGGGCCGACGGGATCGGAGCAGTCGACGATGATGACGTCATAGTAATTTTCGGCTTGCCGCATGAAGGCAATGCCGTCACCGACAGTTACGGTCAGCTTGGGATTTTCTTCCAGCATGGCCTTGGAAATTTCAGGAAAATACTGTTTAGACAATTCAATGACTTTGCCGTCTATATCGACCATAGCCACCGATTCTACTTCAGGGTGGCGGACAGCTTCCCGGGCTGATCCGCCGTCACCACCGCCAATGATGAGGACCCGTTTCGGATTTGGGTGAAGAAACAAGGGAATGTGAACGATACTTTCATGATACATGAATTCATCTTTAACAGACGTCTGGAATACGCCGTCTAAGACCAGCATGCGGCCAAATTCCTTCGAATCGGCGACGACGATGTCCTGAAAGTCGGAATGACCGCGATAAAGGATTTCTGAGGCTTCCGTCGTCAGGTCCAGGTAAGGGGACTGGTGTTCTGTTATAAATTTTTTCATATTGCACTCCTTGATAATATCCTGAGTTTATCATATTCTGATAGTGACTTCATTTTAGCATATTTAGACTCATTTGTCGCAGCGCATTTCATGGTTTCCAAAATGATATCGATTTCTTATTAATAAGTAAAATCCTTTGTATCACCCCCTTACAGAATAAAGGGATTATGGTACAATATAAAGTAGACTTTTTATATATAGTCTTTATAATAAATAAAATTTTTAAAGAAAGAGTCGGTTTATAAACCGATAGGGTGACAAAACATGAAGAATCTCTTACACATCGGCATTGACATCGGTTCGACGACAGTAAAAATCGCTGTTCTCAACCATGCCAAACAATGCCTGCACGCATGCTATGTCCGCCACTATACGGATATACGCCAAAAAGTTTGGGATTTACTCCAAAACGCCTATGAAATCTTTGGCGACCGTCAGATCACCATGGCTATCACCGGGTCCGGCGGCATTGCCCTGGCCGACTACCTGCACATCCCTTTTCTGCAGGAAGTCATTGCCGGCACCAAAGCCGTTCGAACATACTATCCTCAGTCCGATGTCATCATTGAACTGGGTGGTGAAGATGCCAAAATCACCTACCTTACCGGCGGCAATGAGCACCGTATGAACGGCAACTGCGCCGGCGGGACGGGAGCCTTCATCGATCAGATGGCAACCCTCCTCGACACCGAAGCCAGCGGCTTGAATGAACTGGCCAAGAAGTCCGATACAATCTATCCCATTGCAGCCCGCTGCGGCGTCTTTGCCAAGACCGATATCCAGGCCCTCTTAAATGAAGGCGCCAGCAAAGAAAATGTCGCAGCTTCGGTCTTTCAGTCCATCGTTTTCCAGACCATCACCGGCCTTGCCTGCGGCCGTCCCATCAAGGGCACGGTCTGCTTCCTCGGTGGTCCCTTGACCTACTTGTCGCAGCTTCGCGAACAATTCGCCAAGACACTGCACTTGACGCCGGATAAGGTCATTGCCCCGGAAAACGCCCAAGTCTACGTCGCCATCGGTGCCGCCTTGGGGAGTATGGATACCAAGCCGGTCTCCTTCATGAATCTCATGGGCCAGCTGAAAAACGTCGATGAATCGACACTGGCCAAGTCAGACCGGGTCGCCCCCCTCTTTGACAGCCAAGCTGAACTCGACGAATTCCAAGAACGCCATCGTCAGCATACCGTTCCTCACGGCGATATGGACAGCTACAGCGGCCCCTGCTATCTCGGCATCGACGCCGGTTCGACCACCATCAAAGCCGTCGTCTTGAGCGAAGACATGAAAATCCTCTATTCTCACTATCAGAATAATGAAGGAAGTCCTTTGGCAGCTGCTAAAAAGATTGTCGCCGACGTCTACTCCCGCCTTCCGAAGGGCGCCTTCATCGCCAAGGCCGGCATTACCGGCTACGGGGAGGCCCTCCTCAAAGAAGCGCTGCACCTCGATCTTGGCGAAGTCGAAACGATTGCCCACTATCAGGCCGCATCCCATTTTTGCCCGGACGTCGATTTTCTTCTCGACATCGGCGGACAGGATATGAAGTGCAGCCGCATCAAAGACGGCCACATCGAAGACATCCTGCTCAACGAAGCCTGCTCGTCGGGCTGCGGCTCCTTCCTCGACACCTTTGCAAAATCGCTGAAGATGTCCATTCAGGAATTTTCTCAGGCAGCCCTCCTGGCCAAGAGTCCCATCGACCTCGGTTCCCGCTGCACGGTATTCATGAATTCCAAAGTCAAACAAGCGCAAAAAGAAGGCGCTACCTTAGCCGATATTTCTGCCGGCCTGTCTTACTCGGTCATAAAAAATGCCCTTTATAAAGTTATCAAAGTCAAAGACCCTGCAAAACTTGGCAAGCACATCGTCGTCCAAGGCGGTACTTTTTATAACGACGCTGTCCTCCGGGCTTTTGAAAAGCTCCTGGGCCGCCAAGTCATCCGTCCGTCGATTTCAGGACTCATGGGTGCCTTCGGAATGGGAATCATCTGCCGCACAGCCTATCATCAGGACCACGTCGTATCGACCATCGTTGACGAAAAAGCCCTTCAGGAATTAAACATCACGACATCGATCCGCCACTGCGGCCTCTGCACCAACAACTGCCTGCTCACGGTCAACACCTTCAACGACGGCCGCTCCTTCATTACGGGCAACCGCTGTGAACGAGGTGCTGCCGGCTCGACAGCGGCCCGCAAGAAGCCCCTGCCGAACATGTATAAGATAAAATACAACCTCCTCTTCGGCTATAAACCCCTTACCGACGCTCCCCGCGGCACGATCGGCATCCCACGAGTCCTCAATATGTATGAAGACTATCCCTTCTGGTTTACCTTCTTCACCAAACTCGGCTATTCCGTCGTCTTGTCCGATCCTTCTTCCAAAGGGCTCTTTGAAAAAGCCATGGATACGATTCCATCCGATTCGGCCTGCTACCCGGCCAAGCTCGTCCACGGCCACATCGAAAACCTCCTTCAAAAAGGGGTCGACCGAATCTTCTATCCCTGCATCCAAAACGGTCCTCAAGAAGGCAGCAAGGACAACACCTTCAACTGCCCCATGGTCATGAGCTATCCGGAAGTCATCCGCAACAACATGGGTGAACGGCTGGCCGAAACGAATACGCCCTACCTCTGCCCCTTCCTGCCCTTACACGACAAGAAGCGCATTGCCAAGCGCCTCATTGAAGAATTGAAGGCTTGGAATCTCCCGGACCGCGAAATCAAGCAAGCCGCTATGGCTGCCTGGGAGGAAGAAGAAGCTTATAAACAGAAGATTTACAGCCTGACCCAAAAAATTTTAGATGACCTCAAAAAGAATGACCATCGGGCCATCGTCCTTTGCGGTCGCCCGTACCACGTCGACCCGGAAATCAACCACGGCATACCGGAACTGATCAACAGCCTGGGCCTGGCCGTCCTTACAGAAGACGGCGTCGCTTCCTTGTCGACCTTTGACGGCAATCTCCGCGTCGTCGACCAGTGGTCGTACCACTCCCGTCTCTATCGGGCAGCCCAGTACGTTACCCAGCATCCGAACCTCGAACTGGTAGAGCTCAATTCCTTCGGCTGCGGCCTCGACGCCATCGTCGCCGACCAGGTACAGGATATCCTGACCCACGGCCACAAGATACACACCCTGCTGAAAATCGACGAAGGCTCGAACCTCGGTGCCATCCGCATCCGCCTGCGCTCCTTGCTGTTCGTCATGAATCATCGGCCGAAAGAAGATTACACCCTCGAACCGTATTCCTACGAAAAGACGATTTTCACCAAAGAAGACGCCAAAAAGAACGTCATCTTGGCCCCGTCCATGACGCCGATCCATTTTCCCATGCTCATGTCGGCCTTCGAACACGAAGGCTATCACGTCGAACTCCTGCCCCACCAGAACCAGGAAGCCATCGACACGGGGCTGGCCTATATCCACAATGACGCCTGCTATCCGGCTATCATGAGTTTGGGCCAAATCCTCACGGCCTTAAAGTCGGGAAAATACGATTTAAACCATACGACGGTCATGATTTCCCAAACCGGCGGCTGCTGCCGGGCCACCAATTACATCGGCATGATTCGAAAAGCTTTGAACGATGCCAATATGTCCCAGGTTGCCATTTTATCCCTCAATATGAAGGGTATGAACAAGCAGCCCGGTTTCCAGCCGGGACTCGGCTTCTGGCACCGCCTCATCATGGGCATGATTTACGGCGACGCCCTGCAGCAAGTCTTGTACCGCACGCGGCCTTATGAAAAGGTCAAGGGTACGGCCGAAGCCTTGTTCCATAAGTGGCAGGAAAAATGCACACAGCAGCTCAAGAAAGCCGACTTTAAATCCTTCAAGCGCAACCTTCGCGACCTCATCAATGAATTCGACAATATCGAAATGAGTGACGAAAAGAAACCGCGCATTGGCTTGGTCGGTGAAATCTACGTCAAGTTCCATCCCATTGCCAACAACCACATCGTCCGCATGATTGAAGAAGAAGGCGGTGAAATCATCGTCTCCGGCCTGGCCGACTTCTTTCTCTACGGTCTGCTCGACGACCAGTTCCGCCACAAGTACCTTTCCGGAAGCTGGAAAGACGCCTTATTCAGCAAGACCGGCGTCCGCCTCCTCGAATGGTACCGCAAGCCTTACGAACAGGCCGTCGCCAAGAGCCGCCACTTCGATCCCATTACGTCGATTTACGACATTGCCGACGAAGCCAAGAAATTCTTGTCCCTCGGCCATGAAGCCGGTGAAGGCTGGTTCCTCACGGGGGATATGATTGACCTCATCCACCGCGGTGCCAAGAACATCGTCTGCCTCCAGCCTTGGGCCTGCCTGCCCAACCACGTTACGGGCAAGGGCATGATCAAGACCTTGAAAGCGGCCTTCCCTGAAACGAATATCGTCGCCATCGACTACGACCCCAGTGCCAGCTCGGTCAACCAGACGAACCGTCTGAAGTTAATGCTGACCACGACTTTTGAAGGCATCCGGGAAACAGTCCAGGAAGACACCAAACCGGTTCTTCCTTTCATGAGCGGCGTCCGCATCAACAGTTCCCTTGAAAAATAAATAACGGCATCACAAAGAACGCCTTTCCATGATACACCGTCATGGAAAGGCGTTTCGTTGTCTTTCAGAATATATAACTCAGACCGTCTTATGTTTCATAGCCTGATAGAGTTTTTCAGCCGTAATGGGAAGGTCGCGGACCCATACGCCGGTTGCATTATAAACGGCGTGAGCAATGGCCGGGGACGGCGAGTCGATGACCAGTTCGCCGATGGACTTAGCGCCGAAAGGACCGTTCGGTTCATAGCTCGGTTCAAATTCGACGTTGACGGGACCGACGTCGAGACGCGTCGGCAGGCGATACTGCATGAAAGAATTATTCTGCAGCCGTCCCGTCGGTGTATACTGAACGTTTTCCGTGAGAGCCATGCCGATAGCCTGGACGATGCCCCCTTCGGCCTGGACACGGGCCAGGCTGGGGTTGATGACCGTACCGCAGTCAATGACGGCATCGTATTTCAAGAGAGTGATGTTCCCCGTTTCGGGATCGACATCAATCGTCGCGGCACCGGCCATATACGGCGGCGGACTGGTCGGCGAATAGCACGATTCCGTCGCCTCGAGGGCAATGCCGTTCATGAACATGGCCCCGTTGCCGAGATCGCGGACGGTAATCGACTTACCGGTCTGAAGGCAGGTAATGGCCTTGCCGTCAAATTCCAGGTCGTCCAAATCCGTATCGGACAGCCCCAATTTAATGGCCGCTAATTCTTTCATCCGCCGAATCAAGCTTTCACAGGTCTTGACGACGGCATTGCCCGTCAGATACGTCGTAGACGAGGCATAAGAGCCGCTGTCATAGGGAGACGTATCGGTATCGACGCCGTCCGTGACGATGTCGTCGACAGAGCACATGAGGCATTCGGCAGCGATCTGCGCTAAGATCGTATCGCAGCCGGTCCCCATGTCGGTAGCCCCGATATGGAGCGTATAGAAGCCGTCATCATTGACTTTGATCGTAACCGAGGCCACGTCGACGTTGGAGACACTGGAACCCTGCATAGCGATAGCCAAACCGACGGATTGGATATGACCGTTGGGCAGGACTTTTCGCGGCGACGCATCGTCCCAGCCGGACATGGAAACGACGCGTTCCAGACATTTATCGAGGGTACAGCTGAGGGCCGTTTCATTAAAATAGGCCGGAAGGACCTGATTTTGGCGGACCATATTCTTAAACCGCAGTTCCACCGGACTCATATGGAGGGCTTCGGCCAATTCGTTGACCGCTGTCTCCAGCGCAAAGAGGCCTTGTGTCGCCCCATAGCCGCGGTAAGCCCCGGCAGCAATCGTATTGGTATAGACACAGGTATAACTGAATTGAAAGGCTTCAGCGGCATTATACAAAGGAATCGACTTATGTCCCGACAAGGTAACCGTCGTCGGCGTATGTTCACCATACGCACCGGCGTTCCATAAAGAATCGAGGAGAATGCCCCGGATATGACCGTCCCTCGACGCTCCGAGAACGACGCGGATCTGCGATTCATGGCGCGGTGTCGATACAGTCAGCGATTCTTCCCGACTGTAGACCATATAGGCCGGTTTGCCTGTCAGCCAGGCAATGAAAGCCGGATAGACTTCCATAACGACGGTCTGTTTCGATCCGAAGCCGCCGCCGATCCGCGGTTTGATGACCCGAACCTTGGATTTGGGGATTTCAAGGGCATGGGAAACGACGCGGCGCACATGGAAAGGTACCTGCGTCGAGCTGACGATAGTCAGCCGTCCGAATGCATCTTTATAAGCATAGGCTCGGAAGGTTTCCATGGCTGCCTGCTGATTCTGACGAGTATGATACGTCCGGTCGATGACGACGTCTGACGAAGCCAGGACGGCATCGATATCGCCGTGACGGTCGCAGGCTTTAGCGACGAGGTTGCGCTTGTTATCGCCGCCGACGTCGACTAAGGGTTTCCAATCGTCTTCCGGATGGACGACGATGTCATTATCCAGGGCCTTCGTAAAATCGAGGAGCGGTTCCTGGACTTCATATTCGACGCGAATAGCCCGCAGCGCCTTATCGACTGCCACTTGATTCGTCCCTGCCACAAGGGCTACGGCATCGCCGACAAAACGGATCTGTTTATCCAAAATAAGTCGGTCGTAAGGGCTCGGTTCCGGATAGGTCTGGCCGGCAATGGTAAATCGCGACTTAGGTACGTCATCGGCCGTTACGATACAAACGATGCCCGGAATTTTCTCAGCGGCACTCTTATTGACCTTTTTAACGATGGCTCTGGCATGGGGGCTCCGCAGCACCTTTACGATGAGGCAGTCTTTGGGCATGATGTCTTCCGTATAGACAGGCTGCCCCGTAACCAAGGCTTGGGAATCCTTCTTGGCTACGACCTTATTGATCGATTTAAATTCCATCATGACCGGACCTCCTTCCCCTTGGCCTTGAAATACGCTTTAATAGCCCTCATATGACTCATATATCCCGTACAGCGGCAGAGGTTACCCGATAAAAATTCCTTTATTTCGTCTTCCGTCGGCGAATCGAAGCGGCGAGCCATGGCCAGGACGTTCATGACGAAGCCCGGATTACAGAAGCCGCACTGGTCGGCACCTTGAAGTCCCATATAGTAGGCAAATTCCTTGGCTTCCTCTTGAAGGCCTTCAAGGGTCGTAACTTGACAGCCATCGATGCGGACAGCCAATACAGCGCAGGACAAGACCGGCACGTCATTGACCCAAACGGTACAAAGGCCGCAATTTGTCGTTTCACAGCCGCATTTTACACTATAACATCCCTGGCTGCGGAGAAAATCATAAAGCATCATCCCCGGTTCGATATCGGCCGAGGCTTTTTTTCCATTAAGACAATAGGTAATCATCATCAGACATCATCTCCCATCGTTTGAGCCAACAGGCGCCGGCATAAGACGACAGCCATATCATGGCGATATTCGGAAGAACCGCGTTGGTTGCTTTCATACGTCACTTTTTCGGCAAATTCCCGACCGGCCTTTTCACAGCCGAGTGTCTTGACAGTATCCACAGGGAGTGTCATGACCTCAGCCCTTCCCGGACGGGCACCGATGGAACAGCGCACCTCTTTTCCGTCGACGTGAACAGCGGCAGCGATGATGGGAAAATCCGTCGCATTGAGGCGAAGAGACGCATAGGCCGTCTGGCCGCTCTTTTTAGGAACGATGATATGGCTTACGATATCCTTCCCGGGCCCGGTCTTTCCAAAATCAGACAGCGGAACGCGTCCGCCCTTATACAATTCAACGTCGGCATCAAGCGCCAAAAGCAAGGTCCAAATATCGGAAAAGCCGAAGCGGCCGCTGATACTGCCGCCAATGGTCGCCAGGTTGCGGAACTGAGTCCCTACGATATGGCGTGTCGCTTCTTTTACAGCTCCCTTGGTATAGGTCAGCAGTCCTTCATGGCTGCCAAAGGCTCCGAGAGTGACCATGGCTCCGATTTTAAAAGAGTTATCCTGTTCTTCTATCGCATCGAGGCCAAGACCTGACAAGTCGATGGCCTGAGCAATGCGCCGTTGGGGCGACAGGCGGAGCCAGCAGCATCCGCCGAGGACAACGGCCCCGCGGCCTTGATTCAATTCCCACGCTTCTTCGAGGGACGCCGCCTTCGTATACTGCACAATATTCATAAAAAGACCTCCTTAATCGGGGAGAAATTAACAAAACCTTATAACCGAAACAGTCGTTCCGTATTGGCCTTTGCCTGAACCGTCAAGGCTTCGACAGAAACATCCATATACTTAGCCAAGGTGCTGGCAACATAGGTGATATTATTGGGAACATTCGTCCGTGGCAAGTGAAACCCGCGCGGCGTCAGATAAGGCGCATCCGTCTCGAGAAGTACCCGATCCAGGGGCAAAATGGACACGGCCTCGCGCAGTGCATCGGATCGCCGTTCATCACAGATCCAGCCGGTAATGCCGATATAAAAGCCCATATCGAGCATACGGGCCAGTGTTTCTTTATCACCGGTATAGCAGTGGACAACGGACTTCGGACAGACCCCTTCATGGCCTTTAAAACAGGCTAAAAAATCGTCTCCGGCATCGCATTCATGAAGAAACATCGGTTTATCCAGTTCTTCTGCCAGGGCAATCAGTTTCTTAAAAAAGTAGAGCTGGTTTTCTTTTTTAGAGAACATGCGATCATAGTCGAGACCGGTTTCACCGACAGCAACGATTTTCGGATTGGTCGTGACGATGCGCCGGATTTCCTCGACATCAGCCTCCGTCGCGGCATCGGCCACATGAGGATGAATGCCGGCCGTACCAAATACCTGATGAGTTCGGACAAAATCATCGACCAGTCTGTTTTCCCGATCTTCGGAACCGGTCAGGATACAGCAGATGCCGTCGGCTTCAGCATCGGCAATGATTTTCTCCGGATCCGGAAAAGACCGCGTAAATAAATTAAGACCAATATCGTAATAGGTTATATCCATTCCAATACACCTCGTAATAATTTGTCATCTTTATTGTACCAAAAAACACGCGCCTTGCGTAGCCTCTCCGCCATTCTCTATGTGCGCATAAAAAAAAGAGCACTCAGGAAAAATCCTAAGTGCTCTTTATCCAGTAATCTGGCGGAGTGAGAGAGATTCGAACTCTCGCAGGCCTTGCGACCTCTAACGATTTAGCAAACCGTCCTCTTCAGCCTCTTGAGTATCACTCCATGCGTCAACTGACTATATTAGTTTACTACAACCAGGAGTGATTGTCAAGGCTATGTTTTATGAATCACTATTTTTCTAAAATACGTTCTACCGATTCTACTTTCGCATCCATCATGTTCGTATAACCCGGGCGGATATCGGCTTTCAAGATGACCTCTGTCCGAATTCCCTGATCCGTCAAATACTGCGTCGCCTTTTTGACAACAGCCATGACGTCATCCCATTCGCCTTCAATTTCGGTAAACATCGAGTTCGTCCGATTTGAAAGTCCTGACGCACGAATGATTTTAACGATTTCAGCGACATACGGTGCAAATTCATCACCGGTACCACACGGTGCAATGCAAAGGGCAACTAATGTATTCATATTTTATACCTCCTCAATCGTAAAAGGATTTTGTGCAATATCTTCAGGTGTCGCAACATAAAGCTCATCGATAAAGGCAGCTTGGAAAGAGCCGGTACCCTTTACGTAGGCAGCCGCCCGTTTCCCGGCCAGATTGTAAATGGCAGCACCGGTAATAGCTGCTATAAAAGGACTGGCCACTGCCGCATAGACGGCCATGACGCCGCCAAGAGAGCAACCCGTACCCGTAATAGAAGGCATCATATCCGAACCGCCTTTTGAAAGGACGACCTGACGGCCATCGGTGATTAAATCAGCTTCACCGGAAACGGCAACGGCACCGCCCGTCCATTTTGCCAAGGCCATCGCTGCTGACTTTGCTGCGTAAACGGCATCCGTCGAATCAACGCCGCGTACCTCAGACGTATGCGAACCGCCTTCTAAGCCCCATAAACCGGCTAAAGCGATGATTTCTGAAGCATTGCCGCGAATGATGGACGGCTTATATGACTTAAAGGTCATCAATAAATCCGTACGCATTTTCCCCATTCCGATAGCCACGGGATCAAGAACCCAGGGCTTTCCGTCATCATGAAGGGCTGCTGCCGTCAGTGGCAGTGTATCTTCATATATGGGAAATAACGTGCCTACGTTGATGTACATCGCCGCCCCAATCTTTGCCATGGCAGCGCCTTCGTCCGGTAAGTAGACCATGGCGGCCGAGCCGCCAACAGCGAGCTGCGCATTGGCAACGAAGTTGATCGTCACCGTGTTGGTAATCGACGGAGTCAACGGGTTCGACTCTTTAGCCAATTGGGCCACTTTGGCGACGGCCGCAGATATTTCAGATTGAGTCATGTTATTACCACCTTTGTGATTTGCTATGTCTATTATAGCTTTTATGGGCAGTAAAGTGAAGGTATTCCAGAAATGACGTATGACGTAGAAAGGGAATATGGGTATATCAATTTATGAGGAAGAAAGGAAAATGTTGAATATATCCTGACAGCAGATGATTAGAAGAGGTGTGTCAGAATACTGATGATGGCTGTTGACATCCATCCATGCAAGAGGCCACATGGGCCGTAAAGGTAGTCTCGTCATCTTTGGCATCCGTCATTTAAGGCTGCCACATCTACCTCTTACGGCAGACTAGTCGCTTCGCATCCGTATGAAAACCAGACACATCATGCTGACTGCGCGGCAGACTTGTCGCCTCTCGGCATCCGTCGCAAAGGCTGGCACATTGTTCCGATAACGGCAGTCCGGTCGTCTTCGACATCCGTCATTTCTTTATTTCATTTTTCATATAATAAAAGAAGCACTAGCAAATGCTAGTGCTTCTTCGCTTAATCAGCGGCTTCCTATCCTCCCAGGGGGCCTCCCCCCAAGTACTTTCGGCGTTTGCGGCCTTAACTGCTGTGTTCGGC